>Ga0194111_10008103_pt1 | contig 11630 bp, 8 predicted proteins | sample TA2KigC300mmetaG_FD_146194 | JGI IMG/M metagenome (GOLD analysis project Ga0194111, IMG submission 146194) | Freshwater microbial communities from Lake Tanganyika, Tanzania - TA2015033 Kigoma Deep Cast 300m | ecosystem: Environmental > Aquatic > Freshwater > Lake | place: Tanzania: Lake... | reverse complement strand
TCTATCCCCTCGTGAGAGGTGACCTCGGCGATCAGTTTATCCAGGTAGGCCTTGACGTCCACCCCCTCGATGGTGCGGTGTAAACGATCGGCCACCCCCCCCAGGACCTTATCTTTTTCTAAAAGAAAAACCCCGAAACCCTGCTGCGCCAGGTTCAGGGCGGCGTTCAGTCCGGCCACGCCGCCTCCCAGCACCAGGGCGCTTTGTTCCAGGGGCAGGGTTTTTTCGGGCAGGGGGTGCAGGCTCAGCATCCGGGCCGCGGCCCGCCGGAGCAGGTCCCTGGCTTTGGCCGTGGCCCGGTCTTTATCGTCGGGATGCACCCAGGCCACCTCCCCCCGGAGATTAACCACCTCCACGAGATATCGGTTGAGGCCGGCTTTTCGGAAAGCCTCGATGATCTCAGGGTCTTGCATCACCGGATGGCAGGCGGCCACTACGGCCCGATCAAGGCGTTCCGCGGCGGCGATTTTGGCCAGATCGGCCAGAGAAGCGGGGGCGCAGTCCAGGGGAAGCCCTGCGGCCACCACCACCCCCGGCAGGGTGGCGGCGTAATTCTGCAATTCCGCCATATCCAGTTGTTCGACCAGGTCCGGCCCGCAGCCGCAGAAAAAGATCCCCAGGCGGCGGGAGCCGGCCGCCGGAGAACTGGCCTGGGGCGCGTCCGGCATCCGAGTCCGGGAATCCGCCGGGAGAATGGCCCGGCAACAGGCCGCCGCGGCCGAGGCCTCGGTGACGGATTCAGGAATATCCTTGGGGGCCTGAAACGCCCCGCAAACATATACCCCGGGGCGGGAACTGGCCACGGGAAGACATGGGTCCGTTATGGGGTAAGCGTGCCGGTCCAGATGGATCCCAAGGCGCGCCGCCAACTCCCGGGCCGGGGCGCTCACCTGGAAACCCACCGACAGCACCACCATATTGAAAAGCTCGGCCTGCTTCTGGCCGTCGGCGTCGAAGTACTCTATCGTCAGGTCGCCATCTGCCCCGGGGGCGATACTCGGAACCCGGTAGCAGAGAAAGCGGACCCCGTAGGCCTCCCGGGCTCGCTGATAGTATTGTTCATAGTCCTTGCCGCAGACCCGCATATCCATATAGAAAATGGCCGCGTCCACTCCCTCGGGCAGCCGTTCCTTGGCGATCAAGGCTTCTTTGATGGCGTACATACAGCATACGCTGGAGCAGTAGGTATGACTGTGGATATCCCGGGAGCCGATGCACTGCAGCCAGGCGATCTTTTTGGGGGGGGTGCGGTCTGAGGGGCGCTGCAGTTGCCCCAGGTGCGGCCCGGTGCCGCTGTACAGGCGCTCATACTCCAGGCTGGTAATGACATTGGGGTGCAGGCCGTAGAGATACTGCTTCATGGCGGCGGGATGAAAGACCTCATTCCCCGGGGCCAGGACCACGGCTGCCACGTGCAGTTCCCGTTCTTCCGGCTGCTCCCCGAAGTTGACGGCAGCCACCGGGCACGCCTCAACGCACAGGCCGCAATCAGTACAGGCGGTGCGGTCAATGGCGAAAACATGGGGCACGGCCTGGGGAAAAGGTAAATAAGCCGCGGCCCGGCGGTCCAGGCCGGCGTTAAACTCATTGATGGCGCTTTCGGGACAGACTTCGGTGCACTTGCCGCAGGCCGTGCATCGGGACGGATCGATGAAGCGGGGGCGGGTCAGCAGCCCGGCCCGGAAATTCCCGGCCTCCCCGTCCAACCTCTGCAATTCCGTATTCGGCATTACCCTAATATTCGGGTGCCGCCCCACGGCCACCCCGCCCCTAAGACAGCCGCTCCGGTCTTCTTCTTTGGGGGCGATGAGGCACATGGCGCAGTCGTTGGTGGGAAAGGTCTTGTCCAACTGGGGCATCAGCCCCCCCAGCAGGGGGGCCCGGTCAATTACATACACCCGGCAACCCGAGGCCGCCAGGTCCACGGCGGCCTGGAGACCGGCCACGCCGCTGCCCACCACCAGTATCGCGCCTGTTCTATTTTCTCCTTGCATTGTCATCCGAATCCCTGGTCTAAAAAGGTTCAAGGTTCAAGGTTGAAAGGTAAAAGACAGGAGGGCGGGGAAAAGCTGCCCGCCCTCGGCGCAGTCCTGAAGAGAAATAGTATCATAAGTGCAAAAATGCTTCCAGGCCTATTGAGATTCAAAAAATTAAAAGTCAAAAAGCCGTAGGGCGGGAAAGCGAAGCGCATCCCGCCTTGGATATGAGAGGATCCCGTGTTCGCCCTTTCCGGCTATTTCCTCAAGGCGATGACCTCATAGAGCCGGTATTCCCCGCTTTTTCCGGGGATGGCGCCGGAAACTTCCTTACCCACCTGAATTTCATCTTTTAAAAGTTCATAAATTATTTTCGAGATCAGAAATCTGGTACCCGCCGGTTTGTTGGCAGCTTCGATGCGGCTGGCCAGATTCACCGCGTCCCCGATCACCGTGCCCCGTTTGTTGCCCGGATATCCCAGTTTGCCGGCCACTACCCGACCGAAATGGAGACCGATGCGGATATCAAAATTCCTGCCGTACAGTTCCCGCAGGTAGGGCGACAGCCGGTTCACCGCCTCCAACATGTCCAGCCCGGCCTGCACCGCCCGCCTGGCGCCTTCCAGAGGCCTCTGGACCTCAAAGAGGGCCATGAACCCATCACCCATATAATTGTCTATCCGGCCTCCGTAACGTTTGACAATATCCCCCATCTGGTTCAGATACAGGTTAAGGGAATAAATTACATCATAGGGCAGCAGGTTGTCTGCAAAGGTGGTAAATCCCTGGATATCCGCAAACATGATGAAAATGTCTTTTTCTTCCCCCAAGGCCGTCAAGACTTCCACCCCCTCGATGAAGATGGAATAGAAGTCCACGTCTTCCAGGTCTTCCACCAGCCTCCTGATATTCACCGGACCGTTTATAGTGGTCTGGCAGGCCAACCGCACCTTGGCTGGCAGATTTAACATCCGGGCGATGTCCTGTTCATGCTGGGTGGGGGGCGAGCAGTGCTCCAGACCCGCCAGCACAATGACCCGGCAGGTGGAGCAGCGGCCGATTCCCCCGCAGACGTTGACGTGAGGCACGCCGGCCGCCAGCAGCGCTTTGAGGATCGTCTCTCCCTCCTGGACCTCTACTTCAATCTTGTCCGGTAAACAATAAACCTTCGGCAATCCTGCCTGCTCCTTCGGGCGTTCCCAAGTACACCTTGGAAACGAGACAAGAATTATTAATTGTTCTCCTGGTTCCCAAGGTGCACTTGGGAACCCCATATCCCGCCAAGCGGTGCTTGGCCACCTCTGTCCTAAACTTGTGGGTAATGCTCAGATCCTAAACCGGCTTCCGGCCTTCCACCAGACAATCCATCCGGTCACCCTGGCGCACCAGCTTGACTTCCCGGAACCCGGCCGCTTCCAGGGTCTCCTGCACTTCGGCAAAGGTGTAAGTGTCGCCTCCCTCGGTGTTCACCAGCATGTTCAGGGCGAACATGGCCCCGGCCGGCGGTTGGGTCCGGCTTTCATCCATGATGTGATCCCGGATGAGCACTACTCCCCCTGGGGTTAAGGCTCGATGGATTTTTTTATACAAGGCCACATTCTGGGCCGGGCTGTTCTGGTGGATAATGGCCGACAGCAGGGCCAGATCGCACCCTGCCGGCAGTTCGTCCTGATAAAAATCTCCCGCGGCCAACTCCACCCGGTCCAGAAAGCCTTCCGACTCCAACCTGGTTTTGGCCATGGCCAGCACCGGGGCAAAATCGAACAGGACGGCCCGCATGGCCGGATTTTGCCTTAAAAAAGCCATGGTGTAGGTCCCCGAGGCGCCGCCGATGTCCAGTAATTTCCGGTAAGGGCTCAGATCGTAGGCCTGGGCGATTTCCGCGGCCAATTCCTGGCCGATGGCGTGCATGGCCCCGATGAAGGCCTCCTGCACTTCGCCCCCCCAATCCCCGATTTTTCTTAAGGCCTCGTTTTTTCCCTGTTTCACCGTTTCGGTGAGCAGACTCCAGTTTTTCCAGATATGATTCAGGTGCAGAATCATGGGTAAAATCGTCTGCGGGTGTTTCCTGGACAGCGGTTCGCTACCCGGGGCCAGCCGGTAACGCCCCTGCTCTTTGCTGAGCAGACCCATGGCAATGAGGCAATCCAACAGCCGGGTAGCCCCCCGTTCATCCAATGAGGCCTCCCGGGCCAACTCCGCCGCCGTGTAATGGCAGGCCTCCAGCCTGGTGAAGACATCCAACTCCGCCGCAGTAAACAGCACCCGGCTCTTCATGTAACACCAGGCGTCCTCTAATATATCCCTCGGCGACAGCATCTCTCGCCCCTCCTTCGAATATTTCGCCTTATTTTAATTTTTCCTTCGGGCAGTTATAGGGTTTATCAGATTATAATGCAGGATTAATCCTAAAAATATTTGAAAAATGACCTGATCGGAAAAAATATTGTTTGAGCGGTTTGGAAATCGTTTCTCATGAATCATTAACGTTACCCTCATGAAAATAAGTTAATATAACCAAAACAGTTTGAGTGGGGGAGGTTTTGTGGTGACCGCCAGAAAAGTTTTATATCGAAGCTGCTTCTGTGTCCTGGCCCTTCTCTGGGCCATTTTAATCCTCTCCGGCCCCCTCCTGGCCGCAGACCCGCCGGTCAAAAATGTCATCGTCCTGATCATGGACGGCTGCAGTGACGAACAACTGACCCTGGCCCGCTGGTATAAAGGGGAGCCGCTGGCCCTGGATGCCATCCGGACCGGCGCGGTGAAAACGCATACCCGCGAAGCGGTCATCGCTGATTCGGCTCCCGCGGCCTCCGCCTATGCCACCGGGGTCCGCACCGGGGGAACCGTCATCAGTCTGACCCCCCAGCGGGAAACCAGCCCGGGGGCTGCACCCGGCACTGGCGACATGGGATTGGAGCCCCGGGCCACGGTCCTGGAAGGCGCCCGTCTCCTGGGCAAGGCCACCGGTATCGTGGTCACCTCCCGCCTCGGTCACGCCACCCCGGCAGCCTATATGGCCCACGCCCCGGCCCGGGACCGGGAATCGGATATCACCGAACAGGCCGTGTACCAGAATATTGACGTGGTGTTCGGCGGCGGGCGGAGATTCCTCCTGCCTGCCAATGCCGGGGGAGCCCGCCGGGACCAGGAGGATCTTACTGCGGTGCTCCGGGCCCGTTCCTCTAGCCTCATCGACAAGGCGGATGAGCTGCAAAATCTGAAAAAACCCAAGGTGTTCGGCCTTTTTGCCCCCAGCCACCTGGAGCCGGAGATCGACCGGCCCCAGTTCGCCCCGGAACAGCCTTCCCTGGCGGCCATGACCCGGAAGGCCATCGAGCTGCTGTCCCAGAACCCCAAGGGTTTTTTTCTGATGGTGGAGGGCTCCCAGATCGATTGGGCCGGCCACGCCAATGACCCGGCCCATCTGCTCAGGGATCTCCTCATATTCGACCAGGCGGTGCAGATAGCCCTGGATTTTGCTGCAAAAAACGGCCAGACCCTGGTTTTGGCCCTGCCCGATCACAACACCGGCGGCATGAGCATCGGCAACCGCCGCTCCGATAATAATTACACCGACATCCGGACCGAGGACCTGATTGCCCCCCTGAAGAAAATGCAGCTATCGGCGCCCGGCCTCTGGCGCCAGGTGGGGGAGGATAAAACCCCGGAAAAAATTAAGGAGGTCGTCCTGCAGTACTGGGGCATTGCCTTGACCCAGGAAGACGCCCAGGAAATCCTGAAAAAGGCCAAGCTGCACGGCAAGGAGGCGCATTACGCCCTGGGCGAGGTCATCTGCCCGAAATACACCCACCTCGGCTGGACCACCCACGGGCACACCGGCGGCGACGTCCCCCTGTTTGCCTTCGGCCCCGGCCGGCCCATCGGCCTGCTGGACGCCCCCGACATCGGGTGGATTACTGCGGCCGCCTTGGGACTTGATCTGGACAAGCTCACCCGGCGCCTGTTTGTTGATGCCCGACAGGCCTTTCCGGGCCAGGCCGTCCGGCTTGACCGCAGCAACCCTGACAACCCTGTCCTCACCATTACCCATCAGGGCCGCCAGGCAACCCTGCCGGTGAACAAAAATAATCTGCAACAGGGTGGTGAAACAACCGAGCTGGAAGGCGTCGTAATCTATATTTCGGACACTGACAGGGTATTTATGCCGTTGCAGGCGGTGCACCTGATCCGGGGCGAGGGCAAGTCCTTGCCCGACATCAGGAATTAGCGTATAATGGCAACGCTGGAAAGGGGATATGCTGCTAACCTTGGGCTCGCCAGGGCAGGCTGGCGCTGACCCCGGTCCACCTCAGCGGGTAATATCCAAAGGAGCGCCGTTTCTCTCTTCCACGGCCCGGACGAACCTGCTCCAGTTGATCCGGTCCCCCAGCTGCCGGGCTTCCACCTGTTTGATGGCGTGCTGCAGCAAATCGGGAATTTTGTGGTATACATCCTCATGAACCTCGATGAAAATGCGCCCCTTTAAAAAGCCGATTTTCACCGGCTCATAAATAATCAGCACCGGCGTGCCCACGGGGGTCAATTCAAAAAGCTCTTTAATATCATCATTATAGTGGCGGATACAGCCATGGCTGACCAGACGGCCCACCCCGAAGTCGGCGTGGGTGCCGTGCAGGCCATAGCTGGTCAGGCCCAGCCAATGGGTGCCGATGGGATTGCCCTCCCCGGGCGGCAGAAAGGATTTGCCGTCATATTTCCATCGCAGGCTGGCCGGGATGCGCCAGCCCGGATTTTCCGCCTTGGACGATATCCGGAAGCGCCCGAAGGGAGTCTTGTGCTCGAAAACGCCGATGCCGATGGGATAGGTCCGCACCTGCCCGGACTCCGGGAAAAAGCGGTAATTGCGCAATTCCGCCACGTTTATGACAATGCCCTCGGGTTTGGCCACCGGGGGCAGGATCCAGCGGCTGGGGATGACCATCTCCTGGTCCTTGGGCAGGTAAAAGTGGTCTAAATTACGGTGAAAACGGGCCAACTCCCAAAAGCCCAAGCCGTACTGCCGGGCAATTTCATACATGTTTTCGTGGAGTTTGAGCCAATGCTTTTGAAATTCCCCCACTACGGTCACCGCAGCGGGATCAACGCCGGTGTCGGTGGCGGGTAGACGATACTGAAAAGGCCCAGCCGCCAAAGCCCGGTCCGGGGACGCGCTTAGTAGCGTCAGAAAAAGGCCGAAACAGAGAAAACGTCGCCACGTCATAAGCTTTCCCTACTATCAGGGTTCACAAGAGATGCGTCGATCCTGGAGTGTGCTTACAAAACCCTAACTATACCCAGTATATGCTAAAAGTACTCCTGGAGAACTAAAAAAAGAGACCTATGGGCAAGAAAAAAACCGACGAAGAAGATTTCTTCGACCCTTTCCCCGAACCGGTGGTGCTCCCCATTGAAGATGTCCTGGACCTGCACACCTTCTCACCCCGGGAAGTGGAACCGCTCCTCCATGATTACCTGGAAGCCTGCCGGGAGCAGGGCATCTTCCAGGTGAAAATCATCCATGGCAAAGGCACCGGCCAGCTCAAGGACCGGGTGCGCCGCATTCTGGCCAAACACCCCCATGTCCTGGCCGTTGCCGACGCGGACCCCCAGGCCGGGGGCTGGGGGGCCACCACCGTGGTCTTGAAACAGCAGGAAAACGGATATGATTGATATTCACACCCACGTCTTTCCACCGGAGATCGTCCGCCAGCGGGAAAATTATTTCGGGGAGGACCCCGCCTTCCGTTGGCTTTACGACTCCCCTCAGGCCAAGTTAAACACGGCAGAAGAGCTAATCCAGGCCATGGCCGATCAGGGCGTAGAGCAATCGGTCATCTTCGGCTTTCCCTGGCGCACCCTGAAGCTCATGCGGCGGCACAATGATTATATTATCGAGGCCCAGCACCGCTTTCCGCGCCATCTCATCGGCTTCGCCTGCGTCAATGCCCTGGAGACGGGGGCCGCGGCGGAAGTGGAGCGCTGCCTGGCCGCCGGGTGTCGGGGAGTGGGAGAACTGGCCTTTTATCACGAAGGTCTGGGGGGGGACATACTGTCGGCCTTGGCCCCCATCGCCGATCTCTGTATGGGCTATGGGGTGCCCCTGCTCCTCCACGCCAACGAACCCGTGGGCCACGCCTACCCCGGCAAGAGCCCCATGCAGTTGGGAGACCTTTATAGCCTCGTCAAGGCCTTCCCCGAGTTGACCCTCATTCTGGCCCATTGGGGCGGCGGCCTGTTTTTCTATAATCTCCTGAAAAAAGAGGTCCCTGCTGCCCTGAAAAACGTCTATTTTGATACAGCCGCGTCGCCTTTTCTCTACCGGCCGGAGATCTACCGCCTGGCCGCGGAAATCCTGGGACCGGAAAAGATCCTGTTCGGCAGCGACTATCCCCTCCTGCCGCCCTCCCGCTATCTCAAGGAGATGCAAGAAGGCGGCTTGTCCCCGGAACACCAGGAGATGATTCTCGGGAAAAACGCTCTGCGGTTATTCGGGGGGTGATGAGGGGGGTGATTACTGAGGGCATGAATAAGGAAGATTTTAATAATTCAATTTTCTGCTCCGAAAGTTCACCATGTAGGGCGGGAAAGCGAAGCGCATCCCGCCTTTGAACTGAGAAATAATCGCTTAACTAATTGTAACTCCCCCACAATGCCAGCGCCCCGGTAAAAACATAAAATAGCCCGAAGGCCACAAAAATCAGCGCGGCGCCGATCTTCACAGGCCGCTCGGGCAACTGCTTGCCTAAAATCCGTCCCACCACGATGGCCAAAGCGTCAGAGAGGACCATTCCGAGAGTGGACCCCAGCCAGACTGGCAGCAGCTCCCGGCCGGCGGCCAGGGTGACTGTCCCCAGCATGGTTTTATCCCCCAATTCCGCCAGGAAAAATGTCACAAAGACGATGATAAAAGGGGATTTGAACCGGGAGGGGCGGTAGTCTTGTTCTTCCAGGGAGTCGCCCCGCAGGGTCCACCAGCCGAAACCGATGAAGGCCAGGCCGGAGAAAAAATAGATCCAGCCCTGGGGCAGCAAATGGCCCGTAGCCCCGCCCAGGGCCACCGACAGGGCATGTACCGCCAGGGTGGCCACAAAGATGCCGGCCAGCACCACCCCGGCGGTATACCGGGTGGCCAGCAGCAGGGCCACCAACTGGGTCTTGTCCCCCAGTTCCGCCAGAAAAATCAGGCTTAGGGACAACCAGAAAGCCTCCATACCACGCCTCCCGCGTCAAAAAAAAAGACTTCTGCACCGATGGTGCAAAAGTCTCGCCGAGCATGTTATTGCCGGTAAGGCCAGGCTTGCGCCAGTGTGTTGACCTTACCCGGAGCAGCTACTCCCCTTTGCTGGTAGAAATATATCTTTTCTCAACGTGAAACGCAATGACCTTTTTTTAAAAAACAGCCCTTCATACCGTTTCCGGTTTCGGGTTTCCACTTTCCGGTTAAAATATTATTTATATCGCCATGGCGCACCTGCACAGACCCCTCTACTCATCCTGCCAGTCCCATCACCTGGGCCAGACCGGGTAGAGGGGCAGTCCCGCCAACGCCATCGTCCCAGCCTGATTTTTTTCCGCTTCATACTGTATAAGTTTCGCACCCGCTAAATCTAAGGCATCCGGAAAAATCGAAGCTTTTTGAAGGAAAAGTATTGAAAATCCCCCCTGCCCCCCTTTAACAAAGGATGAACTAAAGGAACTCTTTATAAAAGTTCCCCTTCTGTATAGGAGGAGTTAGGGGGATTTTTCATAATAGGTGCTCTTAATTCAACAGCATTGACCCTAACCCTCTCTTACAAGGGGAAGAGGAGAATAATGTGAGGATATCAAGATGATACAAAGACAAAGATGAGGGATAGCCAAAAATCCGAGGTTAGGAATTTCCTTTCTTATCGGACAAAAAAACTTGCCAAAGCCGGGGCTTCATGGTAATCATAGAGAAGAGTTCGGGCGGTTAACTCAGGGGTAGAGTGCCATCCTCACACGGTGGAAGTCGAAGGTTCAAATCCTTCACCGCCTACCAGATAAACCAGGGGGTTACGGTTTATGGCCGTGACCCCTTAAGACGCTAAGAACGCCAAGGTTTATTGCTTGGCGTCCTTGGCGTCTTTGGGAGAGCTATCACAGCCCTTTAACGAGCCGAGTAATCCCATCCTTGATCGGTTCTCGCCAAGACGCTAAGAACGCCCAGGTTTATTGCTTGGCGCGCTTGGTGTCTTTGCGAGAGCTATCACAGCCCTTTAACGAGCCGAGTAATCCCATCCTTGATCGGTTCTCGCCAAGACGCTAAGAACGCCCAGGTTTATTGCTTGGCGTCCTCGGCGTCTTTGCGAGAGCTCTCCTCTCCCCGGACGTCGATCTTCCCGGTGACCGCCGCCGAAATCAGGGCGGCGCGGAATTCTTTGAGCTTGTCTATACTTTCTCGGATTTTGGCAATGAGTGCGTTGATTCTTGTGGTTTCTTAATTGTATGACATGTGCCTTTGAGCCGTCAAGGAGATTCAGGCGGATTTCAGTCGGTTAGGCAGTGGCAATATTTTTGCGCTGCCGTCACCGGTAGGCGCTGTATCGCCACTTTTATTGCCACCCTTAACCTGATAAAATAATTCCTCTGTCCGAAACTGAGTGTTAAGCCGAAAGGAGGCAGCCCATGAAAATAGCCACGCTGACCCTGAATCCGGCCATCGACAAGAGTGCTGCGGTGGCCCAGGTGGTGGCCGAACGGAAACTGCGCTGCGACCCTCCCAGCTATGATCCTGGCGGGGGAGGCATTAATGTGTCCCGAGCCATCCGCAAACTGGGAGGCGATTCTTTGGCGTTTTACCTGGCCGGGGGCATGGCTGGAAAGATGCTCCGGGAGTTACTGGATCAGGAAGGCCTGGAGCAGCAAGTCCTCGAACTGGCGGGACCTACACGGGAAAACGTCATTATTCTGGAAAAGTCCAGCGGCCAGCAGTATCGCTTCGGTATGCCGGGACCCACGGTGCAGGAACCGGAGTGGCAGCGATGTTTAGAGGAAATCGAGGTTCTCCTGCCCCGGCTAGATTACCTGGTGGCCAGTGGAGCCCTGCCGCCGGGAATTCCCCCGGATTTTTACGGCCGGCTGGCCAGGCTGGCTCAAAAGCACGACACCCGTCTTATCGTGGACACCTCGGGAGAGTCCCTAAACCTGGCCGTAGCGGCGGGGGTGTTCCTGATTAAACCCAACCTGCGGGAGTTCGCCGAACTGGTGGGAGAGGAGATGGTGGACGAAGTGCAGGAGGAGCGCCTGGCCCGGGAGTTTGTCGCCAGCAACAAGAGCCGGTTCGTGGTTATTTCTTTGGGAGGGGCCGGAGTCCTGGCGGCTTCGCCAGAGGGGGTGGAGCGGGTGCCCGCCCCTGTAGTGCCCCTCAAAAGCAAGGTGGGCGCCGGGGACAGCACCGTGGCGGGAATGGTACTGGCTTTGGCCCGGGGCAAATCCTGGCCGGAGGCCCTGCGCTTCGGGGTTGCCGCGGGCTCGGCCGCGGTCATGACCCCGGGGACGGAACTATGCCGGCGGGAAGATACGGAAAGGCTTTTTGCCCAGATCAGCCAGAGGAGGTCCTTATGATCAATCATGCTCGCTTAGTGACCATCGAGGATTATGAAAAATATGTGGGCCCCGAAAATGTGGACC
>Ga0194111_10008100_pt1 | contig 11632 bp, 13 predicted proteins | sample TA2KigC300mmetaG_FD_146194 | JGI IMG/M metagenome (GOLD analysis project Ga0194111, IMG submission 146194) | Freshwater microbial communities from Lake Tanganyika, Tanzania - TA2015033 Kigoma Deep Cast 300m | ecosystem: Environmental > Aquatic > Freshwater > Lake | place: Tanzania: Lake... | reverse complement strand
CCGATCTGGCAGTCGCGGATGCCCTCGGCGACGGAGTGGAGTTCTTCGAGGTGGAAGAAGACGCCGGCGGCATTGATGGCGTGGAAGGCGCGGCCGAGTTGGCGGGCGGTTGCCTGGTTGAAGAAGGCGTGCAGGGTGGGCACGCCGCGGTCTTGGGCGAGGCGGGCGGTGGTGGTCGAGGATTCGACGCCGAGGACATCCCAGCCGAGGGCTTGGAAGTGTTGGAGTTGGGTGCCGTCGTTCGAGCCGATGTCGAGGACGGCCTTAGCGGGGGAGGCGGCGAAGAATCGGCGATCGACTTCGAGGGCGACGCGTTGGAAATGTTCGCTGAGGGAGCGCGTCACACCCGAGAGATAGGTGTGATCGGCGAACATGACTTCTTTGCGGACGGTGTAATCGAGTTGGGCGGTGCCGCAGCGGTGACAAAAGACGACGCGGAGCGGGTAGAAGGGTTCTTGGCCGAGTTGCTCGGGGCGGAGGAAGTGGTTGCACCAGGGTTGCTCGCCGAGGTCGATGACTGGCTCGAGGTCTTGAGCATCACAAACGCGACAGATCATGGCACGGCAAGGGTGAAGGGGCGGTTAGGTCGGGCACGGCACTGGGGCGGGGTCGGCGGCATCGACGGTGGCGGGTTCGAGGGTGGCGAGTTCACAGAACTCACGCACGGGTTGTGCGGCGCGGCGTTGGGCTTCGAGGTCGTAGCCGCGCTCGGGTTGATAGAAGATGATCTGGCTCCCGGCCGATTCGAACTCGAAGGGGACCTGGATCAACTCCTTGAGCGCGTCGCGGACGCGCGGTTGGGCGTCGGGTTCGACGAAGAGGAGCATGAAGCCGCCGCCACCGGCGCCGAGGAGTTTGCCGCCGAGGGCGCCGGCGCGTTGGGCGTGGTCGTAGATGGCCTCGACGTGGCGGTTGGAGACGACCTGGCTGAAGGAGCGTTTGACCAGCCAGGCTTCGTGGAGGAGTTCGCCGAAGGCGCGGAGGGAGGAGGCGCTGCAGAGGACGGTGAGGCTTTCCTCGAGCAGGTCCTTGAGGATGCGCAGTTGGCGCTTTTTGGATTCGAGGCCGGCGACGTAGCTGGCGGCGACGTCTGAGGCGGTGCGTTTGACGCCGGTGTAGAAGAGCATCAGGTGGGCGTTGAGCTCGGCGAGTCGGCTGGGGGACAGGGGGACGGGGTGCACGGAGATGTCGCCGCTGGTTTGGAAGCAGATGTGGTTGAGGCCGCCGTAGGCGGCGGAGACTTGGTCTTGGGAGCCGACGTTCTCGCGGATGACCTCTTGTTCGAGGTGGATAGCTTCCTTAGCGAGTTGGGGTTTGCTGGCGATTTCGCCGCGCAGGGCGTGGAGTGCGTGCAAGAGGCCGACCATGAACGCGGAGCTAGTGGCCATGCCACTGCGGGCGGGGAGGTCGCCCTCGTGATGGATCTCGACGCCGCGATCGAAGCCGAAATGGCGCAACCCTTCGCGGACGGCGGGGTGCTCGATTTGGTCGATGGTTTGGCAATTCTCGACGCGGGAGTAGACGATGCGGTGCCGGTTTTCGAAGAAGGGGGGCAAGTAGCGGCAGGTGATGTAGCAGTACTTGTCGATGGTGGTGGCTAAGACGGCGCCGCCATGAAGCCGATACCACGCTGGGTAGTCGGTGCCGCCCCCGAAGAAGGAGATCCGAAAGGGTGTGCGGGTGATGATCATAGGCGTGACTTCAGGCGAGTGCGGCCTGGCTGGCGGCGGCTAGGACGGGCTCCGCTTGGGCGTAGGATTCCGGGGTGCCGATGTCGATGAAACGGCCGCGGGTGCGGAAGCCGAAGAGGCCGCGCGAGAGCCAGGCCGGGAGCCAATCGCGTTCGAGAGAAGCGGGGCCGCCGCGGGGCATGCCGTTGATCCATTCCCGGGGCAGGCAGTAGATGCCGGCGTTGATCCAGCCGGGGGCGCTGACCCCCTTTTCGAGGAACTCGACCACCCGGCCGGTGGGTAGGGTGCGGACGGCGCCGAAACGAGCGCTGTTGGGCACGTGGGTTAGGACCAAGCTGGCGCGCGCACGGCAGGCCAGGTGCGCGCGCCAGAAGGTCGCGAGGGCCACCTCACAGAAGGAATCGCCGTTGAGGGCGAGGAACGGGTTGCTGGCGATGAGCGGCAAGGCGTGGCGCAGGGCGCCGGCGGTGCCGAGGGGTTCCGGTTCGACCGAATAACGCAGGGTGAGGCAGCCGTGGCGGTGGCCGAAGTAGTCGCTGATTTGGGTGGCACGGTAACCGGTGCAGAGGACGACCCGGCGGAGGCCTTGGGCTTCGAGCCAGTCCAACCACCAGGCCAGAAAGGGTCGTCCGCCGACTTCGGCCATGACTTTGGGCCGATCGGCCACTGCGGCGCGGAGGCGGATGCCCAAACCACCGGCGAGGATGACCGCGGTGGTGTCGCTCCAGACCGGCGCGGGCCTGTGGGCGAAGGCGGCTGGGTGCGGTTCAGGCATTGCTGTGCGGGTAACGGCTGCGCATGCGATAGGCCTTAATGAGCTCGCGGATGCCGACGTCGAGGGAGCGGCGCGCCTCGAAGCCGGCCTCGCGCAAGCGTTGGTTGGAGACGATGTAATTGCGTTGGTCGGGGTCGGAGCCGATTTCGGAGAACTGGAGGTGGAAATGGGGGAGGTGGTCTTTGACTTTGAGGGCGAGTTCTTCCTTCGAGAGGTTGGCGGCGTCCAGGCCGAGGTTAAAGGTGCGTCCGATCATGGTGGAGCGGTGCTGGAGGCAGTGGAGGAAGCAATCCGCCACGTCCCGGATGTGGACGAAGTTCCGTTTGAAATGTTTCTCGAAGATGACGAGGTAGCCGTCGCGCACGGCGCTGAGGACGAAGTGGTTGACAAGGAGGTCGACGCGCATGCGGGGCGAGACGCCAAAGACGGTGGCCAGGCGCAGGCAGATGGCGTTGGGGGAGTCGAGGAGGAGCGCTTCCGCCGCGGCTTTGGTCTCGCCGTAGATGGAGATGGGGCGGAGGGGGGTTTCCTCGGTGCAGAACAGCTCACCGGACTGAGTGCCGTAGCCGCTGTTGGTGGTTGGGAAGATGACGAGCTGGTCGGGGGAGCGGAGCCGGTTGAGGAGGCGGATGGCTTCGAGGTTGACGGACTGGGCGGTGAGCGGGTCTCGCTCGCATGCCGGTGCCCCGACGAGGGCGGCCAGTGGGATGATGGCGTCGGCTTTGGGCAGGAGGGCTTTGAGCACGGACTTCTCGCGCACGTCACCCCGGACGAAGTCGAAGTCGGACGCGGCACAGAGGTGGAGCAGACCGCACTCGCCGTAGTGGAGGTTGTCCACGGCCACGACGGCGTAGTCGGCGCCGAGCAGTCGCTCGCAGAGGACGGAGCCGAGGTAGCCTGCGGCGCCGGTGACGAGGATTGTGGTTTTCATGGCCAGGAGCCGAAAGCGAGTGAAGCGGATGACAACCGACCGTGCGGAGAGGTGGTCATAAGCCGGCGGGGTGGGGTCGACGTCAAGCCGGTGGACCGGGGTAGGGCGTCGCGCGGCGGGGGAATCCCCGCGCCGACTCGGTACGGGCCGGGCGCGCCGTGGGCAGGCGGATTATTGGAGTAGGCGCAGGACGGTTTGGGGCATCGAGTTAGCTTGGGCCAACATGGCGGTGCCGGACTGGACGAGGATGTTGTAGCGGGCGAACTGGGTGGATTCTTCGGCGATATCGGCGTCTTGAATCCGGGACACGGAGGCGACCAGGTTCTCCTTGCTGAAGGTGAGCTGCTCGGCCGACATGTTGAGTCGGGTCATGTAGGAACCGAGCATGGCGCGGTCGTTCGCCAGTTGGGTGATGGCGGTTTTGACCAACTCCAGTGCGGACGTTGCGGCGGCGGTGGTCGAGAGGTCTGCCCCGATCACTGAGGCGTAAGTGGCGGAGTCCAACTGGATGCCGGTCATTTCGAAGGTTTGTCCTTCGGCCTCGACATTGACGGCGAGGGGGCTGGAGGTGAAGAGGCTAACGCCGTTGAAGTCTTTCTCGGCGACACTCGAGATGTAGCTGGCGAGCTGTCGGAATTCGAGATCGTACAGGGAACGATCCGTGTCGGCCTTGGTGACGTCGTTGGCGAAGATGGCTAACTCGCTCATACGGTTAAGGGCTTTATAGACCTTCGAGAGGTAGCCGTCTTGGGCCTGGGTGAGGGAGAGGGCGTTGTTAACATTCGAGCGGGCGGCCTCGGTACGCCGGATCTTGGCCTCCATGCGCGAGGCGACCGCCAGCCCGCCGGCGTCATCGGAGGGGTCGACGATCTTGGAGCCGGAACTGAGTCGGGACAACGACTTGGCCATACTCGCGCTGCTGTCCGCCAAGCGGGCGGCGGCAGACTGCGAGGTGATGTTGGTGTTGATGATCATGGTTCTTCCTTACTGGGGGTGTTGTTGTTGTGGTTTGCTTCCGTGACTGGGTCCCGCCGGGGTGGGTCGCAGGGGAGCCGAGGCGGCGGTTTTGGACCGGGCTCGGCTGACCGATGCGGCGGGTAATTGGGGGACGGCCGGTTGGCCGCGGGTGAGGGCTTCTTGGTTGGTGCGTTGGATTTCGTCGTAGACCTCTTGCCGATGGACGGGGACGTCGATGGGGGCTTGGATGCCGACCTTGACCACTTCGCCTCCCTCGACGCGCACGATCTTCACCACGATGCGGCCATCGATGACGATGCTTTCGCCGGATTTCCGTGAGAGGATGAGCATAGGCAACGCGCCGGGGTGGGTCGGGTTAGGCGGTGGGCAGGGGATGGTGGAGGTCGAAGTCCGCCGCGTTGGTGGGGATGACTTGTTTGGCGATCAAGGTATGCCGGTTGAGGACGATGGGACCGCGCAAGTTGACGGTGGCGGCGCCCGCGGGGCGCACCGTCACAATGTTGAAGACCAACGCATCCTCGGGTTGCTTGAGTTCGAGGAACTCCGCATCCTCGGCCGTGATGTCCGGTTCGTAGCTGGGGTGGACAACGAAGGGCGACACCACCAGGAACGCCAGATTCGGGTCGTTGAGCATTTGGAGCCAAAGGAACGGGGTCTCTTCCGGGCGAATCAGGAGGACGTATTCTTTGATGGGCTCGAACCCGAGCAGCCCGAGCGGTATCCGGACGATGTTCTCGCTCCTGACGGGGAGAACCTCCGTTTCGATTGGCTCAGCAAATTTCATCGTGCATGACGCTCGCTGGCGCACAAGCAACGGCTATGCCAGGCCCATCCGTGGATTCGGTCGGTTCGTGTAAGCGGTTGGCCTAGCGCAGCTTGGTGAGGTCAAGCGCGCCAGCGTCCTTCGCGGGGTCGGATAGGCTAGGCAAAATCAACCCAGCCACTGGGCGGGATTTACCGAGTCAGCCGCGTTGGGTAGCGACGGCGGCTGAGGCCGCCGGGCAGCGGCTCAGGGCTGGACCGTAACTCTGCGGGCGCCGGCGAAACGGGAGGCGTAGTAAGGGGTGCGCAGGGTCTCGTAAGTGACGCCGCGCGAGACGCTCGCATGCACAAACACATCGCCTCCGAGCGAGAGCCCCACGTGCTGGATGCCGCGCCGGGGTGCGCCAAAGAAGAGCAGATCGCCGGGGCGCAAGGCGGTTCGGGGCACCGCAACGCCGCAGAGGGCCTGCTGTGCGGCTACTCGCGGCAAGGCGATGCCGGCTACGGCGCGGTAGAGGCGCCAGGTGAACCCGGAGCAATCGACGCCGGAGCGCTCCGTGCCGCCGTAGCGGTAGGGCGTTCCCAGCCAGCGGCTGGCTTCGCGGCGCGGGGGGGGGGGGGGGGGGGGGGGGGGGGGGGGGGGGGGGGCGGGGGGGGGGGGGGGGGGGGGGGGGGGGGGGGGGGGGGGGGGGGGGGGGGGGGGGGGGGGGGGGGGGGGGGCGCTGCAGCCGCCCAGCAGGAGGAGGCCGGCGAGGCTAGCCCAGGCGGCGAGGTGACGAGTTGGGTGCGGGCGGGTAGATGGGGTGGCGGCTGAGCGGTGGGATGGGCCGACTGGGGCCTCGCGATGGCCCAGGGTGTTTGGGCTGAGCGGGAGGGTGTGCACGTTGCGGCGCTCGGGCGCGCAAGGTGTGTCTAGCGCGGGCGATACTCCGCCTTGGCTTCAGGCATCCAGCCGCGGAGGTTCTCGACGCGCTTTTCGTCCAGCGGGTGGGTGCGGAGGAACCAGGGGGTGGCCCCGCCGCTCTGGCGGTTGAAGTCAGCGAATCGTTGCCAGAAACCGATGGCTGCTTCCGGGTCGTAACCCGCGCGGGCCATGTAGAGCAGGCCCAGATAGTCGGCCTCGGCCTCGGTCGAGCGGCTGTGGGGCAGAGCGACGCCCAGTTGCGCCCCCAGGCCGTAGGCGGTGGCGAGGGCGGCTTGTTTGCGGGGGTCGATGTCAGAGAGGCTGGTCTGCAGGACTTTGCCTCCGGTCTGGAGCAGCAGGGCTTGGCTGACTCGCTCGGCTCCATGGCGAGCGGTGGCATGGGCGACTTCGTGGCCGATGACGGTGGCGAGGCCGGCTTCGTCTTTGGTAATCGCCAGGATGCCGGTGTAGACGCCGACCTTCCCGCCGGGCAAACAGAAGGCGTTGGCTTCTTGGCTTTCGAAGAGAACAAACTCCCATTGGGCATTGGGCAACTCTGCGACGGCGGCGATCCGCTGGCCGACGCGCTGGAGCATGGCGTTTTGGGTGGCGGACTTGCTCACCGGCAGGTCTTGCTTCATCTGCTGGAAGCTGGTGAGGCCCATTTGCATTTCTTGGGCCGGGGAGATCAGGATCAACTGGCGGCGGCCGGTCTCGGGGACCACGGCACAGCCGACGGTCCAGAGCAGGATCAAGATGGTGGCGGCGGAGGCCGCCGCGCGGTAAACGGAACGCTCCAATTTGGCATGCATGCTCGGAGTAGAGCACAACCGCAGCGGTACGGCAAGGCGCAGTCTGGGCGTTGGCGGCCGTGGGATTCGGGTTGGCGAGGGTCGGCGCGAGGGGATAAGGTGGCGGTGACGACAGTGGTGACGACCGTGACAGTGAGAGTGACGGAGACGGATGGGGAGACCGGCGCGCGGCCGTGTGGTGCCTGTCGTCTCCGAGAGAGCGCCTGAACGATTATGCTAGTCAACCTCGCCTATGGACAGAGCCCGTTGGCGGTCGAGATGCCGGACGCGCGGACGACGGTGATCGAGCCGAGCCACCAGCCGGGTTTGGCGGACGAACGTGAGGCGGTGCTGGGCGCGCTCGAGCGGCCGATCGGTTCGCGACCCGTGCGCGAGTGGATACGGCCTGGGGCACGAGTCTGCATCGTGTTCACGGACCTGACGCGGGCGACGCCGAATCATCGGCTGATTCCGTGGTTGCTCGAGCACCTGGCCGAGGTGCCGCCCGCGCAGATCACGCTGTTGAACTCGACCGGGACCCACCGCCCGAACACACGGGCGGAGTTGGCGACGATGCTGACGCCGGCCGTGTTGGAGCGGTACCGCGTGGTGAATCACGAGTGCGAGGCGCGCGAGGCGTTGGTCCCGTTCGGCACGACCCGCGACGGCACACCCGCGCTGTTGAATCGGCACCTGGCCGAAGCGGACGTACGCATCGTGACGGGTTTCATCGAGCCGCACTTTTTCGCCGGGTTCAGCGGGGGCCCGAAGGGCATCATGCCGGGGTGCGCGGGGCTCGAGACGGTGATGAGCAGCCACGGGGCGGCGAACATTGGAGATGGGCGCGCGACCTTCGGTGTCACGGAGGGCAATCCGCTTTGGGAAGAGCTGCGGGACATTGCGTTGCGGGTGGGACCCAGCTTTCTGCTCAACGTCACGTTGAACGAGGCGCGTGCGATCACGGGGGTGTTTGCGGGCGACCTGCTCGCTGCGCACCGGGTGGGTTGCGAGTTTGTGCGGCGTTCGGCGATGCAGCCGGTGAGGGCGCCGTTTGACGTCGTGGTGACGACCAACAGCGGCTATCCGCTGGACCTGAACTTGTATCAAGGGGTCAAGGGGATGAGCGCCGGGGTGCGGATTCTCAAGCCGGGCGGCACGTTGATTTTGGCCTGCGAATGCCGGGAGGGTGTGCCGGCCGGGAGCCCTTTGGACCGGCTGCTGCAGAGCGCTTCGGGGCCGGAGGAGATCTTGGCGAAGCTGGCGACGCCGGGGTTTGTGCGACCGGAGCAGTGGCAAGCACAGATTCAAGCGCTCATCCAGCGGCAGGCGATCGTGCTCCTGTACAGCTCGCTGCCCGAGGAGGTGGTGCGGGCGGCGCATCTGACGCCGTGTCCGGACATCGCGGCCGAAGTGGGGCGGCAACTCGCCGCGCGAGGGCCAGGGGCGTGTGTGGCGGTTTTACCGCAGGGGCCGCTGACCATTCCTTACCTGGCGGAATGAGCCTGAGCGCGCCCGGCTCGGCGGGAGCCTCGCCCTACCGGCTTGGCGGGAGCCTCGGCCTTCCAACGGTCGGTTATCCCGAGGTCTCATGAGTCCGGCCTGAGGCGCCGCTTCACGAGAGCGTGGGCGGGGTGTGAGTCATGCCGTGGGCCTGCGCGACGGCCGGGTGGGTGATGGTGCCGTGCATGACATTGAGGCCGGAGGCGAGCTCGGGTTGGCGGCGACAGGCTTCCTTGAGGCCGTGGTCGGCGAGGAGTTCGAGGTACGGGTAGGTGACGTTGGTGAGGGCTTGGGTTGCGGTTCGGGCGTAGGCGGCTGGCATGTTCGCGACGCAGTAATGCACGACGCCTTCCTCGAGGTAGACCGGGTCGTCGTGGGTGGTGGGACGAGACGTCTCGGCGCACCCGCCCTGATCGATGGCGATGTCCACCAGCACGCTGCCGGGCCGCATGCGACGCAGCATCTCGCGTCCGATGAGCCGGGGCGCTTTCGCCCCCGGGACCAAGACCGCGCCGACCAGCAAGTCCACCGAAGGGAGCAGGTCCAAGAGGTGCGCTTCGTTCGAGTACAAGGTATGGGCGGTGTGGAGCGTGATGTCCAGGAACCGCATGCGCTCGACGTCGACTTCCAGGATGGTGACGTCGGCGCCCAACCCGGTGGCCATGCGCGCGGCATTGACGCCGGAGCTGCCGCCGCCGAGCACGACGACGCGCCCCGGCAGCACGCCGGGCACGCCGCCCAGCAAGGTGCCGCTGCCGCCGCAGTGTTTGGCCAGGAAATAAGCGCCGACGAAGATGGACATGCGTCCGGCGATCTCGCTCATCGGTTCCAGGAGCGGCAAGCGCCCTTTGAGCTCGATGGTTTCGTAGGCCAACGCGACGACTTCGGATTGAAGCAGGGCTTCGGTGAGCGGCCGGTTGGGCGCCAGGTGGAGGTAGGTGAACACCAACTGCCCCGGGCGCAGCCACGCGAACTCGGCCGGCTGGGGCTCTTTCACTTTGACGATCAGGTCCGCCTGCCGGAACACCGCGGCCGGGTCCGCCTCGAGGCGCGCCCCGGCGCGGGCGTAGTCTTCGTCGGGGAACCCTGCACCGGCGCCGGCGTTGTGGCCCACCAGGACCTGATGGCCACGGCGGGTGAGTTGGTAGACGGCGGAAGGGAGGAGGCCGACCCGATATTCCCGTTGCTTGGTCTCCTTGGGCACTCCGATGATCATGCCTGGAGGTTGTCAGGCGAGGGCGGGTTAGACAAATGGAATTACGCCCCACATTGTTGCGAGCGGAACTCAGGTGGCGGCGACTTGACGTTGGAGACCCACCGCGAGCAGGAAGAGCAGGCCGAACACGGCAGCCACCATTTCCGACCCACCGGCCACCGCCAGGAGGTCCACGAGCACGATGCCGGCCAGCAGCCCACTGACGGCTTGGGCCGGGCTGCGCCGGGCAGGCTTGAGCACGTAACCGAGCGAAGCGAGGCACCAGACGGCGAAGATGAGCAGGAGGTATCGCACGCGGGCCAGGTAGGCCTCGCCGTTGGCGAGGTAGGCCAAGAGGACCGGCGCCAGCAAGAGGAGCGTCGGCCACCAGCGCAAGCGTGTGGGGTGATACTCGGCGCGGGCGAGGTAGCCCAGTCCCACCACATAAGCGCCCAGGGCCAGAGCCGACCAGAGGGCGAGGCCCGTGATGCCCTCGACGGCGGTCGAGGCGGCGAGGAGGTAGAGCAGGAACCGGCAGAGGGCGATGAGGAGGGGGGCGTGAGCGAAGCGTTTGTGGAGCGCGTTGTAGGCGAAGATCAGAACGACGAGGGCGCCGGTCAGGGGCAGGTGAGCGCCGGCGAGTAGGACGGTGACGACGGCGCCGGTGGCGAGGAGGAGGAGGCTCAGTTGACCCACGCGCGGCGCGGCGATCTCGCCGGCGGGTAGCGGGCGTTCTGGGCGGTGGATGCGGTCGAACTCGACGTCGCAGAAGTCGTTGAGGAACATGCCCCCGAGGTAGAGCAGGCTGGTGCCCAGGCTCACCCACAGCAGCGCGCCGAGCGTTTCTCCACCGCCGAGATACCAGCCGGCCAGGCAGTTGGACCACACGGTCGGGAGATTCGAGACCCGGCCGAGCACCAGCAAGGTGCGCCACCGGGCCGGGATGCGGAGCATGGTGTTGGCCATCGACGGCCTCTAGGAAAAGCCGCTCCGCGCCGAAATGCAATCCAGGAGGCGCGGGGGCGGACCACGCGTTGGACAATGCACGAAGCGTTCTGGCCAGGCCAAGGCCGCGGGAGAAGGATCAGTGTGGGGCTTGGCTGGGTGGCTTCTGCCGCGACCCATGTGGGAGGGAAGCACCTTTGGAGGCGAAGATGCCGTCCTGCCGGGGGGGTGTTCGGGGCGTCGGCGCAATGCTCCGCCGCGAAGTTCGCTGAGAACTCCGATAATTGGTTTGGCGGGCAGAACTTCTGGCGCGTTGGGCATGTGTTTTACTGCTACCCGCGCGCTGAGAAATCGCTCGCCTTCCGAGTGACGCCTTGGAAAAAAGACAAAAGGGCTATACATTTGATGCCAGTACGAGGCCCAGACCGCATCTGCTGGTGCCTTGGCGGGGACACAAACACAACGTGCGGTGCTTGCTGGCATCATTTGAATAGCCCCTAAAGACAAAAGCACTTCCGCGACTGTGCGAATCCCGAATCCTCACGTCGAGCGAGGTGTCGAGTGGTCAGGCAAACCCACGCCACAAACCAATTCTGCCGGCCCGCTCGAAACAATTCTCGCCAGCCTCAACGCACGGACCAACGAGGCCAAGTATTGGGAAACCCCCTCTACGTATTTCGTCGTGTCAGAGCTAGTCTTGCCGAAACCGGTTCATACGGAATTCCTCGTCAACACCTCTTTTACGAAGATCTCGTGAGTAGGTTACGGGCGCGCGGTGTACTGTGTGCCATCACAAGCGGATTGGCGTGCGTGCATTACGGCGTGGCAGAAACGACGCAAGCCTGCGACCTCCTTTGCCATCCCGGTTCATTCGACGCGCTGTTTTTCAAACCTGACACGCTGACCGAGCTTTTGGTAGCGCACGCTTGCCCGCCAAGAATGGCGGCGCGGCGACCGGCTCTTGAACTGGCCGTCAAGGGCGGTTCGCGCGCCCCTGGCGCGTTGCACGCCGAGCGGCTGCTCTGGGAAGAACTACACGGCCAACGGTTGGGAGGAACTCGGTCAGACCGATGGGTGGGGGCGCCGACGCCGCGACTACTACGTCAAACATGATAAGCCCAAGCGACTGTTCGTGCGGGAACTCTGCCCTAAGGCCCGCC
>Ga0194111_10008099_pt1 | contig 11633 bp, 8 predicted proteins | sample TA2KigC300mmetaG_FD_146194 | JGI IMG/M metagenome (GOLD analysis project Ga0194111, IMG submission 146194) | Freshwater microbial communities from Lake Tanganyika, Tanzania - TA2015033 Kigoma Deep Cast 300m | ecosystem: Environmental > Aquatic > Freshwater > Lake | place: Tanzania: Lake... | reverse complement strand
ACAGTAACATTAAGAGAAAATGAACCCATATAAATTAAATAGTCGGCTGCTATTTATTGATTCTCATTTAAAAATTTTTAGGGCGAATATTTACTTACTTACTTACTTACTTACTTACTTACTTACTTACTTACTATATTATATATACACCCGTTGTTGGAGCGGCTTCGTTCTCAGACGGAAGAACCTATTCGCACTCCTTAGTTTCACAAATAAAATCGGAGGTTTGGGCTTGTCGCTCATCTATCGAAAATATTGATGAGAATACGACAGGATTTACATAAGGAAAATTGAAATGATTATACACACTAAAATCGTCCTAAACTCAAATTCTTTTACTTAGTTAAAGAAATTCATAATTATTAAATAAACAGTGAGTACATTTTTATCAATTATAAGGAGATATAAAATGAAAGAAGTGTTAAAAATAATCCTTTTCTTAATTGTCTTTATTGGGTTTATTAGCTGCAAAAAAGAGTCCCCTGTTGAAACAGATTCTAATCTTCCAAAGTTTCAACCTCAAACTGGTGAATTTGATTTAATTGGTCTAGAAAATAAAAAGGTAACTAATTTTGCGATTAACGAAATAGAACCATGGAGAATAATTGCCTCAACTGATGAAAACATGCTTTACGTCACAAATGATTATGGGAAAACATGGTCCAATATTGAAATGTTCAATTATCCAGCTGCTTATCTTATGTGGGATAAAGTCAATTCAAATATGGTTTATTTTTCAAATAGAAATACCTTAGCTCGTATTTTCAATGAAAAATTTAATAGATGGATAATTTATTTCTTTAAATCATCAGATTATGGTTATTCATGGATGCCGGCAGATTCAGGCATACCCCAAAGTTCGACACAATACATAAAAGTTTTTACTGTTGATCCGTATGTAGGAGGTGTAATCTATGGAGGTACTGAAGAATGCGCTCCATTCTTTTCTGGTAGTCTAATAAAAAGCAAAGAAAATTGTAGTTATTGGTATGAATTAAGCGAAAAATTATCAAGACCAGGCGAAATTCCATTAGATATTTCAATAAATTATTTAACTCCACCAACAATTTTATATTCCGATGCATCTAGAGGTATATATAGAACGACCGACATTGGTAATTCATGGAAATTTTTCTCTTACCCAGATAATAATTTTATACAGCATTGCTTAAGTAAATATTCTTTGTTCGGTTTTGGAATTATTTCACAAAGTGTTAATGAATTTCTTGGCATTACAAATGACGCATTCGCAACATTTACAAAAATCAATAATGATGATTTTAACCGCTCATCATTTAGTGATATCCTTATAAATCTTGAGGATCAATTATTCGTTACTGCAACCTACAAAGGAAGTGATAGCAGTTACGTTTATATCTCAAAAGATAAAGGCAGTACTTGGAGCAAGCTTGGCTCAGATATTAATAAGAAAACACTACTTGGATATGACCCCAAAAACAACTTCTTGTATGTTGTAATGGACGGAGTTAAAAAAGGATTGTACAGGTATCAGCTTAAATGAGTTAGTTGTAAACTCAACTTTTTAAAAAATTGAGAATTTATCTAAGCAAGTATCTCAATAGAAAAATATAGTAGAAGTTATTCTGCTGCTCAATGCATCTCCGTGCCTTCTCAGTAAATCTCTGTGAAAGGAAAAGAATTTCATCACAGAGACCACAAAGTTTCATGGAGAATTAAATATTTTTTCGAATACGGCTTCTATCGATTTGAATCCACTCTTTTGGACGAACTCTTCAATATTTTTTTCGAATTTTGATTTATCCTTAGAAGAAAAATATTTAATAATTCCTTCGGCAATTGTGTTTGGATTGTTTGCCTCAACAATAAAACCTGTTTTTCCTTCTTCGACTAATTCTGGGAGTCCACCGACGTTCGTTACCACAACAGGTCTCTTAAATCCATACGCAATGTTCAAAATTCCGCTTTGAGTTGCTGACTTGTACGGCAGCACAACCAGATCCGAAGCCGTATAGTACAAACCGACATCCTCATTCGGAACAAATTCCGCCACAAACTTCACATTTCTTCCTAATCCAAGACTTTTTACAGCATCGAAGTATTTTTCTTTCTCTTCGTAAAATTCTCCTACAACTAATAGCATTGCATCAGGATCGAACTTCAAAACATTGGGCATTGCTTCTATCAAATACATGAGTCCTTTGTATGCACGAATATACCCGAAGAACAAAATCACATTTTTATCTGTTGGGAGTTCAATTTTCTTTCTCGCATCTGTTTTTGTTATCAAGCTATCGAATTGGTAACAATCGTAAATCGGAAGCGATGAACGGAAAACATTTTTGCCTGGATAAAGTTCTTTAATTCCTTTCTCGACTATCTCAGAAAGAACCAAAAACTTGTCCGCGTGGCGGAGTGCAATTTTAGTTAAAAATGAATCTATGAACCGTGCTTCGTGCGAGATAATATTCTCAGCGATGAACAATACTTTACCATGAAAATATTTTTTTAATCTGCCGGAGATAACGTTAAACGTCATTCCGAAAAATGGATTGTACCAGATGAATGCGATCAAATCCGGATTAAGTGATTTAATCTTTCGCACAGCTTTAAACCAAGTAAATGGATTTGTCGAATCAATTATTCTTTCTGATGGATGAGTTTTAATTCCTACTTGACTTACATCTTCCTGCCGGGTTCCCGGAAAGAAAAGCTTCGGATAAAGCTTTGTAAAATTAATTACTTGAACGTCGTACGTTTCGGATAATGCGGAATAAAGATGAGCCACAAACAAAGCATTTCCTCCGCGGTAAGGATAAGCTGGACCAACGATGCAAATTTTCTTCTTCATAACTGCAATTTGATGATTAACATGTGATTCAGCAATTGATATTTCAGATTTTCATCAGTAACTACATGAATAATGGAATATTTGTCATTCAAGATTTTCGGGAAATTATATTTGTTTTCAGGAATCGAACCCAAAAAATAATCGCTGAAGTATTCGATTTTATACTTTTTCAAATAATCGAAATAACTTTCTTCCCCGTTTTTTATGGCGGTTATAAGTTCATCGTTGTTCACCATTCCATCAAGATTCACAAAACGCATTTGCGTGAAGTAAGAAAGAATTCCTGTATTCGCCGAGCCAAGAATTTTATCCAAAGGAATATTTTCTTTGATCCACAAACTTGATTTGTATGCGAGTGTCTGTTCATGCTGGGCTGTGAAAATTTGTCTCGCAGCAAAAACATAACCCGCGAGCAAAATAATCATGACTGAGAGGGATACCTTATTCCAGACAATTCTGTTTTTCGGTTCATTTCTATTCCATCTGTTTTTTATTTCATCAATGAGCAGACCAAAGAAAATTGCCGCTGTGATGATCTCAGGCAAGAAATAATAGAATCGATATTCCCAAAAGTAGAGTGTGTAAAATGAATAATGGAACAACAAGAATAGAAAGAAGAATCCGAGTACATTAAAACGGCTGAGTATTTGATGAATTAGTTTCGATTTGAAAAGATAAATTACGATCAAAAATAAAATAACTAATCCCACTACCACGAAAATTTGTTCAAATGTTCCAAATCCCCGATGTTTGAAAAGATCGAAGTTGAACGGAAAGAAAAATCTTTTTATTTCGTACAAAATAAAATCGAACGAGAAGTAGCTTCCGACTTGTTCCAGCACTGCTCTGTGATTATGAAAAACTTTTGCCCTGCCGCTTATCGGTACAAAATGTCCAAAAACAATTTGATTATAAATCAAGTACGGAACGAAAAGTGATGAGAACCCCAATCCAACATTAAATATTTTCTTAATCCTCACCAAAACCGAAGATGATTTTCTAAAAAAAATGTACAAAGCCAACGCTGCGATAATAAAGGCACCATCAAGCCGCGAAAGTGCAGCGAGTGAAATTAAAATTCCAGAAATAAAATCAATCTTAAATGATTCAATCTCTTTGTTCTTAAAATAGTAGAGAAGAAACAAAACAAGGAAAAACCAATAGAGATTTGTTTCAAGACTTTTAAAATTAATTGCAATAAAAACCGGATTAAGATAAAGAAAAGTAACAGTCATAATTGAAGCAAGCTTCGAGCCATCACTCAATCGCATCATCAATTTATATGTTAAAATCGCCGCAAAGAGATTAACGATTGTGAGGAAAATTTGCCCAATGATTACTGGCAATAAAATTTCAGTGTAAGCGAATAGTGAGTAAATTAAGATCAATGGGATCATTATCAAAGGTTGGTATCCATTGGTCGGTGTTAATTGATCGAAGGTTGAACCAAAACCATTCGCAATGTTCTGAGCAATTCGGAAATAATAATAGCTGTCATCAGATGAAATTCCATGAACGATTGAATACTCAAGTGAGATTGAAAAAATAATTCGCGCGATAAATCCGATGGATAGAATTATCCACAAGAAAAGCGGAATATCTCTGATTCTAAATGACTTATTGAGATTCTTCGTTCTGCTCAGAATGACATTGGAAAAACTTTGATTCGGATTCATTACGCAAAAAATTATGTCATCTAATTAATTTATACAGAACCGCAGGCGGATAATTCATATATGTGACCGGGATCAACTCTGGTTTTAGGGCTTCTGCATTCAACAAATTATAAAACTTCTGCTGCTCGTTTTGATTTGTTGTGTACGACATTAAAGTCTGTGCTTCAAATGAACTGACGAAAAAGTAATCGGCTTCTTTTTCTCTCATCCAAGTGATTAAGCTGTCGTATGTACTTACAAAAGGAATTTTTCTGTACGACATATCCAAATAATACCCGATGTGAGGTTTGCGTGCGATCACCCAGTTCGTTTCTGTCTTAATACTGTCAGGTGCAGCTTCTGAAATTGCTAGAACTTCTTGCGGTCCGAAATCTATCTGCTTTGAATTGTGTGTGATGCTTTCGACCATTGACCAAACAAAGACAACTAAAAATATTATGAGCGATAATTTTAATCCGCCAAGATTGATCTTCAGCAACTGCTCTCGATTCAGCAATAAAAGAACAATCAATCCATAACCGCTGATAAGAAACATTGAAAATCTTTCACTGTAAAATGCTGGGAGCAGAATTAAAAATGAGAACAAGATATTGATAAAAAAGAAAACTTGATTTTTAAGATATTTCCTCTTGAATAAAGCAATCACTCCAATTACAAGTAAAACCGCAAAAGGAATTGATAGAAGTTTCTCAAGGTCACCGACAAAATTCTCATAAAAGTTTATTACAAAAATTTCTTTCAAAAAATGAACCGGATCGCGGAGAAAAACATCAGCCATTGAATTGAACTTTGGCGACTCGACCGCCTGAAAATAATCCCAGCTCATTTTTCCCTGCCCGAATAACTCCCAAGCTGTGTTCGTAAAGTTTCTATCGTATAAAAAATCTCCTTTGTGAACGTATTTATAGATTGACCAAGGAATGTTTAAGATTAGGAATCCGCCAATGTAAATCAAAGATTGCTGAAAGATCTTTTTCCAATGCCTCGATGTGTATCTAATTCCCACAAAGCAAAATAATGCCGCGGCTGGCAAAAACAATCCATTGGTTCTAGTTAAGAATGCCAGTGAAGCGAAGAATCCTGATAGAAATATATATGAGAGTTTGAGCTGCTCTCCTTTCACCAAAAAATAGATCGATATCATTGCAAGTGCACAGAAAAATAAATCAGTACCAGCAGAGTATGAGTACTGTATAAACACAGAATTAGACATTATCAGCAGTGCAGCACCAAATGCGATCTGGGCGGAATAAATTTTTTCAATTGTCTTGTAAGTAAAGAAAATAAACAAACTCGCAAACACTACGCAGATTATAACACCAATCGTAAAATAATCTTTGAAAACAAATCCAAGCAGTGCAAGAAAAATTGGATAAAGCGGACCTTTGTATCCTTCAATGATCAAATTTCCTTTCAGAAATTCTTTTGCTTCATAAACCATACCTTCATAGAAATCCGTTTCGACGCCGTAATCCCCGATTGTATGATACGATAGACTTACAATCAGCATAACAATAAAATAAATTCCGGAGAGTATATAAGGAAATCGCTGGTTTGCGAGAAGAGCGTTCAGGAAATCGAAAATACCAGACGCATCTTTCTCTTTAACATTTTTTGTGAAATGTTTCTTTTTGGGATTCTTCGCCATATGAGACTACTCGATTAAAGTTTAATCGACTTAATTGTGTAATCTTCGTGAGTTTGGGAATTGTGTGCAATCATCTCGCCGACAAGTCCAATTGTTATTGTCTGCACTCCAAGCAAGATCAATAAAATACCGAGCCACAGCATCGGACGATTTGTGAGATAAGTCTGTTGAAACGCCCATTCATATACAAGCCAGAGATCAATCAGAAATCCTGCTAAGAAGAGAAGCACTCCAATTGTTCCGAAAAAATGAAGCGGACGTTTTAAATAACGTGTGGTAAATAAAATTGTGATTAGATCGAGAAAACCTTTAATAAATCTGCTCGCACCAAATTTTGTCTTTCCATATCTGCGAGGATGATGCTGAACAACGATTTCACCGACTTTGAATCCATTCCAATGGGCAAGCACGGGAAGATAACGGTGCATCTCTCCATAAACTTTAATTCGTTCGACGACTTCTTTACGGTACATTTTTAATCCGCAGTTAAAGTCGTGAATTTTAATTCCAGTCATTTTAGAAGTTACAAAGTTGAAAAATCTTGACGTTGTTCTTTTTATGAATGGATCGAATCTGACTTTCTTCCAGCCGGAGACTAAATCGAAACCTTCCTCTATTTTTTTTATAAGATTTGGAATTTCACGCGGGTCATCCTGCAGGTCGGCATCCATTGTGACGATCACGTCGCCGGTTGCATGCTTGAAACCAATCGAAAGTGCAGCAGATTTTCCATAGTTCTTTTGAAATTGGATCAGCTTTAAATTCTTATCATCTTTTTTGAGATTGTTTATTACTTCAACTGATCTATCGTTGCTTCCGTCATCGATGAAAATTATTTCGTACTCAACATTTCGAATTGCTGATATGACCTTCTTGATTTCGATAGTTAATGGACGAAGACTATCTTCTTCATTCAAAAAAGGAATTACAATTGATATTTTTTTAATAAAACTTGATTTGCTAACTGAATCGGAATATTTTTTTCGGTAACGTGAGCGGTAATAAAAACGTCTTTTTTTCTTGCCGTCACTTTGCTGTGGGCCAGCAGACTTTGATTCTTGTGGATTATCTGTCATTCAAACTAAAAATTTGTTAATAATTCGCTTCAAAATAGTTCATTTGATTCTGAAAAGCAATTGATGGAACCACAGATTGTGCGAGTTAATAATCCAAATCTCAAGCGTATAGCTATAGTATTATTTTTTCACGAGTCTTTTTTCTGCCACTAAGTCGCGAAGTCACAAAGATTCTCAAGGAATAATTTCTGTCCTGTTGACCTCATGCTAGTTAGTTGTTAACTGAAGTTACGCACTGCCTGCATTTGAGCTTCGAATGAGTTCTCTCGATACGTCCCGATTCTTAGTCGTTTTCCGCTAAATATTCGGAACTACTCGAGAACCTTTAAAAATTTAGTGGTTTTCGAGTATCCCGACTAAAATTTGTCTGCGAAATGAGTCGGGATGTATCGAGAAAACCAAGCAGCGATTCGCTGAGACAATTTTTTTCAATATTTTTTGAATTTGCATGACTTCAATTAATAATAACTTCATTGACTATTCTTGTGTAATCAGATAGTTGCTCCATCATAAATCATAAATCCCAAATCATTAATCTCAAATTATTTGTTAGTTTTTCTCCTGAAAGTTTTTATGATTTGTTTTATATTGATCCACAATAAATTTAGTCATAAGGAACATAATGAAATTATTCTTCTCTGCCTTAATGGCAGTTACAATTACATCGCAAATTCTTCTCTCACAGGTACAAAGTGAATTTATCGAGTTACATTGTTCGAAACCGCATGTTGTTAACAAAATGAACAAAGTAATTCTTACGCCGCACGAGTACGATGTTTTATTTTATGATATTTATCTCGATTGGTATCAAGTTTTAAAAAATGAAAACAGAAACTACACCGGATATGTTTTAATCCGTGCAGAAGTCGATACAGCAGCTGCACTCAACCAAATGAAACTCGACTGCGGATTGGCAGTTGACAGTGTAACTCAAAATGGAACTAGCGTTCCTTACGGATTAGTTTCAAATGTATTGACTGTAAACCTAAACAGAACTTACAGCAAAGATGAAATTTTCGAAGTAAAAATTTTCTTCAAACGGACACGGACTGATAACCTAGGATTCTATTACTATGCTCAATCCTCACAAACATTCGAGCATCTGGCATATACAATGACTGAGCCATCCGATGCGCGATATTGGTTTCCTTGTTACGATGACCCTTCCGATAAGGCAGATTCTGCACGAGTTACAATTAAAGTTCCGAATGGCTTTACCGCAGGTTCAAATGGACTGCTCCAATCAAATACAACGATTGGAGATTCATCAACATTTATCTGGTTTGAGAGAAATCCAATTACTACATATTTGCTTGTTGTAACTGCTTCTAAATATTCAAGTTTTTCTCAATTTGTAAATTCTATTTATCCGCCAAATGAGCTGATCGAGATTCAACATTACTTCTGGAAGTCAGATTCAACGCAAGCGTTTTATGTCGCAAGAAACCTTCCAACAATGATGCAATGTTTTGAAACTTACTACGGCAAGTATCCTTTCGCTAAATATGGTCATGCTTATGTTCGCCCGTTTTCTTTCGGCGGAATGGAACACCAAACGCTTTCAACAATAAACCGAAGTTGGATCACGAACGACAGTCAAAGCGGAATTGCACACGAACTCGCTCATATGTGGTGGGGCGATTTGGTCACATGCGAAACCTGGAAAGATATTTGGTTAAACGAAGGATTCGCAACTTTCTCTGAAGACTTGTACAGAGAATTCACTCAGGGGAAAGAGGTTTACCTCTCGAGCATGACAGCAAAAGCGAATTACTACTTTAGTAATAATCCGGGATATGCGATTTATAATCCTGCATACATCTTCAATGCTTCAATTTCGTATTACAAAGGCGCACTCGTTCTAAACATGATGCGTTTTGTTCTTGGCGATTCACTCTTCTTCAAGTCATTGATGGATTACAAGCTCAATCATCTTTACTCAACTGCTACGACAAATGATTTTAAGAATTCTGTTTCCGCGACAATTGGATCGGATTTCTCTTATTTCATAAATCAGTGGGTCCACCAGCCAAATCATCCGCAGTATGTATATAATTGGAATGTGATGGATAACGGCGCAGGAAGTTATACATTAAATATTTTTCTCAAACAAAAGCAGACTCATTATCCTCTCTACAAAATGCCATTTGAAATTAAAATCCAGTTCGCAAACGGAGACACCACAGTCAGAGTCATTAATGATGTTATAGATCAAAGCTTTTCTTTTGTGCTCTCGAAGCAGCCGACAAACGTAGTGATGGACCCAAATAATTACATCTTAAAACAAATTAATCGTGACCTAACACTTGATACCGGAAGCTCATCGTTGATCAATGGATTTTATCTTTATCAAAACTATCCGAATCCGTTCAATGGCAATTCAAATATCAAATTTCAAATTCCAAGATTAAGTCATGTAACATTAAAAGTTCATGATATACTCGGTAAGGAAATTGCAACTTTAGTCGACGAAGTATTAGAACCAGGTATTCACAACTCCTCATTCCGCATTCCAAATTCTGCATTCACGAGCGGTGTGTTTTTCTATCAGCTCCGTACCGGCTCGTATGTTGAAACGAAAAAAATGGTGTTGATGAAGTAAAGGACCGAGATTTAACTGATTAATAATCTTCCATTACTTCTTTAGAACTTTTTAACACATTCGTTCGCTTCATAAGCGGCTGCAAATTACGACTTCTCGATATACCCGTCAGTTGACGGATTACGCGAAACCCTAAATTTATATTGGTTCTCGAGTAGTCCCGATCTAGCCTGTCGGCAGACAGGTTTATCGAAACGTATCGAGAGAACAAAAAACAAAGATTCCAGTCGGCGAAGGAGAACTTTCCCACTTTATGAACTTTCAAAATTTATGAACTTTTTAACTAAACAGCTTGACATTCATTCGAATGATTACTAAAATACTTCTGGGAGAATTAAAGAATGAACTTAATTCAATCATACGGGCAAAAACCAAATCCGTTAGCTAATGGACTTGATGAAGTTAGAATAAATCTGCGAGCAAACTATTACAGTCCAAAGTCGGTAAAAACGACAATGATATATACGCATGTTTTAAACTGGGGATTGGGAGTAAAGAGTCCATTAGACTGAATAATACAAGGATTATAGATATGCAAGACCTATTTTTAAATATTGTGAATTTGAAAGAAAAACAAAACAATTGGAATGATATCATGCACCTGCACGCAGTATATCATTCCCGACATAATAAAACTGTGCAGGATAATTAATAGTTATACCACTTAAGGAGGAGAAAAATGAAAAGGATAATATATACTTTAGTTTTTTTCTGTCTTACATTGTTACTAAATGGATGTAAAGACAATCCGATTGAATCATCTCCACTTCCAAACAGCATTAAAAAAGTATTTACTTCTGAGAAAGATTTTACCGAATATTATTACAAAGGAAACCTTTTAATAAAGAAAGAAATAACCTCAAGAAGCGAATTAGTAACCTCAATTACATTTACATATGATAATGATGGGAAATTAATTAGGAAGGATGAATTCTCAACAGCAGCGGGAATTCCATTATCAGTTTATTCGACATATGAATATTCAGTTAATAATCTTCTATTAAAAGCAAATCATTATCCTAAAATTGGTGATGCTTTTGAGTTTAAAGGATATACTCAATATGAATATGAGTCCGATATGTTAGTAAAATGTAGTTTCTTCAATCAGAATGAGGAATTAAGAAATTATCATATCCTTAAGTATGATGGAAACAATATAGTAGAAGACGCTCATTATGATGAAATTGATAATCTTCAATATTTAGAAACATTTGAATATGATAACAAACTAAATCCTTTAATTAAAGATTTGTCATACATTTCAGCATTTACTCGGAGTAAAAATAATATTATCAAATGGACAAATACTTATTATACAGTTAATCCACCTAATATTTATATTTCCACTTGTGACTATACTTATAATAATTTTGGTTACCCAATTAAATGCACTACAGTTTATAATAGAAGTGAATTTGGTGGTACTAGTCAAGAAACGTCAACAAGTTTTTATGAGTATTATTAATAAAAAAAGTGATATAACCAGCGGTTCAAGCTGACTGCGAGTTCGCATTCGGCTTTTGTACAATTTTCAAATTAGTCGTTACGTGTCAGCAATCTTGTTCAAAGTTAGTTCTAATAAAAAAGTTTTTTAATCACTATCAACCGACTAAAATTTAATTTCGATCAAAAAGGTTCGAAAAATTAAAATATTCAAACAAAATCGTGCATTGTTGAAATTAGACCCCCTCAAGTTAAACCTGGGAACAAACTTGGCATCAGTCGAGATTGCTTTTTCTTTGCATATACTCTTTTCACATTTCTCAACAACTCACAGACATCTAACATACTTATCAGATGA
>Ga0194111_10008096_pt1 | contig 11637 bp, 8 predicted proteins | sample TA2KigC300mmetaG_FD_146194 | JGI IMG/M metagenome (GOLD analysis project Ga0194111, IMG submission 146194) | Freshwater microbial communities from Lake Tanganyika, Tanzania - TA2015033 Kigoma Deep Cast 300m | ecosystem: Environmental > Aquatic > Freshwater > Lake | place: Tanzania: Lake... | reverse complement strand
CCTGGAGGCTGCAGACTACCTGGAGCAGAAGCGCTTCCTGGAGGCGGCCATCATCTCCCTGGAGGCCACCATCACCTTTGCCAAACGCTATGCCGCCCTGGCCCGGGAGAAGGCCGGGACGGAGAAACGCCCCGACGAGAAGCGGAGGCTGGAGAGACTGGCCGAGATCTGCGACCGGGTGCCCGAGAGCCCGCCCCGGACCATGCATGAGGCCATCCAGAGCTTCTTCTTCATCCACCTGATCACCGGCTTCATCGAGCTGCCCTCTGTGGGCTGCGGGGTGAGGCTGGACCAGATCCTCTACCCCTACTACCGCAGGGACATCGAGGAAGGCCGGCTCACCAAAGAGGAGGCCCTAAACCTCATTGAGTCCATCTGGATCAAGTTCGAGGAGATGGGCTTCATCCATCCCCCGCGGCTCTTCGGCTCCGCCGGTGGTGGACTGGCCTGGCAGAACGTCACCCTGGGGGGGCTGGACAAGGAAGGCAAGGATGGCACCAACGACCTCTCCTACCTCATCCTGGAGGCCACCAGGGAACTGCACTCGGTGCAGCCCCCGCTCTGCTTCCGCTACAACGACAAGACCCCCCGGGCGCTGGTCCTGAAGGCCATCGACACCATCCGCAGCGGGGTGGCCCAGCCGGCCTTCTTCAACGACAAGATGATGATCCCCTACCTCCTGGAGAAGGGCATTCCCCTGGAGGACGCCCGGGACTACGCCATCTCCAACTGCATGTCCTGGATCATCCCCGGCAAGAGCATGGTCTACCGCCAGGGCATGGGCATGTTCTCCTTCACCAACTGCATGATGCTGGCCCTAAACCAGGGCACCGACTGGCTCAGCTCCCAGAAGGTGGGGGCAGCCACCCCCGACCCACTGACCTTCAAATCCGTCGATGACATCATCGAGGCCACCTTCCAGCAGTTCAACTTCTTCATGGGGACCCAGGTCTACATCAGCAACATCGCTGATGCCCTCTACCAGGAGTACCTCCCCCGGCCGCTGATCTCCGCCCTGGTGGACGACCTCATCGAGAGGGGCAGGGACTGCCGGCAGCACTACTACTTCCACCGCAACTACATGATGCCCACCGGGGTGAACAACGTGGTCGACTCCCTCTCAGCCATCAAGAAGCTGGTCTTCGAGGAGAAGAAGATCACCATGGCCGAGCTCCTTGAGGCCATGAAACAGGATTTCGAGGGCAAGGAGGAGCTCCGCCAGATGCTGCTGTCCGCCCCCAAGTTCGGCAATGACGATGACTATGTGGACAGCATCGCCGAGAAGGTCCACTTCCGCATCAAGGAAGAGACCGAGAAGTACACCACCTACTACGGCTATCCCTACGATACCGACGGCACCAATGCCTCGGTGGGCTACTTCCTGGGCTTCGATGTGGCCGCTACACCGGAGGGCCGCAAGGCCAGGGAGCCCCTCCACGACGGCACCGTCTCCCCGGTACAGGGCCGGGACAAGAAGGGTCCCAGCGCCGTGCTCAAGTCCGTGGGCAAGGTGGACCCCCTGCTGTCCTGCAACCACCTGTTCAACCAGCGCTTCGCCCCCCACTTCCTGGAGGGGGAGAACCGGGAGGTATTCTCCGATTACCTCAAGACCTGGTCCGATCTGGGCATACACCACATCCAGTTCAACGTCATCGATCCCAAGGTGCTCAAGGAGGCCCAGGCCCATCCTGAGAAGCATGCCGACCTCATCGTCAGGGTGGCCGGCTACTCGGCCTACTTCGTGGACCTGACCAAGACCCTCCAGGATGACATCATCGCCAGAACGGAGCACGCCCTCGCCTAGTCAAGAAGATGCAAATGGATCAGCATAGAGCAGAAAATCTTAAGAAAGGGGTCAACAACGTATGGAGATGAAGGAAGTCCAGGCCATCGACACCATGTGCCGGGCGGGCTATGCCGGCATCGTCACCGAAGACGAATGGAAGGAAGTATGGAGCTTCTATGAATCCCGCGCCTGCGTCAAAGGCACCTTCGGCGGCGTCCTGAAGAAACTCGGAGTGTCCGAGCAGGATGGCTGGAAGGTGGTCGCCTCACAGTACAAACCCTCCCTCGAGGCCATGATCAAGGAGATGGACGAGATCGGCGTGGAGAAGGCCTTCGTCGATCAGCAGATGATCTGGTCACGCCGCGAAGGCAAGATGGCCACCGCCTTCACAGTGGAAAGGATAGCCGACCTGGTCCAGAAGGGCAAAGGCCGGATCGTGGGCGGCGCCGGATACAACCCCCTCCGCATAGAGGAGAGCCTGAAGGACCTGGAGAAAGCAGTCAAGGAGTACGGCTTCAAGTACGTCTGGTTCCACCCCAACAGCTTCGGATTCAAGGCCAGCGACGCCAAGTGCTACCCGCTGTACGCCAAGTGCGTCGAACTGGGCATTCCGGTCACCTTCCAGACCGGCCATTCCGCCGAGCCGCTGCCCAGCGAGATCGGCCGGCCCATGTACGCCGACGAGGTGGCTATGGACTTCCCCAATCTGGTCATGGTACTGACCCACACCGGCTGGCCCTGGATTGATGAGTGGGTCTCCATGATCTGGCGGCATCCCAACGTGTACGGCAACATCGGCGCCTATATGCCGTCCGGCCTCCACAAGCCCACCATCGATTTCATGGACGGCCCCATCGGACGCACCAAGGTGGTCTGGGCCACCAACGGGTTCGGGCTGACCCGCTGCAAGAAGGAGTTCGTGGAGCTGCCCATCAAGGACGACAACAAGAAGAGGATACTCCGCGACAACGCCCTGAACATCTTCAAGCTCTAGCCCCATAGCCCCTGGGCAATGAAAGAAAGCGGTCTCGAGATGACCTCTCGAGACCGCTTTCCTGTTCGCCCCCGCAGAAGACTCACCGGCCAGCCGGCAGGGCCTCCGTGGTCATTCCGGTTCCACCAGCTCCACCAGTTGCACCAGCACGCCCCCGGTTGACTGCGGCTGAATGAAGATGAACTTGGCCGAGCCAAAGCCAACATGCTCGCGTATGGGTGAATCCTGAACAAACCGGAACCCCTTCTGCTTCAACTCCGCCACGGCCGCGTCTATGTCCGCCACCTTCAAGCTCAGATGCTGCAATCCCTCTCCGCGGCTCTCAATGAACCTCCCGATGGGACTCCCCGGGCTGGTGGGTTCCATCAGCTCCAGGAACGAGAGCTGGCCCACCTGAAGCATGCAGTAGCGCATTCCGAAGGGTTCATAGGCCACGATCTCGCTCGGCGTCAGGCCAAGGGTATCGGAGTAGCAGCCTATTGCCCTGTCTATGTCCTTCACCGCGATGCCCACCTTCAACACACTCTCTATCTGCATCCCTGCGACTCCCCCTCTAGATCTCCTGCCGACCCTCAAGGGCACGGGTCAGCGTCATCTGGTCCGCATACTCCAGGTCGCTGCCAAAGGGCAACCCTCTGGCTAGGCGGGTCACCTTGACCCCCAGAGGGGTCACCAGCCGGCTGAGATACATGGCCGTGGCCTCACCTTCTAGGTTCGGGTTGGTGGCCAGGATGACCTCCTTCACCGAACCATCCCGAAGGCGCGCCAGCAACTCCCCTATCTTGAGATCCCCGGGGCCAACGCCCTCCATAGGAGAGAGCACCCCGTGAAGAACGTGGTACAGGCCGTCGTAGTTGCGGGTGCGCTCCAGGGCCAGGACATCCAGGGGCTTCTCCACCACGCAGATCTTGGCCCGGTCCCGCCTCTCGTCCTGACAGACGAGGCAGGGGTCCGCCTCGGTGATGTTCTGGCAGGCCGAACAGAGGACGATCTTCTCCTTCACGTTGACTATGGCCTCGGCGAGGGCCCTGGCCTGCTCCTCGGGGGCCCGCAGGAGGAAGTAGGCCAGCCGCTGGGCCGTCTTTGGCCCGATGCCCGGCAGCCGGTGAAGCTCCTCGATCAGCCGGGAGACCGGCTCGGCAGTGGGCACGAATCCAAGACTCAAGACTGGTCCCTCCGTGTTCTAGAAGCCGGGTATGTTCAGGCCGCCGGCCAGACCGCCGAGGCGCTCCTGAGCCAGCTGCTGGGACTTCTCCATGGCTTCGTTGATGGCCGCCAGCACCAGGTCCTCCAGGAGGCCGATCTCGCTGGGGTCCACGGCTTCAGGGGAGATCTTGACTGACTGGAACTTCTGCTGCCCGCTGATGACAATGGTCACCGCTCCTCCGCCGGCGCTGGCTTCCACCATGGTGGTAGCCAGTTCCTCCTGTGCTTTGGCCAGCTTGGTCTGCAACTCCTTGACCTGGCGCATCAGATGTTTGTTCACTGCCCGTCTCCTCCCATCATGGATACATCCTCCGTGACGCTGGTGATCCTGCCGCCCATCTCCAGCGCCGCCTTGACCAGATGGCCCTCCGTCGGCCGCTGCTCCGCTTTGGGCCTCAGCACGCAGCGCACCTTGCTGGGATTGCCGAACTTCTCGGCCAGCTTCTTCTCCACCATGCGACAGTACTTGGGGTCCTCGATCTTGTCTCTATGAAAGGTATGGTAGAAGGCCAGCACCAGGGTGTCCCCTTCCACCGCCTCGGGTTCGCAGGCGCTTCTCAGGAAGGCGTCCACGTTGCCCCCCGAACCCACACCCCGCAAGGTGTCCACGAATTCCGCCCACTGGCTCCTCACCCGCTCGATCTCAGTCAGCGGCCCTGCAGAAGGCGGAGCCGCTGCGCGGGCCGGCTCGGCAATGGGAGCAGTGGCCAGTGGCTCGGCCGGGGTCATCTTCTCCCGGGCCGGGGGCTTCGCCGGCGGCCTCTCCTTCCTCCGCTCCACCATTGCTTCCGCATGAACGGGCTTGTCATTCACCCCCGCCAGGATGGACTCCACCAGGGCCAGCTCCAGGGGCAGCGAAGAGTAGTCCCTGGAACGGAGATCCACCTCTCCGAAGGTCTTCAGGGCCTGGACAAGGTTCTCCATGGTTATCCCGGCCGTCAGCTTCTCCATCTCCGCCAGATCCTCAGAGGCGATGTCCACCGAGGCCCCCGCACCGGACTTGACCCAGAGCATGTTCCTCAGGTAGTCCACCAGCCCCCGATTGAACTGCAGCAGGTCGATGCCATCCCCGGCAACGCTGTTTATCGTGGCCAGACCGGCAGAGATGTCTCTGCCCACCACATGCCTGGCCAGTTCCCTGACCCTGAAGTCGCTGGTCACGCCCAGCATGTCTTCGATCTGATGGGTATCGATGCTGCTCCCGTGGTAGGTCACCAGTTGCTGCAGGACGTTCTCGGCATCGCGGAGGCTGCCGGAGACGCTCCTGGCAATAAGCCCCAGTCCCTGCGGTTCCACCGATATGCCCTCTTCTTCGCAGACCCGCATCAACTTGGAGACCACCACCCCGTGCGAGAGCTTGCGGAAGTCGAACCTCTGACAGCGGGAGAGTATCGTGGGCAGCAGCTTGTGAGGCTCCGTGGTGGCCAGAATGAACACCGTCTGCGGTGGCGGTTCTTCGAGGGTCTTCAACAGGGCATTCGAGGCCTCTGTGGTCAGCATGTGCACTTCGTCGATGATGTAAACCTTGTACCGGGCTGTCACCGGGGCGAACTTCACCCTCTCTCTCAGGTCGCGGACATCGTCGATCTTGCGGTTGCTGGCCGCATCGATCTCGATGATGTCCATGGCACTGCCCCTGGTGATGGCCTGACACATGTCGCAGGCATTGCAGGGTTCGCTCCTGCCGCCGCTGAGGCAGTTTATCGCTTTGGCCAGGATGCGTCCCGTGCTGGTCTTGCCCGTCCCCCGGGGACCGCAGAAGAGGTAGGCATGGGCCACCCGTCCGGTCTCCAGGGCGTTGCGGAGGGTCCTGGTTACGTGCTCCTGGCCGACCACATCAGCCAGGGTCTGCGGCCGCCACTTGCGGTAGAAGACCTGCGACGTCATCGCTCCCCCGGCTCCTTCCGCCCGGGTCTCACCTGAGACAGCACCCTCTTCTCCACAGCCCGCATCCGGCGCTCCTTCGCCGGCTGGTCATGATCGTGGCCCAAGAGATGCAGCACGCCGTGAACCACCAGCCAGGCCAGCTCATCATCCGAGCGGCGTCCGTGCTCCGCGGCCTGTTGCACCGCCCGGGGGTAGGAGATGACCACCTCCCCCAGATGACGCACGCCGTCCGGCGGCATCACGAAGAGCGAACCGCCGTTTCCCCCCTTCCCCTCGGTCAGGGCGAAGGAGAGCACGTCCGTGCACTCATCCAGGCCGCGGTAGTCCCGGTTGAGATGGCGTACGGTCTCATCGTCGGTGATGGACAGGCCCAACTCCACGTCGCCACCACCAACCTCGCCGGCGAGGAGAGCCTTCTCGGCCAACTCCCTCAGCCAGGCCTCCTCGATGCCCTTCCGGTATCGGCCGTCAATGCGTATCCTCAGCTCCACCGGGACTCCACTCCCTCACGAAGGGCTGGCCGGGGCGGACTTCAGGCCCAGCTTCAGCGCTTCCTTGAGCGAATCGGCGGCCAGGACTTCCATCTCCCTGGGAGGCACAACGCCCGCCAGGGAGCTCTTGGGGGCAAGGCACCGGGTGAATCCCTGCCTCACCGCATCGCCCAGTCGCCTGTCCAGCTGAGGCACACCCCTCACCTCGCCGCTCAACCCGACCTCCCCCACCACCACCATGTTCGGATCCACCTCCCTGTCCGTGAAGCTGGAGGTTATGGACAGGGCGATGGCCAGGTCCATCGCTGGCTCATTCACCTTCAGACCGCCGACCACATTGACAATGATATCCTGATTGGACAGCCTCAATCCAGCCCGCCGGGTCAGAACGGCCAGGATCAACAGGAGACGGTTGTAGTCTATGCCATTGGCATTGCGCCTGGGCAGGCCGAAGCTGGTCAGGCTGGTCAACGCCTGTATCTCCACCAGCAGGGGACGGGTCCCCTCCAGAGCGGCGGCGATCACCGACCCCACCGCCTCCTTCCTTCTCTGAGACAGGAAGACCTGAGAGGGATTGTCCACCCCGACCAGGCCGGCATCTCTCATCTCGAAGATGCCCACTTCATTGGTTGAGCCGAAGCGGTTCTTGGCCGCCCGGAGCAGCCTGTACGCGCTGAAGGACTCCCCCTCCAGATAGAGCACCACGTCGACGATGTGCTCCAGGACCTTCGGCCCGGCGATGGCCCCCTCCTTGGTGACATGCCCGATGAGAACCAGCGGCACGGCTGCTGCCTTGGCCCACTGCATCATCCTCAAGGTACATCCCCTGACCTGCGAGATGCTGCCCGGCGCTCCGTCCAGCTCCCTCAGGTAGACGGTCTGGACCGAGTCGATGACTCCCAGCGCCGGCGCCGCCTCCTCCATCTGCCCCAGGATCACCTCGAGGTCGGTCTCGGGCAGAACCAGCAGGCCGTTGCCGCTGATGTTGAGCCGGTCGGCCCGCAGCTTCACCTGATGCGGCGATTCCTCGCCCGAAACATAGACCACCCGGCCCCCCCGCTGGGCCATCATGGCCGACACCTGCAGCAGCAGGGTGGATTTGCCGATCCCCGGGTCGCCGCTGATCAGGATCAGCGATCCGGGCACGATGCCTCCACCCAGCACCCGGTTGAACTCCTCGAAGGGGAGGACAATGCGGGACTTCTCATCGGAGGCTATCTGGGACAGCTCGCTGGGGGCGGCCGCCGTCCTCAATGCCGCGCTGCTCCCTCCGTGGGCCCCCAATCTGGTTTCGACGAAGGTGTTCCAGCTCTGACAGCCCGGACAGTGGCCCAACCACTTGGGGCTCTCCCGGCCGCACTGCTGGCAAACAAAGACCGTTCTGGAGGGCTTGTCCAACGCTTTGAGCCTCTAGAAAAAGGGGAGCCCTGGCAATGGGGTGCTCCCCTTCTCAAGCTACCGTGCTGGCGGTCAGGCGGTTCTCAGGAGGACGACTCCACCCGCGTCTTGGAGTCAGCGGGCAGCCGCGCCTCTTTGCGGATGGAGAACTTCTCGCCGTCGCGAACGAGAAAGACGGTGTCGCCGGGTTTCAGATCTTTCCGCTCCAACTGCTCCGCCAGGCTCAGCTCGACCCAGGCCTGTTCCAGCAGCTTCTGGCCCAGCAGGTGAAGTCCGTTGACGAACGCCTCATCCCGCTTCCTGTCCTCGGGGGGTGGCTCTTTCTCCGCCTCAATATGCTGCTCGTACAAGCGGCCCACTTCGTCCCGCAGGGCCTTCCTGGCCTCGCCGGTCAGCTCCAGCTTGATCTTCTTCTCGCCGAGCTGTGTCGCGTACGGCCGCAGTGCCACCTCGACCGCTTCAACGATTTCATCGCCTTCGCGGAGAAGCCGAATGGTCTCCCCCAGACCCAGCTCGTCGTGGAGCAGCATCTCGGACAGCTTGTCCTCAATCATGGTCTGTATCACCCGCCGCAGCGGACGGGCGCCGAAGGCCTCGTCGTAGCCCTTCTCACACAGGAGTTCCTTGGCATCTTCCGTCACCGCCAGCCCCACCCCCCGCTCGATGAGGTGGGCCTTGACGGGGCGGAGCATCAGGTCAACGATCTGACGGATCTCCTCTTTGCTCAGGTGGCGGAAGACCACCACCCCATCGAGACGGTTGAGGAACTCCGGCCTGAAAGTCTTCTTCAGCTCCTCCAGGAGCTTCTCCTTCATCCGCTCATAGGAGCGCTGCTTGACCTTGGTTTCATCGACGCGGCTGACGAAGCCCATCATGGAGTCCTTCTTGATCAGCTCGGCGCCGATGTTGCTGGTCATGATGATGATGCTGTTCCTGAAGTCCACCTTCCTGCCCTTGGCATCGGTCAGATGGCCGTCGTCGTATATCTGGAGCAGGATGTTGAACACATCAGGATGGGCCTTCTCGATCTCGTCCAGGAGGATGGCGCAGTACGACTTCCGCCGCACCGCCTCGGTGAGCTGCCCTCCCTCGTCATATCCCACGTACCCGGGAGGTGCCCCCACCAGACGGGCCACGCTGTGCCTCTCCATGAACTCCGACATGTCGAGGCGGATCAGCGCGTCCTCACTGCCGAACATGAACTCCGCCAGCGCACGAGCCAACTCCGTCTTGCCCACGCCGGTGGGCCCCAGGAAGATGAAGCTGCCGATGGGCCGCCTGGGATCCTTGAGCCCGGACCGGGCGCGTCTCACCGCCTTGGCTACGGTGACTATGGCCTCGTCCTGGGAGATGATGCGCTCATGCAGGACCTGCTCCATCTGCACCAGACGGCTCTTCTCGTCAGCGGCCAGCTTTGACGGCGGAATGCCCGTCCACATGCTCAGCACCTCGGCGATGTCCGCCTCCGTGACCACGGGCCTGTCGCTGCTCTGGTCGGCCCGCCAGCTGCTCTCCATCTGCTGGATCTTCTCCGCCAGGTGAACCTCACGGTCCCGAAGCTCCACGGCATACTCGTACTGCTGTGCGCCGATGGCCGATTCCTTGTCCCTGCGCACGCTCTCTAGAGCTGCCTTGGCTTCCTTCAGGCCGATGGGCACAGCCCCTTCCTTCAAGCGAACCCTCGATGACGATTCGTCCATCAGGTCTATGGCCTTGTCCGGCAGGAAGCGATCGGCGATGTAGCGGGAGGCGAAGGTCACTGCCGCCTTGATGGCCTCATCGGTGATGACCACGCGGTGGTGCTCCTCATAGCGCGACTTGATGCCTTGAAGGATCTCTACGGCCTGCTCCACGGAGGGCTCTTCCACCAGAACCGGCTGGAAGCGGCGCTCCAGGGCCGGATCGCGTTCCACGTGTTTTCGATAGTCATCCAGGGTGGTCGCCCCGATGCACTGCAACTCTCCCCGAGCCAGGGAGGGCTTGAGGATGTTGGCTGCATCCACCGCCCCTTCAGCGGCCCCGGCACCGACTATGGTGTGCATCTCGTCTATGAACAGGACGCAGTTCCCGGCGCCCTTCAGTTCCTCGATGACCTTCTTCAGCCTCTCCTCGAACTCACCCCGGTACTTGGTCCCGGCCACCAGCGTCCCCATGTCCAGGGTCACCACCCGCTTCCCCTGCAGGGTGTGCGGGACATCCCCGGACACGATGCGGTGGGCTAGGCCTTCGACTATGGCCGTCTTCCCCACGCCCGGCTCCCCGATGAGCACTGGATTGTTCTTGGTCCGCCGCGAGAGGATCTGCACCACTCTCTGAATCTCTTTCTGCCGTCCGATGACCGGATCGAGCTTGTCAGCCCTGGCCATGGCCGTCAGATCATGACCCAACTGATCCAGCGTGGGGGTCTTGCTGGAGCTCTTGGCGCCGGGCTGACCCTGGGCCGCTCCCTGATTCAGGATGCGGACCACCTCCGCGCGGGCGCGTTCTAGGTTCACACCCAGGCTCTCCAGGACCCCACCGGCCACCCCTTCCCCCTCGCGCAGCAGCCCCAGCAGAAGGTGCTCTGTGCCAACATAGCTGTGGTTCAGGCGGCGGGCCTCGTCCACAGCGAACTCGATGACCCTCTTCGCCCTGGGCGTGAGCCCCACCTCGGCCGAGCCGGTCTTGCCACCCCGGCCGATGATGAACTCCACCGCCGAGCGGACCTTGTTCAGGTCTATCTCCAGGTTGGTCAGCACCTTGGCTGCCACGCCATCGCTCTCCCGAACTAGTCCCAGCAGGATGTGCTCCGTGCCGATGTAGTTGTGATTGAACCGCTGCGCCTCTTCCTGAGCATAGGTCAGAGCGCGGCGCGCACGCTCGGAGAACTTCTCAAATCGACTCGCCATATCCCCTCAACACCTCACTGTCTCAACAGCCCCCACTATAGCACAAAAGACATGAAAAGGAAAGCGGCTTGAGCGTCATTTCCTCTGCGGACGGCACGCTCCGCCGAGGACGGCCGCCATCCTCACATCCCGTGCTCAGCCAAGCTTGACCCGCTCCCTGCCCAGCGACTATGATGAGAGCAGAGTGTCTCCTGTGAGGCCGCTGCCGCCATGGCTCTGAAGAAGGACTACTACAGCCTGCTGGGTGTCACCCGGGAGGCCTCTCCGGAGGAGATACGGAAGGCCTTCCGCCGGCTGGCCTTCAGGTACCACCCCGACCACAACCACCACGAAGGAGCGGCGGAGAGATTCAAGGAGATCGTCGAGGCCTACCAGGTCCTCAGCAACACCGACAGAAGGACCACCTATGACCGCCTCGGGCATGCCGACGACGACCGGAGATTTGACGGCTTCGGAGATTTCTCCGCGGGACTGGGCGACGTTTTCGACGCCTTCTTCGCCGGCTCCATCCCCGTCCAGAGACGCACCCCGCAGCGGGGAGCTGACATCCGCTGCGAAGTCAACACAACCTTCGAGGAAGCGGTCCGCGGCTGCCGCAAAGAGGTCGAGGTGGTCCGCATGGAGAACTGCCCTCGTTGTCTCGGCAGCGGTTGCGAACCGGGGACGCAGCCGGCCGCCTGCCCCGACTGCAACGGCATTGGCGAGGTGCGCCGGAGTCGACATAACGTCTTCGGCCGCTTCGTCAACCGGGCCATCTGCAGCCAGTGCGACGGTGAGGGCAGCGTCATCATCCAGCCCTGCACCCACTGTCAGGGCACGGGAAGGCGGCGCACACGGAGCACCGTATCAGTGGCCCTGCCCCCCGGCGTGAAGAACCACGCGCAGATCAAGCTGCCGGGCCAGGGGGAGACCGGAGCCAGGGGAGGCCCCCCGGGCGAACTCCTAATCGCTGTCTCAGTTCAGGAGCACGAGTGCTTCAAGCGCGAT
>Ga0194111_10008090_pt1 | contig 11642 bp, 11 predicted proteins | sample TA2KigC300mmetaG_FD_146194 | JGI IMG/M metagenome (GOLD analysis project Ga0194111, IMG submission 146194) | Freshwater microbial communities from Lake Tanganyika, Tanzania - TA2015033 Kigoma Deep Cast 300m | ecosystem: Environmental > Aquatic > Freshwater > Lake | place: Tanzania: Lake... | reverse complement strand
TCAGGGGCGCATCGTCATTGCGAGCGGGGAACCCTGGCCATAACGGTGCATAAGTTCCTCCAGCTCCCGTAGCCTGTCAGACGCCGAAGACCTCGCGTACCGGCGCCTGCTGGACCTGTACTACCTGACCGAGAGGCCTATCCCACTCGAAACCGAATCGGTTTCGCGCAAGATCAGGCTCGATCTGGACATAACCGAATCGGTTCTGGGGGAGTTCTTCGAGAAGTCAGAAAACGGCTTCAGGAACCCACGTTGTGACGATGAGATCAAGAAATACAGGCGCCAGGTTGAGACAAATCGGCTTTTGGGTAAGCGCGGCGGCAGACCGAAAAAAACCGATTCGCTAACCGATTCGCTAACCGAATCGGAACCCTAGTAAAACCACCGATTCGGGTGACCCGCCCGCTATTCCAACCCGGCGCCTTGACGGATTAGCCAATTCGGTTACAATTAACACTGCATCAAGACAAGGCCCGACGGCCTTACCAACCTGCCCCCCGGGCAAGGTGGACGCGAAAGCGGATGCGGCTCCAGTCGGAGCAACCAACCGGGAGATGCGTCGGCCCTCCACAGACTCTTTGGAGGGCTTTTTTATGGCTGAAACGACGCAGATTCACCCCGAAAAGGGGCGGGCCAACCTGGCCACAAGCTACCGACTCGGTCACACCGAACAAGACATCGTCCCGGCCATCGGCCAGCGCCCAGAGCGCCTGGCCGCGTTGTTCGCCGCCAGCGGTGTCGACTGCGTGGGACAAGGTGGTTTGAAATTCCTACACTCTTCTTGCCAGAGGCCGATAGCCAGGTTACTCGTATGACCGATACCTATCAGCCCGACCCCAAGGTGTTGTGGCCCTACGTCACGATGCCCACGCATGGGCGCTGGGAGGTGCTTTTTGTCGATACCAAAAGGCCCAACCGGGTCGCGTTGTTCGAGGACGAGCTTGAGGCCAATACGGAAGCTATTCGGCTCAATCATCTGTGGTGGTTATCTCTCAAGGAGTCTCGCGAGCTACTGGAACGGGTTCGGGAAAGAGCCTTCCCTCGGCCCTCTTCAGTCGCCCGCGCATCGCTATGGACTCGACTGAAGGCACTGTGGCCCCCTCTATGACATAGTCGGCAGCAGCCACTTCCGTGTGGCGAGGACCCTTTAGCTTCCTGCTGCTTTGCCTCTTTGCGTCTTGCGCCCGTCGGACAAAAGGCTATCTGCTGACGGATTTTTGCTCCGGCGCAACCGGACAGTCCGGCCGCCTCAGTGAGGGATTATTGCGCCGGCGCTTACAGGACATCGGTTCGGTCGCCCGACCCCACTACTTGAGGTGCCGCTTGAGAAAGTCCACAGTATGGAGTCGAGCCTTCGCAGCGTAAGCAGGATCGGGCGTTGACCGACCTCGGCCATTGATGGCCGCCGGGTCGTTATAGCTGCCGTTGTAGCTACCGTCGAATCCATGGTGTGCATTTTCATAGGCCACGAGATCAAGTTCCTGTTTCGCAACAGACGCCAAGGCGTCCTTGAGTTTCGGGCAGTATTCACCATCCCCGTAGGAATCGAGCGTCCCCCAGAACGCAAGCAATGGCGCTTCAATTTTTGATGCGGCAGTCAACTGCGGTATGAAAAAGCGACATCCCGGATAGTAGGCAACATGTACGCGAAAGCCCGGTTCGGTACCGATCCAGCGAGTCTGGTTTTCGACGAGCGAGGTCGTCAATGTCAAATGACCACCGAGAGAGAAGCCCATGATGCCGATGCGCGCAGGATCGATTTCGGGACGCGTTCGCAGAATTCGTAGTGCCGCATATGCCGCAGGCCGAAACGCAGCGTTCCTGGGGCGATCTGTCGGCGAAGTGAATACCCCTTTCTTGAAATCAACAACAAATGCGGCGATACCCTGTTTCGGTAGTTCTTTCGCAAAAAATCGGGTTCGGTCATCAACACCACCGGTTCCGTGTACAACGACCATAGCCGGCACTTTGCCGGATGCTCCTTGTGGCAGGAACAATTCCCCCGAGACATTCATGCTCGCATCCAACGCCGGAAACTCAATTCTTTCCTGCCCTAGAGCGGGAAAAGAAACAAACAACGATAGGGCAAATCGGATCGGGAGATTCATGCCAACGCCCCCCTTCAAGTAGCCAGTCTCTCGGTAGCCACATACGGCAGTCTGTGGCTGGGAACTACCTGTAACGATATCTGCATAGCCGCCATTAGGGACAAGAATTTCCTTCCCTTCCGCGCCGCACAACAATCGCTCCTGGGGCCGGCCAGACGTGGTGCGGGACTACCTGCGTATCAGGCTTGGCGGGACGGATAGGAAAATCTATCCGCCCCAGGCTGCGTTGCACCGCACGATTTGGCCATTCTCCCGCTCCCCGGTCCCGGTTTGACGGCGAACAATGAGGCTTATGTTGCCCCACGAGCCGGTATTGGTAAACGGTGGTGACCGGGCCGGATTTTTCGATGCGCACCATGGTGGCGGAGCCGGGAAGATCGGCCGGGTATGGTACGCTGACGCGCAGCTTTTTCTCAGGAGGAGGAAGCCATGCATGCACCGATTCGCGGACTGCGCCTTGCGGCGGCGGTTGCCGCCCTCTGTGGCGCCACGGGCGCCGTGGCGCAGGTGGTCGACGGACCCAAGGTCGAATGGAAGCTCGCGACCTGGGGCAAGCCGCGCGCCTTCACGGCCGGGATCGAGCTGCTCGCCAAGCACGTCGCCGAGCGCAGCGGCGGAAAGTTCACCATCACCATCGGCTTCGGCACTTTCGGCGGCGAGCGCGAGATCCTCGACATCCTGAGCGCCGGCGGACTGCAGATGACCACCATCTGCTCCTCCTACCACCCGGACAAGCACCCGGGGTACACGGCGCTCGACCTGCCGTTCCTGCCGTTGCCGGACTTCGACACGCAGTGGGCGGTGCACGACGCCTTCCACGCGCACCCGCACGTCCAGCAGGAGCTCGCCAAGTGGAACGCGATGCCCTACTCCTCGAACCTGCTGCCGCAATACGAGTTCATCGGCAAGGGCAAGCAACCCAAGTCGCTCGCGGACTTCAAGGGAATGCGCGTGCGCGCGATCGGCGGCATCGGCGACGCGATGCGCAACCTCGGCGCCGTTCCCACCTCCGTTCCGGCCACCGAGGTGTACACCTCGATCGAGCGCGGCACCGTCGACGCGGCCTCCTTCCCCTCCACCTACGCGCACGCCTCCTACAAGATCCACGAGATCGGCAGCTGGTACACGAGCAACATGTCGCCGGGCACGCAGGCCTGCCCGACCCTGATCCACAAGGGCGCGTGGGCGCAGCTGCCGCCGCAGTACAAGAAGCTCGTCGAGGAGATCCGCCCGCGCGTGAAGGACGCGCTGGTCGCCGCCTATCGCGCCGCCGACGAGAAGAACCTGCCGCTATTCAAGCGCCGGCTCGCCTTCATCACCTATACCGCGGCGGAACTCGCCGAGTTCCGCAAGGTCGGCGCGCAGCCGGTGTGGGAAAAGTGGACCGCCGAGATGGCGGCCAAGGGCGTTCCCGCCAAGGAGTTGCTCGACCTGATCGCGCAGAGCGCCGCGCAAGCGCAGAAGAAGTAGCGCGCGGGCCAAGGGCCGGGGAACCGCCATCGCCGGCATTTCCGCTCCCACCTCGGCGCCGCGACCCGCGGCCGGGGCCTCGCTGCTCGAGCGGCTCGACTGGCGCTGGTCGCGCCTGGAGGACGGGCTCAACCTTCTCGCCGCCGCCGCGATTTTCGCGGTGATGGTGATCGGCGTCGCGCAGATCGTCAGCCGCAGCCTGTCGGTCGCACTGCACAAGCTGATCCCGGCGATCCCGCCGTTCGCCATCCACGGCTACATCGACTACGTGCAATACGTCGCCGTGCTCTACGCGATTCTCGGCATCGCCTACTGCCAGCGCCTTGGCGGACACATCCGCATGGAAGTCGTGCTTGGCACGCTGCGCGGGCGGCTGCTGTGGTCGCTCGAAGCGCTCGCGGTCGCGCTGGCGCTGGTGGCGGTGGCGCTCGTATTCGTCGGCACCTGGGACAACTTCCACAACGCCTGGGCAAAGGGCGATTCGTCCATGGACATCAAGCTCGCGCTCTGGCCGGCGAAGCTGGTGGTGCCGCTGGTGCTCGCGGTGCTCGCCGTTCGCCTGCTGCTTCAGCTCTGGGGCTACCTGCGCATGGTCGGTGACCCGGGGCGCACCGCGCACGCGGTGCCGGTGATCGAATCGGCGCGCGAGGCCGCGCAGCGCGAGATCGCAGACGCGGTCGCGCGCACGGAAAACTAGCGATCGTGGATCCGCTCTCCATCGGCATCGTCGGCGCCGTGGCACTGGTGCTGCTCGCGGTGATCGGCGTGCGCATCGCCTACGCGGCGGCTCTCGTAGGCGTGCTCGGCCTGATGATCCTGATGAAGGACTTCTACCCCGCCATCGTCGCCGCGGGCACCGTGCCCTTTGCCAAGGGCACCAGCTACGAGCTCTCGGTACTGCCGATGTTCATCCTCATCGGCTACCTCGCCTACTACGCGGGCATGACCACCACCAGCTTCGAGGCCGCCAAGCGCTGGTTCGGCTGGATGCCGGGCGGACTCGCGATCGGCACCATTTTCGCGGTGGCGGCGTTTTCCGCCGTTTCGGGCGCGAGCACCGCCGCGGCGGCCGTGTTCTCGCGCGTGGCCATTCCGGAAATGCTCAAGGCGGGCTACAACCGGCGCCTGGCCGCCGGCGTGGTCGCCGCCGGCTCGACGCTCGATTCCCTCATCCCGCCCTCGGCGCTGCTCGTCATCTACGGCATCATCGTCGAGCAGTCGATCGGCGACCTGCTGATCGCCGGCTTCGTGCCCGGCATCATCTCGGCGCTGGTGTACTCGGTGATCGTGGTCGTCATCTGCAAGGCGAACCCCTCGCTAGGACGGCCGATCGGCGGCTTTACCTGGCGGCAGCGCTTCGCCTCGCTGCCCCCCACGGCGCCGATCTGGATCGTCATCCTGCTCATCTTCACCTCGATGCTTCTCGGCTGGGCGACGCCCACCGAGGCGGGCGCGCTGGGGGCGTTTTCGACCCTCCTCTTCGCCTGGCGCCACGGCATGAACCTCGGCCAGTTCCGCGGCGCGCTGCTCGAGTCGGCGAAACTGACAGTGATGATCTTCACCATCATCTGGGGCGTGCTGATCTTCGTGCGCTTTCTCGGTTTCGCCAACCTGCCGCTCAGTTTCGCGGAGTGGATCGAGGGGCTGAAGATGCACCCGCTGCTGATCCTGCTGGCGATCTACGCGATCTACCTGGTGCTCGGCTGCTTCATGGACGCCATCGGCATGATGCTGCTGACGCTGCCGATCTTCTTTCCGGTGGTCGAAGCCCTAGGCTACGACCCGATCTGGTTCGGCATCATCGTCGTCAAGCTCTGCGGCATAGGACTGCTCACGCCGCCGGTGGGCCTGTCGGCCTTCGTGGTGAACGGCGTGCGGCCAGACATTCCCCTGGGCGACGTGTTTCGCGGCATCGCCCCATTTCTCATCGCCGACGTCGTCACCGTCGCGCTGCTCACCGCGTACCCCGAGCTGGTGACCTTCGTTCTCGGCTTCCGCAGCCGCTAACGGATAGGAAAATCTAGCCGCCCCAGGCTGCGTTGCACCGCACGATTTGGCCATTCTCCCGCTCCCCGCTCCCCGGTCCCGGTTTGACGGCGCACAATGCAGCTTATGTCGCCCCACGAGCCGCTATTGGTAAGCAGGTAGGTAGCAATGGGGCGCGGATCGGTTCGCCTCGCCACCTGTCCCGCTTCGCGGAGGCCGCAATCGCTCAGGCAATCAGCGCTGGACGCAGACGAAGGACATACCGGCCCCTCGGTCCACGGATTGCAGAACACGCGCGCCGCGTCCGAACCGCGCGCAATGCGCCTCTGCCATCTGAAAGCCGACGTTTGCTCCGCGTCCATGCACCATCTCGTCAACCGGCCGCGTGCCCCAAGTCACCACGCCACCGTCAGAGTTCCCGGTCAGCTCTGGCGCGGCAGCGCAGCCTCCCAGTGACAGCAGCGCCACAATCGGAATTCCGCGCATGGTCGTCCCCCCGCTAATGTTCCGATCCCAGTATAGTGAAGGCGGCTACGGATAGGAAAATCTATCCGCCCCAGGCTGCGTTGCACCGCACGATTTGGCCATTCTCGCCCAAGGTGGTGAAGGCGGCGAAGATCGAACCGCAGTAGCGGCTCCAGGAGAGACGATGACCTTTCAGATTGCAGGACGTTGCGAACGCACCGGCCGGTTCGGTGTGGCGATTTCCACGCGGCCGCTCGCGGTCGGGGCGCGTTGCCCGTACTTCGCGCCGGGGCAGGGCGTGGTGGTGTCCATGGCATCGACCGATCCGCGGCTCGGACCGCTGGGAACCAGCCTGCTCCGGCTCGGATTTTCGGCGAGCAAGGTGCTGGCGGATCTGGCAGGGAGCGACCCCTACATCGAGCATCGGCAGCTGTGCGTGATCGATCGCGACGGCAATGCGGTTGCGCGCACGGGTGCGCACAACAAGGTCTGGAGCGGGGCGTCCGTGGACCGCAACGTGGTCGCGATGGGCAACAACCTCACCTCGGAGCGGACAGTGAGCGTAATGTTCGATCTGTGGAACCGGACCCACGGCGAGGCGCTCGAAGATCGCCTGATGGCGGCGCTCGAGGCGGGGCGCGACGCGGGAGGGCAGAATGGAGGTCAGCAGTCCGCTGCGCTCATCGTGTACGGTAGCGAGGTCAACGCGTATGTCGATCTTCGCGTGGACCTGCACGCGGAGCCGATCGGCGAGCTTCGCCGGGTCTTCGACGTCTTCAGACCGCTGATCCCCTACTACTACATCCGACCGTCCGCCGATCCGGCGGAACTCGGCCGCGAGGTCGACTGGCTTGCGCGCCAGAGCGGGGCCTGAGCCCTCGGCAGTGCCCTGTCGTCCTTCTCGCCTGGAGGTGTTATACACTTTGAAATACCTATACACTCGACGCGACAAGGCCTGACGGCGGCGCTGCGGTTTGTTCGCTAGAACATTTCGAGGAATAGCCATGAAGCACAATCGAACAATCAGTGCGGCGCCAGTCACCGCAATGCCCCGTGGGCGCATCGAAGGGCCTGCGGCTTGGATCGGCGAGGAAATGGCGGAGACGCCCGAGCGCTGGACCTTCACCCTCGAGCCGCACGAGATTGAGGAGATCGATGCGGCGGTAGTCGACGTACAGAAGAGAGGGCGACCGCTCAGCGAGATTGCGCCGTCGTCCTTCGTCGTACCGCGGCTCGCGCAAAAGCTGTCCCGGCTGCTCGAACGGCATCTGCTAAACGGGCCTGGCTTGGCCGTGCTGCGCGGTTTGCCGATTGCGCGTTACGACATCGAGCAGGCGGCGATCGCCTATCTCGGCATCGGCTCACACCTTGGCACCTTCCGTTCACAAAATGCCAAGGGACATCTTTTGGGGCACGTCCGCGACCTCGGGCTCGACATCCGCGCGAAATCCACGCGCTACTACCAAACCAACCGGCAACTGGAGTACCACACCGACTCATGCGACATCGTCGGGCTGCTTTGTCTGAAAACGGCTAGGTCGGGCGGCGAGAGCCGGGTAGTAAGCTCGGTGACACTCTACAACGAGGTCTTGGCGCGTCGCCCCGATCTGTTGCCTGAACTCTTTCATGCTTTCCCGACCGATCGGCGCGGCGAAGTGCCGCCCGAGATGAAGCCATGGTTCGACGTGCCGGTGTTCAACTGGCACGAGGGGCAGCTGACCACGATCTACGTCGGGCAATACATCCGTTCGGCGCAGCACAATTTTCCGGACGCGCGGCGGCTCACCGTGCGCGAGCAAGAGGCGATCGATCTGCTCGACGCGCTCGCGAACGAACCGCAGCTGCGGCTGCAGATGGACTTCCAGCCTGGCGACATGCAGTTTCTTCATAACCACCAGATACTGCATTCGCGCACGGACTTCGACGATTGGCCCGAGCCCGAGCGCAAACGCCACCTGCTACGCCTGTGGCTCGCACCGGCCACGGCGCGTCCCCTGCCTGAGTCCTTCGCCGCGCGCTACGGCAGCCTCGAGCCGGGGGCGCGCGGCGGAATCATTACCCGCGAGACGACGCTGAAGTTCGTGCTCCAGCCCGAATAAACAAGGAGGAAGAAACATGGAAGGAGCAAGAAGACATTTCGTGCAGGCGGCCTCGGCCCTGGCAGCATCGCTCGCGTTGCCCTTCGCACGAGCGCAATCCGGCTATCCCTCTCGACCCGTGCGGATCATCGTGCCGTATCCGCCCGGTGGCATCGTCGATATCCTTGCACGGCTTCTCGGCGAAAAGCTGCAACGGAGCCTCGGGCAGCCGTTCGTTGTCGAGGCGCGAGCGGGCGTCGGCGGCAACGTGGGAACGGCATACGTCGCGCGTAACGCGCGCGGGGACCCCCATACGCTTCTCATGGGGGCGAGCGGACCGTTGGCACCCAATGTGACGCTGTTCAAGGACCTGGGCTACGACCCGCTGAAGGACCTTATCCCCGTCACGCTGGTTGCAGCGACGCCGCTCGTGCTCACCCTCAGCACGAGCGCAAAAGTGAATAGCTACCCCGAGCTTATTGAGTTTCTCAAGCGCGACAAGGACAAGGTGATGGTGGGATCGGCCGGCCCGGGCACGCCACAGCATCTGACGATGGAGCTCTTCAGGCAGCTCATCGGGGCCGGGCCCACGATCGTGCACTATAAGGGCGCCCCGCCCATGGTCAACGCGATGCTGTCAGGCGAGGTGACATTCAACTTCGACAATCTTGCGCTCGTGCTCCCACACGTTCGTTCGGGGAAGCTACGGGCGCTGGCGGTGACCAGCCCCAAGCGCTCAAGCGAGCTGCCCGATGTGCCGACGATGCAGGAGCTCGGACTGCCCGGGTTCGAGGCGCGTGGCTGGTACGGGCTGCTGGCGCCGGCGGACGTCCCGGACGCGATCATCCGCAAGCTCAACGTGGAGTCGGTGGCGGCTCTGCGGCAACCGGACATGGTGGCGCGCCTCGCCGGCTTCGGTTCCGAAAGCGTGGCGGGTACCCCCGAGGAGTTCAGAGCCTTCATCGCTGCCGAGATCGTCAAGTGGCGCGACGTGATCAAGAAAGCGAATATCACTGCGGAATGAGGGCGCTTGATTGAAGGCAACCCTGCTCAAGCGCTCGCTGACCTCGACCCATTGGGGCGCCTACGAGGCGTTCCGCCGAAGCAACGGACGTCTCGCGTTACGGTCACTGCCCGACGATCCGCACCCTTCCCCCATCGGGCCGGCGATGCCGGACGCGTACGCGCAAGGGCCTCGCGTATTGCGGCCGGCGATACGCGCCGGATGGCTTGAGCGCGGACCCGGCCGGGCAAGCGAAGGCCGTGGCCGCGAGCCGTTCGTCGAGGTGTCTTGGGACGACGCGACCAACCATGTGGCGTCCGAGCTTAAGCGGGTGATCGAGCGTCACGGCAATTCGGCGATTTTCGGCGGCTCGTACGGATGGGCGAGCGCCGGGCGCTTCCATCATGCGCAGAGCCAGGTGCATCGGTTCCTCAATGCGGTAGGCGGCTACGTCCGGCACGTCGACTCGTACAGTCTCGGTGCCGCGCATGTCCTGATGCCGCATATCGTGGCCGGCATGGACCGGTTGATGAGTGAGCACCACGGCTGGGACGTGCTCGCGCGCCATACGCGGCTTTTCGTGACGTTCGGCGGGGTACCGGCGAAGAACGCGCAGGTCGGCCAGGGCGGCGCGTCCAGGCACCACGCACAGCAAGGACTCACGGCGATGGCGCGCGCCGGATGCCGCTTCGTCGATTTCAGTCCTACGAGAGGTGACCTCGACGCAGGCACCGGCGCACAGATCGAATGGATACCGATCCGTCCGGGCACCGATGCCGCAGCGATGCTGGCGATGGCTTGCGAGCTGATAAAGGCAGGGCGACACGACGAAGCCTTCCTGCAAAGATGGTGCACCGGCTTCGATCGCTGGCGTGCGTATCTCGTGGGTGAGATCGACGGCACGGTACGCGATGCGAAATGGGCAGAGCAGATCACCGGTGTGCCTGCGGAACGCCTGCATAGGCTTGCGTTCGAGATAGCGCAGGCGCGATCGATCGTGAACGTCGCCTGGGCACTGCAACGCGCGGATCACGGCGAGCAGACGTTCTGGGCAGCGGTAGGACTCGCCTGCGTCGCGGGACAGGTGGGATTGCCGGGCGGCGGCTTCGGCCTCGGTTACGGCGCGACCAACCTGATGGGCAGCCCGGACCGACATTTGAAGGCGTCGGCGCTTCCTCAAGGCGAGAACCCCGTGCGCGAATTCATCCCCGTCGCGCGAGTCGCCGACATGCTTCTCACGCCCGGTGCACCATTCGACTACAACGGCGAGCGCCATCACTATCCAGACATCCGGCTGGTCTATTGGGCGGGCGGCAATCCTTTTCATCACCATCAGGATCTGAACCGGTTCACACGCGCCTGGCGGCGCCCGGAGACGGTGGTCATGCACGAGCAGATGTGGACTGCCTCTGCAAAAATGGCCGACATCGTTTTGCCAGCGACTACGACACTGGAGCGGGACGACATCGGCTACACGACACGCGATCCACTGATGATCGCGATGAGACGTCTTGCCGATCCGCCGGGCGAGGCGCGCGACGACTATGAGATCTTCGCCGCTATTGCGACGCGGCTCGGCCGCGGCGAAGCGTTCACCGAGAAACGAGACGCGCGCGCCTGGCTTCGAACCCTGTACGAGCGATCGGCGCAGTCCTTTGCGCTCGGCAGCGTGGAGTTGCCCGGGTTTGAAGCGTTCTGGGAATGTGGTGCGGTCGCCCTGCCGCCGAATCCTGAGCCGGTGGTGATGCTTGCCGACTTTCGGCGCGATCCCGAGGCCTTCCCGCTCCCTACGCCGAGCGGACGCATCGAGCTGTTCTCCGAACGAATCGCCTCCTTCAGATATGACGACTGTCCCGGACACCCCGCCTGGATGGAGCCGACCGAGTGGTTGGGAAGTCCGCTCGCAAAGCGCTTTCCCCTGCACTTGCTCTCAGACCAGCCCCACACAAAGCTGCACAGCCAGCTCGATTTCGCGCCGTTGAGCGCAGCGAACAAGGTTTCCGGGCGCGAGCCGGTGCTGATCAACCCTGAGGACGCTCGCGCGCGCAACATCGTCGATGGCGATGTCGTGCGCCTCTTCAACGATCGCGGACAATGCCTTGCCGGCGCTCGCGTGACCGATACGATCCGCTCCGGCGTCGTCAAGCTCTCGACCGGAGCGTGGTGGGACCCCGAGTCCCTGGCCGACCCTGCGCCCAGCAGCTCCCACGCAATCGAACGGCACGGCAACCCGAACGTCCTCACCCGCGACTTCGGCGCTTCGCGGCTGTCGCAGGGTTGCTCCGCCCAGACGTGCCTCGTGGAACTCGAACGCTTCTGCGGCTCCCTACCGCGGGTGGAGGCCTTCGACCCACCCGCTTTCATAACGCGTCAGCCTGAGCAGCTATAGGCGCCATGCCAAGTCAGTGTATAGGTATTTCAAACCACCTTTTTCCCGATCCGCGACGTTATCGCCGTCCCGAGAGGCGGTCAATCACGCGGTTTCTGGCGAAGATTCGCCGCTCTCAATGACGATTCGCCCCCTGAATCGAC
>Ga0194111_10008084_pt1 | contig 11647 bp, 8 predicted proteins | sample TA2KigC300mmetaG_FD_146194 | JGI IMG/M metagenome (GOLD analysis project Ga0194111, IMG submission 146194) | Freshwater microbial communities from Lake Tanganyika, Tanzania - TA2015033 Kigoma Deep Cast 300m | ecosystem: Environmental > Aquatic > Freshwater > Lake | place: Tanzania: Lake... | reverse complement strand
GCGTTCATCTGATCCAGGACCTCCGTCAGCGTGAAGTTGCTGCCACAGCCGATGTTCACCATGTCGCCCTGTAAGTCGGCCTTTGCCGCACCCGCACACAGGTTGGCATGCACCGCGTTATCCACATGCGTGAAGTCACGCGTCTGCTGGCCATCACCGTAGATCGTGGGTTGCTGCCCCTGGCGTAGACAGGTGGCAAAGACCGGAATAACCGCCTCGTACGGCGTGTCAGGGCGCTGTCTCCGACCAAAGATATTGAAGTACCGCAGACTCACCGTGGAGAGACCGAAGCAGAGGCTCCACGCACGGCACGCATGTTCACCGGCAATCTTGGTGACTGCATAAGGTGATCGTGGGTCGGCCTTCATGCTCTCGATCTTCGGAAGTGTCGGTGTATCGCCGTAGGCCGAACTCGATGCTGAGTACACCAGCCGCTTCACACCCGCCTGACGAGCAGCCTCGAGCACTCGGATCGTGCCAGTGGCATTCACCTCGTGGTATCGCACAGGATCACGCAGCGAACCAGGGACAGACCCGATGGCTGCAAGATGGAAAACGATGCGCGCGCCCTCCACTGCTTGTGCGAGCCGCTCACCATCGAGAATGGACGCTTCGATCATCCGGATGCGATCACACACCTTGTCGAGGTTCGCGCGACGACCATTGGACAGGTCGTCGATCACCGTGACCTTCGCCCCAAGTTGGTCGAGTGCATCCACGATGTGCGAACCGATGAAACCAGCGCCCCCTGTCACGCATACCGATGCGCCCGCATAGGCGGCGGCGTGACCTTCCAGCCAACGGCTCATCGATGTTCCCGTCTCAGGCCGGACGCCAAGTCTGCTTGAAAGCCTTCAGCGCCTCGGTGACGCGGTCCTCAAGCCCTTTGAATGACGCGGCCTTCACGAGTTCTTCGCGCAAAGCCTTCGCTGGGCCGCGGAAGTAATCGAGCATGGCGCGTTCAAATTCGCGGACCTTTTCGATCGCGACATCGTCGAGCAGTCCACGCGTTCCTGCAAACATCGCCAGGCACTGGTCGATGGTGTCGAAGGGGGTGTACTGTCCTTGCTTCAACAGCTCAACCATTCGCGCGCCACGGGTCAACTGCCGCTTGCTGGCCGCATCGAGTTCCGTGCCGAGCTGGGCGAACGCTTCCAGTTCGCGATACGCCGCGAGATCAAGTCGCAGCGACCCCGCGACTTCCTTCATGGCCTTGATCTGAGCGGCACCACCCACACGGCTCACGGAGATACCGACGTTGATGGCAGGTCGCACACCGGCCGAGAAGAGTTCCGGCTGCAGATAAATCTGTCCGTCGGTAATCGAAATCACATTCGTGGGGATGTACGCGGAAACGTCGCCTTCCTGTGTCTCGATGATCGGAAGCGCCGTCAGCGAGCCGCCACCGTTCTCATTGGAAAGCTTGGTCGCGCGCTCGAGCAGTCGCGAATGCAGGTAGAACACGTCACCGGGATACGCCTCACGACCTGGTGGGCGGCGAAGCAGCAGCGAAAGCTCGCGATACGCCACCGCCTGCTTGGAGAGATCGTCGTAGACGCACAGCACATGCTTCGGTCCGGTGTAGTTCGGATCCTTGCCCTTCCACATGAACCACTCGCCCATGGCGCAACCGGAGTATGGCGCGATGTACTGCATCGGCGCCGATTGCGATGCGCCGGCGTTCACGACGATCGTGTACTCCATCGCGCCCGCCTTCTTCAGCGTCTCGACGACGCTCGCCACGGTCGAATCCTTTTGTCCGACCGCGACATAAATGCACACCACCGCATTCGGTGTTCCCCAATACTGGCGCTGGTTGATGATGCAATCGAGGCAGATCGCCGTCTTGCCGGTCTTTCGGTCGCCAATGACGAGCTCTCGCTGACCACGACCCACGGGAACCATCGCATCCACGGCCTTGATGCCGAACTGCATTGGCTCCTTCACCGGCTGGCGCGCCGAGATGCCAGGTGCCACGATGTCGACCTTGCCCGTCTCCTTCGCATGAATCGGTGCGCCGCCATCAAGCGGATTGCCAAGCGAATCGACCACGCGGCCGAGCAGTTCCATGCCGATGGGCACTTCCAGGAGGCGTCCCGTGGAACGCACCGTGTCACCTTCGCGGACAGCGGTGGTGTCACCAAAGAGCACAGCGCCAACCGTGTCAGACTCGAGGTTCATGACCTGTCCGGTGATGGTGCGACCTTCCGACTCGAACTCAAGAAGCTCACCCGCCATCACCTTGCCAAGTCCATACACGCGGGCGATGCCGTCGCCGACCTCGACAACCTGTCCGACATCGCTGATCTCCAGCGTGCTGCCAAACTGCTCGATCTCATGTCGGATGACGGATGCGATTTCGTCTGTCTTGATCTTCATGGGTAAGTTCTCGAAAGTCTCGTTGCGAGTGCGTGTGCCTGATACCGAAGGAAAGCTGCTTGATTCGAATGGTTCGTGAGGATGCGTTCAGCCGATGAAGCGCCCCGTGTTGCCGCGAATGGTGGCGCCACCGCCTTGGATGATCGACTCACGAAGCCTTCGCAGGCGCGTCGCGACCGATCCATCCACCAACTGATCCTCGATGCGAAGCTTGATGCCGCCGATCATCGATGCATCCGCGGCATAATGGAAGACCGCCTCGCGACCTGTCGCGGTGCGCAGGCGTTCACGCAGAGAGGACTCGGTCGTCTTCTCCAGCGGCTGACCATCCACGGTGAATACATCCACCTCGGTCTTGCCGAAGAGTCCCTGCAGCAACTCGTCGTACGCCTCTTCCATCTCGGCGAGATGGCTCAAGCGTCCCTTGCGGTCCACCACCATGATGAAACGAAGCAAGGTGTCGCTGACATTGCCCTTCAGGATGCGTCCAAGCGCGACACTGCGCGCTGCGCGCTCCACGGTCGGCGATGCGAGCAGCGCACGGAACGACTTGTCCAACTTGATGACCTCTGCGAGCTCGCGGAACTCTTCGCCAATCTCCTGCGCGCGTGCATTCCCCCCCTGCTTCTGCGCCATCTCCAGCAGCGCATGCGCGTAGACCGTGGCTACTTTGTCGTTCGTTGCCATGGGTCAGCGGCTCTTGCCTTGCATCCCGGCGAGCGACTCCTCGACCATGCGCTTCTGATCCGTGGCACTGATTTCGCGCTTGAGGATTCGCGATGCAATGGAGACAGCGAGCGTTGCCGCGTGCGCCTCCAGTTCGGCGACCGCGGTGCGGCGCGCACTCTCGATCTCGTCTTGAGCGCGGCGCGCGCGCTCGGCCAACTCTGCCTCGCTGCGCGCACGAAGTTCCTCGCCCATGCGAACCGCTTCTGCCTTGGCCTCGCGAATCATGCGGCTCGACTGCTCCATCGCTTCCTGCAACTTCTGCTCAAACTCCTTCTGCTTTGCTGCAGCAGCGGTGCGTGCGGCCTCTGCGGCTGCAATCTCGCCAAGGATTTTTGCATTGCGGTCATCGAGCCCCTTCAGGATCTTCGGCCATACAAAAATGCCAAGACCCACGGCGACCGTGCCGAACACCACCATGGTCGTGATGAACGGGAACAGGTTGAACTCAAGAGGATTTGCCGAGGCCAACATCATGGACGGGAACCTCCACGGCGGATCCGATCGCCCCGCCGACAAATCGCGGCGAGGCGAGCGGTCGGCCGACGATCACTTGCCGAAGTTGAGGAAGCCTGCGACCACCGCGAACAGCGCGACACCTTCGACAAAGGCGGCGGTGAGAAGCATGTTGATGAAAATACGACCTGCCATCTCGGGCTGGCGCGCGATCGACTCGACAGCAGAACCACCGATGCGACCGATGCCGAGACCCGCGCCGACCGCGGCGAGTCCACACGCGAGACCCGCGCCGATACCGACGCCCCAGTTGGCTGCTGATGCAGCGGGCGCAGCCGGATCAGCCGCGAGTGGGGCTGCCAGCGCGGCAGAGGCGCAGACCGTTCCGACGAGGGTGGCAAGAGCGAGATGAGCGATTTTCATTGGGGTCAGATCTCCGTTGCGAATCAACTTGCAGAGGGTTTCTCAGGTCAAGCCCGAAGGCGAACATCGCCTTTGGGAGGGGGAAGAATATAGCGAAAATTCAGTGAGCGGGGGCTCCATGCGCGTGCGCGGCGGCTTCCGCGTGTGCCTCCTCATTCCCATGGTCCTCATGCGCCATCAGGCTGATGAAAACCGCGGTGAGGAACATGAAGACGAACGCCTGCAGCAGCGCGACAAAGACCTCCAGCAGCGTGATCAGCATCGCGCCGATAGCGCTCACCACTGTGATCGCACCGACACCAAACCAACCGAGTCCCGCGTTCGCCGCCAGCACTCCGAACGACGTGAACACGATGAGGAGGGTGTGGCCGGCCACCATGTTGGCGAAGAGGCGAATGGCGAGCGCAGCGGGTTTCACGAAGAGCCCGAAGAATTCCACCACGAATACAAGCAAGACGATCGGATAGAGCAGCGGCGACCCACTGACCAGATCATGCCCGCCGCACAAGTGTTCCAGCCAACCCTTCACACCCAGTTCGCGGAAGCCCTGCACTTGGATCAAGACGAACGAAATGAGCGCCATGCCCCCGGTGACTGAAATGCTCGCTGTCGCCGCACCTCCAAAGATGGCGAGTGTCCTGTTTTCCTTAATTTCAAACGCCTCGCCGCGCAGCGAGTAAATGAACTCCTGCACTTCGACGAAAGGGATCAGCCCAACGATGTTCAGCGCCAAGATGAAGAAGAACATGGACAGCAGGAATGGCAGGTACTTCCGGGTCAACCTTGCTCCCATCACGGGTTCCAACATCTGATCGCGCAGGTAGAGCACCATGACCTCGATCACTCCGCCGAATGCAGATTGCGACACGAAGCGTTTGTTCCCCATTGACTCGGGACCCGTCGCAATGGACCGAGCCGCCCACCGCAGAAGCACCACGAGCACGATGGCGGTCACCGTCATCGTGACCATGCTGAGCATCATCGGCCTGCCCAAGAAGTCAAACTCATGCAGCCCTTTGTCGACAATGTGCGACATCGGATCTGAAGCGCTCGCAAGCAGGGAAATCATTCCGTCGTCTCTCGTTCGGTCGGACTGCTCTCGAAGCCAACCGCCGACCGCGGCGTGGCCTCGCTCGTCCTCACGACGCCGCGCCTCAACGGGCTGCGGAACCGCTTCGGATCTGCAGCGTGGCGGCGATCATGCCGACTTCTGCGAGGACGACCGCGAAGCAGCATCCCCCTGCGGCGGCAACGAACTGCGCCGTGTCGCAGGGGAAGATCGAGTATAGCCCGAAGCACGCAAGTGGGGTCAGCAGCAGCCGAGCAACCGTTCCACCAAGCCACACCGTCACCCAGTCGACCGCGGGACGGGGTCGCCACGGCATTGCGACCAACCATCCAAGGATGGCGATCGCAAGCACCACGGGCACGACACGGAGCACAAGCGGCCATCCGATCCATCCCCCTCGAGGCGCAAGCCATCCCCAAGCGCAGCCAAACAGCACCGCCGCACCGATCATCGCCGCGATGACCAGTCCCCAGCGCATCGACAGCGGCGGGCCAAGGCTTGGTGTGCGCGCAGCGCCTTCGGTGTCACGTGAGTGACTGTTCACGCAGCATCTCCGTTTCTCCCCCGATCGGCAGGACCACCAGAGTCCTGCGCGATGCCCTTGGTGGAGGAACGCCCCCCGCCAAGACGATCGAGTGAGGCGTTCAGTTTGAGCGCGCCGCGCATCAGGCTGTACATGGCAACGGCGAGGCCGATGCCTGTGCCGATCAGCGCGCCCATATTGGTGTTGCCCAACCACGATCCGACGAGCCATCCGAGCACTGCGCCGGCAATCACTTCGGTCGTAAATCGCCATGCAAGTCCGGCCATCCGCCACCCCACGCGGACATCCGCATCTTGGCCTCGGGTGGGCGATGCCTTGCGCGAAGATCCGTCGGCATCCATGCGCGCGATGGTAGTGATGGCTTCTCGCAGCGCGGCTATCCTTTGCGGGCCATGCCAATCCCGGACGACCAGATCGTCGATGTCACACCGAAGCCGCTCACACGCGGCGAGAATCTGTTCGTGCCCAGCATCATCAAGGGGCTCGGCACGACCATGCGCCACTTCGTCGAGAACTTTGGGCGCAACGGGAGCAATCAGAAGAACATCTGGGTCGTGCAGTATCCCGAGCAGAAACGCGATGATCGCCCGGTCGAGCAGGGTGGTCAGTTCCGCCCGACATTCCGCGGGGTCCACCGACTGAACAAGGACGAGGATGGACGCGTGCGGTGCGTCGCTTGTTTCATGTGTGCGACAGCCTGTCCAGCCAACTGCATTCATATCGTCGCGGAGGAGAGCCCGTGGGAGGACCGCGAGAAGTATCCGAAGCAGTTCGACATCGATGAGCTCCGCTGCATCTACTGCGGCATGTGCGAAGAGGCGTGCCCTGTGGATGCGATCGAACTGACCCCGCACTATGAGGTGACTGGGCTCACGCGTGCCGAGCTGATCTTCGACAAGTCCAAACTGCTCGAGATCTACGACCAGACCGCTGCTGAAAAGCCGATGTGATCACTCGGCGATCGCCGCGCCCTGTGCGGCGCCATTGGGAGCGATCAACCGCCAAACAACTTCTTGAAGCCGTCGATGACCTCGGGAATATTCTGGATCCCCTGCTGAATCTTTTTTGCGTCGATCGCTGAAGGATCGAAGACCAACTTTTTGCTGCTCTTTAGCGGGACATCCTTGCCATCCACCTTGCCGAGCGGACCTGAGAACGTGACATCGACATCGAGCAACTCTCCGGGATCCACGGGCAACTTCGCGACGAGCTCATTGATCTCGGTGACTTCGGGCAGTTGTGAGGACGCCGCGCCCGTCACCGTGCGACCGATGGATGCGATCGGGTAGCGAATCGTGATGGCGTTGGCGAAGGGCGGGGTTCGCGTGAGATCGACATCGCCCGACAGTTTCAGCACCTGCTGCCACTGCGGACCGACCTTCGCCACACGCACAATGAAGTTCGCATAAGTCAGGCGCCCCTTTCGCACGGTCAGGATGAGCGGATCAATCTGCGCAGGCACGGTCGTGACGCCTGGCTGCTGGGCCACGGCCAAGATCGCGACCGCGTCATTCTTCCGAAGCAGTTGCACTTCGCCGATGTCGATCCGCCCATCGAGATCGAGTGTGGCACGATTGCCATCGAGCGGGGCAGAAAGGCTGCTCACCGTGAAGCGCACGGGTGGCGCAGTGGCGATGCCCGCCAGAATTGGGCTGACCGGCTGGAGGATCTTCTGGCGCAGCGCATCGTTGATGGTGAGCGCCGCTTCGAAGGGCGCTTCTGGCGACACGATGCAGCGACCCTGTGCCACCACCACTTGAGGAGCCTTCAGATCGAGCGTTTGCGACTTTGCCATCGCACGAATCTTGGTGCTGCGCTGTGGTCCGCTGCCGGCAGAGACCGCATCGAGCGAGCCACCGATGGATGGACCGAGCAGTGCAACGAGTTCGCCCCCCTGCCCCGCGGCCGCATCGATGAGCGCGGTCGGCATCGCCGTCATCTGGAGCTGCGCATTCCACGCCGCATCGGCGGGCGCGAGCGATCCACTGGGCGCACCAAGTTGCCGACCTGCGATGGTTCCTCGCACGGAGCCGGTGTTCCCACCGTCACTCAGGATGTCCATGTCGATCGCATCACTCAAGCGCGTGGTGCGCGCCTTGATGCTCGTGGCGCCGAGTGAAACCGCGGGCCCGCTCGCGGGTGCCAACTCGATCGCTGCAAGCGTGAGTTCGGTGTTGAACGCGCTCCCTGCCGCGCCTGAAGCGGGCAAAGTCAGCGACTGCACGCGCAGGCGCGCATCAATGGGACCGAGCTGACGAAGCGCAGCGGATGCGCGCGCATCGCCGTTGGCGAGATCCACCAGTGCGAGCGCGAGTGCTCCCGGCATCTGCACACTCGCCTCGCTGTTCGCCAGCGTGACAGGGATGTCCGCGGCTCCAAAGAGCGCACGCAGATCACCGCTGAGTGCCGCCGCAGCCGTGAGCGGCGCAGGCGCCGCATCGCCGACCGCAAGTGTCCCCTTCACCGCCGCATTGAGTTCACGGTCCAGTCCTGTCGAGCGCGCCACCACTTCGAGCGCGCCCATGCCAAGCCTCGGCTTCCCCGGGATTTGTATGGCACAGGGAGCCAGATCGATACGCAAGTCTGCACTTCCACTTGCTGCACTCGTCGTCGGCAACACCAACGAGCGAATATTGCAGGCCAGATTGATGTCGCCGATCGATGGTGATGCCGAGTTCGCATCCGACAAAGTGGCGCCCGACCAGCGAAGCATTTCCACCGCGAGCGCGCCAGGGACCTTGATCCCAACGGAACTGTCCTTGAGTGTCAGTGCAGATGCATTGCCGGATCCGATGGCTTGCAGATCGCCGCGCGCATCCACGGCAACCGTCAGTGTGCCTGGCGCGCTGTCACCGACGCGAAATGTTCCGCCAAGACTGGCCTGCGCGCGTTCAGCTACTCGAGGACTCTTGACGGAGAGCGTGACCTGCTCGAACTGCACTCGCTCCCGACCTGGCGCTTCGATCGATCCCGGATCGATCTTCACCGTCGCCACGGCGGACGCATCATCCACGGATCCCGTCCACACGCAGGACTCGATGGAGATCGTTCCACGAATCGCCCTGCCGCCTGCGGCGGTCGCCAACTGCTGCCGCCAATCCACGCCGCTTCGCAGTCCAAGCCACTGTTCGACTACTTCCGCGGGAAGATCAAAGGCACCCTGCGTCGGTTTCAGATCGATGCGCGCAGACGCAACACCCGACGGATCGAGCGTCGCGCTCCCAGCTCCCTTGAGTTTCATCCGCGGCAGCGCGATGTCGAAGTCGAACTGATCCGCGGCAGCGCGGTCGATCGACGCGCGCAAAGAGCCTGGCCCCGTCAGCAGCGCCGCGGCGGTTCCGACATCGAGCAGCGAAGCAAGCACAGATCCGCCGGAAATCGTTACTTCCGTACTCCCACGCATGGCCTGCTTACCCAAGTCAGGCCACTCCACCGAACCACGAACTTGCGCAGCCTCCGTTGTCCCAGCAAGGACTCGTGTCGTCAGTTCTGCAGAGAGACCAGCGCCCCGCGCACCGGCGGCAGGAGTGAACGAACCCTTCACATCGACATCACGCAGCGTCGCGGGCGCGGCGAGCCCAGGGGCCCGTGCCACAGCGAGCATGGGAACACGGATCGTTCCAGCAAGCTTCGCCGGCAGATATTGCCCTGCGCTGATCTGCTGCCACAGAATCCGAAGCGCATCGATTCGAACCTCCGCACGCGCCGAATCCGCAAGGGCGATGCTCGCGGGTGCGAAGCGCGCCACGAGACTCGGCGCGGCCGTGAGCGCGCAGTCGATCGGCTCCGTCGAGAGCGCATCCTTGTCCCACGTCGTGCGAGTGGCGACGACCGCTTCACCGAGGGTCAATCGCAGCGATGCGCGACCGCTCGCCATGCTCCCATCCTGCTCCACCGCCACCGCCACGCTCGGAACGGCCGACTGCACAAGCATCGTGCGCACATCGTCGGGCAGCCACAATGCCTTCGCGATGTCGAGTGGTGCGAGCGTCAGACTTCCGCTCGCGCGCAGCGCATCCGACTGACCCGAGAGCCCCTGTGTCCATCCGCTCACCGACTGCACGGCAGTCAACGCAGCACCACCGAGCGATCCATCGATGCGAACCTCCAGCGGAGCCCCGTTGCCCGACGCTCGCACATCCACCGTGGTCGCTCCAAGGGGCAGCGTGATCGCATCCGTGCATCGAATCGCCGTCGCGCCCGTTGAGATCCGCCCCTGCACGGCGCAGGCGTTCCAATGGATGGCGCCCAGGCTCGGCAGCGGAAGCGCGGCACTCGCGATGTCCACCTGCACCGCGAGCGGTTCCGCGAGCCCGAGGCTTGGAACCAACGCAGGTTGCACGGCCACCTGCACACTCGTGGGCGACAGAATCAGTTGCGTGCCACCATCACCAAGAGCAGCGGCGGCGTTCACACGAATGTGATCTGCCTGCAGTTGCAAGGTGCCTTGCGTTCCATCGAGCACCAGTGCAGCGGTCACGGAAGCACCGATGTCGCGCTGCGCCTCGAGCGGCGCGGGGAGGTACGGAGCGAGCGCCGAGGTGGGCAGTCGCTCGACACGAACCGATCCGGCAAAAGAACGCGCGGCCGCATCGAATGGCTTGCGCGCCGTCAGATCGACGGTGGAAACCGCCTGCTCTCCCGTCGGCAGCGCGACTGCGATTTCCCCCTGCACACGCGCCTCGTCACTCAGCGCACGCGAGACCACCTTCCACTGCAGACGATCGATCACCAGTGGGAATCCCTTCGTCGGGACTGCGAGCGCGCTCGCCTGCACATCGAAATCGATCGCCATCGTGTCGATCACCAGTTCGCCAGTCGGGGTCAGACACTTTGCCGCACTTCCCTTGATTGCCAAGTTCCCTGCGCGTTCACCGACTTTGGTACTGGCAGTCAGATCGACCGCACAGCCATCCACCTCCAGTGTGCATGTGCCGTGCAGGTTTTGCACGGCGATTGCAGGGCGTTCGCCACTCCCCGTCACTTCAACATCAACGCGGACAATCTCGAGCACCGAACCTCGGAGCGCCTGAAGCGAGACAGTGCTGTTGCTCGTCGATGCGGCGGCAGGCAGAGCGGGTGCGGCAGAACCGCTCGGCGCACTTCCATGCAGCATGTGCAGAATGGTCAGCGAACCATCTTCCGATGTGCCGCTGCGGACCGCACCGGAAAGACGAATCTGCACCGGCGCGCTCAACTTCACGAGCGACCACAGGCTGTCCGCAACCTCCAGATCTGCAGCCACACGGTCGCCATTCGCACCCGCGATCTCCAGTCCGCTCATCCGCTGCGGACCACCCCACGAAAGAGACAAGTCCTTCAGCGAAACGCTCCCCTGTACCGCGGGCGCAATCGCACTCACAACCAAGGATCGCCCCCACGCGCCTGACAGCAGCGATGGAAGAAGAGCAATCACGATCCCAATCGCCACCAGGAACAAGCCGAAAGCTGCACCGCCCCACACGAGCAATCGTTTGCGAGGCCACAGGGTCGTTCCAGTCTCTGCCTTTGACATCGGAGGGGCGAGTCTAACCCACGGCTCTTCATCACCCCCCACGCATGGGGTCAGTCGACCAGTTGTTGAGCAGCAGGACGCGCAGCAGTCGGCGCAGCGAGCGCGAGCATCCGATCGAGCGCACTCCGCGCGAGCACGCGAGCTTCTGGATGAACGCGGATCTCGTTCACGACACGACCCTCGGCAAGCGCATCAAGCGCCCACGCCAAATGCGGCTGATCGATGCGGTACATCGTTGTGCAAAGGCATTGGCAGCCCGACAGAAGTTCCACATGAACGCCCCGCTCCGCCGCGGCCCGTGCAAGCCGCGCAACCAGATGCACTTCTGTCGCCACGGACCAACGCTCGCCCGCCGATGCGTCCTCGAGCGTCCGAATGATGAACTCCGTCGACCCGGCAAGATCAGCTGCATCGACCACTTCCTGCATGCACTCGGGGTGGACAAGAATGCGCGTGCCATCTGCGCGCGCACGAACTGCCTCCACATGCTCCGGGCGGAACAACTTGTGCACGCTGCAGTGGCCCGCCCAAAGCA
>Ga0194111_10008065_pt1 | contig 11663 bp, 5 predicted proteins | sample TA2KigC300mmetaG_FD_146194 | JGI IMG/M metagenome (GOLD analysis project Ga0194111, IMG submission 146194) | Freshwater microbial communities from Lake Tanganyika, Tanzania - TA2015033 Kigoma Deep Cast 300m | ecosystem: Environmental > Aquatic > Freshwater > Lake | place: Tanzania: Lake... | reverse complement strand
TCCACGAAGGCGAGGGACTGGGAGTAGACGGCGTGGTCGAACTTGATGTCGGCGAGCTTGGCGGTCTTGAGTGCCATGATGACCCAGCCTGTGACGGACATGTCGGAGAGGCCGCAGTTGGCGGTGTAGCGCCAGCCGCCGTCGGGGTTGACCGCCTTCTCGCAGTAGGCGACGGCCTTGCGTGCGGCCAGGCCGATCCGCTCGTCGCGCGTGCGGCCATATGCCTCGCAGAGGGCGATGGTGCAGATGGCCTGGCAATACATATTCTTGTTCACCGAGCCGTCCTCGGCCTGCTGGCGGATGAGCCATTCAAGGCCGCGGAGGACGTTGCGGCGGTACTCGCCCCGGCGAATGGTGTGGCCGCCGCCCATGAAGGCCATCACGGCGAGACCGGTCACTGCCGAGTCGGACGTCTCGGCACCCTCGTACTTCTTCGAGTCCCAGTGCCCGTCGGGCTCCTGGTGGGTGGCCAGCCAGTAGAGCGCGGAGTCCACGGCGGACTTTGCTTTGACGCCGCCGTAGGCGGTCATGGCTCGGAAGAAGTCGCCGGTGCCGAAGAGGTTGATGTTGGCAGGGCCGAGCTTGCCCAGGGTGGGGGCATCCTTGTCGCCGAAGGCCTTGGGCAGCACCTCGGGGACGCGGCTTGGCTTGGGCGCGCGGTTGATCCAGTGGAGGAGTGGCTTGTCGCGGGGGCTCGGCTCCTTGTACTTGAAGATGTCAGCGGGGCCGGGAGCGGAGGCCGAGATGGGGTCAACCGCATAGGTCACGGTTTCGCTCGTCTCCGAAATCTGCTCCGGGGCATCGAGGTCAATCTCGGTGGCCGCAGGCTCGATCGTGGGGGTCTCGACCTCGATGTTCTCGCTCTTGATGTGCTCTTCGGGCACCTGGACTTCGGCGGGGACGACGGCCATCTGGATGTCGGGGCGCTCCTCCTCCTTCTCCTTGGGCATCTCCTCGGGCGTCTCGCGCAGGATGTCGCGGATCGGGTCCTTCAACTCGAAGTCGTCGGCGACCGGCTCCTCGATGGAGAACTCGAACTCCTTGAGGACGGCCTGTGAGCCGCGTTGTGCGGCGAGGCGCCAGAAGAAGGCGCCAAGGCCAAGGAGCGCGAAGATCAGCAGCCCGAGCAGCACGGCCCGTGGGCTGATGACCTGGACGTGGGCGCCCCTGGCCAGCTCCTCCTTCGAGTGGGTGCCATACTTGATCGCCACGACACTGGGATGATCGTTCTCTGCCATGGGTCTGCCCTCGCAAATGGGCGGTCAATCGTGTCGGGAGGGGATGGGTGGATGGGTGGATGAATGGACCAATGCAAGCAGGGCCAGGTCTTCTGACATCCATCCAATCATCCAATCATCCATTCATCCACTCCTTCATTCACCGTTCCTCACGGATTTCGACGGTTGCGGAGACCTTTGTGATCCCAGCCTGTGCGCAGCAGCTCATCACGGCGGCCACGTTCTCCCACTTCACGCTGCGGTCGCCGCGGATGACCACCGCCTGGTCCTTGTTCCGCACCCGCGCCCGGCTCAGGTTGATCGTGAGCGCGGGGAGCGAGATGCGCTCGTTCTCCACGTGGTAGAATGCCTTGCCGCCCGGCAGGTGCTTCACGTTCACCACGATTGGCCGCGCGGGCGGCGTCTTGATCTTCAGCTCCCGGCTGTGCACCGGCAAGTTGATCGAGAGGTCCTGCTCGAGCCGGATGAACGACGTGGTGACCAGGAAGAAGAGAATGAGCTGGAACATGCAGTCAATCATCGGCTCCATGCTGATCCGCAGCTCTTCCTCGTCCTCGTGTCCGCGGAACTTCATGGCTGCTTCTCCACTGCAAGGACGGGAACATCGGCGCTCGCGGTGGCGGTGGGCTCGCCGGCCAGGCGCTTGAGCGCGGCCAGTTGCTGCACGAAGTCGGTGGCCACCCCTTCGCAGTAGGAGGCGATGGCGTTGAGCTTCTGGCTGAAGAAGAAGTAGACGGCGAGAGCGGGAATGGCGACGAGGAGGCCGTAGACCGTGGTGAAGAGGGCGACTCGGACGCCTGCGGCCAGAAGCTGGCTCTTGGCGGCGCTGGCGGCCTCGTACTGAAGGCTCTCGAAGCACATCACGAGGCCGATGACGGTGCCGAGCAGCCCCATCAGGGGCGAGAGCACGGCCGCCAGGTTCAGGGCCTTGAGCGGCATCCGCAGCAGGGTGATCTGCTGCGAGGCCCGCGACTCGCACCGAGCCTTGATGTCGTCCACCGCCGAAGTCTTGAAGTCCATTGCCATCGCCTGGCAGATGGCTGGGAAGAAGCCCTTCTCGCGGAGAGCCAGGTCCTCGAAGCGTCCGAGGTCGCCGCTCTGGATGGCCCGGCGGGCGTCCTCCACGAATCGCGGCGGGCACTGCTTCTTGCGGCGGTACACCCAGATGCTGTTGAGCGTGAGGACGATGGCGAGCAGGAGCACGAACGAGATGGCGTGCATGACCCACCCGCCACTCAGGTAGAGGCTGAAGAGCGTCTCGCGCGTCACGATGGTGAGCGGGCCGAGGCCGCTCACGCGGGTCCAGGAGCGGCTGGGGTCGAAGCGCCCGGCCGTGCGCTCGGCGCTGAACTTGCCGCCCGAGGCCCCCTTCGAGCTGATGGCCGTCACCTTGAAGAACGAGCCGTTACTCTTGTAGATGTCGCCCACCTCCAGGGCGCTGATGTCGTCGTCCGTCACCACGTTGAAGACCCTGTGGTCTCCTGGCGCCTCTTTCTTCATCTCGCCCTCGAGCACCTTCTCCTTGTCCTCGAGAAGGCCGTCCAGCTCGAGGTCAGCCTCGCCCGCCCGCACGCCGCGCGAGGCGACGGCCAGCATCAGCGCCCACAAAGCAACCGACCACCCTCTTCGCATGCCAGTCTCCTTCTGCGTTCGTAGTCCCGCCTTCAGGCGGTCTTGTTCACTTCCCCTTCGGCGCGTGCTTCTGGGCCTCCGGGAGCAGACGCCGTGCCTCCTCGACGGCTTCGCGGCGGCCGGCGGGGAACTCGCGGGCCGCGCGGGCCAGATACGTCTGGGCCTTCTCCCAGTCCTTCAGCTCCATCGCGCACTTGCCCGCCGCGAGGCACGATGCCTCGCGGGGGTAGAGGGCCACGCTCTTCTCGAGGCAGTCGAACGCGGCGTTGGTCTTCGGGGGCGTCTGGGCCAGCAGGGCGGCGGCCCAGTGATAGTAGGCGTCGGCCTTCACGTCCTGGTAGGTGTCGCTCAGGGCGATGGAGCGGAGGCGCGGCAGCCCCTCGTCCGCCTTGCCCGAGCCGACTAGGGCGATGGCCGCGAAGAGGTCCATGTGCGGGCGGTTGGCCGACCGCGGCTTCTCCTTGACGAACCACTGGTAGAGGCGGTCCACCTCCGACCACTTCCTGGCCTCGACCGCAGCTCGGGCGGCGTGGACATGGACCTCCTCGATGGCCTCGTAGGCCGGGTGGTCGCGGATGAGCTTGAGGAGGATGGGAAGGCCCTTGTCGGGCTCGTAGGCCCGGCAATAGCTCTGGCCGGCCATGAACAGGGCCTTGGGCCGGGCCTTGTTCTCGAAGAGCTGCGGGTTCTCCGCGAAGGGGGCCAGAGTCTTCACGCAGCCCGTCCAGTCCTCCTTCCGCCAGTAGAGGAAGCCCAGGGAGAAGCGCACCTCGCCCAGGTCCAGCCCCTTCGGCACCGGCAGGCGAACGCCGTCCCAGTGGTACTTCCCGTGCCGGAGGCGGTCCTTCTGGGGCACGGGGATTGGCTCGCCCTTCTCGTCCTTGTCGTTCTGGCCGTATTCGTCGAGGAGCGTGGCGTAGGCCTCGATGGCCGGCTCGACCATTCCGTGCTTCGTGGCGTTGAAGCCGAGGAGTTGGAGAGCCGAGACGCGGAACTCGTCGTCCCGAAGGGAGTCGGCGTAGACCTTGTAGCACTCGACCAGCTTGTTGATCTGGCCGAGGGCGATGTACTCGCGGCCCAAGGCGTAGCGGGCGATGCGGTACTTGGGGTCGGGCTCGGACGCGGCCCGTCGCCCCCTCTTCTTCGCCTGCTCGGGGTAGAGGCGGAGGTAGCCGCGGAAGACCTCGGCGGCGCGCTCGTGGTCGCCCGCCTCGCTGAAGAACTGCCCGGCCTTCAGGATGGCCGTCTTCACGTAGTCCTGCACGTCCGGGTCGTTCACCCAGAAGTAGCACTTCTTGGCGAAGTCGCGGTCGTCGAAGTCGAAGGAGGGGTGGACCACTTTGGTCCAGAGGGCCTCGGCGGCCTTCGTCCGCGCGTCCTTCTCCTCGCCCTTCTTGCCCCTCACCAGCTCCATGGCAAGCCAGTACTGGGCTTCGGCGACGTACTTGTTCTGGTGGGGGATGTTGGCGATGATCCACTGATAGGCCTTGAGCATGTTGCCCCAGTGGCCCTGCATGAACCAGGAGTGAGCGACGCGGACGGCGGCCTCGTAGACCTGGGCCGTCTGCTCGTCCACCTTCGCGGGCTTCCAGGGGGCGCCGGCCACGTTGTCCTCGGCGTCCTGCTTCGGCCCGTATGCCTTGATGAAGGTCTTGAAGGTCTTGGCGGCGGTAGAGAAGTCCTTCTTCAGGTAGTAGAGCTCGCCCATGTAGAACATCGCGTGGCGGGCGGCCTCAGAGAAGGGGCCGGCCTTCTGGGCGATCTGCTGGGAGATGCGGAGGGCCTCCTCGATGGAGTCCTTGCGCTCGGCACGCGAGAGGATGGCGCGGAGGTAGTCGGACATACGCCCCCGCTCCGCCTCGTCGGCCTTGCCTGCCTCGACCTTCTGGGCGGCGGAGGCGAAGAGGCGCTCGTAGACCTCGAACGCCTTCTGCTTGTCGCCCGCCTCGTCCGCCACACGGGCCAGGGCCTCCAGGATGTCCCGCTTGTAGGGCGTCTCGGGCTCGACGGCAATCGCCTTCTCGAAGATGGCCATGGCCTTCTTCAGCTCGGGCTTCGTCTCGGCGTGGCCGTAGGAGAGGCCGAGCTGCATGAGGACGTAGGACTCGAGGCTCCCCTGGCTGAGGATGTTCTTGGGGTAGCGCTTGAGGATGCCCTCGAACTGCTCGATGACGGCGTCGAAGCCGCCGTGGGCGACGAGGGCCTGGTTGTAGGCCCTGTCGGCCAGGAACACCTCGGCCTCGGCGGCGATGAGGGTGCCGGGATTCTCCTCGATCTTCTTCCTCAGGATGGCCAGGTCGGCGGCGGTGCCGACCGGCGTGTCGTCGTCCGTGCCCAGCTCGGCCTGGCACTTGAGGATGCGGCCCAGGACGTTGAGCTTCGAGCCCGTCTTGCGCAGGAGCACGTAGTACTCGAGGGCGACGCTCCAGTTCTTCTTCATGAAGTGGAACTCGGCGAGCTGGAAGTAGCATTGCTCCATGATCTGGTCGCGGCGCTCGTTGTTGGACTCGCGGGCGGACTTCGCGGCCTCCTCGTAGCGCGGCATCGCCTTGTCAGGCTGGTTCAGCTCCGCATAGTAGATGTCCGCTGCTTGGAGCAGGGCCTCGGCGGCGAGCCCGGACGTGCGATGGGCGGGCACGCGGGCCACGCCCTCGAGGGTGGCGATGGCCTTGTCGAACTCCTTGCGGTCGCGCTGGCAGAGGGCAAGGATGTAGCCGACCTCCTCGGCCTCGCGGCTCTTGGGGTAGCGGCTGACGAGTTGCTCGCAGATGCCGATGGCGCGTGCGTGCATCTTCTGGCGGCGGCACAGCTCGGCCATCTGGAGCATCAGGCCGCGCGCGTGCTTGTTCTGCGGGAAGCGGGCCGCCAGGTCGCCCACGGCCTCGATGGCCAGGTCGAGGTTCTCGGCCTTGAGCCAGAGGATGGCGAGCTTGTAGGCGGCCTCCTCGGCGAAGCGCGAGTTCTCGCGGCGCTTGAGGAGATTGAGCTTGGCCGCCGCCTCGTCGTACTTTTTCAGGACGGCGTAGTAGCCGGCGGCGAGGTTGAGGGCCTCCTCCTCGTAGAGGCCGGCGCCCTCGGAAAGGAGCTGTTCGAGCACTTTGGTGGCCGGCTCGTAGCTCTTGAGCGAGCCGTGGAGCTTGCCGAGGAGGAGCAGGGCGTCGGCGCGGTGGCGGAAGCGTTTGTCGGCCGACTTCGCCACGGCGTCGAGCTGGAGCAGCGCCTCGTCCACCAGCCCCAGGGCGTCCAGGCACTTCGCCAGGCGGTAGCGGGCCTCGGGCACCTGGGTGTGCTCGGGGTGGCTCTTCAGGAAGGCTCGGTACAGGTCGGCGGCCCGGGCCGTCTTGTTCTCGTCCTCAAGCTGTTGCGCCTGCTTGAGAATCGCCTCCGGCGTCTCCGCCGCGCGGCCGATGGCTGCCATGCCCAGGACCAAGATCAGCGGTAGAGCTTTCTTCATTGTCTCTCTTCTTCTCACGCGTCACGGGTCACGCGTCATTTGCCGGCTTTCTCTTCGGCACGCGGCACGCGGGACGCGGCACGCACCTTCTCGGCGTACGCCGAATCGGGGAAGCGGGCCAGCACCTGGCCAAAGCGCTCCTTCGCGCGGTCCGCCTCGCCAAGCTCCTGGTGGCACAGGCCGAGGGCGTAGGTGGCCTTCACCTCGGCCTCGGCGCTCTTGGTGGAGAAGAGCAGGTATTCGAGGGTCTCCCTGGCCTTGGCGAAGTCCTTGGCCTGCATGTGCAGCTCGCCCGCGCGGTAGATGGCATCGGCGGCGAGCCAGTCGTCGGGCGAGTTGCCGGCGGCCTCGAACTTCTTGAGCGCCCGCTGCGTCTGGCCCTGCTCGAGGTCGAGGAGGGCGGTGACGTAGTAGACCCAGGTGATCTTGGCAAGCGTGGCGTTGGGCACCTGGCCGCGGCGGTCCTCGGGGATGGCCTCGTACTGGCGGATGAGGGGCGCGGCCTCGGCCGGCAACGGCGGGTCCTGCGCCTTCTGCACCGAGGCGTCGAGATACCAGGCCATCATTCTGTGAACGAATGCCCGCAGCGGCTCCTGCTCCTCCTGGGCGAGGGTGCGGAACTGGCTGAGCGCCTCCGCGCGGTCGCCCTTGCGGAACAGGGCGCGAGCGTAGCCCTCACGGATGTTGACGCGCTCCCCCGGCTCCTTGGCCGCGGCGAGGGCCTTCTTGAACCCCTCCGCAGCCTCGGCGTAGCGGCACAGGTCGCCGTAGATGCACGCCATCTCAAAGTCTATCTTGTACGCCTCGATCTCGTCGCCCAGCTCCTTCTTGAACACCTCGAGGGTCGCCAGGACGTTCCGGTAGTCCTTCAGCCCCTTGTAGATGTCGAGCTTCAGCTTCAGGGCATCGCGTTTGCGGGACGTGTTCGGGAAGCGGGCGAGGAGGACGTTGCAGCTCGCCAGCGCCTGGTCCATCAGCCCGTCCTTCTTGTAGGCGGCGGCCATGCGGTGGTAGGCGCGCTCGGCCTGCTCCTTGTTCGTGTTCTCCACGCGGAAGCTCAGGCCGAGGGCGTCGAGTGTGTCGCACAGGAGGGTGAAGACGGGTACCTGCTTGAACGGCTCGCGGTTGATTGGCGTCTGAATGCCCAGGGCCGACGCATCGAGGCGAACCGTCACGTTGGCGCTCATGCGGAGGAACTCCACGAACTCCTTCTCGAGCGTGTAGTTCCTGAAGGCGCCGTTGACCGCCTCCTCGAGGGCGAAGCGGGTGTCGTAGGAGAGCTGGGCCTTCAGCTCGTCGCGCGGGTTCCTGAACGGCTCGGGCGGCTTGGGCGCCTCGGCCTTGGCATCGGGGGCCTTTGCCTTGTCCTTTGGGGGCTCCTCGGGCTTGGGCGGAGGTGTGGGCCGGAAGAGCACCAGGCACTCTTCGGCGGCGCGGTTGTAGTAGCGCGTGGCGTCGCGGTAGCGCTTCTCGCGCTCCAGGACCCAGCCCACCCAGAAGCAGGCCTCGTGGTAGTGGTCATGGGCGGCGGTGTCGAAGAGCCGCAAGTAGTCGGTCAGCACGAGCTTCATCCGCTCGAAGTCTTCCTGGTGGTAGTAGTTGATCGCGGCTTGGAAGAGGGCGCGCTCGCCGTAGCGGCTCTTGGGGTCAACCTGGCGAATCTGGTTGAAGCAGGCCCTGGCGTCCTCGTACAGCTCCGCCGAGCGGTCGCGGGGGACGATGCGGAAGCGCAGGTCGAGCGGCTCCAGGACGGCGGCGAGGACCTCGGCGCACGGGGCATTGCGCCGCGGGTCGTAGCCGCCCACGAGCCGGCTCTCGCCGCCGCGCCCGCCCGCCGTCGAAACCGCGTAGAGCTTGCCGTCGCGCTCCGCGAACTCGGCTCCCAGCGCGTGCTCCTTCTCCATCCCCTCGGCGTAGAGGACCTTGGTGTCGCTCAACTCCTCGATCCTCTGGACGACGTGGAAGAGCATGGCAGACTTGGTGTGCACCTGTCGCCAGTTCCCGTAGTCCCTGGCGAGTGGGCGGAAGCGTCTGGTCCAGAGCCGCGTGTCGTAGATTTCGATGACCTGCATCGGCTCGGCGTCGGGGTCGTCGGCGCTGCGCGGCTTCGGCTCGATGGTCGGCTTGCCGCCCGTCAGCCCGATGTCCAACTCAAGCCGATGATTCTGCATGTCGAGTACCTGGCGGAGGAACTCCTCGACCGTGCCCTGAAGGCTCTCGAACTTCACCCGCTTGCGCCTCAGGTAGTCGCTCACCGAATCGCGGCCCCCCTCGGGCGACCAGACGAAGGGGATGTCGGCGGCCTTCGAGACCATTAGCAGCGCATCCTCGCCGCTGAGGTCCTTCGCCCGCTCTGGCCACTTGAGGCGGACCGGCTTGAGGAACGGCTTGTGGGTCTTCAGCAGCTCGGGGAGCTTGAGGACCTCCTTGGGGTAGATGTAGATGCCGTAGCGCATCTCGCCCGGCTTGCTCTTGATGTCGAACGCGGCCTTGCTGTAGAGGCGGCCCGCCTCGAACGTGGCCTTCAGGCGGTCCTCCTGGGTCAGGTTGGCCCCGCGGTCGGCGATGCCCCTGTACTCCCGTGCGGCGAGGGCGAACTGCCCCTGGTCCCGATACCACTCCGCGAGGTCCATGGCGAGCTTCTGGAACCGCAGGTCGGTGCCGTACTCGTTGACCAGCTCGGCGAAGCGTGCCTCGGCCTGCTTCCGCAGGTCGGCCTTGCCGCTCTTGAACTGGGCTTCGAGCAGCCCCAGCTCGATCCCCTTCACAAGGTCGAGGTGCTTGGGGTTGACGAGCTGCTTCGCCTGGGCGAAGTCGGCCAGGGCGGTGTCCAGGCTGGCCGGCTTGACGAAGGTGGGGGTGATGGGGCCGGCCGCCTCCTTCCCCGTTGCCGTGGCGCTGGCCAGGTGGCACAGCCCTCGGTAATAGAGGGCCTCGACCCGCAGGTCCTTCCACTGCTCGGGCGTGAGGTCCTGTCCCGTGTAGACTTTTCCATCGAGGAGTCTCTCGCACGCTCCGGCGCAGGCGGCATAATTGGGGGCCTTCACCATCCTCTGGCCCTTGGCATCCATCACGGTCTTGTGGTGGAGACGGATGATGTTCAGGAGAGAGCGTGCGGCCTCGGCCGAGCCGGGCTTCTCACGGGCCGTCTGGTCCCAGCGGCGGACCATCTCCTCGTCGCTCAACGCCACGCTCACTGTGAGGCCCTTGGCCAGAAGGGCGTCCACCGTCTTCCGCGCGTCCTTGGCGAACTGCGAGGTGGGGTACTTCGTGGTGAGTTGGCTGAGGGCCTCGGCGGCCTTGCGGCACAGGGCGTCCTGCTTCGCTTTGTCCTGCGATGCGTTGGCCTGCTCCACGTACAGCTCGCCCAGGGCGAGGAGGCATTGGGCCTCGTACCTGGGCGCGGCGAGGGCGTTCTCGAATGCCTGCACCGCCCGGTCCGCCAGCCCGCGGTCGCGGAACAGCTCGCCCAACGCGAGCTGGGCCTGGGGGAAGCCGGCGGAGACGCGCTCGACCCGCGTGAGCCATTCGACCACCTTGTTCAGATTCGCGTTCGGCTTGCTCTTCTCCGCCAGGCCCAGGAGCAGATACATGTCCGAGCGGAGCGTGCCGGGCGGCACCGTCTCGATGAAGCCGTCGCGGAGGAGGAACCACATGGCCTTATCGAAGTCGCGCTTCTGGTAGGCGGTCTGGGCCAGGAGGAGGCGTGCCTCGCGCTTGAGGTCGGGCGAGTACTTCACGTTTTCGAGCCATCGAGCCGCCTCGTCGAGCTTGTTGGCCTTTAGGCTGATGATGCCCAGTTGCATGGCGGCGTGGTCGTGGGCCTGCTCGAGGCCCTGGGGCACGGGGCGCTTGTCCTTCTCGTACTCGGCGATGACGTTGCGGAAGTTGTGCACCGTGCTCGTGTAGCGTTGGCGGGCCTTCTCCTCCTCGCCGTGCTCCACGTAGAAGTCGGTGAGCGCCTTGTCGGCGGCCACGGCCGCGGCGTCCGAGTAGACGCTTTCGTTGGCGCGGATTTGCCTGTGGATGGCCTCCACCTCGGCCATGGCCCCCTTGCCCTTGGCCGCAACCAGCTTCATCTTGAACAGGAGCAGGATGCCGCTGCGGCGGTCCTTGGGGTGCTTGGCCACGAAATCGGTGATCTTCTCCTGCGCGCTCGCCGCGTCGCCCATGCGATAGGCCACGCAGGCCAGGCGGTAGTCGGCGACGACCTTGCTTGCGTCGTCGGCCACCAGCCGCTTCGCCTTCACGAAGTATGGCCTGGCCTCGTTGTACATTTTCAGCATGTAGTGGCTTTCGCCCAGCATGAGGAATTTCTCGCCGCACTGCTCCTCGGGCTGGCCCTTCACCTCCTCCTGGAGCACGCGGACCGCGTCGTGGTAGAGTCCGCGTTTCATCAGGTCAGCAGGTTCCGGGCGCGTGGGCGCAGGCTCCGCGCACAAGGCAGGAGTGGAGAGGAAGGAGGCGAGCGTAAGAACCGCAAGAATGGCGGGACGAGCGGGCATCCTGCGCACCCCCTCGCATGACGCATCAAGCCTGTGACCGCACCGCTCGCAATGATACGAAAACCCCGCGGGCAAAACAAGTCAAGCGCCGATGTGGAATGCCGGCAGACCCCGGGGACGAGCCTCGATATCTTCCTCATGCATGCTCGACCCTCCCGGGGCTCCCAGGCCAACGGGAGGGTCGGGTGCGTCACGTCGCCGGCGACCGCCTACCGCAGAGGGCAGGCGCCGCACGAGCCGTCGCGGAGGCGGAGCCTGTCGCGGGCCGCCGCGCCGTTGGGCGCCGCGGGGCCGCGGCCTTTGCAGGGCCCTGGGCAATCGGCGCGGTTCGGGCAGTCGGCGCAGGCTCGTGGGCAACCCGGGCATGAGCCGTCACGAAGCCGCGGGCACAGGTCGCACGCCGTGCAGTCGGTGCAGCCTGCCGGGCAGGTGCCGCACGAGCCGTCGCGGAGGCGCAGGCGCGCCTGCACGCGGTCCGCCGCGGCGGCGCCCTGTCCCTGAGGCGCCGGAGCGGTCGCCTGGGCCTGGCCCTTCGCCGCAGGCGCCACCTCGGGCGCCGGACAGCCCTGGCCCCGGCAACGTCCCCGACCCCGTCCCCACCCGCACTGGGCGAAGGCATCAGATGCCGCTATCAGGCCAAGAATGGCCACCAACCCCACCACAGTCCACGCTCGTCTCATCTCGCACCTCCTTCGGAAATGGCCTCTCGCCTATCGTCGTGCGCGTCCCGACCCTTTAACGCCGCCGCCGCCCTCTCCCTGCGCGCGAAAAATGCAGGGAACCTTCGGCGGCGGCGTTTCACCCTGTGGCGCCCGCGCGGGGGATGCGGTAGGA
>Ga0194111_10008051_pt1 | contig 11679 bp, 5 predicted proteins | sample TA2KigC300mmetaG_FD_146194 | JGI IMG/M metagenome (GOLD analysis project Ga0194111, IMG submission 146194) | Freshwater microbial communities from Lake Tanganyika, Tanzania - TA2015033 Kigoma Deep Cast 300m | ecosystem: Environmental > Aquatic > Freshwater > Lake | place: Tanzania: Lake... | reverse complement strand
CTAAAATTCAGCTACATTGTTTTTTTGTCCCACCTTAATTCTAGTATAGCCCAATTAGATTTTTTTGAAATCATATCGTTAAATCTTTATGTATTTTTTTATTTAAAATAAATATATTATTAAAAAAAATTTACATTTTGAAAATCTCTATTCTGTTTTGCCTTAATCATTTGTGGAATTCAGAATTCCATATGTAATTTTAGAATCATGTTCGTTTTATCAAAATCATTTCAGACAGAAAATAATCAGATTGGCTATATCCTAAACAAAATAAGCATTTCACAAGTCAAATGAATACTCAAAACGTTAATGAGTGATATCCTCACAGATTCTGTTTTGAAATCCAGATACTGCGATTTTGGAATCTTTTTTGTACGTCTGATCATGTTATGCTTCTTTTAAAACCATTTCATTTCTTGTAATCCAGTCTTGTTTTAAAATACACATAATTGGTAAAGACAGACCCTCTGAGGTAATTTATAATTCTTTCTTTAATAGATTAAATTACTTGAGTACCCACCACTTCTGAAAACATTAACTTCATAATTTCTACATTCTAATATAAATCATCGTCGTTTCAGGCTAAACATTATATGTTTTGAATGAAAACAACCTGATTTTATCACTAATTTACTTGTTACAAATGTACCCTTTTAAACTTCCTCATAAGCACTCATTGAATCCATTAGCAACTGATCCACATCGTCCTCCAAATCTCTTGAAATATCCTTTACCCGTGGTATTGGCTCACTACTGAACACAGGATCTTTTGCAGCCAACAGCTGTTCATTCCATATTCGCTTGTACAACATCTCCCACGATTTCCGCACTCCACCCGTCTCCTCCAGCTTCATTGTGTCATTGGCCTTTGCAAAGAAGGATACCTTTGAGTCCGGCAACCTGGTTTGGTTATCTATGGATCTTCTGTATTTCTTTTTTGCCGGACCTTCTGACTCAACATCGCCTGCTTCCTTGAACAGTCTGAGATTTTTTTTGGCCTCTGCAATGGCCTCCTTTGCCTTCGGGTCATTTTCACTGGTCTGATTTCTCTTTACCCGTCTAATCCGCATGATGGTTTCCTTTAATGTGGGGAGGATGTCTTTATGATCCTCCCTTCTTTTCTCGATTAGATCTTTTAGATCTCTCCTCTGTTTTTCTCGAATGGCATTGAATCGATTCTTGTCAATTTTTTTGTCTAGAAGGAAGAACTCTTTTTGAGTCCTGTTGTGCTCTTGATGTTCACGGGTGAGAGCAGCTGAACCCTCAGGGGATGAAGCTGGGTTGACACTTCTCGTACCTGTTGATGATGCGACAGACTGGTTGACACTTCTTCTCCCCGTAGATGACGTAATGGACTCTTCCCCATCACTTGTACTACTATTGCTGTTAGCCGAACAGTAGCCATTATCATCTTCATTGCCACTCTCGGCGTTACCTCCAACTTGTTGGTCTTCAGTGGCTATTTCGCCAGGTAGTATATTCGCAACATCTTGTTGTCGTCCTTCTTGTTGAGGAGAGGTAGAGGCACGATCCCTACCGTAGAAGAGTTCATAATCTTCAAACGGGAACCGGGTGATCTCTTTGTGGGTACAAGCCAATGTCTTTGGGAGGTTAGTGTATACATTCTCATCATATTCCAACTGAAAGTTGAGGACGTCCTCATCCTTGACTTCTTCTATATCACATAATAGCTGGAATATCCACTTGAAATAATTCTCTCGGATCGTCGTCCTGACATGCGCCTCAAATATGGCAGGCCCAAACCGCATTTCATTTTGGCCTTTATCCCGTTGGATGGTATTCATCCAAAGCGTCCTATTATGTCGGCCAGCGCGGACGAACACATCGAAAAAGATGAAGTACCTTTTCGGGAAACGAATCCGATCTTCAAATGATTCAAGAGCTGGGAAGGGGACCTTGTTCACAAGACATGAATGTACAAATCCTATTTGAAATAACAAAGATAAGAAATCAAGTTGCAAGAAAGAACGTAACAATATCCCGTGAGATCATTATACAAGACCACCAACATCTCTTCCTTACTGTACCTATTGTAGTAACATACGCTTAAAGCTTTCCGAAATACCTGCATAAACAGCAGACTTTTCGTTACTTAACGCTCTCCGGATATTATACTTTGCTTTCTTGGCTTGCAGTCCTTCCTTCCACAAATATTGCAAGTAATGTTTTTGTTCTGCAGTAGAGCTTCCAAGTAATTCACTGTTTGATATTCTGTCACTATATCGGAGGAAGGACTTAACAAAAGATTTACACGCCGTCCCTTCTTCCTTCATTACCTCATCGTCTGGATTAGTCCCCGCACCTCTCGCATCATGGATCAACGCGTAGAAAAGAGTTTCCCGGACAAACTTACACATGGCTCCCATGTCTTTCCGGAGCCCATCCTTATTGTTGATAGCTCTGAAATACTTTGTGTGCGTCAAGTCCTGTGGCTGAAGGACTACATTTGTGGGTACATTTTGTTGCTCTCCTGTCATGATCACAAAAATGGGAAAACCCGTCAATCAAGGTTGTGTGCTGAAGTAGTCTCTGATGTTTGCCGCCGGTTTCACTTTCATTTGCATGTGGGAGCATAAAAACACTCTCTGCCCTCGAGGTGGCAATACCCCAGTACGTGCACCACTCATATCGATTTGAATTTGAACGTGTGTATACTTAGACAGAACATGCCGGTAAGCTCCCCATATATATATATATATGTAAGGTACAAGGTACAAGACGTATTCTCACTTGGTCTGTGGCTTACCTCAAATGCTGATTACTGTTTCTATGTTCGTACGTCATCGCCAAGTTTCAGAGCTAAAATAATTTCTTTCTGTGATGTAAAATCAGTTCTGGTGTCATCAAAATTCTTTTGGATTTATCCAAAATCAGTTCTGTAGAAATTACCCACTAGTACATGTTGGGACAATGGGTATCACTGTCAAACAACGAAGGAGACGACTAAATGCTGATAGGCAACGGGCAGAAAGGCAACGAGCTGACACAGACCAAAGTGAAAGTGACTGTATGTCTCCGACCGAAGAAATATGTTATGACCCACCTGATTGGTTCCCTACTGATAGCCCTGGGAGTACTGTGACGGAACATCGAGTGGTGGTTAGTAGTGTTGGCAATCAGGTTCCGATCCCAAATAGTATCTTTCTGGATGACACTACTATGGACCAAGAGAGCCATAGCGGTATCAATTGGGACGAAGAAGAAGCAGACGACGATGATCAAGCTTACGTCATGCTGGAAGTTCATAAAGAAGTAGATCTGTTCTTGAATTACACAGAAGAAGAAGAAGAAGAAGAAGAAGAAGCTTTGAACCAGGACCAACCAGCTGAAGAAGGAGAAGAAAATAGTACTGTATCCCATTCCACTATGAACACCGACTTGGGATGGAATCTGCTGGACGGCAATAATGCGTTGGGCCTCGACTGGGATGAACATCATAATCGGTTCAGTCAGATGACAAGCAACGAAGTAGCCTGTTATAGGATAATGTCACTGTTAGATGCTGCAGGTGCTCCCCGGTACTGTTATAACAAGTTGATGGCACTTCTCAAGCAGCTTACCAAGAAAAGAAGCTTCGATGTAAGGAAAGCAGTCACCCGAGAAACCCTTATGGGCAAACTGGGTACATGTAAAACTCGACCGCGAATCGAAACAGGAACTGTAGCCAACCAGGAAGTGGCACGATTTGCTTTCGTTGATATGCTCCAAGACTTATTGCACGGATGTTGTGACCAAATGCACACCATTCTTCCCCCGGATGAAGACAAAGCAATTGTCCCACCAGGTGAAGATTATGAACTATGGCATACGTCATGGATGAAAAAGACATTCCAGTCGGAAAAATACCAGAACTTTGATGAAAAGAAAGATGTCATGCTGCCCATCATCATTTACATGGATAAAACAGGAACTGACGTCAACCAACGTTATAGTCTTGAACCCATTATTTTCAGCCTCGCCGCCATCCCTCGTGCAAACAGAGAAAGCCGAAACTCCTGGCGTCATCTTGGATTCGTTCCTCAAAGGAAAACCACTAGCATGGAAGACGAAGGTCGTACATCAAATCAAGTATACCACGAGATCCTTTTCTTTTTATTGGATGGTATACGTGAAGCCCAGAGGAATCCACCACAAGTCACTATAAAGTTACAGAATGGAGATGTTGTCCGCCGACTTGCCCATCTGCCACTGATGCTTGTCATGGGGGACCAACTTTCCCAAGACACGTTATGCGGTCGGATTAAGTCCAATTCAGGTGGAGCAGGTAGAGTACACCGTTCCTGTATGTGTTCATACCTGAACGTCGATAATCCGTATCACATATGTAAGCCGGTTGATATCGATACCATTAACTCGTTGTTGAACGAATCAACAATGACCAATGAAATGATGACGAACCTTGTTGATACAACAGCAGGTAACCTCAATAAAACCGAGAAAAGAAAGGTCATGACATACCTGTCCAAGAAGCGGAATATGTTCCGTTCCATACTTCGAAACCCCTTCGGCATGCATGCTATAACCAATGGATTTGATGGTATAGACTTTGGGTCATGGATAGCCGGTATCCACGACGCGACGTTTGATGACTTCATGCACAGTGTTGAAGCCGGAATGATATCATACCTCACCGAAACAGTGTATGGCGGTCTCACCAAGGGAGAAAACGAGGAAGTTGAAGAGTTAACCCGTTGGATGTTGGAGAAACATCGCTGTTCTGTGAGCACCGATTATCCCAGAATGAGACTTCAAACCGGATTCTCACGGCAGACACTGATGACTTCGGGTGAACGTGTGGGGAGTCTATTGGCCCTAAGCCTCTCGTTGCAGCACGAAAGGATCCGGTCAATCATTCAGGCTGGACATTCGCGGCAGATCGAGAAATACGTTGATATACCCACCGATATGTCGGATACACCAGTTATGAATGACAAGAAGAAGAAGCATCCACCCGAGAATTCAGAAGAGAAACAAAAGAAGAAACAAGAAGTTTCCCCCCCGCCCCCCCCTGAAATATACCTGAAGCAGCATATGCATGAATTGGACGGGGACTCAGTCACACACACACTGGAACAGATGATTAGACATGGATTTGATACCGATATGATGGATAACCTCGACCCATTGCAAATCAACCAAATGATATGGCATGCTTCCGAAATCTTCAAGAACGTAGAATATCCCCGTCACTACCCATCGCGAAGTATTGGACAACAGGGAAGTATATATGCCGACTTAGAAGACGCCGACGCAGAACCCGACAATGCATCTTTGAAAAAGGCGTGTGATGCACTGAGGGAAAGGAAACCAAAAGATTTAAAGGCATTGCTAAGCCCTAATCGCCATCTAGAAGTTGACGGTTCAACCCGTAAACACCTTCTCCGAAAGCCAACCAAGAAAGGAGAAGGTTCGTCTGCGGCAGTCCTCACCACTAATATGGTGACTCTGAACATATTCTTAGAATATGTTCTATGTTACCATGCCTTCTGTAAGTACGGATGGTCGCTTCCCCCTTTTTTACAGAAACATCACGAGAACATTGCAGCTGGCAACAGTTTTGTTGCATTATATTTTCAGAAACTTATCTACCGCGGGAACGCAACAATCGATACCCGTTTCCCCAAAATGCATTCTCAATGTCGGATGGCAGACAACACGATTCAATTGAATTCTGTAATGCATTGTTGTTGCGAGACCGGTGAGAGGCTATTAAAAACTGAAGCAAAAGGTATCTCCAGGACAGCACAGCAACGAAGCGACGAAACATTTCTTACGCAGACCATGTTGAGACTTCAAGATCGCTGTTTGCTTGATAGCTTTTCGGTTTATTTACATCAGACAGAAGGTAGTACTGAAGAAGATGAGTGCCTTAATTCACAAACTGGCGCTGATCACACTGGACGGAACGTACCTAATTTCGTCTACGATGTCGAGGAAGATAGACTGATCGCTCTGGACAGGTTCCGAAGAGAAAAGAAACCCAACAAAGAATCTGGTATACTCGACAGATTGATTCTCCTGCAATTAACCAAAAATTCATCCATGACAAAGCGATTTTATGTCTTCAACGAGGTTGTTCTTCGGAATAACTCCCGTCTTCGAGCTTCCCCAAACTATGCCAAGTCGGGGCCATGGTATGATTATGCCAATGTCTCATGGGCAACTAACGAAGATGAAGATTCTGAGAGCACCATCCTTCTCCCTGCCAAATGTATTTGCTTCTTTCAAGCTGACAACGACGAGGAACTGAAAGCGCTGATCCATTCCGTGGATCCTGAATCAAGAGGAAAAATAACTGGTCGATTGGATACACTCCTCACAAAGAATTATAAGATGGAGGTAGACAGGACCACGCGACTACCCAAAACACACATTGTGCCTGTCGCTTCAATCGACAGTCCTATATGCTGCTACCCAATAGTACCAAAGGAGACAGTCCTTGATCCCGAATCCTGTGGGATCACATATCTCCTACCCCGGAACCATTGGTCGTATATGTGGATGGCCATGAACCAGTGCCTTACAACTAGTAATTCGACAAGAAAGGTAGGGTCACGTAAGGGTCTCAATCCAATGTGTGACGAAAAATGGTTAGAGGAAGTTCGACAGACGTACCTAAAATATTTGGAAGCAAAGTCCAGGGAAGACCTGGTAGCAAGAAAAAGCGAGAATAACAACAAGAGAAAGAAAAAGTAACATTTACATACAGAGAATACGGAGTCCGTGTTGTTCGATTAAGATACAAGAAGATACTAAAAAAAAGGGAAACGAAGTTAGGTTTTCCGTGACAACATGTGTAACGATAGCCAAAACGAAACGAGATAAGGATCTTACCGTCTATTTTGTTTGTTGATTATGTAGTAGTAGGAGTTGGACCACCGATTCCATCAAGCGGATGGAAAATAAGCAAGTCTCGTTTTGTACCGACAGCCCTCTTAGGAGTTATCGTCGCGTGATAACAGAGGTTAGCCGGAAACGACAGAACCGATCCGCACTTGTTGTAAAAGAGTCTTCGGTCAAGTCTCCCCTCGTCTCGCATCAATCTTTTGGCCTGTGCATCAAAATTGGCCACGAATTCGTCGACTTTTCGTCGACTATCAAGCGACAAAGTTGTGAACCACTTGTTAAACAGTTTCATCGAGTGATCATCCTGTGTGACATCAAAATGTCGTGGGACGGCAATTATTGTAAAGAACGGAGCAGATCCAACAGGGACAAAACAGACACAATGAACGAAGGCTTTGTCTATGTGTCCTGGGAAGAAGGAAACCTCATCTTCCGCACAAACGTCAGGGTCGCGATGGTATCTTGCCGCAGCCAAGGGAGGAACACGTCCCATTGAAGTAGACGTTGCGGATAATGTATGCAAATAGTCAAGAAAAGGTTGACTCTGTCGGAAATGCTCGAAGTTGTTGCATCCTGATGTAGCCACTGCGTTCTCTCCATCTCCCAGGATAAACAGGGAACTGATTCCTGTAGAGTTCAGTGACGAGCCAACATAGAAATCTGCTGTCTGGACCTTCGTATGACAGAACTTTGCGTCACTGATAGAGTTGTTGTTGAAAGAGACGTTGTTACCTGATGTCTTCGATGTTCGACCGTTCAATATAATTGTCTTGGCTGATTCTTTGCTTCTGAGTGCCGTACCGAATTGAAAGGCGTAACCAGATAACAGTGGGTCATCGGCAACGTACCAAAATGTTGGTACCCCAATAAAGGCAAACGTATATTCCAGTAGATTCATCTTCACCCACTCAGTGTATTTTCCATAGTCCTTTCGGAAGAATTCTCCTTCAGTGTTGCAGTCGTACAGCGTGCTTCCCTTACGGAACCAGTCTCTGCAACACAAACTTCTCATGGGATGGCTTTCGCATAGGATACACTCCATCTCGTCGCGACAGTAAACCTTGAAACCAAGTTCCGACGAAAGATGCCTCATGAAACAATCATGATCCTCCTCAGAAACACTACCTTCACCATCGTTACAGACGACTTCATCCCTTTTGTTTGTTCCAAGCGCATAAGCTTTTCTTGATGACATTACATCGGGAATGGCATCGGAGAGATGCTTATACGAAGCAGTCCCTTTCACGGGAAACATTAAATGTCTTAGATGCCTCCCGGGTTTAAGGAGTCCACAGCCCAAAAGGATTGTTGTGAGGATACCAAGCCTGAAATTACTGAACTGACAGGCCGTCACTTCTGCTATCCTTTTTACCGTCGTGTCATATCGTTTCCTGATAACCTGCAACGGCATCTCTTCTGTTGGCGAGGCACCAGTACCCTCCATACTGTTTATCCATAGAACATGATCCCACAGAATCGAGATAATTTTCGTGAGTCGCCATTCCCCTTGTTCCCTCTCTTCCTTCGTTGCTGTTGGCTGTGCTCCAAAGGTTTCAAGAATCGTCTCCTTGCTTCCACCACATGGCGACCACCGGTTGTGGGGTCCGCCTTGCCATGTGCCAAATATTTTGATTGTCTCCTGTGACCAATCGTAGAAAGGATGTAACTGAAACTGAAACGTCTTGTCTTCGATACCCTGCAGTAGAGCGGACATAGTCCAGTCAAACCAAAACGGGTTAGACAGATAGGAACATGCAAGTGCCAATTCAATCATCTGATCAGTTTTCAGGATTCCCTTCAGCTTAACAATGGGGTCAATAAACATTGACAGAGACAATGTTCGCGAAACACCAACTTCCATCAAAAGGTATTCGCCTTCGTAAGTTTCCTTGTGTTTTCCATTTTCCGATATTCTTATTTTCGTATACGGTAGCGTGTCATCCAAGTAATACGCAGAACGTTGGTAGACAGTCGGGAGGCTCTTCGTTCTACCCGCGTATACCTGATAGATACTCCGATTCCATTTGTCAATGTACTGACGTGCATGATTAGCAATCGGTGAGATGAATTTACCAAACGAAAGAACATAATCCCCCACCACTTTCCGGAAATTACCAATGATTTGGAAGTGTATAATGGTTGGGTTCTTCCGGTTATCATTCATCATAACCATGTTGAATGCCACCGTCCGGGTATACCCGGATAGCGTGTCGTTCATTCCGTCTTTGTGATCCGATACGGAATGAATGACCGGGTGCAGACATGACACTACCAACGTGAGGTCCTCAAAGCCAACTTCCTTACCCATGCTTAGGTAGTCGTTCAGATGTTGGGCATACATCTGTTTTCTTGTATCATCCGGGGCCATTGGGTGGTCTGCGGCCTCCTCTTGCAACGTAGATGCGACATGCCAAGTAAACTCAGTTATGTTACCAATCGTTTCCAATACTTCAGCCACGTTGAAGTTTCTGTCAGCCTTCAAAGCTTCTTCGAATTTCATACCATGAAGTTTACATGGTGCACCGTCCACCCAGTTCAGTCCCCCGTTGCCAATGTTCATTCGGTACTGCCCAGTGGCTCTTTTCTCGTCTACTATCCCGTGCTCCACGATTGCTCTGCAGACATCATGGATATTTGTTAGACATGGAAGGAGACGCAAATGCTCATCGAAGCTTGTACTTCCTCTTCGCGTAATGTAGAAAGATTTACCGGAGATATCAAGGTAAGACTCAGCATCCGCATCAACACGTAGGGTCACTGAACTCCGATTCTTCTTGCTAGGAAAGAATGGTGGCTTCGCCGACATTCTGCAGTGCACCAGATCGTGTAGATTGTTCGCCGAATAGACTTCAAGGGGAGAGAGCTCTGACACAATGTCACTTCCGTCGTTTCGGCGGATCACAAGGTACGATTTCACGTATTCTTCTAACTCACTTTCTGAAATGAGACGCATGCTTGACCACTTAACCTGTTTGACAGGTTGTGTTCCGACAGTACCAGTCTCACTGGTAGTATCAACTCTATCGTCAACTCTAATCAGACTTTCTCCTTCCCCTGCGACGACGTCAGTCAAGGATCTGGATTGATGGGGGTCTTCTGCCGTATGGACACTAGCTCCTGCTCCTTCTTGTGTGAGCCATGAGGGTGGGTTTCTGGGCCTTTGTTCCTTATCGCGTAGTAATGGCTGCGCTTCTATACCTTCTGGTATGAGAGGAAGACTACTGTTGTCATCCTTATCGAAAACACTGGGAACACTTTGTTGCTGCTTCTTCTTCCTTTTCGATAATCCTTGTGAAACCATGTCCTTGATGTTGGTGTTAGTTGAGGATTCCAACCAAAAATGGAATATATAACCACGGAGCATGTTCCATTTTGTAGACCATGGTGTCTTCCGGCAATACGTAGCCTTATTGTAGCGGGTCAACCGGAGTATGAGGTTGTTGAAGCATTCGACAATGATTTTGGCTTGAATTTCGGAGGTGAAACGCTTACTATATTCGTTACCCTTCTTGAAGAACAAAGATGGGTCTTGTTGTATGTCGTTCAGTTTCTTGCGATTTGATTTTATGGACTCTTCCGTAGGAAAACGAATGCAGTAACCAAAAAGTGGAGACAGAAACTCATAACGCCCGGGGCCACATGGTGCCATCATTTGGAACGAGTATACAAGTGACTCCAGAGACGAAGACTGTTTTTCAAAGATGTGATCCGTCAGAAAGAGTGCTGCCCAACGATGGTTGATTGACAACCAAATTCGATTGGTTAGGCTATCTTCCTTGTGGAATTCAACATTTGGATGGGCCATCACACAATGATCCGGGTTGGCGTTGCTTGGATTGTCAGGCATGATCGGAACATTGATCAGCTTCGCTGTACGGGGACCTTTCTGTCGCATTCCTGTTTTTCCTAGGATACTTGGGGATTCTGTCACTTGTTCTTGCAAAAGTGACAAAGTCACAGATAACCCTAAAAATTCTTTGCTCAACTTCTCTTCATCAACGTCCTTGGAATTACTTACAATCGCATAGTGGAATGTGACCCCACATGTCGTTTGAGAATTCAGATGCATCGATAGAGTTTTGACTTTACGGATAAAGTCAAATGGTGTGTAGTCACACTGACGAGAAACACATAACAGTGTTGCAATTGAATCAAGATTGAAGTTCTTTCGTAGTTGCCGCCCCCAGCGGACATAGAGGCAAATTATGTCACGTGTTGGCTCCCACTTACGGATCAATCCGATTAGTTCTTCTTCTGTCAGCGACACACCACTCTGCTCCACTTCCTCTTCATCTGTTTCCTCAATTTTCCTCTTATTCTTCCCTCCGTGCTCCAATCTTTCAACTTTCTTCACAGCCAAGTTGAATTTCTTCAACACTTTCTCCGAATGTTGATTGTTATTGTTTCCATCGTCAGGGTTACCCCCGGTGAGGCCAGGTGATGGTGTTGACGACATTCGAAGAGAAAGAGGATGGAGATCAATTGTTTCAGCACAATGAATGAGGAAGCATTTTTGGGGTTTAGCGCGGACTGTGATCTTTGTGTAGAAATCCTACGGTGGCGAGATTGGTACGCTAGCTCCGGCGACCCGTTGCTCTGGAGCTAGCGTACCAATCTCGCCACCCGTAGACTCTACGAAAGATAAAAACCCCTCATGCAAGGCTGTGATATTTTGCGCTGGGGGAGTTTTGACTAGTATTTAAAGGGTGGGGTGGTTACCATGTGGTGCGATTCAACGTGATGTATGCACGGATTCAGCCCGGGGGGGTGGGAGGCCAGGTGTGGGGGGGGGGGGGGGGGGGGATTGGGGGG
>Ga0194111_10008037_pt1 | contig 11688 bp, 8 predicted proteins | sample TA2KigC300mmetaG_FD_146194 | JGI IMG/M metagenome (GOLD analysis project Ga0194111, IMG submission 146194) | Freshwater microbial communities from Lake Tanganyika, Tanzania - TA2015033 Kigoma Deep Cast 300m | ecosystem: Environmental > Aquatic > Freshwater > Lake | place: Tanzania: Lake... | reverse complement strand
TGAAGACCCTCAGTTTTTCACGCTTCTTGTCGAGAAGACTCAGCGAGCTTCCCTTGACCTTCATGATCTTCACCACACCCTGAACGATCAGTTGGAGCACTTCTTTGAGGTTCAGGGTTGAAGAGATGGCAGTCTTGATCTCGTCGAAGGTGTCTTCTCTATATCTTTTTTCGAACCGTTGCTTGCGGCCCTCCATGACTTTCGCCACAAGGTCAACGAGCTGGTCTGGAGTAAAGGGCTTGCGAATGTAGTCCATCGCGCCTAGCTTCATCGCCTTGACCGCGGAATCCACGGTGGAATAGGCCGTAAACATGATCATGGACAGATCGGGATCCACTTCGTTCATGGCCTCCATGGCTTGCAATCCGTCCATACCGGGCATCTTCAAATCAGTAATGAGGATATCGTACCCTCCTTCTTTGAGCATTTCAACCGCGTCTTCCCCTCTTCTACAGGTCTTCACCTCGTAGTTTTCCTCTTCGAGGATCCGGGTCACGCTGTCCAGAACGATCTGCTCATCGTCCAACACCAGAATCTTTCCGCGTTTCTTGTCCATAAGCGCTACTCCTGACGAAGAATCCTTTTATTGTATACAGAACAGCAAGCACATTGAAACGGCCGGTTCCGAGGTCGATCAGCTCTTCTTCTCCATCTGCCTGGTCACTGTTTCAGGCACGCTCTTCTTCAGTCCCTCGATATCAGCTCGGACCTTCTCGTACCTCATGGCATTTTCTAGAGCCCGCGCCCCTTGCTCGGCAAACTTCAACAACAGGTCCATCTCTTCGTCGCTTGGCGAGAGCCTCTCTGCACCATAGAGTCTAAGCACTCCCAGTATGGCGCCATGTACTTTGAGCGGAACGGACATTATGGCAGCAATTCCCTCTTTGCGCGCGGCATCAGGATATTGAAGACTCGAGTCAAACTCTTCCTTCTGCACTATCACAGGGCTCCCTGTCTCGAACACCTTGGCGATACTCTTTTCTCCTGTCACCTGACCCTTTTCAAGGTATTCGTCGCTGAGTCCATGGCTAGCAGCAAGTTCCATCGTCTTGTCGACCGTCTTGTACAGGAAAACAGAAGCTCCTTTCAGCCGCAGCAATCTCACGACGCTGACGCCGATCAGGTTCAGGATCTCCCTCAGGTCCAGGCTAGATCTCATGGCCTTCTCCGCGTCCGCGTACGTCTTTTCGATTTCGCGGTCGCGTCTTGCCTTGAAGGTCTTTTGCAGCGCCTTCTCGGTCACGTCGATCAGTTCCTGAGGGGTAAACGGTTTGGGCAGATAATCCAGAGCTCCGAGCTTCATGGACTCGACGGCCGAATCCACTGTAGCAAAACCCGTAAACATGACCACCCCAGTATCGGGCTGGTCACGAGCGACTGCTTGAACAGCGTCCATTCCACTACGATCTGGCATCATCAAGTCGGTCAGGACAAGATCGTAGGTTTCCTTTGCCAACATATCGAGGGCCTGGTCTACACGTAACGCCCCGTCCACCCGGTATCCCTCTTCTTCCAGGATTCTCCGGACGCTTTCATGGACAATCTGTTCGTCGTCGATAACAAGTACTGTTGCCTTTGGTTTTCCACCGGCGTTCATGCAGACCTCCTTACGTTCACCAAGAGAATAGAATTTGAAGTGAACCCCGCGTTGACGGATGAAACACAGGGCCACCATTGAATGCGTGCAAACAATCTCCTAGGCCGTCCGTTGTGGTACGTTTAATTTTACCCTACATACGGTGGTATTTTCCTCAAAAAGTCGGTACACGCCAAGATCGGCAAAATTTACCGGCGCAAAGAGGATTCCCTTGGGGACCTTGGAGGACACCCTCGCAGGGGCCGTAAAGGAGCCGACACGGGACGACACCTCCAGTGAATCCCCCTCCGCGACCGCCATTGCTGCCGCGTCTTCGGGATTGATCTCCACGTATCCGGCTGGACACAGGTTCGTGAGATTGTCCGAGCGGGTAGTGGTTGATCCGAAATGGTGCATGGAACGGCCGGCAATCAGTTCAAACGGGTATTCTGCAGCATCCCTCTCTGGTGCTTCCATGACCCGGACCGGTGCGAACGTGTACGGCCTGACACCTCTGGATCCCTCACGCGCCTCGACACGCGGCTCAATGACTTTTCCATCGCCTTCCAGATCTTGGAGCCTCAGTCCCTTATAGAAGGGTATGGTGAGCGTCATCTCCCTGAACACGTCGGACACTTTGAAGAATCCCATGGGACGCCCCATGGTCTTTGCCACCTCTTCGAGTATGTTCCAATCAGGCATGGCCGGTCCAATTGGGGGAATCACCTGATTGAGTCGTTGAATCCGATGCTCTATATTGGTCATGGTCCCGTCTTTTTCAGCGTACGATGCTGCTGGAAAGACACAGTGCGCCATCCTGGCCGTGGGGCTCAGAAAAAGATCCTGTACCACTAACAGCTCAGCTTTTGCAAGAGCAGCGGCCAAGCGCCCGGCATTCGGGTAGTCGGTTACGGGGTCGGCTCCGGCAATATAGACTGCGCGAATATCACCTGTCTCCAAACCGCGAACGATTTCCGTAACCGTTCTCCCCTTGGTGTACGGGAGGCGAACCTTCCAGATCCTTTCGAATCGGTCTCTGGCCACAGCCATGTCCTGGTACCCGGGCAGGTACTCCGGGAGCACACCCATTTCACACAGACCGACAATGTTCCCCTTCTCGAATATTGGGTAGAGGCCGGCGTTTTCCCTTCCCACATTACCGGTGAGCAGGGCGAGGTTCACCAGATTCATCACGCATTGAAGACCGTTTTCCTGAAGGATCACGTCTCCGCCGAAGATGATCGACGCTCGGGGAGCCTTAGCCAACAGTCTGGCCGCCTCCTCCAAGTCACTTGCCTCGACACCCGTCCTCCTCAGAATGCCCTTTAGAGAAATCTTGTCAAGAAGGTTCTTCATGGGCACGAAATTTGCCGTGTTGTCCCTGACGAACTTGTTGTCCCAGAGGTCCAGATCCAGGATTATCTTCATCAGACCCAGGACCAGTTCTGCTTCCGAATAGGGACGAATCCTCAATCGCACCCTCGCGAACGGATCCAGACTGGTAACGCGGGAGTTGGCCACTATGACGTTGCTGTCATACTTTCTGGAGGCCAGCTTGATCTTCCATCCAAGGGCAGGGGTCTCCTCAAGGGGGTCAGTCCCGATAACCAGCATCGCGTCGGTCTCCAGCAGCTCATCGAGGGTCTGCGCGATTCCCTTTCGGCCGGTGGTCAGCTCAAGTGCGCGCTGCACCCGGAGATAACTGAAACGCGCCTCACTGTCTATATTGTTGGTCCCGATGACCCCCCTGAAAAACTTCTGGAAAGCGTAGCAGTCTTCGTTAGTTAACCTGGGTGACGCCAGACCAGCGACGCTGTCCGGACCGGACTGCGCAATGATGTCCTTGAGTTTCTTCGCGGTGTACGAGAGCGCTGTCTCCCAGAACACGGGTTGGAGTTCGCCGTCTTTCCTCAACAGCGGCGAATCCAGGCGTCCTTGGTGGTGAACAAGATCGTAACCGAACCTGCCCGCGACACACAGGGTGCCCTTGTTGTGACTGGCCACATCAGTAGTGATGCGCAGAATCCGCCCGTCTTTCACATTCATTTCCATTCGGCAGCCTGCTGAGCACAACGGGCAGATAGTCGCGGTTTTCTTCATCTCCCAAGAGCGTGCCCAGCGCTGCAGGATCTTGTTGGACATGGCCCCTGTGGGGCACGCTTCCACGCATTCTCCGCAGAAGTCACAGTTGAGCGGCCCCCCGTCTCGGGTGCTAATCTGCGCTTCGTATCCAACATCTTTGAGAACCAGGGCACTGGCCCCTATGACCTCGTGACACACCTTTACGCACCTCTGGCAGGTGATACAGAGATTCGGGTTGTACTCGATGAGAGGCCAATTACGCACTGTTGGACTATCGCGACGCTTCATAACGAGATCGGTGCCATAGATTCCCAGGCGATAAGTAAGGTTTTGAATCTCGCATTCTCCGGCAGCAGGACAGATCGGGCAGTCCAAAGGATGATCCATGAGCACAAGCTTCATCACTTCTTCCCTTATCTCCCGCACGCGGGGCGTGTCTGTCTGGACGCGCATCCCTTCAGCCACCAGCGTGTTGCACGAAGTCATGGGTCGCTTGATCCCCTCAATCTCAACTACACAGACCCTGCAGGAATCCGAGGGGCTGGTCTTGGCATAGTAACACAGAGTGGGAATCCATATTCCAGCCTTTGACGCGGCTTCTAGTATGGTCATTCCTTCGGGAGCCACTACTTCTACGTCGTCGATAGTCAGGCGCGGCATCTTGAGATCCTCTTCATCATGAATGTTCGGCTATCAGGATTGGACCAAGCCCGAGCGCGCTTCCCACGCGATAGCCCCGAGTCGGTCGATCAGATGTGTCAGGCGATCCCTCGAACGAGAAACGCACACTCATGCTGCCTCTTCTTTTACTGCTGCCAGGATCAGGTGGAAACATCTCAGGCATCTCCCGGCTTCTATGAACGAGGTTTTTTGGGTGAACCCGGAATCTACCTCGTGGAAATGCGTGATCCTTTCTTTCGCGTCGAGCTTGCTGTGGGGCATCTTTGATGCTTCCCGCCCCGGGACTCTCGCTGTGACCAGAACGCCATGGTCCTTCTCTATGCCGGCAATAAGATCCTCCATCCACTGGCTCTCAGAAGCAGAGCATCTCCCGGTCGTAACAAACTCGTGCATCATGTGTGCAGCCCGCTTTCCGCCCGCAATGGCGTGGACCACGGTCAACGGACCACTTACAGCGTCTCCTGCTGAAAACACTCCAGGACGACTCGTCATCATGGTGACCGGATCCACTGTTATTGTACCCCAGCGGGTGACTTCAATCCCATCCGCGGGGGAGAGAAAACCGAGATTGGATTTCTGGCCTATGGCCGGGATCACCGTATCAGCCTCCAGATCGAACTCTGATCCGTCCACAGGAACCGGCCGTCTTCGCCCTGACTTGTCCGGCTCCCCAAGTTCCATGCGAATGCACCGCAGGCCGACCATCCTCTCCTCAGAGGCAAGAATCTCTATCGGCTGAGTAAGAAAATAGAAATTGACCCCTTCCTCTCGAGCATCCTCCACTTCTTCTGGGTCTGCGGGCATTTCAGCCTCTGTCCTACGGTACACTATGGACACGCGCGACGCGCCCATCCTCATGCCAGTTCTTGCGCAATCGATAGCCGTGTTGCCGCCTCCCACTATCACCACGTTGTCACCAACAGGCACGTCAACACCGAGATTAACATCTCTCAGGAAATCTATACCACCTCTAAATACCCCTGGAATTCCTTCATCCTCCCCTTTTACTCCCATGGGTAACGACTTGTGGGACCCTATGCCCAGAAACACCGCCTTGAAGCCTCGATCAAAGAGATCCTGGATGGAGAAATCCTTACCAAGAACACACCCCAACTCGACCTTGACCCCTAACTCTCGTATGATCTCTATCTCGCGGTCAAGCACGTCCCTCGGCTGCCGGTAGGGGGGTATACCAACCACTACCATACCGCCCGAACGGGGAAGTTCGTCGAAGAGGGTCACCTCGTGGCCCAGCCGATTTAGATAAAACGCCGCTGCAAGTCCTGCAGGCCCAGCTCCCACCACCGCGACCGGAGGACCGGTGAGCTCGATCTTTTCGAGAGGCACGGGGAGGTGATGATCTTTCTCATAATCTGCAGCCACCCTCTTCAGGGTCTTGATGGGTATGGCTGCGTCTCCCATGTTGGCTATACTGCAGGCCTTTTCGCACGGAGCAGGACAGATCCTTCCCGTAACACCTGGCAGAGGCATCTGTTCCCTAATTATCGCGAGGGACTCCTCGTAACGCAGCTCCTGGAGCATCTCCACATAGCCAGGGATATTGATGTGGCATGGACAGGTGCTCATGCAGGGCGCGGAAATGTTTCCCAAATAGCGGACTGGCTTGGCCGACGTGCCACTCTTCACCGCATTGACAAAATCCTCACGGTAATAGTTGAGACCGTCCTTGAGCAGTTCGCCGGCACTCTGACATACAGAGCACTTTGCAGCATCATTGAGAATGTCTGCCATTCTGGCCAGCAACTCAAGGTCGGATTCGACTCCCTCGCCCACCATGATTCGATCCAGTGTTATCAGTATCACCTTGGAACCTTTTATCCCAGTGACGCATTTCCCACAGCAGTATCTGGTCTGGATCTGATGCACGTACTCCCTGATCATCGGGACAAAATCAAAGGGTTGCTCGAATTGGAGAAATCCCTTCCCGCTCATTATTGCGACAACGTTGTCGGGAAAACTTTCCGGGGAAGGGACACCCTCCCGACAGATCTGCTCGGAAACTCCCTCTCGGCCGCGACAGTCCTCGACGACGTTTCCCCAACGTCCGACGATGATCGACTTCATGTGCTCCTCCGAATCGGATGAAACTTTCTGCAAACAGTACACTTACATTCTTTACAAGGAAAGGCAAGAAATAGGCAAACCATTTTTTTACCCGGACCAACTCATACCAATGCGCTTGCGGGCCAGTGACTTGTGAGCGGCTGTGCTTGGGGGTCTGGTTCACTACGAGTGACGCAGACCCGTCAGATCTTCGTTCATCAGACTCCCAACCCGCCGCGCATGCCGTATTACCTCTTTGAACGCAACTTGGTGTCGCTGTTCTCAAGTTTGTCCCTGACTGGTGGAAATTTCTTTCCCAGAGTGCGACTGATGTGGAGACCAGGCGGGAGCGCGAACGTGAACGCGCCGGACGACCACTCGGAAGTGACGGCTTTCTCGTGGAACCGGAAGACCGGCTCGGGCGCTATGTTCAACCTCAAAAGCGGGTCCCGCGGTACAGGGCTCAAACAGACAGATATGCTGTCCCCTGAATTTCCCTAAGCTCCCAATTCTCTTCGCAGGACTAATTGATCCGACGATTTGAGAAAGGAGGGGGCCGGATACCGTGAAAGGGGGCAAAAAAAGGCCTCCAAGCTCATGTCAGGCGGCTTACCAGATGCCTCGGCAAGCGGGAGACCGTGTTCGCTAGTTGTGCTATAATTAACATTAAACAGGGAATTCAACAACGTCCGGCAGGAATTTACGATGTCCGAAACTGTAATCGCTCTTCCAGTCGATTCCGAGACGGCTCGCGTGTATCACACGGCGTCACCTGAAGACCGAAAGAAGATCCAGCTCCTGCTTCGGCTGCGTTTGCGCGAATTGGCCGAGTTGCCGACAAGCTCACTTGTTGAAATCATGAATGATATTGGAGCCAAGGCTCAGGCACACGGCCTGACCCCTGAGATCCTGGAGGCTCTGCTCCGTGACGAGTGAGTCTCGTTTTGTATTGGATACTGGTGTCCTCGTCAGCGCCCTCTTATTACCGCGGTCGCTTCCACGGCAGGCGGTCGATCTCGCATTTGCACACGGGATCGTTCTGGTATCTGCTGCTACCCTAGACGAGTTGGACAAAGTGCTTCGTCGCCCGAAATTTGACCGCTACGTGGGGGAGAAGGAACGGCTACAGTTCCTAGCAGCTTTCATTCGTGACGCCACCGTAGTGGACGTCTCCGAGGATCTAACCGATTGTCGTGATGCCAAGGACAACAAGTTTCTAGAACTCGCAGTGGAAGGCCATGCCACCTGCATTGTGAGCGGTGACCGTGACCTCTTGGCACTCAACCCATTCCGAGGGATACGGATCCTGACTCCGAAGGAGTTCGTGAGCCCGCGCAACACGCGGTGACCAGAAGGGAACTGTATCGAACGCCTCATTGCAGTCTCCACGAGACCATTGAATTCTCCTTAGAGGCCACTTTCAATGAAAAGGTCTTCGATTGTCTGGCGGGGGGATCTTCACGGTTCGTTGCGGCTGGCCCCGCCGGCATGGCGGTTGGTATGACGCCCCTTGACTTTCACTTGGTCGCTTGGTACATTTTTCAGCACAGTCCTTTGATCGTTCTCACAACGCAAGATCTCTTTACGAACGGGAAGACCCCTATGAACCCCTTCGAGCTTTTTCAATCTTCAGGAATCTACAAGCTGGCCGTACTGTACTTCTCCAGGTCCAGAGGGCTGGCCATTGTAGGGCGGCACACCTCCGATGACAACGTGGAGGTCATTCAGATTTCCGGAGAAGTTGACCCGCATACGGGCAACTTCATAGCTCTCGATTACACTGGGTCGGATCGAGAGGGGCACTTCCCTGTTGTCAGTAAGAAGGACTTCGAGAATCTTGTCTCGTTTATCGCAGGCAAGATCGACAACCAGACTCGGATGAGCGTCATCGAACCAGATCTTATCCAGGCAATGACGTCACAGAGCGATCCCTCGGAACCGGGGAAATTCCTCCACTAGCTGTAGTCTCGCCCGTCCATCAGTCCGCAACTGGCCTTGGCATACGGCAATCTTTATGCTGGTTGCTCGAATTCCAATGAAAATCTCCGGATCGACCCCAGACGGGGGGCCCGCATCGGGCGGGCGGAGATACCGGTCCTGGGGGCCGGGACGCTATCGCGCGGTCTTCATAGTTCGTTGTGGCCCTCCGTGCCACGCAAGTTGGCACTACTCGTAGATCTTCTCGTCTTGAGCGAAGGCCTCGGATGCATCGTCTTCCGCATCGCGGATCTCTGGCGACTTCGCCAGGGCTTCTCTGTAGTACTCGTGTTGGATGATGAGGTTCATGACCTCACTCGTCCCTGTCCAGATCATCATCAGCCGCATGTCTCGTAACAGCCTTTCGACAGGATAGACGTTGGTATACCCGATGCCTCCCAGCACCTGCATGGCATTGTTTACGACTTCCCAGGCCGATTCGGTAGAGAACTTCTTGGCCTCGGAGACCAGCCTTCGGGTGTACCCGGTGCTTCCCAGGTCGTCCACTGCGTATGCAGTGGCATATGCAAGGCTGCTGGCAGCATCGAGCTTGGTTATGCTCTCAGCGATCTTGAAGCTCACGCCCTGGAATTCTCGAATCTTTTGTCCGAAGGCCTTTCTCTTGTCGCTGTATCGCAAGGCGATCTCCAGGGCGACTCTAGCCCCGCCGATGGCTCCAGCCGCGGTGGTGAGCCGCTCAGGGATCATCATCTGATGGAAGACCTCTGCTCCTCTATTCTCACCGAGAATCAGATTGTCTGCCGGCACCCTCGTGTCCCTGAATACAATGCGGCCTGCGCCACCACCTCTGGTACCCATCAGGCCGTACACGTACTTCACGTCGACCCCCATGTCGCGTTCCACAATGAACGCGCTTAGCGATTTCGCGGGTACATCTGTTCCTGTCTTGGCGTACACGAGAAAGATATCAGCCCCTTCCGCACCCACGACGAATCTCTTCTGGCCGTTGAGGACATAGGAGTCTCCGTCCCTTCGTGCGGTAGTCGTCGCGCCGAAGAAGTCCGACCCTCCTCTGGGTTCGGTGAGGGCTTCGGCGCAGTAGAGCTCTCCCTTGAGCATGGGCGCAAGGTACTTCTTCTTTTGCGACTCGGTTCCGAAGCAGTTGATCGCCTCGCCTACGATGCTCACCAGCGAATAGAGGCAAGTCAGCGATGCGCCAGCGACCCCGATTTCTTCGCACGCGACGATCTCCTCCTTCCAGCCGAGGCCCCCACCTCCGAACTCCGGGGAGAATCGCAGCCCCAAGAGTTTGCGAGAGGCCGCCTCTATCAGGTACTCTCTTGGAAAGAGGACCCTTTCTGCATCCATGTCCAACAGCAACTGCCTAGGAACGGTTTTTACGAAATCCCTCACCTGCTTGCGCAGGGATCTCTGCTGCGGCGTCAAGAGCGCTTCGATCATGGTATCTTCTCCACACGGGTACTTGTGCCATTCACGGCATTAGACCGATTCCCCAAAATTAATGTCCCATTCGAGACCCCGTCTGGCACGGCCGGACCTACTGTAGGGCTCTCCACACGAGTGTAGGGCGGCAGTGGCCGCCGATTGACCCACCTCATCAAACCGTTTCAGAACTCCCGGCAAACACCCGTAGGCGCTAACTTCCTAGTTGGTTCCTGCGCTTCAACGCCCCCTCACCCTGCCCTCTCCCTTGACCTGACTGTTGCCCACACGTAAGACAGGGGCTGACTGTCTTCTTCTGGCGTCCGGTGGAACCAACCGCACCCCGAAGGAGTGCTCCGTGAATAGCCGTGGGTGGAACCCACGGACAAGGGTTTGAATCACCTCTTTCAGAACGACCCTGAAGGGGTCGACCAAGGCCCCCTAGTACCATACTGGATTGGTGGACCCCTTCAGGGTCCAGGCTCTTTTGATGTCACCGCTTTCCGTGGGTTAAAACCCACGGCTACTCACAGTCTGCCCCTTCGGGGCATGGGAATGACCCGACACGTCACGAATTACCGCGTTGCCTGAGGCTCCTGTCTTACGTATGTCCTCGCTCCAGCCCTTGACGGGAAGGGGAAGGGGGAGGGTGATAAGCTGTTGTAATAACACCCGCCATACAATCGACCAGTCAGCGCTTATGGTCTAGCTGAGCTTACCGAACGTGAACGTTTTTCTCTCCCAAATACTTGGCCGCTCCACGGTGAAAGGGTATCGTGACGCCCTCAGAGGCGAGCTTGACGTCGAATTCCCTCGCCTTGCCGTGGCCGATTTCGCCAGCCTTTTCAAAGAGCGTCCTGGCCATTTCGTACACCAGATCCGCGTTGATCTCGTCTCTCACCACTAGTATCGCCTTCAAGGCCACCGCAGGAACGTCCTTTGTCATGGCGCTGTACGTGCCAGCCTTGGCGACATAACCGATATAGAACGGGTACGAGGTCTTGAGCTTATCCACGTCGATGGGTAGCAGCCGGATACCGGTTGTGGTCTGCACGTCGGCCAGGGAAGCGTTCGGAATCCCGGAAACGATCACAAGGGCCTCAGCCGAATTCTCCTTCAATGCAGTGGCCCCTTCTGCGAACCCCAGAAACAGAGGTGTGAGATCCTTATTGTCTTTGTACGTCAGCCCGTACGCTGCGAGGATCTGACGCGATGCCAGCTCGGTCCCAGACGCTGCCGCTCCCGCTACCACCTTCTTGCCTTTCAGATCCTCGATCCTTTGAATAGCACTGTCTGCTCGTACTACGATCTGGACCACCTCGGGATAGAGCGCCGCTACGGCCAGGTAATTAGTGTACTTCTCATTCCTCTCCGCGAACGCTTCTTTACCGGTCCGGCCATAGTGCGCGACGTCGTTCTGTATGAGTGCCAGATCGGCCTCCTTCTTGCCGAGGAGCCTGACGTTTGCTACAGAAGCGCCCGTGGACTGGACAGTCACATTTAGGCCCGGAATATTGTCCTTCCAGACCTTCGCGATACCTCCTCCCAGTGGAAAATACGTGCCGCCAGTCCCGCCGGTGGCCATGATCAAGTCTGTCTTTTCAACGGGTTTCCATACGGCTGGTTTGTCTACACGTGTGCCTTCGCGTTCGCCACAACCGGCCAGGCCGGCGACAATCACCCCGACCACCAGCAGGAGCCTGATCCACCTGTCCATCGCCTATACTCCGAGTCCCTCATCTTCCAGATCTTTACGGCTCACATGGCCATATGCGTCAAGATAAGGCCCAAAGCTGTGCCCTCGACACCCCCTCACTCTGCCCTCTCCCGCCAGAGGAGAGGGTTTGCGGCCCCCCCTCGACAGGAGGGGGAAAGGGGAGGGTGGTAAGTATATGACATCGTTG
>Ga0194111_10008019_pt1 | contig 11707 bp, 8 predicted proteins | sample TA2KigC300mmetaG_FD_146194 | JGI IMG/M metagenome (GOLD analysis project Ga0194111, IMG submission 146194) | Freshwater microbial communities from Lake Tanganyika, Tanzania - TA2015033 Kigoma Deep Cast 300m | ecosystem: Environmental > Aquatic > Freshwater > Lake | place: Tanzania: Lake... | reverse complement strand
GCACATGCAGTATATCGAGTTTTTCCGACTCAATTATCTCAGACATCTTGGCGCTCAAGGACAGGGTGTATGGAGGATAACGAAACAGCGGATAAGCCATTACTTCAACTTCATGAAATGAAATGTTTTTTGAAAAATTATTTAAACGAAATGGAAGGCCATAGCTTATAAAATGTACGCAGTGCCCCATTTTTGCAAGTTCTATGCCAAGCTCTGCTGCTACTGCTCCGCTTCCGCCAAAAGTAGGGTAGCATGTAAGGCCTATTTTCATAATTTATAAAATCCTTTAAATATTATTTAATTGAAAGATAATCAAAGAAACTTAAGGGATCTTCTATTCTTAAATCATCTTCTATAAAAAACGGCTCCCCGTAATCGGCCCTTATTTTTAATCCATAGCATTTGTCCCTTGTTGTAATCATTTCGCGAAAGTATTTTGAATTAATATAAGTTGATTTGACGTTTTGCCCTGTGCCGTAAAATTGTGATTTATATGCCATGCATGCATCCATTTTTTTTGCATAATGTGCTGAAATATCTACAATGAAGCTGGGCTTAAACTGGTAATTAAGCATATAACATAATATTGCCGGGGGCCTGTATGGGCTATTACCGCTCTCAAATTTTTCAAGTCCTGAAATATAACAAGCATCTTTTAGAAGTTTATGGGAATTTTCATGATCAGGGTGCCTGTCTTTTGAATATGGGATAAGCACCAGGCCTGGCCTGTGCTGTCTTATAATATTTATGACTTTAAGCCTGTTTTCATGGCTGTTTGTTATCCGGCAGTCGCCAAGGCCAAGATTTAACCGGAAATCAAGCATTAGTATTTTCGTAGCTTTCCCGGATTCTTTCTTTCTTATTTCAGTATCCCCGTTTGTTGAAAGCTCGCCTTCGGTAAGATCTACAATTGATGTGGAGTACCCTGAATTTTTCAATTTGAGGAGCAACCCGCCGCAGCCAAGTTCTGCATCATCAGGGTGAGGCCCAAAAGCCATTATATCTATTTTCATTTTTAAAAATTCCTTTCGATCCGCTTAAGGGACAAGACTGCATGAGAAAAAAGAAACATTTCCTTTCTCTTAATTTAATTTAGATAAGTATTGTATAACATTTAATAATTTTATACAGTTTTAAAAAATGCTGCAATTATTATTACCCGGGCAAGGTGCACCGGGCATATTAATTGCCGGATTTGCAGGTTTTTTGATTTTTACTCAAACAAAATAAATTTATGGGTAAAATTCTTTATTTCATAAATACTGGCAATATCATCCAGAAATTTAAAGCCGTATTTGTTAATATAATAAAAAACCGAAAAAACCCTTTCCTGCAGACTGTTTGCAGGAAAGATATTTTCATGTATTTTCTCTATTGCGGCAGCTGAACCTGTTTTTTTATTATTTATTTCAGAGATAATTTTTTTCTTAAGAACGTCCGTCTCCTTCTTTATATTGCTCTCAATCCTGGAAAACGCATTTTCAAGCACAGTGCCGGATTGTACAAAAGATTGACGCATTTCATTTAATTTTAAAATTACAGAATCTTCAAAGTTTTTTACTGCAAAGTCAATATCTGTACCGGAAGCAATTTCAGCAGAAACATCGAGCATCGCCTTTCTGTCGGGGTTAATGCTTTCAAAATCAATTCCTGCTTTAATTATTGACTTTTCAACTTTTTTTTCAACAATTGTGGCCAAAAATCTTGGCCATATTATACCGGTTTTAATTCCCGCCTTTTCATATGCGCCTTTAAGCTGGGCAAAATATGAAACCTCGCCGGGACCGCATACAGACACAAGCACCGGCAGCATGCTGTCCTGCAAAAGCGGCCTTAATACAACATTTAAGCTTAGCGCTGAGGGGTTTAAATCAAGGTATTTTATAAGCCCGGCTTTATCAAACCCTGATTTTGAGTAGAAGAAATTATTATCATCTTTCTTATACACCCTGTTTCTTATTCCATCTTCTACAATATAAAAATTCATGGCATCTTCTTCCAGCTCAAGCTGGTTGTGATAACCCTTACTGGAAAGGAGTTTTGAGTTTTCAATTATCCCCTTTTTTATTTCCTCATGGTTTTCTATATCAAATATTGCCTGGTCCAATGCCATTTTTTTAAACTCCGGCAAACAGGGATCAAGTATTATAAGCCCATATTTGGAAAAAATTTTTGTTATAATAAATGAAAAGAAATCAGGCAGCCTTACATCCTGCGGGAGCATTTCAAGGCAATCAAACATAAACCTTTCAACTTCTTCAGTATATTCTGTTTTTAAAAGCAGTCCTGTAAGATCTTTTATTTTGCTGTAAATATATTCCTTTTTAATATAAAGTTCCGAATACCTGACCCCCTTTGATGCCAGGTTCGCTTGCTGTGGCTCGATTGTAATCTTTGGCAGGCTTCCCCCCATCGGTCCAAGCCCAACAGAATTAACAGCAGAAAAATTGCTGTCATCAGTGGCGTTCCAGAAAACAGGAACAGTCTTTATACCCATCTCTTTATTGCAGAAAATGCTGAGTTTTATTATCGAAATAATTTTATAAATTATATAAAGAGCCCCGCCAAATAGTCCTGGCTGCTGCCCGCCTATTATTACAAAAGTATCACCATCTTTTAGCTTTTCAATGTTTGCTAAAGTTTTTGGCCCGCATCCATATCTTAAGTTTGAATCTTTTAATACTTTTGAAACATCCTTCCGGTTTTTATTGTTATAATATGATAATATATCAATGGTTCGTTTCTTAAACTGGCCCGTATCATTGTAATTATAAAAAAAACTATTTTTGATTTTGGCATAGTTAAAAATATAGTCATGATATAGATTATTATAGTAGAAATGCAGGTTTTTAGTTTCTTTTGCGTAAAGCATATTAAAAATATATTTTAAACAATTTATTTATAAATGATAATATTAAAACCGTAATTTATAAATAATTTTTTATTTTAATTTTTATTTTTAAAAATTTGTATTAAAATATTCAAATACTATCAAAATATTTACTTACCCTTCGATAAAGGAGATGGATTAATGGAAGCATACTGCGTGAAATGCAAAGCAAAAGTTGAAGTCAAAGATGCAAAAGAAGTCACAATGAAAAACGGCCGTCCAGCTATTAGCGGTGTCTGCTCATCATGCGGCACAAAAGTTTTTAAAATCAAATCCAAGGAAGATAAATAGCTTTATTCTTCAGCACCTGTAATGCAATAATAAAGTTTCTGTAAATTATATTCTGTTGCAAGAGGGCATTTGTTGCATATGCAGCCTTTCTTTTCTATGCTGCAGGATGATTTTCCTTTTGCACAGAATATTTTTTGTACCTTAAGCTTCATGCATTTATCATGCGACGGGCATTTTATGCAGATGCATTTTACAAAACTTTTAAAATTTGCAGGAACTTTCATCGCAATTCCTTTCTTTTTATTTATTTTCATCATCAACATAACTTATTTTATTGAAAAAATAAATAAAATGGTTGAAAATATATAAAATTTTAAGATATTTATAAATATTCATTATATTTTAAGGGGCATTATGCAAAATAGCGAACATCCAAAATATGCTTTTTTTGAAGGCCGTATTACAGAAATTTCCAGGGCAAAAGTCGATATAAGGACAAATGCGCTCCAGTACGGCACTGCAATTTTTGAAGGTATAAGAAGTTACTGGAGCCAGAAGGATGGCTGCAATTATGTTTTCAGGATGCATGATCATTATAAAAGGCTTCATAAGAACTCAAATATAATGATGATTGATATAAAATACGATATTGAAAAACTTTGCAGCATTACCCTTGAGCTTATAAAAAAAGAAAACTATACTGAAGATGCCTATATCAGGCCTTTTGCATATAACAGCGGCTTAAAAATTGGGCCGAAGCTAACCGGCATTGAGCAGGATCTATTTATTTACTCCCAGCCTCTCGGACAATACCTTGACCTTGATAAACCCATTGATGTATGTGTCTCAAGCTGGGCAAGGATTCCAGATAACTGCATACCGCCAAGGGCAAAAATAGCGGGTTCTTATGTTAATTCCGCTATACAAAAAACAGAGGCGCTTTTAAATGGTTTTGACGAAGCAATTGTCCTTGATTCAAACGGGCAGCACATCAGCGAAGGAAGCGCAATGAATATATTCATGGTAAAAGATGGCATGCTTTTTACTCCGCCTGTAAATGATGACATACTTGAAGGCATCACGCGCGACACTGTTATAAGAATAGCAGCTGATAAGCTTGGTATTGATACCAAGCAAAGATCTATTGACCGGACAGAACTATATACTGCAGACGAGCTTTTTTTCTGCGGCACAGGAGCCCAGGTTTGCTCAATTGGAAGTGTTGACAGGAGAAAAATCGGGGAAGGTACAACGGGCGCTGTTACAGCAAGCATACAGGAACTATATTTTAAAGTTGTAAAGAATGAGGTTAAAGAATACAGCGGCTGGTGCACTAAAGTCTAAAGCATTTTAGAAATTCATTTATAATTCCAGGGCGCATAAACTGAAGTAAGGGCATTCTTTTTTGCATGAATCTTTAAGAGATGCTTCAAATTTGTATGCTTTTATTTTTTCTACTGCGCCCGCGGCCAGGTTTTTGAATAAAAGAAGCTCATTTTCTGAAAAAACCATACTGCTTATCTCTGCATCTTTTAAATACAGCAGGAAGTTAATTATATTTTCCGGAGCTGTGTTAAATATTGCGCTTATCCCGCAGGTATAAGCTTTTAGCTGGCTTATATATGAATCCGTTTTGGCAGCATATTTTGACTCTGATGCCTTATAATCGATAATCCTGAAATTTTTTTTGCCAATCCTGTCAATCCTGTCTGTTTTACAGTTTATTATAAAACCATTATTATTCCAGTAAAAAAGCTGCTCAATAATAATCTCTGATGCATCATTAAATTCAAATACACTGCTTTTATAAAAATTTTGGACAAGATTATAAATATTTTCTTTTGCTGCAGAATTTTTTAAATTGCACATATATTGTTCTTCTGTAATGTTTGAATCATCAATAAGCGGCGGGTTCACTATCTCTTTATACCTGATAGATGTTAATGCCTGTATATGCCTGTGCACTTCAAGTCCTGTTGCTGCATTTGCATTTTGGGGTTCAGGAATATTATAAAGGTAACGCCATTTATAATATGCAGGGCATTTAAGATAAGCGATAAGCTCAGTAAGGGAAAAATTATTCTTTATGTTTTTGCGCCTGCCGGGCTTTGCATAGCCATCATGGTGCAAAGTCTTTTTAATAAACTTTAAATCCTGTTTTAAATTTAATGGCATCAAGGCAAATTTTTCAATAAAAGCCTTATAAAAGCCGGGGTTTTCTTTTTTAAGCAAATTAATTTTACTGTTTATTTTAAGATTTGGAACAGAAACCGAATCAGCTGCAATTGAAAGTATTTTTTCATAATGCGACTGTTCTTCATCACTTAAATCACAGCCAATCCTTTTGCCGGATATCCTGGGTTCTGCATTTTCCAGATTATACAGATTCACAAAATAATTTTTAAGTGATGTGTAAAACGCGCCTGTATCAATATTAAAATGATTCTTAAGGTACGAAACTCCTAAGTCATTTAAACAGATAACATTGCCTCCTGATACAATTTCCTCTAAAAAAGCAAGCGCGCTGCCTTTAGTATTTTTATCGCCCTGATCAAGCTCATGGCTGCCTGATGACGATAGAAACAGAAAAACCTCCGCCCTGCTGCAGCCAACATAAAAAATCCTTCTTTCCTCTTCAGTGTTTATTTTTTTTAATTCCATATTAAATGACTTCAGGCTGGTAAAACTTTTAATATCCCTGTAGACGCTTTTGTCCTTTCTCAGCAGAGCCGGTATCTTGAAAATCCTTGAAATATTTTTGCCAAAATAATCATTTTTCTTAAGAGCCGGCATAAAAACTGCTTTAAATTCAAGGCCTTTTGCAGCATGTATGCTCATAATTTTTATGGAATTGCTGTTTGAAAACTCAAAGGTTTCAGGATTTTCCTCCTCTGTTTTTGCAACATCCTTAAGATAAAGTATAAAGCTCTCAAGGCTGGCGCTATTATCCTGGAGCTCAAAATCAGAGCTTAGCTTAATAAGTGTTTCTATATTTTTTATTTTTTGTTTTGAAGTTTTACTAAAACCTGATCTCAATTCATCAGCAAGCCCGCTGTTTTCAAAAACCAGGTTTATAAGCCCGCCAGGGTTAAGCAATGATGCCTGGCTTATGTATAAGTTCAGATCGTCAATAAATTCTCTGAGCCTTGCTTTAGATTCCGGGCTTATGTTTTTATTGGCTTTACTGTTATACACAGCGTCGATAAGGAAGGATTTGCTGCTTTTTTTAGATTTTTTCTGCTCATTATTTTTTTCTTCATCGTCTTTTTCGCACTTCTTAAAAACAGGAAAGTTTTTAAGGAAAAATATGTCCCTGTCAGAGATTTTATATTTACCAGACTGTAAAATATATATTAGATGGTATTGGTTTAATACATCCTCTATAAGCATGAGCCACGATACAAGGAAAAGTATTTCAGGCTCGTAGAAAAAACTCCTGCTGCTTATAAGTTCATACGTCAGGCTATTTTTTTCCAGGGCTTCGGTGATCAAATTAAAATTTTTTCTTCTTGAGATAACTGCAATATCTTTAAGTTTAAAACCTGCGGATAAAAGAGTTTTTATATTTTCTGCTATTCCTTCTGCCTCAGACTCATGATTTTGATAAGAAGAAAAAAATACATCTGAATGCTTATCTTCAGATTCAGGTTCCAGTTTTTTTTCAAACCTGTAATCATTGCAGCCTATAAGCCTTTCTATTGACTTTACGATATTTGCACCGCTGCGGAAATTGGTTGTCAGGTAAAAGTTTTTAAATTCCTGCTCTCTAAAACAGCTCCACTTATCAAAATTTAAAATGTTTTCCACGCAGGCGCCCCTGAAGGAATATATTCCCTGATCATCATCACCGACTATTGTGAGGCTGCTATAAGCCGGGTCATATATCATAGATACCAGGCAGGCCTGCGCCACGTCAGTGTCCTGGAATTCATCAATAAAAATATATTTATATTTATTGCGGTATTTGCTGAGCACAGTCTTATTATTTAAAAAAAGCATATAAGGCTTAAACACATGGTCATGATAGTCTATAAGGTTGCTCCCATCCTTGATTTCTTCGTATTTTTCATAAACAGCGGCCAACTCATCCTGGTATTGCATTATTTCAAGCTCCTGCCTGCTAAGGGCACTGCTTGAAAAATCCCTGATAATCTCCATCCTTTTATTGCAGTAATCTTTAAGTTCATTTGCAGAAATGAGATTGCTTTTCAAATCATTTATGTACCTCAGCAGCTCATTAAGAAACCTGGCAGTATCCTTTGGCACAGCAATATTTTTAAATTGCATATTGCCGGCTATTAGATACAGTATCTGCCAGGATTTTGAAATATTTATCAGCCTGTATCCGCTTCCCAGCCCCATTAAAAAACTGTTTTCAGAAATGATAAGATTGCCAAAAGAATTATAAGTGTAAATGTTAATTGAATTAAAATCTATTTTTTTATCAAGCTGCTGCCTTATCCTGGCCCGCATATTTTCAGCGGCATTTTTTGTAAAAGTAATTGCAAGTATTTCTTCCGGAGCGCAAAGGCCTTTTTTCAGCACCTGGACTATACTGCGGGTTAAAACAAAGGTTTTGCCTGACCCTGCACATGCAATAATTCTTTTAATGCCTCCGCTGCTTGAAAGTATTTCATCCTGCTGCAGAGTAGTTTTTATTTCTTCATTTATTTTTATATTCATTTTTTCATTTCTCTCAAGGCTCGGTACTAAACGGAAAAATAAAAAAGATAGATGCCGGCTTTTCAGCTTTCACTTTCAATTTTACCCTTGCAAATGAGCCCGAATTCGCAGTTCCTGCAGGCGTATTTATCATCAGGCCCCCGGCTGAATTCTTCATTTTCAATATTATTCATTAACGAGCTTAATTTTTCTTCAAAGCTTTTAAAATCAAAATTTTCATGCATAAATAACAGTTCCCTGCAGTCCCTGCTTCCAAGAAAAATGTACTTCAGTTCAATGTTTTTGCCTCTGAGCATTTTTAAATCAGGGCATTTTTCAATTGCCAGCCTGTAGAGTGGAAGCTGTATTTCATTATCTGTGTCTTTGTATGATGAGCCGGCATTGCCCGACTTAAAATCTATTAGCTCAGCATTATTCTTGTCAATTATTTTTACCTGGTCAATCCTGCCGTTTATTATCTTATTGCCAACCATGAAAGCAAATTTCTTTTCAAGCATAATAACAGGTGAAAATTGCTGTGAATATTTGTCATAATAATTCCTGAAGTTTTCCAAAGCCTCATTTAGAAGTTCGTTTTGAAGATAGCCGTATTCAAATTCATTTGAATTGAATTCAGCCTTTATAATAGTTTCAAGCCTGGGCCAGGATAACTGGAGAAATTTTGAACCAAAGAATTTCTTTATAATTTCATGGTATAAAATGCCTAATTTTGCATGTATGCTTTCAGGTGCTTCGAGGCCGAAAAAAAAACGGTATTTATACTTGCGCGGACACTGCATATAAGTATTTAGAGATGTGTAGGAAAATGACGGCGGTTTAAAAAAGCATGGACTTTTCTCATTTACTGTAAAATATTTTAAAGACCACCACTTTTTCGGCGGATAAGCAAATTTTAAATAAATTATTTTTTCCAGCAGTTTATTGAAATCAATATTTTTTTTGCTGCAAAAGCGACCTGTACAAACTATTGCTTTTTTTCTTTGAAGCCAGGCAGAATCCAATTCAGGCACGCGGTCCTGTAAAGATATATTACCTGCAGCTGCGCATTTATTGCCGGGGTTTAAAATACCTGATGCCTCTCTTTCTTTTGGGCAAAAGAGTTCCCGGGAACTTTTTTTTATTGTTTTTTTATTTATTAAATTCTTTATTTCAGCCGCTTCTTCAAAAAATGATGACTTTGCCTCTTTTTTAGCTGCAGAAATAATTAAAAACTTTTTAGCGCGCGACATGCCTGTATAAAAAAGTTTGCGCTCATCTTCAAAGTGTTTTTTCTTTAGTATTTTGCTGTGCATTGTTGTGCCTTCAGACATATAATTAAACACCTGTGTGTCATAAAGCTGGTTTTCTTTATATACTGTGGGTAAATAATCCTTATTTATAAATGGCAAAAAAACAGCATCAAATTCAAGGCCCTTGCACTGGTGGTAGCTCATAATGTTTACCATTCCAGTGTTTTTGATTTCTTTGGTGCTTTCCTCAATTTCTTCAAGAAACCCGCTTTCCTGTATTTCTTCCAAAAATTCAAGATAATGGCTTATGCTGTTTTTAGGATTGTTGCTGCAGAAAATTTTTACAGACTGCATAAAGTCCCCCACAATATTTAAAATACCGGCTTTACTGTAATCAGGCATTTTTTTGTTAAGCCAGGGTTTATTTACAATGCCGGTATTTTCATCATTTAAAAGCGCTGTAAAAAAATCAAAAGCATTCATGTCCTGGCGTATGCAGAATTTTTTTATGCTTGCAGAATATTGATTTAATTTTCTAATTGTTATGCTGCAATTGTTTAACTCAAATGCTAAAGGATTGCAGGCTTTTTTAAATCCGGGTTTTAAACTTTCCATGCTTTCCCAGAGATTTTTCCCTGGCGCTGCGAGTCTTTTGGCATAGAAAGGATTTATTCCTGAAATATCAGATGCAAGCAGGTGCGTGAGTGTTGAATTGATTTTGCCTATGCTGCCTGCCGGCGGCGGCATATTGTTTTTTTGGCCTGTTTTATTGCCGGTTAAGTTAAAAAGCAGGTTTGTAAGATATGCAAAATCCAGCATATATTTTACATACTTATTGTCAAGAATTGACCTTGAGCTTCTCCTTGTAAATAATATGCCGTTTTTTGAAAGCACATTTTCAAGCACACCTGTTTTATAACCTTTTCCTTTTAAAATTATGCAGATATTTTCAGCTTTAATTTTATTTATAACAATAAGTTTTTTAATATAACCGGAAATAAAATTTGCCTCTTCAAGTATATTCCTGAACTCTTTTAATATAACCGCACCCCTTGTATTACCGGACCTGGCCTGTGGTTTATGCAATCCTGGTATAGCATTTTTTTTAACCCTGTCTTCATTTAAAGATATAAAACTGCTGCAGAATTCATTTATTTCAGCACAGGCCCTGTAATCTGTGGAAAGGTTCAGGATACTGTCATATTCATTTGTCCCCGAGGCAAGGGAAAAAAATATCCTGGAAAAATGATTTACAGCAGAGCCCCTGAAGGCATAAGTGCACTGGTCGTCATTGCCAAAATAGACACACTTTGTATTTCCGGATACTTTATTTGCTATTTCAAGCTGGGCTTTATTGAATTCCTGGAGTTCATCTGCAATTACAAGGTCAAAGCCAGGCAAGCAATTATGCTCCCTTTTTAATTTCAGTATATCAACAGCTTCAGTTAAAAGCCTGCCATAATTATAAAGTTTACTTTGTTTTAGTGTTTTGAGATAGTTAAGGTATATGCCGCCAAGCTCAAATAGAATTGGCTGTGAGGAAGCGCTTAGCCTGTCAAGAAAATATTTTGGCTCTATAAGATTTTCCTGGGCTCTTAAAATAAAATCAAAGATTTCCTGCATATAGTTTTTTGACACAAAACTGCCTGAGTTCATAAACCTGTGGGTAAAAGGATATCTTTTGATGTCATTGATTTCTTTTATTGTTTCCCGCAACAATTTCCACTGTCCCGGCGCATTCAGTATTACAGTTGGCTGGCTGCATAAATTATGCTGTTCTATAAGTTTATTGCAGTAAGAAAAAAATGTTGTCACAGGAATTTCAAAAAAACTTTCTCCAATTATTTCAGCAGTCTTTTCCCTGATAATCTTTGCCCATCTCCTGTTAAAGCAAAAAACAAGAATTTTTTTAGGGTCCATTTTTTCTTTTTTAATTGCGTATTCAACAAGTTTTATAAGCTGGAAAGTTTTGCCGGTGCCGGGAGCCCCGGTAACCAGAAGCCGGCTCCTGCTATTTACAGGAGCTGCTGAAATAAATTTTTTTATTTTTGGATGCAGCATTAATTAAAGCGGCAAATATTACTGATGCCTGGAGCGGGGTACGGGAATCGAACCCGCCTCTTAAGCTTGGGAAGCTCATGTACTACCAATGTACTAACCCCGCTTTAAAAACATAAAAATTCAATTGTCAGATTCTTCACTTATGGCAGAGTCTGTAATTTCAACCCCGCTGCCGGCGCTGCGGCTTTCAAGATTATCTGCCTGCATTTGCTTCATGGGAACGCCTGGGTCAACGTGCTTTTCATTTTGTGCCTGTGCTCCACCGGCCTCTTTAACTGGCTGGGGCGGCATTGGCCTTACATGTTTAGTTTCATTGCCATCCGATATCAGGTTTGTTATTGTAAGCCTTGTATCTATAACACTTATATTAAGTTTCTCAGCACATACCTGTTTGGCGGCATTTATAATTTCTGTCATTTTTTCAGGAATATTTATATTCTGCATTACTTCCACAAGCATGCTTATAATTACTCCGCCTGATTTAGGTATAATTTCAGTTTTGAGATTTTTTATACCCCCAATGCCAAGAACTGATTCCTTAACCTGCTGGGCTATTGTTTCAACAGTTATCATTGCAATGCCTGCCCCAACCTTATTTATTTAACTATTTTCC
>Ga0194111_10008014_pt1 | contig 11708 bp, 9 predicted proteins | sample TA2KigC300mmetaG_FD_146194 | JGI IMG/M metagenome (GOLD analysis project Ga0194111, IMG submission 146194) | Freshwater microbial communities from Lake Tanganyika, Tanzania - TA2015033 Kigoma Deep Cast 300m | ecosystem: Environmental > Aquatic > Freshwater > Lake | place: Tanzania: Lake... | reverse complement strand
ATCCCAACTGTTCCGCCAAACCTCAACGGCGCTCGTGACCTTTTTCCACCAACTGGTGCAGGCAGTTGTCTTGATGGGACATCGTGACCGGTGCCGCTCACCAGCTTAAGTTTACGGATATGAGGTCGGGGTATCCCCTTCGCGTTCAGCCCATTCGTAAATCGCGCCGGAGGGATGGACGCTCGGTGGACACAGGACATAGCACGAGTGACCGCGAATTTCCCAATGTCGCAATTCGTCTTTCTTGCCTGGGTTGTTTGCGATCTGAACGTCCGATAACCACCAGAAGTGAACACCGCGCGCCGTTCGCACAACCCAGGGATGCAACTCGCGTTTGGCAAATTCCGCCGCGTGTTGTTCTGCCACTGCGTTGTTTTCGCAGTCGAGTACCGTGAGATTGTTGGATGTGCGTCCACAGAGAACGGCAATATTGGCATCATCGAACAAACGCAAGAAAACCTCTAGATTCTCAGCGCGTTCGTCTTCATCCTTCCCTGTGTCGGGTCCGACAAGACGCGTGGTTTGTAACCGCGCCCAGCATCCAAAGTGCTTGTTTTTTGTTCCGCGCACGAGTGGAAACACGTTCAACCCGCGCCGGTATAGATCAAGCGCGGTGGATTGCGTCTCGCTTGTCACAACGAACTCAAACGCGTCTACGGACGGTGATTGCAAGCGCGTCGCGTTTGCAACCTGTTCAAGTATAGGTGATGTAGTCGGGTTGTGCATTGGGCTACCTCACCAATGGCGCGAGGTTGAACAACGCGGGCTGGGTGGGCTTGGATAGAAACGCGCGCGGTTCGTCGGGTTCGTCCGGCTTGTTGAATTCGGTCAGCCGCATCGCGCGCTGGTCGCCGTGCCCGCGTTGTACGGAAAACGACTTGCGCCAAAAGTGCCGAAATGAGGTGCGATATTCCGCGCCCGTCTCATCGTCGAAAATCAAGATGCTTTTTGCGCCTGCGCGTTCGGCATCGCGCAGTGCCGAAACATCAAAACCAACGGCGCGCGGTTCTCTCAAAAAGTGAACTGACCCGCGCACGTGCTTTTGAAACACGCCGTCACGTACCTCGCCGACGATTCGTCCATCGCTTCGATGAATCGGCGCGCTTTGACTGTTGGCGTGTTTCGCGGTAGAATAGGTGTACATACGGCGCACTCCTTTCTTTTCAACAAATCTGCCGTGTGTGTCGTCTGCAATGCCCGCCGCGTCTCCGCCAAGATTCTCAGCGGGCATTGCGTTTTCTTGCTTGTCTGCTCGGACAGCGCGTCCACGCCGCGCGAGAAGTCTGATGACCTCGACAAGCGCGGAATGTTGCGCGTCCGTGAGTGTCTCAGGCAACAGCATAGTTGGCTACTCCTGCTTGTCCCCCTACACTCTCTTTCTGTTTCAGTTCGCGCGCCGCGTTCCGAATGACAACGCGAACCGCGTCACCGCGCTTGCGCTCTAACTTCGCGGCGAGAAAATCAATCGCGCGCAGTTCTTCATCGGAAACACGCAAGCCGAAAAATCGTTCGTGTTTGTTCGGTTTCTTCACGATCAACTCTCCTTGTCCCCCAAAAACAAAAAACGCCCTGCGTCTCTCTTTCCGAGAATCACAGGGCGTTCTTACATTTACCCGATAAGCACTTTTTCCTCAAGTCGCATTACGCGCTTGATGCTTGGAAAGAGAGGACGGCAAACTAGCGCAACAAACAATGTTGCGCTGATAGCTCCCCCATTTCCCTCAACCTTCAGCACTCCCGAGGTGATATTACTTGGCAAGAGCGAAGGTCAAAAGTCATCGTGTCAACAGCAATCGGCGTCCAGCGATCAGTAGCGAGATGGTTAATCGCGTGCATAGATTAACCAGGGGAACCTCTGTTTTCCACTGGACATTTTGGGCATCGGGGAGAAAACAGCAAACAGACGATGCACCTTTTGCGTCAAGCGCGAGACTTGAGGAATTTACATCTATCGTATTCGGTTGGTAAACTTACGCCTTCGATTATAGCACAAACACTCGTTCTACGCAAGTGATTCACCTTAAAGTTAGGGCAATTGAATCTAATTTAAGAAAACGCCGTATTTGCCGATGCAATCTGAATTGCGACTGTCCGGCGTCAAATTGTTGATTGTCAAGGTGATCATCCAAGGTTTGCAACGTCAGATCGTCCCAAGATTTGCGTTTTTGCAATCCCGTGTTTCTGTAGTAGAATAGCCGCAACTCCATAGCACTGCCCAGGTGCGTTGACCACCTACGGCGAATTAGAGTGTTGCATTGTCGCCCGCTCTGGTCACAAGCCAGGGCGGGCGTTTGCATTTATCTCATCAGTCAAAATCAGATCGGAACCTCTATGTCCCAACTCGAACATATCGAAGCAATTGAAAAGCGTTTGTGGAATGCGGCGGATACTCTGCGCGCCAATTCCAACTATGCGAGCAATGAATATTTCCTGCCCGTGATGGGTCTCATCTTTTTACGGCACGCGTACAGCCGCTATCTCGCCGTGCGCGATGCGATTGTGGCGAATTTGCCAACACGCGATGGCAAGACGCGCGAATTGACCAAAGCCGATTTCTCGCAAAAGGGCGCAATCTTTTTGCGACCCATCGCTCAGTTCGATTTTCTCGTTGCGCTGACGGATAGCGACGACCGCGCGCAAGCGATCATCGCCGCGATGGAGTCTATCGAAAAAGATTACGACACGCTGAACGGCGTTCTTCCCAAAGCCGAGTATCAAGAACTCGATAACGCGGTGCTGGGTCAACTCCTCCGCACGCTCAACCCCGACGAGTTGAAAAATGTGTCGGGTGATATTTTCGGGCGCATCTATGAATATTTCCTGACGGGCTTTGCCGATTTGAAAGCGCACGACAACGGCGAATTTTTCACGCCTGTCTCGCTCGTGTCGCTCATCGCCAATGTGATCGAGCCGAAGCAAGGCGTGGTGCTCGACCCCGCGTGCGGTTCGGGCGGGATGTTCGTCCAGTCCGCGCATTTCGTCGAACGGATGCACGCGAACCCAACCGAACGCCTCACGTTTTACGGAATGGAAAAAAACGCGACGACGATTCGGCTTGCCAAGATGAATCTCGCGGTACACGGGCTTGAGGGCGATATTCAAAAAGCGATTTCGTACTATGAAGACCCGCACGAACTTGTCGGCAAGGCGAATTTCGTGATGGCGAATCCGCCGTTCAATGTGGACGAAGTGGACGCGGACAAGGTCAAGCGCGACCCGCGTTTGCCGTTTGGTTTGCCTGGCGTCAACAAATCGGGCAAGGTGTCGAACGGCAACTATTTGTGGATTAGTTATTTCTACAGTTACCTCAACGAGCAAGGGCGCGCGGGCTTTGTAATGTCGTCGCAAGCATCGAGCGCGGGACGCGATGAAGCGACGGTGCGCGCCAAGTTGATTGAGACGGGCGCGGTGGATGTGATGATTGCGATTCGCTCCAACTTTTTCTACACGCGCGCCGTGCCGTGCGAGTTGTGGTTCCTCGACCGCGCGAAACCGAAAGCGCACAAGAACAAGGTGCTGATGCTCGATGCGCGCAACATTTATCGCAAGGTGACGCGCAAGATTTACGATTTCTCGCCAGAGCAATTGCAAAATATTCTGGCGATTGTCTGGTTGTATCGCGGCGAAGAAAAACGCTTTGCCGATTTGGTCGCCGAGTACGAATCGCGCACACTCACCGAGGCGCGCGCGTGCGTGGATGGCGATGATGCGCCTGTGGTGGCGTACATCAAAAACCTGGAAGGTCTTGGAGACCTTCCAGGTTTAGACGAATTCAAACGCGCCGTTGAATCATTCCGCCAAACTGTCATTCTGAGCGAAGCGAAGAATCTCCCCGCACGCAAAGAGACCCTTCGCTTCGCTCAGGGTGACAAACTCGCGGATGCGAGCCGCGAACTCATCAAGCAAGCGGATGCGCTTTACAAACAGGCGAGCAGCGCGATGGATGCGAACGAAAGCAACGGCAACAAGCGCGAGTCCGCGAAAACGCTCAAAGCATTGGACGCCGCACGCCAAGCCGCCGTTGAGCAGTTGAAACTGGTGCGCTATTTCCACAAACAAGCCGTGTGGTTGACCACGCATTTCCCCGATGGCAAATTCTGCGACGTTCCTGGGTTGTGCAAGTTGGTAGACAAGCAGGAATTGCAAGCGAACGATTGGAGTTTGACGCCTGGGCGATACGTGGGCGTTGCGCCCGAAGAAGAGGAAGACGATTTTGATTTTGAAGCGACCTTGCGCGATATTCACGTTGAACTGCAAGACTTGAACACGCAAGCCGATGAACTTGCCGCGAGCATTGCGCGAAACCTTGAAGGACTAATGGAATGACCGCTTGGAAGAAATTCAAAGTTGGCGAGGTCGCGGAACTCTGCTTAGGAAAGATGCTTGATGAAAAGAAAAATAAAGGCGAGCCGCTTCCATATCTTGCAAACGTCAATGTTCGATGGGGTGAGTTCGATTTGTCGAACCTCAAAGAAATGCGGTTTGAATCACGCGAGATTGAACGTTATAGTTTGCGCGTTGGCGACATTGTAATGTGCGAAGGCGGTGAACCAGGACGTTGCGCAATCTGGCAAGACGAAAATCGGACAATGATGATTCAGAAAGCGATTCATCGAATTCGTCCTTACGCTGGCTTTGATTCAAGTTTCCTGTTCTATTCGTTCCTCCATAAAGGTCGAGGAAACGGATTTGCCTCGCTGTTTACTGGCGCAACTATAAAGCACCTTCCCAAACAAAACCTAGAGTTGGTTGAAATTGCGGTTCCTCCGTTGCAGGTTCAACGCCGCATCGCGTCCATCCTCTCCGCATACGACGACCTCATTGCCAACAATCGCCGCCGCATCCAATTGCTTGAGCAAGCCGCGCGGCACATTTACAAAGAGTGGTTCGTGCGCCTGCGTTTCCCAGGTCACGAGCGTACGCGCGTCGTGGATGGTGTGCCGAAAGGTTGGGAGAAGAAAACGTTAGCAGATATTTGCGACGATATACGAGATTCGATTGAGCCAGGGCAAGTTGAATCAGATACACCTTACATCGGATTGGAACACATTCCCAAGAAATCAATCACGCTGAGCGAATGGGGACAAGCAGACGATGTGACGAGTAGCAAGTTTCGGTTTATCGAAGGCGATATTTTGTTTGGCAAAATTCGTCCTTACTTTCATAAAGTCGGCTTTACGTTGACGAACGGCATCACTTCGATTGATACTATTGTGATTCGCGCAAATGACGAAAAATTTTACGGTTATCTTTTGATGTTAGTGTCAAGCGATGAATTTGTCGCCGTTGCTTCCAAGACAATGCGAGAAGGTTCTAAAATGCCGCGTGCAGATTGGAACTTTATGAAACAATATCCTGTACTGCTTCCACCTTCGCCCATCTTGTCAGACTTTGACAAAATCATAGACGACATCGTAAAGCAGTTAAAGACACTCGCATTGCAAAGCAAGAAACTACAACAAGCCCGCGATATTTTATTGCCGCGTTTGATGAGTGGTGACATTAGCGTATGAGCCGTTACAACGAAGACACGCTCGCGCAACAAACAATGGCAGATTATCTCCGCGACGCGCTCCACTGGGAATCGGTCTATGCGTACAACGACGAAACCTGGGGCGCATCGGGTCTGCTCGGTCGCGCCTCCGACCGTGAGGTGGTGCTGACGCGCTATCTGCGCGCCGCGCTCGAAAAACTCAACCCAGGATTGCCCGCCGCCGCGTACGATGCTGCCATTCGGCAACTCACCGAAACGAGCGCAACGCAATCGCTCGTCGCCACCAATCGCGACAAGTACACGCTGACAAAAGACGGCGTGCTCGTCTCGTTTCGCAACGACCAGAACGAACTCGAAAAACGTCGTCTGCGCGTATTCGATTTTGAGCATCCCGAAGAAAATCATTTCCTCTGCGTGCGCGAATTGTGGGTGCGCGGTGACCTCTATCGCCGCCGCGCCGATATTGTCGGATTCGTCAACGGACTGCCGCTCGTCTTTGTCGAACTGAAAAACGTCCACAAGGATTTGCGCGTCGCATACGAAAAGAATTTCAAAGATTACATTGACGACAAAGTTGTTCCGCACTTGTTCCATCACAACGCGCTCATCGTGCTGGGCAACGGCATCAGTGCGAAACTGGGTTCGATTACCAGCAAGTTTGAACATTTCCACGAATGGAAACGCCTCGCCGAAGACGAGCCAGGTGTCGTGGATATGGAAACGCTGTTGAAAGGCGTGTTCAGCAAACGCAACCTGATGGATCTGTTCGAGAACTTTATCGCCTTTGACGATTCGACAGGCAAGACCGTCAAGATTGTTGCGCGCAATCATCAATTCCTGGGAGTCAATCGCGCGCTCGATGCCGTGCGCGAACGCAAGGCACGCGAAGGCAAACTCGGCGTGTTCTGGCACACGCAAGGTTCGGGCAAGAGTTATTCGATGGTCTTTTTCACGCGCAAGGTGCATCGCAAACTCGGCGGCAATTTTTCGTTTCTCATCTGCACCGACCGCGAAGATTTGGACAAGCAGATTTACAAGACGTTCGCGGGATGCGGCGTGGTGGACAATGACAAGGACCGTTGCCGCGCGCGCGATGGCGACGACCTACGCGATTTGCTGGGTCAACACAAGTCGCACATTTTCACGCTGATTCAAAAATTCAATCAGCGCGTCGCGCTCGACGAAGCGTACACTCACCGCGACGACCTCATCGTGATTTCGGACGAAGCGCATCGCACGCAGTACGGCAATCTCGCGCTCAATATGCGGAACGCACTCCCGCGCGCGAGTTACATTGGCTTCACAGGCACGCCCCTGTTCAAGGACGATGAAATCACGCGTCGCGTTTTTGGCGATTACGTTTCGACGTACGATTTTCAACGCGCGGTGGATGATGGCGCGACCGTGCCGCTCTATTACGATGCGCGCGGCGACAAACTGGGAATCTCGACCGCCGACCTCAACGAACGCATCGCCGCGAAACTCGAAGAAATCGAAATCGAAGATGTGGATGTTCAGCAACGCCTTCAACACGAACTCGAACGCGATTACCACATCATCACCGCGCAGAAACGCCTCGACCAAATGGCGCGCGATTTCGTCACGCATTATTCGACTGCCTGGGAAACGGGCAAGGCAATGATCGTGTGCATTGACAAAATCACGTGCGTGCGCGTTTACAACCTCATCGAAAAATACTGGGCGGAACGCATCAAGGAACTCGAACGCGACGTGTCGAAAACAAAAGACGAGCAAGAAGAAATCCAACTCCTGCAACAAATCGGGTGGATGCGTGAGACCAAAATGGCAGTCGTCGTCAGCGAAGAGCAAGGCGAGGTGGACAAGTTTCGCAGGCAAAACTTGGACATTACCGAACATCGCCGCTTGATCAAAGAAGGAATGGAAATTCCGCCCGAACTTGCCAATCGTCCAGAATTTCGCGGCAAGCAGAGATTGGAGATTGACGACGCTTTCAAAGAAGACGCGCACCCCTTCCGCATCGCGATTGTCTGCGCGATGTGGATGACTGGGTTTGATGTGCCATCGCTCGCCAATCTTTATCTCGACAAGCCGCTCAAAGCGCACACGCTGATGCAAGCCATCGCGCGCGCGAATCGCGTGAACGAAGGCAAGACGAACGGCTTGATTGTGGACTATTGCGGCATCTTGAAGAATCTGCGAATGGCACTCGCAACTTTTACTGGCATAGGTGATAACGGACGCGGCAAAGATGCGCCCACCGACCCGACCAAACCCGAAGAAGAATTGCTCGACGAACTGGTTGAGGCGATTCAACTCGTCCGCGATTTTCTCACCGCGCGCAACGCCTCGCTCGATGCCATCATCCAGTCAACTGGGTTTGCGCGCAACGCCGCGATACTGTCCGCGAAAGAAGCCGCGAACGACAACGACGAAACGCGCAAACGATTCGAGGTAATGTGCCGCGCCGTGTTCGGCAAATACAAAGCGTGCCTCACGCTCAAGGGCATCAATCAACAGCGCGCCCCAGTGGACGCCATCAAAATCATTTACAAGAGTCTGCAAGACGACACCGCGCGCGCCGACATCAGCGACATTATTCGACAGTTGCACGAAGAAATAGACAAGGCAATCGAAACGCGGACTGACGCAGTGATGGAAAAGCGCGAGACGACCTACGACATTAGCAAGATTGACTTTGAACGCTTGCGCCAGGAATTTGCGCGCAGTCGCGCCCAACGCACCACGACGCAAAACTTGCGCCAGGTTGTCGAGACACGTTTGCAAAAACTCCTCGCGCAAAATCCACTCCGCGCCGAGTATCAGCAACGCTATGAAGAAATCATCGCCGCGTACAACCGCGAAAAAGACCGTGCGACCATCGAGGCAACGTTCGAGGCATTGCTCAAGTTTGTGCAAGACCTGGGAGAAGAAGAAACGCGCGCCGTGCGCGAAGGACTGGACGAGGAATCACTCGCAATTTTCGATTTGCTCAACAAACCCGATTTGAGCACGACAGACATCAAACGTATCAAGAAGGTCGCCGTTGATTTGCTCGCCACGCTCAAGAATCAATTGACGCGCATTGACCATTGGCGAGAAAAAGAAACCACACGAAACACAATCTTGTCCGCAATTCACGATTATTTGTGGAACGATCAGATTGGCTTGCCCTCACCCACCTTTAGTGAAATCGAGGTCAACGACAAGACCGCCGCCGTATACGCGCACGTCTACCGCGCATATCCCACTGTGCCATCACCGTATTATCCAGTGGCGGCGTAAAGAACAAAAAAAACGGGCAAGGTTGAAAGTGAACCTTGCCCGTCGTCGTTTCTTAGTGCTCTCGGCTTCGCTAAAAGGCGCGTACGTGGCGCGGTCGGCGCGCGCGTGTTTGCTGACGTCTAGTTCTGGGTCAGCGTGGTTGCTATCTCATCACACTCAATAGTGTCAGGTGTAAGAACGTGAATACTGGGCCATCGCTCTGTTTCCTTTCCCACCTTGAAGTAGTAGTCCCACAGGGCTTGACCTCCCTGTCCCACAACGGCAACTACAATTCTACGGGGGCCTGGATTGCCGCCGATATGTACCTGGGCGTGCCAAGTCTTTCGCTCGGTATCGAAAGTCACTGTACTTCGAGCGGGCCAATACTCTTGATTCTCCCGATATACGACAAATACCTGAAGGTTACATCCGTTTGATGGCTTTTTCCGATATGTGCCGACCATTTCAAAATGGGAGTTGATTTGTGCTCCATTTTTCGGTGCGGCTATCTTGATGCCGTATTCCTCCCGTGACAATACGTTTCCAGATGGGCGAGAAATTCTCTCGCGCCAGAGCAAAAGCCCGCCCGTACCTGTAATTACCACACCGAATGATGCCAATACGATTCTCCAGCCCAATTCGTTTACTTGAAGTGCAGGGTTGGGCCAACCGCCTGCCGCTCCAATTACAACGAGAACGACTCCGATTACAACAAGTGCAAGTGCAGTGTTGCTAATCAACTTGTCAATGATTGATTTTTCTGGCATAGCGAGACTCCTTTCGATTTGGATGGAGATGGCAGGAAACGCCATAGCACGCCGACCACGCCGACGCGCCACGCGAAATGAAAGTACGTTTCAATTATGCCGACCACCTTCGCCAAAAGGCGCGTACCGTGCGTGGTCGGCGTGTGCGTGTTTGCAGACGCACGTCTCTTTTGGTTAGATGATACGAAACCAGATTGCCAAGTATGCCGCAACGACTATCAGTAGTTCGGACAAATACCATGTGACGACTTCTAGCAGAAATACGTACTTGAATCGCAAGAGTCGGTCTCTTATTCCAAATTTGGGTATTTTCGCATCCTTCACACTTCGGAACTCGAATTGCTGTACCAATTGAGTAAATTTCGCGGCGTCCATCTCCATGAAAATTTGCTCAATCTCGCCCATTTCAATTCGCAGTGCGCTCATCCGCGCCCTTGACCCTGCCTCAAGATACATGAATAACAACAAGACAAATGCAAACGGCAAGATGGTGAGAAGATTCGTTGACTTGATGGTAACGAGGAATCCCAGATAACCCAACAACAAAGTGACTGTCCACTCGCGCAGTGTAGACATTTGATTGAAGTGCCTGGCGTACGAGTCATGCGCCATATCCAACGCCTGAGTAATGAGTGCCACTTTGTATTCAGTGGGCGAAAGATTCGTCATTTGTCTTTATCCTTTGAGGTGCAAAACCGCCTTGCTTGGGAAAGGTGTGTCTGCAAACTAGTGGTTTCCCGCACGAGTGCGGGAAGCATACAGATTTGGTAGGTTTCCCGCACCCGGATGCGGGAATCCACACTTTGACAAACACAAAGCACCCACCGCCAACGCGCGCAAGGCGCGTCAAACGATAGGTGCTTGACCTTCTACGAAATCGCGATTGAATTGAAACGCAGACTTGCCAACGGTAGTCATTTCTCGCATCTCCGCTGAAGCGAATCAGAACCAATAAATTGCCGGGGACAAAACCAAGTCGTGCAAACCTATTATACCGCAAATCGGGAGAAAAACAAAACGCGCGGCTTGTCACCGCGCGCTTTGCCGCTCCGCTGATGCTGTGCTACAATCACGCCGCGACAAATTGCGCCGCGCGCGCGGTCGGGTTCGCAAACAGTGTGGCAATGTCAAACAGGGGAGACGAGAAGACAAACGCCGGTCTTGTCTTTTGGGTTCGCAAATTCCAAAAAGTTCGAAGTAGGCACGCCGCCGGAAGTGATCGCGGCGGGACCGCGGATCTGAAAAACAAAAAACGAGACCCGGCATTCGGGTCTCGTTTTCAATTTCCCGTCAGTACACCATCTCGCCGCGCACGAACGCCGCCGTGCGCGGATCCTCGAGCGTGGATCCAGCCCGCATCCGTACAGCAAGGTCTAGGTCTTGAGTTTGCCCAAACTCCAACGCGACGCGAAGGCGCGCCCATCGAATTCGCTAACCAAGGCAAGCAACGCCGCCGCCGCGCCCAACAGCGCGCCGCCGATCACATCCGTGAGCCAATGTTCGGCAAGGTAGACGCGGCTGACCAGCATCATCGCATCGAAAACGAGCAGCAGCGCGCTCAGCGCGATTTTTGCCGCGCGCGGCAGACGCGTCGGCGCGAGGAGCGCGATCAACCCGATCATCAGAAAGGTCGCCCGCAACGCGTGACCGGAGGGGTACGAAAAGCCGGGATGAATTTGCGCGCTGAGCGGCAATGGCAACAACGACACATAACGCACCAATTCGTGCGGTGTGACCGGCTGGTTGATGATCGTTTTGCCGATCAGTTCCAGCAGCGTCGCCGCGCCGAACGCGAGGATCAGCGGCACGCGTTGCGGCGGGCGCGCGCACAACACCATCGCCAGAAAGATCACGCCCGTCGCTTCGGCGGAACCGACGAGCGTGAGAAACGAAAAAGGCACGTCCACGGCGCGCGGAAACGCCGCCTGGAGTGCGGAAAGCATTTCCCAATCGAACGCTTGCCACGCGCGCCAATGCACCGTCAGAGATAAAACTACAGTCGCCACACCCAAGCTGATCGCCAGCCCGACCCAGGTTCGTTTCAATGCGGTACTCCCGATTTTAGGTTGGCGCGATTATGCGCTCAAAAGACATTTTTGGGGACGGTTCCCTAATCTGTGACATAGGCGAAAGATATTTGCGGTTTGGGTAGCCCGACCGCCGAGAAAAAATCAGTCGCTCCCAAGTCTTCCAAGTTGATTTCA
>Ga0194111_10008010_pt1 | contig 11710 bp, 10 predicted proteins | sample TA2KigC300mmetaG_FD_146194 | JGI IMG/M metagenome (GOLD analysis project Ga0194111, IMG submission 146194) | Freshwater microbial communities from Lake Tanganyika, Tanzania - TA2015033 Kigoma Deep Cast 300m | ecosystem: Environmental > Aquatic > Freshwater > Lake | place: Tanzania: Lake... | reverse complement strand
ACAGCCGGGAGCGAAAGGCTGGGAGTGCTACACCAGCAAGGACCTGCGGCACTGGCAGGCCCCGGTCACCGTATTTGCGCCGCCGGCAGAATTCTGGGCCGATCGCGATTTCTGGGCGCCGGAGATTCACGCCTACCGGGGCAGGTACTTCTTGTTTGGGACCGTCAGTGCCGAGCACGCCAAACGCGGCACGCAGGTGTTTGTCGCGGACGATCCGCTGGGGCCATTCCGGGCCCACACGCAGCGCGCCGCGACACCGCACGATTGGATGGCGCTGGATGGGACGCTGCACGTCGAGAACAACCAGCCCTGGATGGTGTTCTGTCACGAATGGGTGCAGATCGGCGACGGCACCATGAACGCGGTCCGGTTGGCTGACGACTTGTCGAAACCCGTGGGCGAACCGATGCTGCTGTTTCGCGCCTCGGATGCGCCCTGGTGTCGCCCCATCCAGCCGGGGAAGTACGTGACGGATGGCCCGTGCTTCTATCGCCTGAAAGACGGTCCGCTGCTCATGCTCTGGTCCAGTTTCGGCGAGCGGGGATATGCGGTCGGAGTGGCCCGGTCAGTCAATGGAACCATCCAGGGGCCTTGGACACAGGATCGCCAGCCGCTGCACGAAGGAGGCGGCCACTGCATGATCTTCAACTCCCTCGAAGGCCGGCCCATGCTCGTCCTTCATGCTCCCAACGATTCGCCCAAGGAACGAGCCAGGTTCTTCGAGGTTCGCGAAGAGCAGGCCACGGTACGCCTGCAAGCAGTCCCCTGGCGGGAACGACACGACTGATCGCGAGCGCGTCGAGTTCCTGCAATGGCCGCTGCCGCAGCTTGGCCTACGCTGACCCGGATTCCGCGAAGTGCGGCGGCACGTCTGCGCCACAACTAGTCACCGTCTCGCCTCGCCGCCAGCCAAGATCAGATGCTCCAGAACCTCGTACAGCTGTGCCCCACGACGCCTTTTGTCAATGGCATGGTTGGAGTTGATTGGCGAGCCGGTCTAACCGCTCACGGCCGCTGCCCCGTAACGACCCGCTTGATCGCCCGCAGGTATGCCCCATCCGGGTCGCCCTTGACCGGCGCGAGGTAGCCGCCTTCGCCGAATTCGTTCCAGGCGAAAAGCAGCACGATGCGTTCGGCGGTTGTCTGCTCCGGGTGCCGGTCCATCCATACGATGGCCGACTCCAGCCCCGCGGCCAACTTGTCGGGCGTGCGGTCAGTGAAGTACCACCCGGGCTGTTGCCCCAGCCCGCGTTCGCCTTCCCAGGGGCGCTTGTCCCAACCCACGCTCAAGGTGGGCATGTACGGCTGTTCGCGGCTGCCGTGCCACGCGCGCTGATGGGCCTGGACCAGTTCGGTGAACTCATGGGCCTCGGACCCGGCGGCGTAGCCCGGCACGATGTTGTAGTGCGTCGTATGGGTGAACCCTCGCTTCGCGTCCCCGCCGCCGCAACCGGCAATCGCGACGCCCGACAAGCCGGCCTGGCGGGCGACAGCCTCGACTCGCGCGAAACCGTCCTGATCACCGTTGCCCGGGTTGAAGATGATCACCAGCGGCTTGCCGTCCGCGGTCAGGTGCCGTGGGTGCTTGAAGCAGGGTAGCCAGCTCTCGGCGGCCTGCTCCCACTCGTCGGCGCCTTGGAACAGGTATCCGGCGTGGTTGGCCACCAGCAAGCAGAACCTCATGCGATGGTTATTCTTCGCTTTCAGGAATAGCTGCAAGCCTGTGTGTTTTGGGTCCTGGTCGCGCTTCCGCGGGTCCGGGTTCCAGTACCAGCAGAAAGCGAAGAAGGCGATGCCGTGGTCGGCGGCCAGGTCGATCTGACGCTCCATGATCGCCAGCGAGTCATCACGCCAGCCCCAGATCGGCTCGCGGTCGGCGAACTCTTCGAGCATCCGTTTGGTGAGATGCGTGGGCGGATTGAGTGCCGTCCACCCGGCGTCGTCCTGCCAGCGTTCGCTCTTGCCCGCCCAGCCATCGAAATAGTAGGCGCCCACGGTCGCCCGGGCCTCGCCTGGTTGGAAAGTAGCGATGGCGGTGCTGCCGATCGGAACCGCGGACGGCTGCTTGGCCCTGGTGCCGGTCGTGACGGCAAGCACCAGGAGGCACGCCGCCAGCAATGTCAGCGTCGTCGTCAGCTTGGGCGAGGGCATTGTGGATGCTCCATCAGAGTGGTCTCGGCCGGTCAAAGTGGTCGTCGTTGCCATTCTAGCGTCATCCGACTGCGGCAGGAATCGTCGCAGGGGCTGGTCGGGGGCGATACAATTTACCGACATATGGCACGATCCGCTGCACGGACGGGAGCCGTTATGCACGTTCTGCGATGTTCGATGACCCTGCCCCTGCCGCGCGACGCGGTGTTCCCGTTCTTCGCGGACGCCGCGAATCTGGAGCGTATCACTCCGCCGGAACTGCAATTCCTCATCGTCACGCCACAGCCGATCGAGATCCACGAGGGGACGCTCATCGAGTACCGACTGCGCCTGTTCGGCGTCCGGTTCTCGTGGTTGACTCGGATTGCGCATTGGGACCCGCCGCGCGAGTTCGTGGACGAGCAACTGCGGGGGCCGTACAAGCGGTGGGTGCACACGCATCGCTTTTCCGAATCGGACCGGGAGACAACGATTTACGACCAAGTTGAGTATCGGCTGCCGCTGTTCCCTTTGGGTGAGATCGCGTACCCGGTGGTACGTTGGCAACTCGGTCGGATTTTCGCGTTTCGGCAGCGCGCGGTCCGACAGATCCTGCTTCAGGATTTGCCGTCGCGATAGAATGCTTGGGTTGTTCGGCCGACAGATTCCGTGCCGAGTTCGCTGTCGTCCGGTATGTTCGTGATGCGCGCATCGCAACGAAGCGAGGCGGCGCGATCGGCGACAGGGATGGACTGGTGGGCCGCGTTCATGGCTCTTTAGTTGAGAGCCGGGCAATCAGGCAAAGGGGCGTCGAGTGTCGCACGATCTCGAATCGATGGTCACGATAAGTGAACCCGCGCGACAGGCCAGCGGCGTGTTGTCGCACGCCGTGATCAGCCCGTACCAGCTCGGCGAGACGAAGATCCATGTTCTCGTGCCAGAACGCGTGGGCGCCGGAGAACGGCTGCCGACCCTCTATGTGCTGCCGGTCGAGAAACTCGATGGTCGGGCGTGGGGCGACCCGATGGCGGAGATCCTGGCGCACGGGTTCTACAACCAGCACCGGCTGCTGTGTGTCATGCCGACGTTCTCGCACGCGCCGTGGTATGGGGATCACCCTCACGATCCGCGAAAGCGACAGGAGAGCCATCTGCTGAACGTCGTTCTGCCGTTCGTGGAACGCACGTATCCAGCCGGCGCGGCTCGCCTGCTCGTAGGGTTCAGCAAATCCGGCTGGGGTGCGTACAGTCTTCTGCTGCGGCACCCGGAGGTTTTCACACGAGCCGCGGCCTGGGACGCCCCGTTGGGCCAGGCGTCGCCCAGCAAGTACGGAATGAGCGAAATGTTTCCCACGCAGCAGTCACTGGCCCTTTATGACGTCTGGGATTTTTTAAAACAGCGAGCCGCATTGCTGGCGGGAAGCACCCGTCTTGCGCTTTTGGGGTATGGCGATTTCCGTGGCCATCATCAGGCCACGCACCACCACATGTTGAAACTGGGGATTCCTCATCACTACCAGGACGGCCCCCGGCGCGAACATCACTGGCAGAGCGACTGGATGGCGGATGCCGTCAGGCTGCTCGCTGCTGAAAGTGATGAGTGAATGCCCTGGACTGATTGCCACGGTCCGCGGTGTGATCGCCGTCGTGGCGATGTTCGTCCTCTCGCTCACCACTGCCGGCAACACCGTGTTAGCCAGCGCACATGCGGTTGATTTCTTCGTGGTGTACGGAGCACCCTCGGGGCTGGCGTTGATCATCTCGGTCCCAGTGCCGCCAGAATCCTGCTTCCCGCCCCGAAGCGTGTGGATCGCGGCGCGCCAACGGTGCGGGCCGACGGTGATGATGAAAGACGCAGTAGCCGGCCTGCCAGCAGTCGCACGTCCGTCAGAAACGCCATAGGCAAGATTACCTGACCGGTTCCCCCGGCATATCCGGCATATTAGTTATTGGCCCAAGACTTTACGTCAACGTTCCAGATTGCCACGTCGATAATCCGTAGCGTTACGTAGTCACTTTCAAACACAAGACATCCGATTACGGAGCATCACGCATGGCCAAGGCATCACGACTGGGGCGGAAAAAATGTCCAAACTGCAACGCATGGATCAAGGGGACGAGGACAAAAGCCTGCCCGAAATGCGATCACCAGTTCAACAAGAACTCGGAACCACTCCCCGCCCCGGCACCGGTTAACGCCATCGCCGACAAGCCCACCAAGGCCGGGGACGCGATCACGATCGCCCAGGTTCGTGCCGTGGCCCAGATGGTCGCATTGGTTGGCGGTTTCGACCGTTGCCACGAGTTATTGGGAGTCATTCGTGATGTGGGTGGTTTGCGGCGCATGAAAGATCTGCTGGACGCCATGGCGGCGGCTCAGGTGGTCGAACCCAAAGTCTGATTCAACCGCCAGCCTGAAAACTCGCCAGAGCCGCGGCATCGATGCTGCGGCTCGGTTTGTTCAGTGCCCGAGTTCTTTTAGCGTTGCACAGGGTCACTCGAAACGGCGTGTCGGCCCCATGTAATCAACCTCGTGACAATTTACTGGTGACATCCGATTGTCGCCGGAGAATTCCCCTCGATCTCGTGACGGCAGAGCATCGTTCTCGCGGGGGACGGCAACGGGCGACTGGGTCCTGCTCAAGACTGGTCGATGTTGCCGACGATTTGGTTTGCATGCGCTATGGCTGAACCTATTCCCCCCCGGCCACTCCGCTCCGAATGTTGCTCAGCAGGCGTCCTGCAGCCTTGTATCAAACACTTCCCATCTGTCACGGTGGTTGTTCAACATCTCCGGACGAACGGCGGTATGGAACGAGTCGTGCTTCTTCGGGCGAATACCTCCGTGCCTTCTCAAATACTCGCGGTGATTTGTGATAGTGATCTTCTGCAAGTCTTCCCACGTCAGAATGTAGAATTCGTCGGCTCCGTACTGGCGCAATCGCACGAACACACAGATCAGACCAGGATACGGCGGCAAGTTGGGCCGGCCAATCACCTGACGCTTACCCTCGAGCGTAACGTTTACGAAGTCCCGAATGTCGAACTGCCAAGCGGTACTAGCAATCGCCTTCACCTGAATCGCTTGGTGCCTGCCAGTTGCGTTGGACGCTGTCAAGCTCCTGGAGGGCGCTCGACTTGGCGCGCCAGATAACTTGGCCGTGCTGCACTCGCTCACCGTGGCCTACTTCTACGCGGGAGAAATCCAGAAAGGCACCGAGGTCTCGGATCGGATTGGCCAACTTGAGGCCGCGGGCCATCGTCCTCACGGTGACTATCAACGTCTACTGGTGGCTTACAACAGAGCCTACCTGGTGCGCGATATCCACCCGCTCATTGCTGAGCTGGATGATATCATCTCCCGACATTCCCGATGGGGAATCGCGTATGCACTACGCGCCGAAGCGAAGACTCAATTCGCGAAGATGTCGCGGAAAATGGCCGATTTGGAGTCCGCGCGGGAAGATGCAACGCGCGCGGCTCGATATCAGCCAGACAACGCGTTCGTGCTCTCCAGCGGACTGCACGCTTGGTTGACGTCGATTGAACTGGCACGCCATCAGGGGCTACTGTCGGAGAATGAACTGCAACAGCTGGAGTCGAAAGCTGCGGAAATCGAAGCCGAGTTGGCCAGAAGCCCGAACTACTATCAAGGAATGATATGGCGTCTCCACTTTTTGCGTTTAATGAATCGCGAACAGGAGTATCAGCAGGTATTCCGTAATACACAGGCGTTGGGTTATGGGAAGGGACAATCCGTAGTTGCTCAAATGCTGATGGGGCCAGATCCCAGGCGGGAGATCCAGAAGTATCTCGGCAGTAATCTCGATTTCTTCGCGGCACAAACCGCCAGTGCATTGCTGGATGTTCTGGAGGCAGAGGGGGCTTCCGCTGAGGATGCTTTGGCGGTACTGGTTCGCAGATTCACCAATTTGAACCAGCGATGGCTCATGCTGGACGTTGCGTTGGCGTCACAAGATCAGGCGTTGACGCAGCGGCTGGCCAATCAGTTTCTTCAACAACTTGCGGTCAAGAAGCTGGCCACGATTTCCCGCGAGGACCAGCTGATGACGGAATTCTATGCCGGGCTCCTTGACGCGGATGCGCTGCTGGAAAAATGCGGGCCATTCATGATCGAGAGATCGATTGGGCATTACGCCATTGGAATGTGGCAGCTGGGAGGTGCCAAGTCACGCGTTGATTTGGAGAAGGTCAAAGAGCACCTCGCGATCGCCGCGGATTGTCCGGCACCGGGTTTGTGGCACGTCGAGTTTGCGAAGGCATACCTGCAGCTGATACAAGATGGGCGACTGCCAAGGGGATTCCGTGAAGAGACCGGGAGGTGACGTAAACTGCCACACATTCCTGGCTGGCGCGAGACGGCGGACTTCAAGTCCTGGGTGCCGCCTGAATTGCTCTTCCAGCCCGATCCGCTAGACGACGCGGCTCCCCTCGGTTTCTACACGATGCCCGTTTTCCCCTACGAGCGCGCTTACGTCGGACTGCTCTGGGTGTTCCACTACTCCAACAGCGAGCCGCTCCGCGGTTTCAACCAGTTCTTCGGGCCGATGGATGCCCAGGCGGCGTTCAGCCACGACGGGAAGCGGTTCTTCCGAGGCAAGCAGGAGCCGCTGTTGGCAGGCAGTCAATCCGATCCCCGAACACGGTTGTGCCCAATTGCGGCCCAGCAGTCTCGTGGTCACCAACAAGGAAATCCGTATCTACTCCGAGGCGCACCGCTACGGCCACGGTCGCGAGCGCGGTCCGGCCGATCTGCACGACGAACCGCTCATGCCCAAGACCCCGTCGCGCAAGTTGAAGCAGCCGCTGACGCCCGCCGGATTCCGCCGCCTGATCGCCAAAGAGATCGCGTTGGTCAAGAGCCGGCCCACGACCGCAGCCGAGGCGCAAGATCAGCTCGGGGCCTATTACCGGATCAGCCAGATCGTCAACCGGCTCCAGTCCGACCGTGCGGCGTATGGGGACCGCCAGTTCACAGAGTTCGCGGCGGCCGTCGGTTACCACGGGTTGCCGATCGGCGCGTAGCATGCGTCGACTGCGCGCCTATGATCGCTTGCCCGTGATAACCTGGGGCGCCTGGAAGCAAAGACGATCAGGCATGCTTGTGGAAGATCGGATCACTCTCTCGGGCGATTGCTTCCGCGAGCGCACGTTCGCTGTCGTTCAAAGGCGTCAGCGCGCCGGCCTGCGCCAGGTCCATCGCCATCCTGAACAGCTCCCAATGGCCGGGGGTCAGCATCGCGGTCACTGGTAGGTGAAGCGTGAAACGCAGGCCCAGCGCCACCTTGTCGATGTCGTCAAACGGTTCGTACCAAGCCTTGTTCCAGCGGCGATCCTCGGGCTTGATCGACGCTGGCCAATTCTGGTGTGCCATCGCCTTGAGCGCCAGGATGCCACGACCAGCATCCGTTGCCCGCTTGTGGATTTCCGGGCCGAACTCACCCTTGATCCATGTCGGGAAACCCAGCGGGAAGAGCACCGAATCGAAGTCGAACCGCTCTTGGGCGGCCAGAGCGGCCGTCTCGTCATGAGCGGAAAAGCCGATGTACCGGATCTTGCCATCCTTCCTGGCTTTCAGCAAGGTCTCCATGGCAGCGCTCAGCAACCTGATGGTCTTCGTCGCGGACGGGGACGCCTGTCCCAATCGCGCTGCAGCCTGGGACGCCGAGAGGCTCCGTGGTAGGATCAGGAACTACACAAGCTGGCATATTCTTCTGGCTTGCTACCGATCGGAATCGGCGGATGGAGAACCGAAGCGGAATGCGGGTTGGCGACCGAGCGGTCCTTCGCGGCGGAAGCGGACGTTCCGGCCTTGCCGGCCCGAAACGTCACCCTGGCCTGGCACGTGGAGGAGGCTCAACACGCGGCCGATGAAGGAGACTACGCCGAGGACGACCCATCGTCTCAAGCGGAGATTTTTTGATGAACGGCAGAGCGAGTCTTTCCGGAATCACCGCGAGCGTGTTTGTTCCGGCGGCCGGCCCGGCCCGGACGGAACCGCGTTCGTTGAGTCTGGCCCAGGGGACGCGCAACACGCGGCACGCGATCGGTCAAGCCGCCACATCCGAACTCCGAAGGCGAGAACGCCGCAACGCGGAGCCCCAGAGCCCGGCACCCTCACTACGGTTGTGCCTGGTTTTGCTCGCGGCACTCATCCTGTCGCCCGGTGTCAATGCCGCGGAGCCGGCGGCGAAGCTGGTGTTTGCCTGCCGCACGGATAGCGACCTGTACCGCGTGCTCTGCGCTGGTGGATTGCCGCTGCCACGGTATGACACGCCGGCGGCTGCGGTGGCCGCGGCGCCGGACGGCGCGGGCGTACTGGTGCTGGCCGATGGCTATCCGGCGCAGACGACCGCCGTGCCGGACGCCTTGTGCGCGCAGGCCAAGAGTAAGCGGCTGAGATTGTACGTGGAGTATCCCGCCGCATTGCCGGGACTGAAATGCGAACCGCCGCGTGGCACACAGGCGGAACGGGCCGTTGTGGCCTCGGACTTCTTCGGCCGGGACCTCGGGCCGGGCCGGATTCTGGCGATCAACGGGTTGCATTTCGTCCCGGTCGCGGTCGAGGAGAGCCATCTGGTAGCCGCACGCGTCGCCGGATTCGACTCGGCCGCCTTTGGTCTGCCCAAGCAGACCTATCCGCTCCTGTTCGAACATCCGCAAGGCAACCTGCTGATCGCCACGACGCGACTGAGCCAGTTCGTCACGGCCCGTTACGCGCCGCAGGACGCCTGGCAGACGCTGTGGCGAGGCGTCCTCCATTGGCTGGCTCCCGACGCCGCGCCATCCGAACTGAAATGGACGCCCGTCGTGCGAGCCAGCTACGGCCGCGACGATCCACTCCCGGCCGACGCGGAAAAGCAGACCCTGTATCGCGGTGCTGACTGGTTCATCAAGTCGAAGCTGCTGCTCGACCGCTCGCGTCTGGGCGACGATTGGAGGACACTCCAACCGGCGGGCGGACTGCTGGCGAAGCATCCGAGCGGGCTCGTTCCCACGCCGCCGCCGGATGCACCCGTAGGCGACGGCTCGCTGGGCATCCTGGAAGCTCCGCTGTCGGTGATCCAGCCTGATGGCAGCCAGTTGCAGAGCGTCTCGCGGCGCGGCGACTGTCACGGCGAAGCGGCGATGGCTTTGGCCTTCGGCGGCACGCTGACCGGCGACGCGCAGAAACAGACGATCGCCCGCAACCTGCTCGACTTCTGGTACTTCAAATCGGACGCCTGCAAGCGGGAACGGGGCGATCCGAAACACGGTGCGTACGGCCTGATCGCTTGGGGCATTGATTCGCCCGCCTGGTACGTGGCCAACTACGGCGACGACAACGCCCGGCTGCTGATGGGGACGCTGGCCACGGCGGCCCTGCTGCGCGATGAACGCTGGGACGAGCCAGTCCTCCGCTGCCTGCTGGCAAATCTGCGGACCACCGGCCGGCTCGGCTTTCGCGACGACCGCATCGACTTGCCGGCGCTCTCGGCACAGGGTTGGCAGCCGTTCTTCCAGCGGCGAATTACGAGCTACTCGCCGCACATGGAGGCGTACCTTTGGGCCTGCTATCTGTGGGCCTATCGGCACACTGGCTACGAACTATTCTACGAGCGGGCGGAGACGGCGCTGCGCATGACCATGGCGCAGTACACGGACGGCTGGCGGTGGACCAATGGCTTGGCGCAGGAAAAGGCCCGCATCGTGTTGCCGCTGGCTTGGCTCGTCCGAGCGAAAGACACACCCGAGCATCGTGAGTGGCTCCGGAAGGCTGTCGCCGGGCTGGCAGCATTGCAGGAGCCGTGCGGGGCGATTCGCGAGGAGCTGGGCTTGCCCGGCCGCGGCATGTTCCCGCCGCCGGCTTCGAACGAGGCGTACGGCACGAACGAAGCGTCGCTGATTCAACAGAACGGCGAGCCGGTGAGCGACCTGCTGTACACGACCAACTTCGCCCTGCTGGGCCTGCACGAAGCGGCCGCGGCCGGCGATCAGCAGGCCGCTGAAGCCGAAGCGAAGCTGGCGGCGTTCCTGTGCCGCATCCAGGTGCGCAGCGAGACGCAACCATCGCTCGACGGCGGCTGGTTCCGCGCCTTCGATTTCCGCCGCTGGGAGCCGTGGGGCAGCAACGCTGACGCCGGCTGGGGCGCGTGGGCCATCGAGAGCGGCTGGACGCAGGGCTGGATCACTAGCGTATTCGGGATGCGGCAGATGAAGACATCCTTGTGGGACCTGACCGCCGAGACCAAAATCGCCCGCCACTTCGACCGCCTTCGTCGCGAGATGCTGCCCGATGAGGCGCTCGCCTCCCTGAAACCGATCCAAGTCGGCCACGCCGCGGTTGGCAAACCGGTCCGAATAGCCGTCGCCCCGTCGCACCACTATCCGGGCAACGGCGCTCCTTCGCTCTCCGACGGCCTGCTCGGACCCGCCGACCACACCGCCCCCGAGTGGCTTGGTTTCGAAGGAGGCGACCTGGAAGCCACAATCGACCTTGGCGCCGCAACGGAAATTCGCGAGGTCGCCGCCAACTTCCTCCGCTCGCACCGCGTCGGTATCTTCCTGCCCAAACGCGTCGAGTTCTCCATCTCCGACGACGGCAAGACGTTCCACCCCATCGGCAAAGTCGAGCCGGCCGCTCCCGCCCGCGACATGACTCCTCAAACCGTCCGCCTGACCGTCACCGCCCAAGGGACATCTGCCCGCTACGTCCGCGTTTGCGCCGAGAACTTCGGCCCCTTGCCCGCCTGGGTCATTGCCGACTCCGTGCCCGCTTGGCTCTTCGCGGACGAGTTTCTGGTCAATCCGCAATGACAGAGGCCATGGAGTAGCGCAATGAACGCGAGACTGAATTACGGCGTGTGGGCAATCGTCTGCCTCTTGCTTGCCAACCACGCGGCATTCGCCGACACGACGCCGCAGGTGGTCGAGCTTTGGCCCGGCGAGGCTCCGGACGAGATCAGTCCTCGGGGCGAGGAGAAGATCGTGATGTCACCGGCGCTGGATCGCAAGCAGACCGAGGTCACCGTATCGACGCGGATGATCACCAACGTGAGCCGTCCGTCATTGACCATTCGCCGCCCGCCGAAGGAAGCCGATACGGGAACCGCCATGCTGATCTGCCCCGGCGGCGGTTACTGGAATCTGTACTGGCAAGTCGAGGGCGAGGAAGTGGCCGACTGGTTGAACTCACTTGGAATCACGGGCATCCTCCTGAAGTACCGTGTGCCGCGCCAACCCGACGAACCCAAGGGCGAGCCGGCGCGGCGCCCTCTTCAAGATGCCCAGCGGGCCGTCAGCCTCGTGCGAAGCAAGGCTGCCGACTGGGGAATTGACCCGAACCGGATTGGCATGGTCGGCTTTTCCGCGGGCGGTCACCTCGCGCTGGCGACGGCGACTGGTTTCGAGAAGCGAACCTATTCGCCGATCGACGCGGTCGACGAAGTGAGTTGTCGACCCGACTTCGCCGTCATGTGCTACTCGGGTTACCTGAAGTCCAAGGACAAGAACGAGTTGTCGCCGGGTTTGCACATTCCGCCGGGAACCCCGCCGATCTTCCTCGCGCACGGCGGCGACGA
>Ga0194111_10008002_pt1 | contig 11717 bp, 9 predicted proteins | sample TA2KigC300mmetaG_FD_146194 | JGI IMG/M metagenome (GOLD analysis project Ga0194111, IMG submission 146194) | Freshwater microbial communities from Lake Tanganyika, Tanzania - TA2015033 Kigoma Deep Cast 300m | ecosystem: Environmental > Aquatic > Freshwater > Lake | place: Tanzania: Lake... | reverse complement strand
TATTAGGTAGATGAAATAATTGATTTTCTGCAGAAGGAACAGAAAAAATACAGTTTTAAATATATAGTTATGAAAAAGGTCATAGAGGTTATGCCGGAGAAACAGAGTAAAGGTACAGCAATACAAAAAGTACTTGATATGTATGGGAGCAGAGCTGAAAATAAAAAAAATTGTTTAAAATATTTCATAGTTTGCATAGGGGATGATGTAACCGATGAAGATTTATTTGAAGCCAATAAATCAGGTGTTAATATCAGAGTGCAAAAAGAGTCTAAAAAACTAAACACCTGTGCAGAATATTACTTAACAGACCCTGATGAGGTAATATTATTTCTTGAACAATTATTAACCTAAAAGTCTTTTTTTAAAATCCTGCCTAAAATATTGTTCTGGTTCTTAAATAAATTTATTTGAAAAAGTATAATGTTTTATAAATTATTTAGAGAATATAGTCATATATTAGCTGAACATGATTATTGCTGTATGCCTTATACATAAAATATGCACGTTATAGCATACATATATTATATGTAATCATATGTATAAAACATATGAGAAATTAGAAATGGAAGCCAAATAAAAAAGAGAGGAGAGATGCTATGGCTTATCTTATAGGGATGGATATAGGGACAAGCTCCACAAGAGCAATAATAATTGATGAGACTGGAAAGCTTATAGCTTCCGCAACAAGTGATTATCCGATGATTACACCTAAACCAGGCTGGGCTGAGCAGAACCCTGAAGACTGGTGGAAAGCGTCAATTAAAGTTATAAGAGAGGTAATAGAAAAATCTAAAATTTCACCAGAGGATATAGCCTGTATTGGGCCGTCCGGGCAGATGCATGGAAGTGTATTTGTCAATAAGGATGGGCAGGTGTTGCGACCTGCGCTTCTCTGGTGTGACCAGAGGACACAAAAACAGTGTGATGAAATATACAGCATATTTGGTTTTGAGGGATTTATAAAACTTTCATATAACAAGGCATTAACAGGCTTTACTGCACCAAAAATATTGTGGCTTAGAGAAAATGAGCCTGACAATTACAAAAAAATTTATAAAATTCTTTTACCGAAGGATTATATAAGGTTTAAACTTTCAGGTACTTATGCAACTGAAGTATCTGATGCTTCAGGTACAATTCTTATGGATATAGCTAAAAGAAACTGGTCTGATGAAATACTTTCGGGTTTAAAAATAGACAGGCAACTTCTTCCTGATGTTTTTGAATCTCAGGTGGTTTCGGCAAAAGTCAGTGGAAATGCTGCAAAACTTACAGGGCTTATTGAAGGAACGCCAATTGCCGGTGGTGCAGGGGACCAGGCCGGCGGTGCTGTTGGTTCGGGCATTGTTATATCAGGTCTGATTTCAGATTATCTTGGAACCAGTGGTGTTGTATTTTCCTACAGCGATAAACCAGTTTATGACAGCCAGGGACGGCTTCATTCATTCTGCCATGCAGTTGAAGGCAAATGGCATTTAATGGGGGTGACTCTTGCTGCTGCAGGTTCACTTAAGTGGTATGATGATAGCTTTGGGCCAAGTGATGCTGTTAGGAAAAAATATCAGGGAAAGAAAAGCTATAAACTTTTAGACCTTCAGGCTGAAAATGTTTGCCCTGGGTCTGATGGTTTAATATTTCTACCGTATCTTTCGGGCGAGAGGACGCCTTATGCAGACCCATATGCAAGAGGTGTTTTTTTTGGGATTTCTTATATGCACGGGCAGGATCATTTTGTCAGAGCAATACTTGAAGGTGTTGCTTTCAGCCAGTATGACTGCCTGTCTCTTATGAATGAGGCTGGTATAAAATCAGATAAGGTAATTCTTTTTGGCGGCGGCGCAAAAAGCAGAATCTGGCGGCAGATTATTGCAGATATTTTTAATACAAAAATTGTAACCTTAAATGTAGAAGAAGGGCCGTCTTATGGGGGCGCAATTCTTGCAGGTGTTGGATGTGGGGTCTTCTCAAGTGTTGTAAATGCTGCAAAGAAAGTAATAAGAGAAGTTGATGAAGTAAAGCCTTTAAATGAAAATGTTACAAAATATAGAAAGGTATATGAAGTTTATAAATCCCTCTATAGAAACTTAAAAGATGATTTTGCAAGCTTAAATAAAATATTTTAGTTTGTCTAAAAGGCGCGATTGAATGGGGTAAATTAGTTAAATTTAACAGCGGTTATGAATGAAAAAATTTTATTTAAAATTCATCTTTTTGTTCAAACAATTATTAACCAGGGCAAAAACCCCAGCAGTTATTGTATTTCATACCTGGGGGATCCAAAAGCGAATTCTTATGAGTTTTAACTAAAAGAAAAAAATTATAACTTTTTATGATTATTGTTATTATCGGATACTTCGATAATTTTTTTCGCTTCTTCAAGATTTAAAAAATCTTTTGGGGTTAGTGCGTTTATTTCCATATCCTTATAATCAGCAATATTCCTTGTAACCAGGTAGTCTATATTATTATTTATACAAATGAAATATTGTATGCCATCTTCAAAATCTTTTATATCTGAACTTAATGATTCTCCTATCTCCTTATCTGTAAATGGAAGTATGGTCAACACAGATCTTAATTTAGTTATTGCCTTTATAGCTGTCTTTTGGTCCTTATTGCTGCTGATTATGTAATAACAGTTTGCAATTATAAGTGAAGATGTATAACCATGGAAAAGATCTCTCTCTACCAGAGACATCACTTTCTGCGAATCTATAAAATGGGGCTCTCTTTTAAAAATCACATCAAGAATAATATCTGCATCAAGAAATAGTTTCATGCTCATAGAAATCTCTTATTCAGGGCTTCTTCTAAAAGCTCCTTATCGGATTTTGTTGTAGAGAAACTTGCTATTCCGGATAATTCTCGGGTTATAGGGCTAACCTTAAAATCATGGGTGCTGGAAGATAGGGTCTTAAAATAAAGTTCTACAATTCCAGATAGACTTATTTTATTTTTCTTAGCATACTCTTTCGCAGCTTTTATCACTTCTTTATCCAATGTAAGTGTAAGCTTTGTTGCCATCCCATTCTCCATTGTACTTATCTTTTATAACACGTATAATATAATATTATTTGTACGTGTTTGTCAAATAACAATTCAAAAATTTAAATAAAATAGCGGGTTATCTTGATAATAAATAAGTAATTTTCAGAAATTAAGATTTTAAAGTCTTGTCTAAAACAGACTGATATAATTACAAGTTTTACATAAACTACTTTGCAAGAAATATTTCTTCTTAATTTTTTCATTCTAATTTTATCTAAAATGCCTGTATTTTTATTTGAAATTTGCCCTTTTTGGTAAATGCACCATTAAATAGAGCAAATACCATTGCAGAGGGTAATAAGAGAAGTTGATGAAGTATTACCGGTAAAAGAAAATTTAGAAAAGTATAAAAAGTTATATGAAACTTACAGCATGTTATATAAAGATTTGAAGGAAGACTTTAAAAAATTAAATAATCTGGTATAATATTTTCGAAAAATATTTTTCACTTAAAGTGAAATTATAATTTCGAATATTTATTAAAAATTTTTATAAAATACTTGACATCCCATTTTTTTTCTATTAAACTTTTACTAAATTAAAAAGGCTGGTGATACATAATTGTTTAATGATAGTGATAAAAGTTATCCAATAGAGCTGGTTGCAGAGTTTCTTGGTGTGAACAGCAGAACATTATATTATTATGAGAGATTCAGACTGGTTGTACCATCAAGAAGGGGTCGTAAAAGATATTATTCAAGAGATGATATAAACTGGCTAGAGTATGTTAGAGAATTAATGTATGACCAGGGTATGAATTTACGATCTATTATTGTGCTGATAAAGAGGCGTGATAATGTTATTTTAGAAAAGTGTCCTCCAGATGTCGTTGATAGTTTTAAGAATTATCTGATGAGGCTGGAAGACCAATTTTAAATAATAAAAAGAATTGAAATTGGAATTGAGTACAGGTAGAAATTAATATTATTAAACAATAAAATAAAATTTTTTGAGTGAACTTAAAATATTTTTTCGGAGTTTTTAATAAAATTCTGAATAAAAAATTCTAAAATTCTGAATTTAAAAAATATAAAAATATGAAATATTAAAAAAAAGAAAGGACAGATTCAAATGGGAAAAGCGGTAGGAATTGATTTAGGAACAACTAACTCTTGCATAGCTGTAATGGAAGGTGGAAAGCCAGTAGTTATTACAAACACTGAGGGCGGAAGAACCACACCTTCTGTTGTTTCATTAACAAAGAAGGGAGAAAGACTGGTTGGTCAGCTTGCAAAAAGGCAGGCAGCGTTGAATCCGGAAAATACAATTTACTCAATTAAAAGGTTTATTGGCAGGAAATATACTGAAGTTGAAAGTGAGAGAAAAATTGTTGCATACCAGGTAGTTGATGGAAATAACGGACTTGCTGAAGTAAAGATGGTTGAAAGGAATTATACACCTGAGGAAATTTCAGCAATGATTCTCCAGAAGATGAAAGCTGATGCAGAATCATATCTTGGGACTGAAGTTACTGATGCAGTTATTACTGTTCCTGCTTATTTTAATGATGCACAGAGGCAGGCAACAAAAAATGCAGGTAAAATTGCCGGTCTTAATGTTTTGCGAATTATTAATGAACCGACTGCGGCTTCACTTGCGTATGGACTGGATAAGAAAAAAGAAGAAAAAATACTGGTTTTTGACCTTGGTGGTGGTACTTTTGATGTATCAATTCTTGAAGTAGGTGAAGGTGTATTTGAAGTAAAATCAAGCCATGGCGATATGCATCTTGGCGGGGATGATTATGATAACAGGATTATGAATTATATTGCTGACGAATTTAAAAAAGAACAGGGAATAGATTTGCGTCAGGACAGGCAGGCTCTTCAGCGATTAATTGAAGCTTCTGAGAAAGCAAAAATTGAGCTTTCAAATGTTACAGAAACAAATGTAAGTCTGCCTTTTATTACTGCAGATGCAAACGGGCCAAAACATCTGGAATCTAAAATTACCCGTGCAAAATTTGAGCAGCTTACTTCAGACCTAACAGATCGCTGCAGGGAGCCTATGGAGAAGGCTCTCAAAGATTCAGGTTTTAAAATTGAGGAAATTGACGAGGTTATTCTTGTTGGTGGTGCTACAAGAATGCCTGTTATACAGGAACTTGTAAAGGGCTTTACAAATAAGGAACCGAATAAGAGTGTTAACCCTGATGAGGTTGTTGCAGTAGGTGCAGCAATTCAGGCTGGAGTTTTGATGGGTGATGTTAAAGACATAGTTTTACTTGATGTAACTCCGCTGTCGCTTGGTATAGAAACTCTTGGAGGAGTTAATACAAGGTTGATAGAAAGGAATACAACAATTCCAACAAAGAAGAGTGAGATATTTACAACTGCGGCTGACAGTCAGACAAGTGTTGACATCCATGTTCTTCAGGGTGAACGTGATATGGCTTCAGACAATAAGACTATAGGAAGGTTCAGACTTGACGGAATTCCACCTGCTCCAAGGGGAATACCGCAGATTGAAGTTACTTTTGATATAGATGCCAATGGTATCGTCAATGTTAGCGCTAAAGACATGGCAACAGGTAAGGAGCAAAAGATTACAATTACTGCAACATCGCACCTGTCTGATGCTGAAATTGAAAGAATGGTCAATGAAGCAAAAACCCATTCTGATGAGGATAAAAAGAAAAAGGAGCTTGCAGAAGCAAGAAACAAGGGAGACAATCTTATTTATTCAACAGAGAAATTTTTAAGAGATATTGGAGATAAGGCTCCAGGGGATCTTAAAACAAAAATTGAAGACCAGATTAAGGTTTTGAGAAAGTCACTTGAGTCAGATAATGCAGCCAGTATCAATAAGGAAATAGAAGTTTTGCAGAAATTGCAGGATGAGCTGTCACAGAAAATGTATGCACAGGCTGGTGCAGGTGCAGGACCAGGTGCAGGAGCTGGAGCTGGACCCGGAGCTGGAGCATATGGTCCTGGTTCGGGATTCGGGCAGCAGCAGGGTCAGGCAGGTCAGGGTGGAGCAGGCTCACAAAACGCCGGCGGCAGTGGTGGAAACCATGAGGATGTAATCGATGCTGAATTTGAGGCAAAGGATGAGAAATAAGGAGGTGAACAGATATGCCAATAGTAAGATGGGATCCATTTAGAGAATTGGTTCAAATGAGAGATGAAATCGGCAGATGGTTTGGTGATGTTTCCGAAAGAGAAAGAGGAGAAAGAAAATCAGCAGTCTGGACTCCAGAGGTAGATATTAAGGAAACTGAAAAGGAAGTTATTGTAAAAGCTGATTTACCCGGAATTAAAATGGAGGATATTGATGTTTCTGTAGATGAAAACCAGCTTGTCATTAAAGGTGAAAGAAAGTTCGAAAAAGAAGAAAAGGAAAAAGATTATATCAGAGTTGAAAGAAGCTATGGTTCATTCTACAGATCATTTGATGTTGGAGTTCCAATAAAAGCAGATGATGTAAAAGCTGCCTATTCTGAAGGTGTTCTTGAAATCACCATACCAAAAGCTGAGGTAAAGCAGCCAAAGAAGGTTGCAATTACTAAAAAAGAGGGTAAATAATTTCTGTTGGAAATAAAATGTGCCTTCTAAAATAATTAAAAGAAATTAAATTTTCGAAAAATTAAATACCTGCCCATAGCTAAAAGTTAAAAGCAAAAAGCTATGGGCAGATTTATATAGTTAAAGTTTATAATAAAAGCAATAGGGCCAGTGATAAAAATAGTAAATGTAAGTATTGGCAAATAATGAATATAATAAAAATAAATGTAATAGAAGCATAAAATTAATAGACTTAACTCACTTAAAAACTATATATAAGGGTTATTTTCCAATTGAAACAATATAATACCATTTATATATTATTACATATCTACATGTTTATTATTATATAGTATGTACTGGTTGTACTGGTGAGCTAAGTTAATAAGCAAAAAATAAATAAAAAATATTAACAGGTGAAATGGATGGATTACAGGGACTATTATAAAATTCTTGGTGTTGGCAAAAATGCCACCCAGGACGAAATTAAAAAAGCTTACAGGAAACTTGCACGCCAGTATCATCCTGATGCAAATCCCGGCAACAGTACGGCTGAAGAAAAATTCAAAGAAATCGGGGAAGCCTATGAGGTTTTAAAAGACCCTGAAAAAAGGTCCCGATATGACCAGCTTGGTGCAAACTGGAAACAGTTCTCAAGATCTGGAGCAGGTCAGGGCTGGCAGGGATGGCCTGGAGCAGGTCAGCAAACTTATACTTATGACTTCAGCGGCGGCAGTTTTAATTTTGGTGATATTGGAAGCGGATTTTCCGATTTTTTTGAAATGTTTTTCGGAAGAGGTTCTGATGAGAGGTTTTCAAGTTTTTTTGGAAATATGGGTTCTACAGCAACGGGTTCAAGAGGTCAGTCAAAGCAGGATAGGAGAACTTTTTGGGGAGCTGGGGCTTCACAGAAAGGGCAGGACTGGCAGTATGATTTAAACATTACCCTCAGGGAAGCGTATTCTGGAACTCAGAGAGTTATAAGTCTTCAAAAAGATAAAAAAATAAGAACGGTTAGTGTTAAAGTTCCCAAGGGTGTAAAAAATGGTGCAAAGATAAGAATTAAAGGTGAAGGTTCACAGGGAATAAGAGGCGGAGCAAGTGGAGACCTGTATCTCATAGTTCATATAATGCCCCATCATTTCTTTACAGTTAAAGATAGTGATCTTTACTGTGAGGTGCCTGTTACAATAAAAGAGGCGGTAATGGGAGCAAAAATTGATATACCAACATTTCAGGAAGCAGTTTCAATGACTCTTCCACCCAATACCCAGAGCGGAAGAACATTGAGGCTTAAGGAAAAAGGTATGCCAAAAATTAAAAGTGCAGAATATGGAGATCTTTATGTAAAAATAAAAGTTGTAATACCTTCAAATCTTACAGAGGAACAGAAAAGGCATTTTGAACAGTTTGCAAATGTGTATAATGAGAATCCGAGGCAGAATATCTCTGTTTAGATTTTAGTCTGCCGTTAAACAACCAGACTTCAGTTTTGTGATGAATAGCTTTGCTCTATTTATAGAGCATAAAAGAAGATAGTGACTTTAGTCGGGGAGTTTAACTGTAATTTAGATTTTAGGTTAATATTTATAGGTGAGAGTTATGAATTTTGAAAAATTTACAATAAAAACCCAGGAAGCTTTAACAAGAGCACAGGCAATTGCTTCAGAAAATGGACATCAGAGTATTGAAGATTTTCATTTAATGAGTTCACTTCTTGAGCAAAGCGAAGGAGTTATTTTACCAGTTCTTGCAAAGCTTGAGGTTAACATAAATGAATTTACAAAAAGGGTGGAAAACTTAATTAGAAATTTCCCGAAGGTTAGCGGGCAGAATATTCAGATTTATATAGGTGCCGAGCTTAATAATATATTAAATAATGCTTTCAAGGAAGCCCAGCAGCTAAAAGATGAATTTGTAAGTACAGAGCATATTTTAATTGCAATGGCTGAAGGGAAAGGCAGGGTTTCTGAACTGCTGAGGCAGTATGGTGTCACAAAAGAAAGGATATATAGAATTCTTGTTGAAATTAGAGGCAGTCAGAGAATAACAGATGCCAACCCCGAGGACAAATACCGGGCTTTGCAGCGCTTTGGGAAGGACATTACAGAGCTGGCAGCAAAACAGAAGCTTGACCCTGTAATAGGAAGAGACGATGAGATTAGAAGGGTTATACAGGTGTTGTCGAGACGAACCAAGAACAATCCTGTCCTTATAGGGGATCCAGGTGTAGGTAAAACTGCCATTGTTGAGGGGCTTGCTCAAAGAATTATTGCAGGTGATGTTTCAGAAGGTCTTAAAGGTAAGAAAGTAATTGCAATTGACATTGGCGCAATGGTTGCCGGCTCAAAATACAGGGGAGAATTTGAGGACAGGCTTAAAGCAGTCCTAAAGGAAATTGCAAAATCTGAAGGGAATATAATTATATTTTTAGATGAGCTTCATACAATAGTTGGAGCAGGTGCTGCTGAGGGCGCAGTGGATGCATCCAATATGTTAAAACCAATGCTTGCAAGAGGGGAGCTTCATGCTATTGGTGCTACAACACTTGATGAATATAGAAAGCATATTGAAAAGGATGCAGCGCTTGAGAGAAGATTTCAGCCAATTCTTGTAAATGAACCGTCAGTTGAGGATACAATAGCAATTCTGCGCGGGCTTAAGGAAAAATATGAGGTTCATCATGGTGTTAGAATAAAAGATTCTGCTCTGATTGCTGCAGCAGTGTTGTCTGAAAGGTACATATCTGACAGGTTTCTTCCTGATAAAGCAATTGATTTAATTGATGAGGCTGCTTCAAGACTCAGAATTGAGATTGACAGTATGCCCACTGAAATTGATGAAATAGAAAGAAAAATACAGCAGCTCGAGATAGAAGAGCAGGCTTTAAAAAAGGAAAAAGATAAAGCTTCAAAAGAAAGGATGGAAAAGCTTAAAAAGGAGCTTTCAAATTTAAAAGAAAAGAGCAGTGCAATGAAAGCCCACTGGCTTCAGGAAAAAGATGCCATAAAAGTTATAAGAGGTCTAAAAGAGGAAATTGAAAAAACAAAGCTTGCTGCTGAGCAGGCAGAAAGGGATGCAAATCTTGCAAAAGCAGCAGAGCTGAAGTATGGAAAACTTCTTGAGCTTGACAGAAAGCTTGAGGCTGAAAATAAAAAGCTTGAGCAGCTTCAAAAGAACCAGAAGATGCTGAAAGAAGAAGTTGATGAAGAAGATATAGCTGAAACTGTTTCAAAGTGGACAGGAATTCCGGTAACAAGTCTTGTTGAAGGTGAAATTGAAAAACTCATTCACATGGAGCAAAGATTGAAGAAAAGGGTTGTAGGACAGGATGAGGCAATTGAAACAATTTCAAATGCAATAAGGCGTGCAAGAGCAGGGCTGCAGGACCCGAACAGGCCAATTGGCTCATTTATCTTTGTTGGTCCAACAGGTGTTGGAAAAACAGAGTTATCAAAAGCTCTGGCAGAGTTTTTATTTGATGATGAGAGAGCAATGGTAAGAATTGATATGTCAGAGTACATGGAAAAACATACAGTTTCAAGGCTCATTGGTGCCCCGCCTGGTTATGTTGGTTATGAGGAAGGCGGGTTTTTAACAGAAGCTGTAAGACGCAGACCTTACAGTGTAATTCTTTTAGATGAGATTGAAAAAGCTCACTTGGATGTATTTAATATTTTACTTCAGATAATGGATGATGGAAGGCTTACAGATGGTCATGGAAGAACTGTTGATTTTAAAAACACTGTTATAATAATGACCTCAAACATTGGAAGCCAGTTCATAGTTGAACTTGATGCTAAAGATGAAGAAGAGATGAAAAGAAGAATAAATGAGTCAATTAAGGCTCATTTTAAGCCTGAATTCTTAAACAGGGTTGATGATATCATAATATTTCACAGGTTAGGTATAGAACAGATAAAAGAGATTGTAGATATACAGGTTCAAAAACTTAAAACAATTATGAGCAGTAAAAAACTTCAGCTTGAAATAACTGATAGGGCAAAAGAGCTTCTTGCAAAAGAAGGATTTGATGCTGCATTTGGTGCAAGACCCTTAAAAAGAGTTATTCAGAATGAGGTACAGAATGCTCTTGCCATGAAGATATTAAATGGTGAAATAAAAGAAGGCGACCGTGTAAAGATTGATGCAACAGGACCTGAGGGAAGAAAGCTTGATTTTAAAGTAAGCACGACATAGGCTTAATTATAATATAATATCCGGCTTATTGATTTTAAGAATTTCCTCATTCCTGACAGCATTTGCTGAGGTTGAATTCAGGGCTATACTTCTTTAACTTCTTCATATTCTTTCAAATTTTTTTATAGCAGAGCATAATTTTGAATGGATCCCTGCCGTTTTAAAGAGAGCAAGCTTTAAAAAGAAAGAACTGTTAAAAGACCTGCTGAATGATTATTAAGCAATTTGATAAGATATAAAAGGCACTGTGCCAGGCACGGTGTTATTTTTTTATTTTACTTTCCTGTGATTATCTTTATAATGTTAAAAATTTATCTTTATAAAAAACTTGGCACAGAATGGGGTTATTAAATTGAAAGCGGTAAAATTAAATTTATTACGGGTATTAAGCCTTGCAGCAGCTATATTTTTCATTTTTGTTTTTATAGCAGACCTATCAGGCTGCAGGTCAACAGATGTTTCTGCCAGTGAAAGTATTGGGACAGTGCAGGAGGAGCCGGCTACTACTGGACTGGATGAAAAAGAAGCAATTGAAGCAGGGTCAGCAGCCACCACTGAAAAAGAAGATATTATTACAGATAATATCAATATATTCAGCGGCCTGGAGATATCAGACAAAGTCAATTCTGCAAGGCCCATTGCAATAATGGTGCAGAACAATCCTAAAGCCCGACCCCATTCAGGGCTGATTTATGCAGACATGATTTTTGAAATGGTTGCAGAGGGTGGTGTTACCAGGTTTATAACAGTATTTTCATCTTATGATGCTGAAATAATCGGTCCGGTTAGAAGTGCAAGGATATATTTTGCTGAAATAGCAAGGAGTCTTGACCCTATATTCACATTCTGGGGCTCTTATCCAGGTGCTTATGATGCCATTAAAAAAATGGATATGGATGTTTTTGATGCAAACAGCACGGCTTATGTAAACTACACCTCGGCCGGGTGGCGGGATCCAGGCCG
>Ga0194111_10008000_pt1 | contig 11719 bp, 10 predicted proteins | sample TA2KigC300mmetaG_FD_146194 | JGI IMG/M metagenome (GOLD analysis project Ga0194111, IMG submission 146194) | Freshwater microbial communities from Lake Tanganyika, Tanzania - TA2015033 Kigoma Deep Cast 300m | ecosystem: Environmental > Aquatic > Freshwater > Lake | place: Tanzania: Lake... | reverse complement strand
CATGGCTCACGGTGACGATGTCTGCGGACTCATTTATGTGGCCGTAGCGGAGCCTTTCGTCGGGCAGATAGGGGTCGGTTATAATCTTTACGCCGCTGTCTGAGGTGATTAGAAATGAGGCATGTCCCAGCCACTTTATTTTCATTTAGCTTTTCCTCCTTGCTTTATCTTTTTAGATTCCTGAGCCAGGGAGATTACCAGATTAACCAGCGTGCGCACCGGCACCCCGGTGGCACCCTTTATCTGGTAGCCGCGTTCCTTGTCGCTGAGACTGGTGCCGGCAATATCCAGGTGCACCCAGGGGGTGTCATCAACGAATTCAGCTAAAAATTTGGCCGCGGTGATGGCCCCGGCCAACCGGCCGCCGACGTTCTTGATATCGGCGACGTCGCTTTTATTCTGTTCCTTGTACTCATCATACATCGGCATCTGCCAGATGAGCTCGCCAGCTTCTTTGCCGGCAGCGAGGATGCGGTCCATTAGCTCCTGATTGTTGCCGAAGGCGCCGGTGCAGATGTCCCCCAGGGCGATGCGGCAGGCGCCGGTCAGGGTGGCGGCATCAACCATCTTCCTGGCGCCCTGCTTCCTGGCGTAGCTCAGGGCATCGGCCAGTATCAGCCTGCCTTCGGCGTCGGTGGAGATGATTTCAATTGTCTTGCCGTTCATGGCGGTGAGGACATCCCCCGGCTTGAGTGCTTTGCCGTCAGGCAGGTTTTCCGTGGCCGGAATGAGCGCCATCACGTTGACTCTGGGCTTGAGCCCGGCGATGGCCGCCATGGCCGCCATGACTGCGGCGCCGCCGGCCATATCCCCTTTCATTTCCTCAAGCTTCTCGGAAGGCTTGAGGGAGATGCCGCCGGAGTCAAAGGTGATTCCCTTGCCTACCAGAGCGATGTCCGGCTCTTTGGCGGTGCTGCCTTTATAGTTCAGCACCATGAATTTCGGCGGCTGCTGGCTCCCCTGGGCCACCCCCAGCAGGCCGCCCATGCCCATCTCCTTCATCTGCCCGGCGTCAAATACGGTGATTTCCAAACCGTAGCTTTCCGCGAGTTTGGTGGCCATCTGTGCCATATCGCTCGGGGTCATGAAGTTGGCCGGCTCGTTGACCATGTCGCGGGCGAGGTTGGTCGCCTCCGCTATAATCCGTCCTTTGCTGACACCGCTTTCAAGTTGCGATTTCAAGCCATCGGCCCCCACGATTGAAAGCCGCTTGATTTCGCCGGGCTTATCCTCATCTTTAGTGATGTGCTTGCGAAACGTATAAGTCCCGAGCAGCGCCCCTTCGGCGATGGCCTGGGCGGCAGCCGCGGTGCTGATATCATTTATGCCGGCTCCCTGCGCTACGGTGGCGATGGTGCTGATTTCCCGGGCGCGCAGCCAGCGGCAGGCCTCGGCCACGGCGACACGCACTTTATTGAGGGACAGCTCTGCCTGCTTGCCCAGCCCCACTATCATCACGTGGGCTGCGGGCAACTTGCCGAGGCTGTGCACCATGGTTATCTCGTTCGGTTTGCCCTTGATTTCCCCCCGCTTTATCAGCTGGGTGATGGCCCCATTCAGCGCCCTGTCCACGGCCGCAGTTGCCCCTTCCGGACTTTTAGCGCCTTCAAAATGGGTGACAATGATAGCGTCGGCTTCAATACTGGCGATATCACCGACCAAGACCTTAATCTCCATATTTATAAATCTCCTTTCAGCGGTTTACCTCTCTGACAATCTTGTCCAGGACCGGGGTTATATCCCGTGAAGTATCAACAGCGAAATGGTTGTGGCGTATTTTCTGCACCGAACCTTTCATCTTCTGGAAAACTGCCCAGTCAGCTTCCGAGTGGTCTTCCGCCAGAGCAACCCCCTCGGTGCGTTTCCTGAGTCGCTCCTGTACTACCTCCAGCGGCGCTTCCACGCGCACCAGAATCAACCTGACATTGCACCGGTAGGCAATATGGTGCAGGTGCTCGCGGTTGCGCTCCGAGAGGTTGGTGGCATCCAGAACCACGGACACCCCCTTTTTCAGCAATCGCTCAATTAAATGATGGATGGCCTGGAACAGGCGGGCGCTTTCCTCAATGCCGTAGGTGGGCGATGGGAAAAGTGCCTTGCGCATGAAGTCGCTTTCCAGGATGACGACCGGGACTCTCTCCGCCAGACGGCGGCAAAAGTGTGATTTGCCGGTGCCGGGCAGGCCGCTGACCACGATGAAAGCCGGCTTCACCACCGGTTCCGGGAGATGGCCCAGGCTTTCCAGGAGCCGCTCGGCATCGCTGACAACCTGCGTCTCAGTCACACCCTGATTATAGAATGTTTTTCACGATTGTGCCAGATGGCTGGTCTCGCCTGGCCCCGGTTGCCGGTCAGGCGCTTTCGCCGTAGAAAGCGACGCCGAGGAGCCCGGGGCCGGTATGGACGCCCATCACCGGGGTGAACTCGGTGATAAAGAGCTCGGTGCAATTGAACTGCGCGGCAATGCGATTTCTCAGGACGTTGGCATTATTCAGAGCATCGGCGTGCATCACGGCCACGTGGAGCGGCTCTCCTTTGACTGCATTTCGCTCCATCAGTTTCAGGATGCGCTTCATGGCGCTCTCTATGGTGCGCGGCAGCGCTACCGTACGGGCGCTGGCGTGGTTCAGGGTGAACACCGGTTTAATCTGCAGGATGGAGTTGACCAGTGCCGCTGCCTGCGGCACCCGCCCGCTTTTCACCAGGTAATGCAGCGTGTCCAGCGCCGCGAAGAGGTTGACGCTCGCCATGACATGCTCAGCCGTTGCCTTCACTTCTTCCAGGCTCCGACCGGCGGCGGCTGCCCTGGCGGCGGCCAGCGTTACCAGACCCTGACCGGCAGCGGCCGTGGTGCAGTCCAGCACCGCTACGGTCGCCTCCGGCAATGTTTTCTCCAGCATCTCCTTGGCCACACATGCCGAGTTATACATGGCGCTGAATTTTGACGGCTCGGTGACGCAGAAAACACCTGCCGCTCTCTGGATGGCCTTCTGGAATGCCTTAAAGTAAATTTCCGGCGAGGAGCTGGCTGTGGTCGGCGGTTTGGACGCCTGCCGCAGCCTGGCATAAAACTCAGCGGCACTGATGTCTATGCCGTCGCGGTAGGTTTTGTCCTCAAAGATAAGCTGCACCGGCACGATTTCTATATCGTACCGTGCCACCTGCTCCGGGGGGATGCAGGCGGTGGTGTCAGTTACTACGGCCACCTTCTTCATTTGCTCTTCCGGGTCTGCCAGAAGTGGTAGGCATGGTCGAAGATGAGATTTTTCCTATCGCCAGCTTTTGCCATGGCCTCTCGGGTGCTCGGCAGCGACCTGGCAGCGAGGAACAGAAACATAATCACTGAATAGATGATGAGCATACCGGAACCATTTATCTGCCAGATGATGATGGGCAATACGGCCAGCCCGATGACAACCGCCAGCCTGACGTTGCTGGTGATGACGATTATGACCACGATGAGGGCTAGGCTGATGGCGAACTCCGCGGGTGTGAGGGCGAACAGGACACCGATGGTGGTGGCGGCCCCTTTGCCTCCCTTGAACTTCAGAAAAACTGGCCAGTTATGCCCCACCACCGCGGCGAATCCGGCGACGAATACCAGCATCAGTGGCACGTCAAGCCAGAGGGCGATTAATATCGCCAGCGCTCCCTTGGCGATATCGGCAACGAGCACCAGCAGCCCCGGCACCAGCCCTATTTCCCGTGCCGTGTTCACCGCGCCCATATTGCCGCCGCCAACCTGCCGGATGTCAATCCCCTTCAACAATCGGCCGGCGATATAGGCGAATGGTATGGAGCCAAGCAGGTAGGCAGTAATTATGGCTATCGCGGCATTAAGTACCATTGGCGTCCTTCCCTTCTGGTAGCTTTATTCAATATTGGCAAGGGGGGAATTTTAAAGCCATTCTGCGTCAGGGAGTATCCCCACTGGTTACTGTTGCGATGGTTTAAAAAATGCATAGCGTTGCCATATCCGTCGGCTCCTCCTGAGAACCCGCTCCAGAAGCGGCGGAATCAGAAAAAGCCCCCACATCACCAGGATGAGACCGGCGAAGGTCTGTACATTCAGCCTGCCGCCAACGTAGTAGACCACCAGGGTCAGTGTCAGCAGGCCGGAAATGATTAACAGGGAGACGCGCAGCCAGCGCTGGCGCAGGCGAATAAAAGCGGCTATCGTCAGCGCCAGGATAAGAAAACTCAGGGCTATCCAGGGAGCGAAATAATTGATGCGCTCCGGGGTCTGAGCGGTTATTTTCAAGCCGGGCGCCAGGGTTATGAACCAGCCAACGATGATGGGCATGGGGAGCAGCATTAAAGAGCTTAACAGCCAGTCCCGCCTGGCCGTTTGAATCAGGAGACAGATAATCCACCACAAGGCCAGCAGGAAATAGAACGGAATGGTGAGGAGAGACCACTCCCGGGGCAGGTAGGGCAGGATGAGGCCCAGGGCGGCCACCGGGATAAGTGAATAGCCCAGCCACGGGAAGACCCAGGCCGGTTTGCCGTGCCACCACCCATAGATTGATGTGCCGATGACCATAAAGGTGACAATGGACAGCCAGCCGACGTGTTGCCACCAGTTGAGGGCAAACAGGGCGGCAAAAAGCAGGTGCGGCATGGCCGCCAGAGAGGCTTGCTGCCAGCTGCCCTGGCTGTGGGCTTCATATATCTGCCTGGCGATGGCTTTGGCGGAGCCAAGCAGTCCCAGGCAGGTTCTTTCCGCTTCTTCCTCGGAAAGGCCGCGTTCTTTCAGTTCCTGGAGTCTGTCTTCAATGTGGGTCTCCAGCTCGCTGATGACCTCTTTTTCTTCAGCGAGGTCAATCTTCAGGTTTTCGCGGATGATTTCCAGATAATGATGCCGGGCCGTGGTCATTGCTTTATCCGTTTAGCTCTCCGCTGGCTGCAATATCATATTCACCGCCTTGATGAAGTCCTGCCACTGGACTCTCTCGGTGGAGAGTTTGGCGTGTCCTTTGGCGGTCAGGTGGTAGTATCGCCTGGGCCGACCGTTGGACAGTAACTGCCATTTGCCTAGGATTAAACCTGCCCTTTCCAGGCGGTGAAGCGCCGGATACAGCGTGCCTTCCTTGAATTTGAAGTAACCCTGGCTTCTTGTCTCCAGTTCCTTGATAATCTGGTAACCGTACATCGGCTGCTGGGCTATCAGGCAGAGAAGTAGCGAATCAGAGCTTCCTTTAATCAGTTCTCGTTTTTGTACCATAATTACCTCGTCTACATAAATATTTTGTCATTCTATATATTATTCTACTACATCATTTTACTACATAATTATTTACTTTCAAGTAAAGATTTTTTATATCATTTAATTTATGTGGCTGATAACAGACTCTATCAGATTTGATAGGCTTTCATTCCGACGAAGGTAGGAAGGTGGGATTCTCCTGTTTGGTTATTCCTGCAGGATTTCAGCCAGTTCCACCAGCTGGCGCAGAGCCTCCGACATTTTGTCCAGCTCTTCTCCCCAGCCAGTCCAGTCACCTGCTTTCAGATATTCCTGGGCTTTGTTGTAGTGCTCCTGTGCCTGTTTGGCCAGTTCCGTGAGCTTATCCGACCTTGCCGGCGGTGTCTGGGTGGGTGCTGGCAGTTCTTCCTTGGGCAGGCCAGTATAGATAGCACTCAGGCTCTCAGCAAGGGTTTCTTTCATCGCAATCTGGTCACCGCTGGCAACCACCACTCTTTTCAGTTCTGGCAGCTGCCCTTTCTCGGCCCTGAGGTAAATGGGTTCAACGTAAAGGATTGATTTCTCAATGGGTATGACGAGCAGGCTGCCCCGGATAACCTGCGAGCCTTTCTGACCCCATAGGGTGAACTGTTCGGAGATGGTTGGATTCTGGCTGATTCTGGCCTCTATTTGCCTTGGGCCGTAGATTAATTTATCTTTGGGGAAATTATAGGCGATAAGTTTACCATACTTATCACCATCGCTGCGGGCAGCCAGCCAGGTTATCATGTTGTCTTTCTTCTTGGGTGTGAAGGGAAGCATGAGGACAAATTCTTCCTGTTCTTCACCTGGCAACCGCATGATTATGTAGTAGGGCTCCAGATTGCGTTCGGCATCGGCATAAGTCTCTACCGGAATTGTCCAGAGGTCTTCCTTGTTGTAAAACACGCGCGGGTCGGTCATATGATAGGTCTGATAAACCGAAGACTGAATCTGGAACAGGTCAAAGGGATAACGCAGGTGTTGCCGTAGAGTTGCCGGCATCTCATCAATGGGGCGGAACAGGGCCGGGAATATAGCCGCATAGGTATTGGCCACAGCATCTCCCGGGTCAATAAGGTAGAAAGTGACCGCTCCGTTATAGGCATTGATTACCACTTTGACGCTGTTGCGGATATAATTTATGCCGCTGACATCGGGCTGGGAATATGGATACCGGTCGGAAACCGTATACGCGTCCTGTATCCAGTAAAGCTGGCCATCATCAATGACAATATAGGGGTCGCTATCAAGCTTCAGGAAAGGTGCTATATGGCTCACCCGCTCCTGTATGTTGCGCCGATATAAAAGCCGGCTCTCTTCGGCGAGTTCGTCGCTGATAAGGATGTTAAGGTCGCCAAGCTGCCAGGTAAAGGCCAGCTTACGCAGAAATGAATCAAGGGTGATGCCGCTTTTCGCTTCATAATGGGTGAAGACATTGGTATCCCCTTTGGGGTAATCAAATTCAGCGATTCTGGTATTGACGATTACGTAGCCCTCAGTTTTTTCGCCAAAGTAAATCTCCGGCCGTTTAATCTTGATGGCGCCAATCGGCGGCACGTCTTTGATAAACAGGTTGGGCATACCCTGCTCGGTAACCTCGTTGGTGGGGCTCATGGTTACGCCATAGCCGTGCGTATACTGGAGCCTGCGGTTCACCCAGGTTTGCGCCGCAGCGGTGAGTTTTTCTGGTGAGAGTTCTCTGGCGCCAATGAGCACCTGGCGGTAACTGTCATCAATCTGATAACGGTCAATATCGATATCATTAAAATCATAGTACAGTCTGATAGACTGTATCTGGTTGTAGGTGTCTTTGATGGGCCGGTAGTCCCATAATCGGATGTTGTTGATGGTGGCACTGTTTTGGATAATATCCTCTTCTTTTGGGGCAGCTTCAATGGGAATATCCCTCACCTCAATGCGGTCAAGGCCGAAGGCCAGGCGGGTGAACTGAATATTATTTCTGATATAATATGTTTCTCGCGCCAGCTCACTTGGCTCCACCTGAAATCTCTGCATGATGGCCGGATAGATGCTGCCGAATATGATGGCGAAGGCGACCCACAGCGCGATTGGCCCGAAAAGCCAGCGCCAGCCGCGGCGGTAAATGCCGACTATCATCAGCAGACCACAGATAATCGTGATGACGATAAGCAGTCGCCAGGCCAGCAGTTGGGCGTGTTCATCAGTATAGCCGGCGCCAAAGATTATGCTGCGTTCTGAATATAGAAGGTCAAAGATATTCAGCCGGTAGCTCCAGGCGATGAGGAAGAAGATGATGGCACCAAGGGCAAAGAGGTGTCCTTTAACCCGCCTGGTAAAGCCAGCGCGATTGAAACCGATATTTAGGACGTATACGGTTGTGGTGAAGAGCAAAGTGAGAACGACTGCCCAGACCAGCCAGTTCTGAATGAAATTGTAGAGGGGCAGGCGGAAAACATAAAAGCCCACATCTCTCTCCAGAAGGGGCTCGACGACATTAAAATTGGCGCCATTAATGAAGCGGAGCACCATTTCCCAGTGCCCCGAAGTGACGAGGCCGAAAATCAAGCTTATTAAGGCGGCGGTGGTCAGGATACCAATATCAATAGCACGGCGTACGAATAGCAGTCCCTGCCCGGTCAGCAGGCTGCCCTGAGAGGGCGGCGATAGCCGCCGCGCCACAAAGAGGCTGGCCAGAAGCAGGGCTAAAAAACCGAAAGCTCCGGCGAAAAAGAGCCATATCTTGGTGGTCAGTATAGTCGTGTAGATGCTGCTGTAGCCAAGGCTGCCGAACCAGAGCCAGTCCGTATAAATGCCTTTGCTGATAGAGGCTAAGACGAATATAGCAATAAGCACCCCGATGGCAATCAGCCATCTTCCAGTATGGCGGGGCCTCATCCGACTTCTCCGGGTCTGACTTGAACTGGGACTGCCTCTGCCCCATATCTTGTCCAGCTCGTCAAAATAGGTCATGGTTTCAGCTTCCAGAAACTGGTCAGTTGGTTGAATTCAATCATGCCGCTCTCGGCGATGTTATCAATTTCAATACCAGCTTCTACTGCTGCCGCTACCGGATTTAGACCACCGAGCAGGACCATGCCCACTCGGTTCAGGCCGATGGCTACCTGGCAGATGGGCTCGCTGGTGTTTCCCAGCGCATAGACACCATGGATGCCGGCTTCCCTGAGTGAATCCAGAACTTCCTGGGCTATTGACCTTGACGGGGCTGGTATTTCGCGGAAATTGGCCAGTATTTTACCATGTCCAGTTCTGGCGGTTTCCTGGACTGTGGTCATTCGGGCCCGGATATACTGTTCCGATGGGTCAAGGGAGGTGCCGGCATAATTGATAATGGCCACGAAGCGTCTTGGCTTGGAATCCCTTACCTCAAGCACGCCGCCAAATCGTGAGTCGGTGGGGATACCTGCTTTGAGCAGGGCACCGTTGATGACCACGCTGCATACGGTGGCCAGCCCCATTTTCCCCTTGGGGACGACCACTGAGCCAAGTTTCTCCCCTTCCGGGGCAACGGCTACGAGGTCGCTGACGCTGAGCTTGGCGCGGAAAGCCTCGCCCATCGCCGCCATCGCTGGCGCAAAATCGGCGCAGTCAATGATTGAAGTATTTATGGGAACCTGTCCGGTGCGCGTTTTTGGATTAAAAGTGGTGTGGAAGGCGAGCAGCTCAAGTTTCTCATGAATGAAGCCCACCTGTTCGGGAGCGAGCGCCATTTTAAGTTCTTCCAGCCCTCGTTCGGTCAGCGTCCGGCCATCATGCCCCATGGGCTGCGTGTAGCCACGTTCATCGGTTATCCTGAGGTGGTACCTGACTGCCCTTTCGCTCAGGAAAATGCCATGCCGCTCCAGTTCACGGGCGAGGTGAATTGAGCCCAGCGGCTCGGTGGACTCGCTCAAGACCTTGAGAATGGCAATGATTTTTCTTTCCGTTTCAAAACTGGCTACCTGTACCATGACTGACTCCCTTTTGCTAGACAGACTTTCGCTATTATAGCATTAACGCTAAAAAAGCTAAATGAAGTTATCAATACCATTTTATTATATTAAGAGCTCAATTTCTAAATCGCTTATGGTTGGTGCTATTTACGGAGATTGTTCTTTTGCTCACCCCCTTAATCCCCCTCTCAAACAGGTTCGTCTTTGGCGCTCCATCTTAATAATGTTTGAGAGGGGGAAAGAGTTGGAGAGGGGGCGGAGCCCCCTCTCACTTATAACTCCCCTCTCCAGCCATTAAAGCCCGCGGTCATTTACCAGTGATTCTGGCTGGAGAGGGGACAGAGGTGAGTTAAGCACATAACAGCCAAAGGCAAACAGAACCTTTGGCCTCTAATTTCTGCTTCCCTCACCTGTCAATTCGTACTGGTAACCCCTTTTTCGCCAGATAGGCCTTGGTCTCCGGGATGGAATAAGTGCCGTAGTGGAAGATACTGGCCGCTAGCACCGCATCGGCCTTGCCGGTGACCAGCGCCTGATAGAGGTCTTCCAGTTCGCCGGCACCGCCGCTGGCGATAACCGGCACGGTCACGGCTTCCGATACGGCGCGGGTGAGTTCAATATCATAGCCGGCGCGGTGGCCGTCAGCGTCAATGCTGGTCAGCAGTATTTCTCCCGCCCCTTTTTGTACGGCCTGTCTCGCCCATAGAAGGGCATCTATTCCGGTGGGCTGCTGGCCGCTGTGGGTATATACCTCCCACTTTGGTTCTGGACTGGTATCTAGGCGCTTGGCATCTATCGCCACCACGATGCACTGGCTGCCGAACTTCTCGGCGCCTTCCTGTATCAGCTCCGGGGTAAGTACCGCGGCGGTATTGATGGAGACCTTATCCGCTCCTGCCTTCAGCAGGCGGCGCATGTCAGCGGTGGTGCGCAGGCCGCCGCCAACGGTCAGGGGCATGAACACCTGCTCTGAGATACGCTCAACCGCCTCCACCAGCGTATCGCGCCCCTCCGGTGTAGCGCTGATGTCCAGAAACACCAGTTCATCGGCGCCCTGCTGATAATAGAAAGAGGCCAGCGCCACGGGGTCGCCGGCGTCGCGCAGCTGGACAAAACTCGTGCCCTTGACCACCCGGCCATCTTTCACATCTAAGCAGGGTATAATCCGCTTGGTGAGCATAGAAAATTATCTCCTTCTGATTAAGGGGTTCTGGTGGCCAGGGCGCGCCTGATGAAGTTGTCATACATCTTCAGCCCGTGCTCGCCGCTCTTTTCGGGATGGAACTGCGTCGCCACCAGGTTGTCGCGCGCTATCACGCTGCCCATGGTGATGCCGTAATCCGTCTCACCGACCACCAGGGAGTTGTCCTCAGGCTCCCCGTAGTAGCTGTGCACGAAGTAAAAGTCGGCGCCATCAGGGATGCCTTCAAATAATGGGTGGCTGACGCGTTGCCTTACCTGATTCCAGCCCATGTGGGGTACTTTTAGGCCGTCCGGCAGTTTTTTCACCCGACCCGGGATAATTCCCAGGCAGTTATGCCAGCCGCCTTCTTCGGTGCCGGTGAAGAGCACCTGCAGGCCGATGCAGACGCCGAAGAAGGGCCGGTTATCGGCAATCAGCTTCTTGAGCGGGTCCACCAGCCCGAGGTTGCGCAGGTTCTCCATGGTATTGCCGGCAGCACCGACTCCGGGCAGGATAATCGCCTGTGCCTTCAGTAAATCCCGGGCAGCGCTGGTTATCCTGGGCTGGTAGCCCAGCCTGGCGATGGCATTGGCCACGCTGCGCAGGTTGCCGGCGCCATAATCAATCACCGCAATCATTTCCATCTCTCTTATTTCATCAGGACATCTCTATTTTACTGGTATTTTGGCTAATATGGAAACAGGGGGCACGCCACCGTTTAGATAAAGGTTTTATTTGCCTTTGGCTGGTAATTTACGCCTCACCCCTGACCTTTCTCCAGTCAGAATCACCGGTAAATGACCACAGGCATTAATGGCTGGAGAGGGGAGTATAGAGGGGAGGGGGCGGAGCCCCCTCCCCAATTCTTTCCCCCTCTCAAACATGATTAAAATGGAGCGCAAAGGACAGACCTGTTTGAGAGGGGGAGCAAGGGGGTGAGTAAAAGAACAACCATAGGCAAAGGGTAACCAAAAGATATTGTCTTGACGCTGCGAGGCAACTATAGTTCAATTTAAAAAGGCATTTCTGACGGAGACAGGCTATAATAATGGTGGAAGTTGACGGTTTAATTTAGCTGTGGCTAATCAGGCTGGAGAATGAGGATTCTTATCACTGGCATATTGCTGACCGGGCTGGCGCTGGCTATTCCCGCCTGCGCCCCGGCCGGAGAAGCAGACGACCGGCTGGGGGTGGTGGTCACTATACTGCCGCAGGCCGATTTTGTGAAAAATGTGGGTGGAGACAGGGTTAAGGTGACGGTAATGGTGCCGCCGGGGGCAAGCCCGCATACCTACGAGCCCAAGCCGGCGCAGATAAAGGCGCTGGCCGAGGCCAAAATGTACGCCAAGGTGGGCTCGGGGGTTGAGTTTGAGCTGG
>Ga0194111_10007999_pt1 | contig 11719 bp, 12 predicted proteins | sample TA2KigC300mmetaG_FD_146194 | JGI IMG/M metagenome (GOLD analysis project Ga0194111, IMG submission 146194) | Freshwater microbial communities from Lake Tanganyika, Tanzania - TA2015033 Kigoma Deep Cast 300m | ecosystem: Environmental > Aquatic > Freshwater > Lake | place: Tanzania: Lake... | reverse complement strand
CCGGGGCTGGAACCGTCTGGAGGCGATACGCGAGCTGTGCGAGGCCGCGGCCGAGCAGGCCAACATGCCAAGAGCCACGCTCCTCGACGCCGCCGTCCGCGCCCGCGAGGAGGCCGCCGGCACGGCCATCGGCGACGGCATAGCCGTGCCCCACGCGCGCATCGCCGAGCTCGCCAAGCCGATCATCGTCCTCGGCCGCTCCGTCGCTGGCATCGAGTGGGACAGTCCCGACGGCCTCCCCGCCCACCTCATCTTCCTCATCCTCACGCCGGCCGACGCTCAGGGCCTCCAGGTCCAGGTCCTCGGCGCGCTCGCCCGCGTGTTTGGCGACGCGGCCTCACGCCAGAAGCTCCTCGCCGCCTCGGGCGAGGCCGACGCCTGGTCCGTGCTCCGCCAGGCCCTCGCACGGCACAACCTCGTCCAACAGGCCTCGAAACCTGGCCCCGAGGCCGCCTGATCCTGCCGGGTCGCCACTTGGCCAGGCAAGAGGGAACGGCTGACGTGTTGGAACGGTTTCATCTTGCGGCTACACTGGCCGCCTCCCCAGCCCCGTCAAGATGCGCACCAAGATGGCCAACTGCGCGCGCCAGGAGTTGGTCATCTTGAAATCAGGGGCAACGCGCTCCTTGTCCGAGCGGAAGGCCAGTGGCCACAACCACATAGGGCGCCGGTCCCACATTCTCGGGCTACCTCCTGAGGCCCGCCAAGATGCCCACTTCGTCGCCCGGCCCGGCGCTAGAGGCCGGCGAGCGCGGGGCAGAACTCTCCGGCGGGCAGAAGCAGCGCCTCTCCACCATCCTGGAGGCCACGCACATCGTCGTCCTCGACCAGGGCCGCGTCGTGGAAATCGGCCCGCGCGACGAGCCGCTCGCCCGCAACGGCGTCTACCGCAAGCTCTACGATGCCCAGGTCGGCGGCATGCTCGCGCCCCGCCCCGACGCCCCTGCCTGAGTATGGCCCCTAACTATGGTAACACCTCGATCTCCTGAAATCGTCCTCGTCCTCGTCCCTCGTCCTCGTCCCTCGTCCTCGACTCTTCCCCCCACGGGAAGTGCCGAGCCAAGAGAATCAAGGACGAAGGACGAGGACGAGGGACGAGGACGATAGCCGATGCACTCGCCAAGACCAGGAGGCTTGCTGCGACTGCTCGGCCCGCTTGACTTTCCCCGCGCACAGCTTAGAATGGGACATACGCGGGGCATTACGCCCTCGCCACCAGGCAGGAATCCCTCATGCTCAGCGCCGGCGTCCTGACATTCCGGGAGTTCGCCATGCACGAACCCTTGCCGCTGGCCACGGTCCACCAGCGCCGCGGCCAGCCCAAGAGCGGCACCGACTGGCGCGACCTCGCCATGCTCCTCCTCCAGTTCCCCGCCCTCAAGCGCCCCCGCGGCCCCGTCCTCGACTGCCTTCAAGCCACCGGCGCCGGCCCCGATGTCCTGGCCGCCTGGCAGCACCTCGTCGCCCAACAACTCCGCCCACGGGAACATGGTGCCTGACCTCGGTACACGGATAAGCGAAGAAAGAAGATCTGACACCCATCGCACCCATCGCACCTCGGAATCGAGCGAGGTGGTCCCGGACTGGCCTACGGTTCCTTGCGCGGAGAGCCAGGCATGAGCTTCAGGTGCTCCTGGCAGAGCTGTTGGATGCGGGCGCTTTTCGTCTTGCCGCCGATATCCGACACGACCCCAGAGAGCGACGCCAGACGGTTGCCCCGCACGCCCTCGAGGAGCTTCCCGAAGACAGCCACAATCCGCTCTTCGGACTGGCGCAGAGCGACCTTCGCGTTGGGGACTTTCATTGGCTGCCCAGAGGCGTCGCGCTTGGGCTTGCCGTCCTCATGCCATTCCAGGTACGGCTCATACTTGGCGTGTGCGTCGTCGAATAGCCAGACGGCTCGGATGGGCGGGTACTCCAGGGCCTGGCGGAAGAAGGGCTCCGTCGCTTGGCTCTGGAGGCCACTGACGATTGGCAGACGCTGTTCCACCATGTAAGTCAGAGAGTTGATCGTGTCCTTGCCGGCCCAGGCGGAGTGCTCGAAGGTGAGGTACTTCACCCCGTCCAGCTCGCCCCGGGCGAGCAGCCCCTCGCCGAAGGGGAAGAGGAACTGCCGCGCGTCCTTCCCTTCATTCAGCCACCTCTCGATCTCCCTGGAATCTCTTCGCTCCATCAGGCGCGCCAGAGCATACGCGGAGTGGTATCTGAGCCAGTAATCCTTGTGCGTGAACAGGGTCTCCTTGAGCTTGGGCACGGCTTCCACGGCGCCGAGCTTGGCCAAGGCGACGGGCACGTGCGCCCTCTCCCCGTTGCGTCCCGTGGACTCCCCCGGCTTGCCGTCCATGCAACTCCTCGGCTCGGAGGGCCAAACCGTGTCAGGCGCCTCCAGGCACTTGATCAGGATGGGGATGACCCGCGGATCCTTGAGGCTGGGGAACATGCTTGGCTTGTGCCCCTCGAACCCGCTCGCAATGTAGGCATACTCCCCCACTGCGCTCAACGAGCCGTCCCCGCGGCGCGCGAGGAATTCCTCCTGGCCTCCGTCCAAGACGGCTTGCACTAGGAACTTCGCATACTCGGCGGCGAATTCCTGCGGCGGCCCGATCCGCGCGAGGCATCGCCCCAACCGAAGCTTCGCGTCCCGGGTCGCCGTCGGCTTCCTGAACAGCTCCAGCCCCGCCTTCTGGGCCGCTGCCTTGTCCAGTTCCGCCATGCAATAGAGCACGCGCACCTGAAGGCGTTCCTCGGAGAGATACTTGGCAAGCCGCTCGATCTTCTGCTCTTTCGACAGCTCCGTGGAGCGCACAATCTCGCCGATCTCGACGTCAGCCTTCGTCGCGGACGGCGGCTGGGCGCACGCGAGCGCAGCGGCGAGGAAGAGGGCCGCCAAGGCCATGCACATTCCCGACACCGCCCGGCACAGCACCGCTTGCCTCCTTTGTCCGTCGGGAAATGGGTTCGGACCCCCGAGCTACGCCAACCATACCACTATAGCGTGACAGCCCGCCGTAGTTCAACAGGAATCTCGGGGAGCTCGCAGGACGCCTCACGTATCTCTCGGCTTGCCCTACCATCTCCAGCCCTGCTTTGATCAGAGAGCTTCGGGGGGCCGGATACGGAGTCTTCCTGGTTCAACAGTGACAATGGCGCCGCGTTGGAGTTCCGCTCCGTAGTGGCGGAGAGCGTAGAGGCAGGCCTGGGCCTGTCGTCGTGCAGCGATGCCGGCCAAGCGCACGATGCCAGAGTGTGGCATGTGACGGACGACGGACAGCTCGCCGTAGTCCTTGTCCAAGGTAACGAGAGTGCGGCCCCCGCTGTGCGCTCGGGCAAGGATCTCCTCGTCGCCAGGGTCCTCGGGCCATTCGCCGGCCCAGATCGCTTCGTGGCCCGCTTGCTCGAGTTCGTGCCGCGCGCCGCCCCAGACGCAGGTGTCGAGGAGGAGCTTCACGCAAGGCTCTCGGCAAGGATGGGCTCGACGCGCTCGTGGCCGACGACGCGGTGAGCGTAGGCAAGGCAGGCCAGCACGTCCTCTCGCTCAAGCCACGGGTAGCCTTCGAGGAGGGTCTCGATGCTGTCGCCCGCGGCGAGCATGGCGAGGATGTGTTCGACGGCGAGGCGACGCCCCCTGATGATCGGCTTGCCGCCGAAGATCTTCGGGTCCACCGTGATCCGCTCGAGCAATCTCTCTTCGTCCATCGGCTTCTCCCAATGCGCGCAGGTTCTCAATCCGTCCGCCAATGAGTATATCGCGTGGGGGCCGGAATGCAAACATGGGCGGGAAGAACAGGCTGCTCGTCCTTTCCTTATTCCCTTGCCCCCATTCCCTTGCCTTTCTCTTGCCCGCGTGGGAGACAAGAACGTCGCAAGGGAATGGGGGCAGGGGAATGGGAAAACCAGTTCGGGCCAGAAGAATCCGCCTGCAACTAATGTGGTGCGGGGTCGGGCCTTGCCTGTCCCGTGGTGTCGGTTGGGCCGGGGAGGCCGGGGCCGCCGGCGGCGGTGTAGCCGTGGCTGGCGCCGGAGGCGTCGGGGCTGACCGACAGCGCGCAGGGGCCGGCTCATGCCTCGCCCCGGGCCTCGGACCAGGTGCGTAGCTGCCCTGGCTCGACGATCCAGAGCTCGCCGGCAGGGTCGCGCTGCTCAAGCTCATCCGCAAGCTGTCGGACAAGCCTCAAGACGGCGCCCAACCGCAGGCGGGGATGCCTGAGGACAATGATGCCGGACCCGCCTGCGGGCGGGTACGCAAAGGGGTTGGCGAAGTGGAGGTTGAGGGTCAGCAGACAGCGCTGTTCCCGTTCGCAGAGCTCCGCGATCCGCTCGTCGCTGGCGCCGCGCATTCCCTCGTCGAGCACGGTGTCCGCCTCGTGCCCCCGCTCTCTCAGCAGTACGGCAGCGTCAGGCGGCATGTTCTCATCCAGTTTGAACGTGAGCCGAGGAGTAGACTTGCCCATTGGTTTCCCGAGCGCCCCGCGTGGGTCGTGCCCCCTGGGTCAAAGCCGTGCAACGGGTCGGGTCAGGCGCCGACGCCGGCCGGGATCACCCTCTCCCGAGCGAGCTCCGCGGCGTAGCGCATCGCGGCGCGCACGTCCTCACGCTCCAGAGTCGGGTACGCGGCAAGAATGTCCTCCTCGCTGTCGCCGTTGGCCAGGTAGTCCACGAGCAGCGACACCATGATCCTCGTGCCCCGGATGCAGGCCTGTCCGCCGCATACGCGCGGGTCAATGGAGATTCGGTTTTGCCAGCTCCGCTTCTTCATTGGGACCCAACCTCCTGTTCTCGCCGTCAGCGGGCTCAGCCGGCCGGCGCTCCCTCTGCCTTTTCTCTTTGAATCATTGTAGCGCACTGCCCCAGCAGAATCCACAGGCGCAATGCTCCCCGCTTTGTCCTCGGGGTGCGCCTTCGCCCAACTACCGCGTACCAATGGTGTCGGTGGGGCCGGGGAGGCCGGGGCCGCCGGCGGCGGTGTAGCCGTGGCTGGCGCCGGTCTTGTCGGGGCTGACCCAGAAGGCGTAGAGGCTCCCGCTCCTGAGATGGAAGCGGAAGCGGATGGGTTTGCGGGAGTCGCGGGGCAGAGACGCCCCGCCTACGAGGGCGGAGAGGTCGTCGGCGCCTTTCCAGGTCACGGGTAGGCAGGTGGAATCGCGGGGCAGGGATGCCCCGCCTACAGTGCAGTTCTCGCGGGTGAAGGGGGCGATGGGTTTGCCGTCTGCGCCCAGGACTTCGGCGCGGAAGTCGCCCTTCGGGCAGGCGAGGTTGACGAAGAGGTGCTTGCCCTTGAAGCTGACGGGGCGGGTCGTCAGCGTGCCGCCCTTCTCGTCGGCATCCATCGAGGCGAAGCCGTCGCGGCGGAGGAAGGCCAGGCCGGTCGAGGCATCGGCGTCCCACTGCCCCTTCGGCTTGGCGCGGCCGGTGAAGTAGAAGAAGAGGCGGTCGCCGACGACGAGGCAGCCGCCGCCGACGGATTGGACGTTGCCCATGTTCCACGCGGTCTCGGTCTCGTTGACCTCGAGGAAGCGTGTGCGGTCGGGACGGCTCCAGTGGAAGCCGTCGCGCGAGTAGCCGAGGAGGACTTCGTTGCGCTTCTGCATGGAGAGGCGGCCGCAGTCGCCGTTGTTCGGGCCTTGCCAGATGACGAAGAGGCCGAGCATGAGGCTTTCGTACGGCGTGGCATCAAGGTTGTAGAGCTGGGGCGCGAGGCCGCTCCACTGCTTGTTGGGGTTGCGTGGGTCGTCCTTCTCGCCTGACACCCAGTTCACGCGGGCGGTCGCGACCTTGGCCACGGCGGCGCGGGGGTCGGGGTCTTCGGTGTAGGCGCGTGCGCGTCCGCCCCAGTTGACGCGCTCGCTGATGACCCACACCTTGCGGAAGGGATTGTAGAACACAGTCGTGCGGTCGCCGCCGATGGCCTGCGAGGCCACGGGGTCGCTCCAGCGCAGCCCGTTGGTGCTCACCCGCATGACGAGCCGCCAGCCCTTCCCATCGCTCTCGGTGGCGAAGTACTTGAACCGCTCACTTGATTTAGAGTCTTTGGCGTCGCTATCGAGCCACACGAGGGTGGTGTCGTGGCGCGGGTTCTTCGGGTCGAGGCCGGGGGCGAAGAGGAAGTTGGTGCCGGGCTGGAAGTCGAGCGTCGGCTTCTCCCACGCGATGCCGTCCTTGCTCGTCGCGTAGCACACGGTTGCGAGGTATCCGCCGCAGTACCACATCTTGAACAGCTTGTCCTGCGGGTCGAACCAGGCTCCGCCGCTGAAGGGCGCGGCGAACCAGCCACGATTCTTATTCTCCCACGGCTGGTCCGGCTTCACCACGGGATTGTCCTTGCAATACTCCACGCGGTGAAACGTCCGCTTCAGCGTCGTCTCCTGCACCAGGAAGTCGTCCACGAAGAGCTGCCGCCCCACGTCAATCGGAATGACCTCTGGCGGCTTGGCCAGATAGGGCACGGGCATCGGCTCGTTGGGCGGCCTGTCGTACTTCGGCGGCCAGGCCTCGGGCAGCACGATGCCGTTGTAGAGCACCTCGCTCCCCGCCGCCCGTGCCGCCGCGAGAACGCCCAGGCCGATGACGAACAGCCACGCTGCGGATTCCTTCATCTACGCCTCCTTCGCGCGTGAGGAAGGGCACTCGTCACCTCAGGTGACTACGGTAAGGATGCAGGCCACGCCTGTCAAGCGCCAGATGGCTCGCCTGTTTGTGAACGGCTTGCACTAGCAGAGAAACGCACTATAATGGGCGCTGGATACCAAGGGTGTGCGGGCGCTGCGTGGCCAAGGGGACTTGTCGCTGATGGGTTCCCTCGCGCGGCCTTCGACGCATTCCGGCGCCGAAGCGGGGCAGAGCGGAGACGCTTGCCACCCAGGGCAACACCCTTGGTATCCACCGCAGCGGCGCCGGTTGCTTGGCCCGCCATAGTCGCCAGTTCGGGGCGCCAATGGACGAGGCAAAGAAGCAACCGGCGAAAGAGCATGGTTCTGTGAAGGGACCGTACACCCAGTCCTCGGTGAGGTCCCGCATCGAGGCGCTGTTCCTCGACAACGTCGGGAGAGTCCTGACGCGCGAGCAGATCATGGCTGCGGCCAAGGACCCCAAGACCGGGCGAACCCCGGAGAACTGGCACCAGCGCATGTCGGAACTGAGGACAGATGCAGGCTACACGATCCAGTCCTGGCGAGACCGCGAGGACCTCAGGATCAGCGAATACTTGATGCCGACGGCCAAGAAGCGTCAATCTGGCAAGAGAATGAAGATTGGGGGGCGGGCGTGGAAAGAAGTCCTGAAGCGCGCCACTGACGCGTGCGAGTGGACGGATGGCGGCGTTCGATGCGGCCTTAAGGAGGGCGAGAGCGATCCCATAGGCGGTGGGCGGGTCCACCTGACGCCGGACCACAAGAGGCCCCATTCCGTTGACCCGCTTGCAGACCCCAACGATCCCAACGCGTGGCAGGCGCTCTGCGGAAGGCATCAGGTGCTCAAGAAGAACTTCTGGGACCACACGACAGGCAAACTGAATGTGCATGCCATCGTCCAGGCGGCGCCTGAGCGTGTCAAGCGCGAGGTCTATGCCTTCCTGAAGGATTACTTCCACCAATGAGCCGGTCAGCAAAGAAGCCCACGAAGTACCGAGAGAGCCATGCCGATGCCGAGCACATGGTGTCTGAGCTATTCCAGGGTCTGGAAACAGGGCTTCTGGAGGCATCGGCCCCGACCTCGGCGAGCGTTGTCATCCTGCCCCCGCACGACGTCCTGCGAACACTGGAGAGGGTCAGAGGGCAGGTAGCTGCGACAATCCTGGACCCCTGGTACAATAAGGGGATAGGCGGAACCCGGTCAGACTACCATGATTGGCTCTCGCAAGTGCTCGATGCGGCTTGCGGGGTGTCTTCTCACGTCTTCCTGTGGGGGTTCCCTGAGATCGTGGCCAAGTGCCTCGACTACGTTCCCCCAGGCTGTGAACTCGTCGCATGGCTCACGTGGTATTATAAGAACTGCCCATCCGTGATCAGAGGCTGGCGCTCGGCACAGCTTGCTTGCCTCCACTTCGCTCACCGGGGAGTGCGCATCTACCCGGAACACTTCCTCAACGGCGCCCAATTGGAGAAGCAGCGGGAGGGGAAGCTGCGCTACATGCCCGGCCCCCCGAGCGTGATCGAGGCGCCTCTGATAGTGGGCTTCGTCGGCCGCTCGGAGAAGACGGGCCACCCCGCCCAGAAGCCCGTGGCGGCCATTGAGCCCCTCATCAAGATGACCACACAGCCGGGGGACATCGTGCTCGACCCCATGTGCGGCTCGGGCACCACCGGCGTAGCCGCGCGCAACCTGGGCCGCTACGCGATCCTTTGCGACATCTCCGAGGAATACACTCGAATGGCGGAAGAGCGGCTGGGCGTCAGGCGGGTCGGCTCTCTGCCGGAGTTCCACATTTCCGAGTTGTTCCCAGAACATGTCAGTGTGACTAGCTGACGCTAATCGCGCCTAAGCGCAGAAGGACCACGTTGGCCGGTTTTCAAAGGTTTCAATGGCCGCCCCCGAAGGACTGGCAGGACTTCGAGCGCCTCTGCTGCGATCTGTGGCGCAAGATATGGGCTGACCCTGGAACAACAATGCACGGACGAAGCGGCCAGTCACAGCGGGGGGTGGACATCTACGGAAGGCCAGGCGAGGGACAGGAATGGGCTGGGATACAGTGCAAGCGCAAGAGGGCATTTCCACAAGAGCGGTTGATGGAATGCGAAATGCGAAAGGAGGTTGAAGAGGCCAAGGCATTCCAACCGCGGCTTTCACGCCTGATCATCGCGACGACCGCGCCGAGGGACGTGAAAGTACAGGAGATCGCGAGGGAAATCACCTCTGCCCATCAGTCCGAGGGTCTCTTCTCGGTTCAGGTGATGTTCTGGGGCGACATAGAAGACCAGCTGAGCCAGCATCTTGACGTTGCCCGCGCGTACTACCCTCAGTTCTCTGTGCAGACGGGAGATGCTCTCCCACGGGTATTCGTCGCGACATGGCGGCTCATGTACAAGGGGCCAGACCCAGAGGAAACAGCGACAATCGACAGCAAGGGTGGCTACTACGTCTACGATAGGCGGAAGTTCGATCTGTCAATCATCGTGCCATATGACGAGCGAACCCGCAGAATCGTGTGGCAGAAGGTCTACTCCCATCTTTGGCAGAGAGTCCCTGGCGGGACACGCCATCACGTGGAAGAGCTGTCGGTGGAGAATGAAGACCTTATCACCGGGCACAGGCAAGGGGACCCGTTGCATACCTTGCGCTACGAGCGGGTGCGATGAACCGTGTGGGGTCTTTCCACTGCAATCACTAGGCCAGCTTTGCCATGGCTCTTCCTCCTTGAGGTCGACCAGCGCGGACTCTAACTCGGCCGGGACGGTCTGTCAAAGGCGTGGCCACCTTGACACGCGGCGGGCGTCGGCGTAATCTGGCTCAGCAACAAGGCCATCCCTCTGAAAGGAGAAGCCCGATGCGACGTGCCCACGGCTGTGTGCTTGCTGGCCTGCTTGTTGCGGGCGTAGCGTCGTTCGCGGGCGAGGTGCAGCTCAACCGGCCCGAGGGGCTGGGCTACGACAGCGAGGGGCGGCTCTATGTGGCCGACAGCAATAACCACCGCATCCTCGTTTTTTCGACGGAGCTGAAGCTCGCCCAAACCATCGGCTCCGAAGGGCGGGAGCCGGGGCAATTCACCCGACCCACCGATGTGGCCTTCGATGCCCAGGGGCGAATCGTCGTGGCCGATGCGGGGAATAACCGCGTGCAGGTGCTCGACAGGGCGGGCAAGCCGCTCAAGGCCATCGGCGAGCCCAAAGGCGGCGAGGGCGACGGGCAGTTCCGCGCACCAACGAAAGTCGCCACGGACGAAAACGGCCATATCATCGTGACCGACACGGGGAACCACAGGCTCCAGGTGTTCGACCGCGAGGGGAAACACGTCTTCACGCTTGCCAACCGCACGGGGCCGATGCCCATCGAGCTCGTGAAGCCCGACAAGGAGGGCAAGAAGACGCCGAAGAACTGGGAGCGGACCGACCCCGGGCAGTTCAACGAGCCGGGCGGGGTCTTCTACGACAAGGCCCTGAAGCGGCTCTTTGTGGCGAACGGCTGGAACTGCCGGGCCGAGGTGCTCGACTACGATTCCGCCACGGGCGAGATCAAGCGCCGCCCCGAAGAGACCGGCATCGTGTGGGGCTGGTGGGTCACGAAGGGCATCACGGGCGACGCCCAGGGCCGCCTCCTCGGGTGCAACACGGGCTTCGGAAACGTCCTCATCTTCGACAACCGCGGCGGCCTGACGAACAAGAGCCAGAGCGCGATGACCCTCACCGGCGGCCTATACGGGAACATCCGCGACCTGATGGACATCGCGGTCGCGCCCAACGGGGACATTGCGCTGGCCGATGCGGGGAACAACCGCGTAGTGGTCTTCCCGCCCGACCTAAAGCTGCCCGGCAGCCCGCGCGCCGTCAAGCTCGCACGCGACGGCGCGACGCTCGCCTGGGAGACCCCCCAGCCGATCAGCCCCGCCGTCCGCCTCCGCAAGAGCGGCCACCCCGAGCGCACGCCCGGCCACGAGAAGCCCTGGGAGACCGCCGACATCATCGAGGTGCCACCACGCGGCAGGCCGGCCACTGTCCACGAGCTCGCCCTGAAGGGCCTCGAGGCCGGCACCCGCTACTACTACCGCCTCTCGTGCCCCATGATGCGCACCATCCCCGCCTCCGGCTACACCCGCGAGTTCGCCTTCGCCACACTCCCGCCCAGGGGCAAGACCGCCTGCGTCCGAATCCCAGTCAAGGTCTTGCTCCTCACCAACATCGTGAACCTTGACACGGTGAAGCCCGACACGGCGGCGCCCCCGCCCATGCCGACGGCGGAGATCAAGCTCTATCGCAAGGCATTCGCCGAATCGCAGCTCTTCTACTGGTGCAACTCCTCGATGCGGTACTGGATGGATTGCGACATCTACATTGACGAGACGCTGTGCCGGACGGGACGGGACCGCCCCGACTGCCCGGAGTTGATGAAGCTGCCGCGGGCCAACCACGACGAGTCGCTCAAGAAGCTCGTCGCCGCCGAGGGGCGCGAGAAGGAGGTCTACGCCGGCCAGGTCGTCTGCGAGGCGGTCCGCAACTGGAACGACGGGGCGAAACGTTGGGACTACGCCGGCTCGGGCGGCGGCACCTGGGGCGTCGAGTGGCCCGTCCCAGGCCGCAGCCACTTCCTCGGCGGCTCCGACGTCGCCTGGCTCATGACCCACGAATACAAACACCAGTTCGAGAGCCAGCACGGCAACAGCGGGCTCGACACGGAGGACGACCGCGACGTCTTCTGCCACTTCTCCCCCCAATACCCCGGCTGGCAGTGGTGCACGGCCTACGACCACGGCGAGCACTGGGACGGCATCGCGTGGCAGGTCCGCCGTCTCAGCGCCGCCCAGTACTTCCGCAACCTCTACGGCGAAATAGCGCTGGCCGACGACGCGGACGGCGACGGCATCCCCGACGCCGACCCCCGGCTGCCCCTCGACGAGCAGCGCTTCGGATCGAGCCCCAAGCGGGCCGACACGGATGGCGACGGCCTCGACGACATGGGCGAGGTCCTCGTCAGCCGTTGGGTCACGGCCCTCAACGCCGACATCCGCAAGCGCGTCCCAGGAAAGTGGTTCGTCCCCGACCCCACAAACCCGGATTCCGACCACGACGGCGTG
>Ga0194111_10007992_pt1 | contig 11723 bp, 13 predicted proteins | sample TA2KigC300mmetaG_FD_146194 | JGI IMG/M metagenome (GOLD analysis project Ga0194111, IMG submission 146194) | Freshwater microbial communities from Lake Tanganyika, Tanzania - TA2015033 Kigoma Deep Cast 300m | ecosystem: Environmental > Aquatic > Freshwater > Lake | place: Tanzania: Lake... | reverse complement strand
TCTCTTGTGGCCCAAGAGATCGAGACCGATAACGGAATAGGATGGGGTCCATAACGTTCTCCTTGCTTCTGGAGAACGTTATACAACATTATTGAATCTGACGCCAGCTCTTTCTTTATTCAGTTTTCAAAGAACTTTTTTCAAAGCGCTAAAGTGTTACGAACATTTGAATTCAGAATTTTGAATTTGTTTCGGATTTCGAATTTCGTGCTTCGGATTTCATATGCCTTACTTTTTGTGCTGCTTCTTCGATCGCCTCCACGATCTTTTTATACCCTGTGCATCGGCAGAGATTCCCTGAGATCGCTTTTTTGATCTCTTCCCTTGAAGGCTTCGGGTTTTCGTCAAGTAAACCTTTTGCCGTGACGATCATGCCGGCGGAACAGAAACCACACTGGATCGCGCCCTTCTTTACAAAACTCTCCTGAAGGGGGTGGGGATGGTCCGGCGTCCCGATTCCTTTAAGCGTTACTACGCTCTGTCCGTCAGCCTGAAGCGCAAGGGTCAGACAGGCATTGATGGGTTTCCCGTTGAGCAGGACGGCGCAGGCTCCGCAGTCGCCCTTGCCGCATCCCTCTTTCACCTCGGTGTGACCTAATTTTTCTCTCAGGACATGAAGAAGTGTCTCCTGTGGATTGACCTCGGCCTTCTTCCATTCCCCGTTCACATTAAGCTTCAATATGTAGGTTTTGATTTTTTTCATCTAAGCAAATTCGATTTAGCATGAAAATGAGATCCGGAACCGAGTTCGGGATGACAAAAGGTTATTCCAATATTGTCATGCTGAACTTGTTTCAGCATCTCCCGGCTTCAATATTAATTCCCTTAGCCCCCTCTTCAAAAGCACTGAGGCCATTTCTATCCTGTATTCTTTGCTTGCCCGGATATCCGAAATCGGATGGACTTCTTTGCTGATAGCCTTGCAGCATGTTTCCAGAAGCTTTCCGGTTACCTCATTGTTCTCCAGCATCTTCTCGATTTGATAGGCCCGGATCGGTCTGGGCGCAACAGCTCCATAACCAATCTTTGCTTTTTTGCAAAAAGTTTTCTCCATCTCCATCAAAACAGCAATACTGACCACTGACACGGCCATGGAATTCCGAAGGCCCAGCTTGAAATAGGCTATTTTTGCATTGGGGTTGAATTTGGGAACAATAACCTCTTTAATCATCTCGTTTCGTTTCAGTACCGTCTGATTTGGTCCAACAAAAAACTGATGGATAGGAACCTGTCTCTCTTTCCCACCTTGAATTACAACGATGGCCTCCAGAGCCAGCAGCGGAACCGCCGTATCCGCCGCAGGAGAGCCATCTGCCAGATTTCCTGCAATCGTTGCCCGATTTCTCACCAGGGGGTTCCCAAGTTGATTGGCTGCGTGGGAAAGAAGGGGGGCCCATTTCTGAATAATTCTGGAGGAGGCCAATTCCGAAACGGTCGTAAGGGCCCCAATGTGGATTTTCTTTTTATCTTCTTTAATGTAGGAGAGGCCTTTTAAATGGCTGATATCGATCAAGACCTCGGGACGGATCGCTCTTGCCCGGAGGTCCGGAATGACATTCGTCCCTCCCGCAATCAGCGTGGCCTTCTTCTTCCATCGCTTCATCAAAAGGAGGGTCGCTTTCAGATTTTGAGGCCGGAGATATTCCATTCTTTCGCCCTATTTCGCACTGAGATCTACCCTCTCAGGTAGGCTTTTTGGATCACATCACTCTGAAAGAGTTGGCTTCGATTCCCTTTCACGACGATCTCTCCTTTCTGCAGGACATATCCCTTGGAGGCGATGGACAGGGCTTTCTTCGCATTCTGCTCGATCAACAAGATCGTCGTCCCCTCCTCATTGATTTTTCGGATGGTCTTAATAAATTCTTCCACCAGGATCGGGGAAAGCCCCAGGGATGGCTCATCCAGGAGAAGGATCTTGGGCTTTCCCATCATGCCCCGTCCAATCGCCACCATGCCCTGTTCTCCCCCACTCAATGTCCCGGCGAGTTGCTGGAGCCTTTCTTTGAGGCGCGGAAAGAGTTGGAAGATCGCATCCAGCCTGTTGGTGATTTCTTGCTCATTGATCTCTGAAAAAGCCCCCACCTTTAAATTCTCGAGGACGGTCATCTTGGGAAAAAGCCTTCTCCCTTCAGGGACAACACTGATCCCCGCGCCAACCACCTGGTGGGTCTTCCACCCCAGAAGGGATTGCCCCTCAAAAAAAATCGTTCCTTCAACCAGGGGAATTAGCCTCAGGATCGACTTCATCGTAGTGGACTTTCCGGCCCCGTTACTTCCAAGAAGGCAGACCAGTTCCCCTTTCTCGATCTCCATGCTCACCTTTCGGAGCATGGGAACTCCCCCATACTGTGTTGAAATACCTTCAAGCTTGAGCATCCTTCTCTTCCCTTCCCAGATAGGCTTCGAGCACTAACTCGTTGTTCGAAATATCCTGAAAAGTCCCTTCGGCAATCTTGCGGCCATAGTTGAGAACGATCACCCTATCCGCTACCTCCCGGATCACCGCCATGTCATGCTCAATGATGATGATGCCAATTTCTCCGACCTTCTCCCTTACCTTCCGGATGTCCTCCATCAGCTCTTCGGTTTCGGCGGGAGACATCCCGGCAGAGGGCTCATCCAACAGAAGGAGTTTTGGATTGGAGGCCAGCGCCCGGCAGATTTCCACTTTTCTCCGGTCAGCCTGGGGGAGATCTCCTGCCCGCTGGTAACAGTTTGTTAACAGATCCTCACTAAACTGACTTAAAAGCTCCAATCCTTTTTCCACACCTTGCTCGATTTCTCTCTCCACATAACTTCGCCGGAAGATGGCATCGAACCAGTTCGAGTCCTGGTGAGGATGCATCCCGATCAGAACATTGTCAAGCACGCTCAGGTTGAGAAAAAGCCTGTTATTCTGAAATGTCCTGGCAACCCCCTGCTTGGCAATTTTAAAGGTGGGAAGGCCCACCAGATTCTTCCCGCAATAACGGATTTCACCTCCCGTGGGTTTATAGATACCGGTGAGGAGATTGAAAAAGGTCGTCTTCCCCGACCCGTTCGGTCCGATCAGGCCGACCGTCTCTTCCCGGTCAATGATGAAATCCACTTCATTGACAGCGGCTAACCCTCCAAAACGTATCGTTAATTTCTTGGTTTCTAACAATGGAGACATAAGACTTTATACCTCATTGGCAATAGTCGATTTTTCAAATGTCAAATGTCAAATGTCAAATGTCAAAGTTCAAATGCCCAATCAAACTCAAAGCTAAAATGTCAAAAATAATTAAAGAAATTTCTGAAAAACTATTTTTCGCCCTCTGATTTCACAGATTTTAAAAAATGATTCCACAGATTTATCTTTATTTATCAATGCGTTTCTAATCGGTGTAATCAGAGATTTCTGGACTTTTCCAGAAATCTCTTAAAATTTGGGATTTGATATTCCTTTGACATTTGAACTTTGATCTTTGGCATTGATTCACCAAATTATTTTTTATAGACTCTCATTTTCTGAGGAAACAGGCCCTGAGGCCGAAACATCAACATCGTGATAACGATCACACCGTAAATCAAAACCCGGAAATCCTCAAAGGCCCGAAACTTCTCCGGCAGAATTGTCAGGAGGATAGCTCCGATGATCACCCCAAAGACGTTATCCATCCCACCCAGGATGACCATGGTGACCACCACCACCGATACGATGAAGGCGAAATTCTCAGGCGATATGAAACCAATATAGTGGGAGTAGACCGTTCCTGCTACCCCTCCGAAAAAGGCATCGATGCAGAAGGCTAATATTTTATACCAGGTCACATCGATTCCGTGACACCGGGCGGCAATCTCATCTTCCCGGATGGCATTCCAGGTCAGCCCCACGCGGGAATGATGAAGACGATGGGCAACGAAGAGAGACACTCCGACCAGAAGGAAGATCAGGTAGTAATAATTTGACTGGAAGGGAAGCTGGTAACCAAAGAGGCTCAACGGGTCTTTGAAGGAGTGACCGAACAGGGAGGGAGGAGGAATGTTGGGGATGCCATTGGGCCCGCCTGTCCATGAAAAATTGTTGAGGAGGATATAGACGATGAGGCCAAAAGCGATTGTGACAAGGGATAAGTAGTAGTCCTTGGTCTTCATACAGGGAATGCCGAGAAAAAGACCGAAGAGAGAGGCAAGGCTTCCGCCAACCAGAAGACCCAACCAGAAGGAGATATGAAAATGAACCGCTAAAAGGGCGGAGGCATAGGCCCCGATTCCATAGGAGGCGGCTGTGGCAAAGTTGACCACATTGGTGCTTCCAAGCTGAAAATTGAGGCCGAGGGCGAGGATGGCAAAGAGGCCCGCCATGACGCAGATGTGAATCAGGTAGGGGCTCGATTGAAAAATAAAAGGAAGAGTAAGAAGCATCGCAACAAACCCTGTTCCTGCCACGATCTTCATTTCTTTAAAGAGTCCGGTCAGGGCGTGGCGCGCCTTCTCCCATTTTTTAAACATCAACCCCAGTCCGATAAAAAAGAGGAGAAAAGCGATCACCTTTCCTGTTTCATAGGTCTTCATGAAGGCGGCAAAGAGAATAAAAAAGAATGCCTCCACTGCCAGCAGGATGACGGCCCGTCCGATGGTTCGGGGTAGCATCACTTACAAACCTCCTTAAACCTTTTCGTAGACTTTCTCTCCTAAAATCCCGGAGGGTTTAAATATTAAGAAAAAGATTACCACCAGAAAAGCAAAGACATCGGTATAGGGAGTGCCTCCGGGGATGAAGGCCGCGGCAAAGGTTTCCACAAATCCCAGGATCAAACCGCCGATGATGGCTCCATAGACATTTCCCAGTCCTCCCACCACGGCAGCCGAAAATCCCTTTACGCCTCCCATCAATCCCATATCAAACCGGATGATATTGTTGTAGGCCCCGATGAGGATGCCTGCGATGGCGCCCAGGGCAGAGCCGATTAAAAAGGTGGCCGCCACGGTGCGATCAATATTGATCCCCATCATGGCGGCAGCCTCTGTGTCCTGGGAGACCGCCCGGATTGCGGCTCCTATTCTCGTCCTCTTGATGAGGAGAAACATCATGGAGATGAGGAAGATCGTCGTTCCAAAAATGATTAAACTATCGAGCCGGACGAGAACGCCCCCCAACTGGAAACTGGTCTGTGGCAGAATCCTCGGAAAGATTTGGGGATTGCTTCCATGGGGAAAGGAGAGCCTCACCGTTTCCCGGACAACCATCCCTAATGCCACCGTGGCCACCAGCACCATCAGCAGAGGGGCATAACGAAAGGGTCTGATGACGACCCTCTCAAAAAAGGTCCCGATCAGTCCCGTGAGAACCATGGCCGTCAGGATCAAAAGGGGAACGAAGACAAAACCCGGGAGAAAGGTCACTAGTCCAAGAAGTTTCGCCAGTCCATACAGGATGAGGGTCATAAAGGCTCCAAGGATACAGACATCACCATGGGAAAAGTGGACTACATTGAGTGCGCCGAAAAAGAGATTAAATCCGATGGCGATGAGCGTATAGGTGCATCCGAGGAGTAATGCATTGATCAGTTGCTGAAAGATTTCTGCCACTCCGATTCTCCTTCCTGACAAATCATTTTCAGTCCCTTCACTCCTCATTTCCAAGACCGGAAAGAGGGAGGAGTGAAGGGAAAAATGCCCGAGGGGTTAGGCAAAAGATTGAATCCACTATTTAGGGAGTTTACGCGCTCCCTTGGCATAATCTGATTCTTCCCAGGTGATCCACTTGCCGCCCTGCCCGACGAATCGGCTGACCATGAGATTGGTTGTCTGACCGGTCGCATCAAAACTGGTTTCGCCCATGAGACCTTTATATTTGATTCCCCGAATATATTTGGCCATTGCCCCTTTATCGTCCGGTCCGGTTTTTGAAATGGTTTCGAGAATAATCCCTGCTGAGTCGTAGGCGTTAGGACCATAGGCGCCAAAGGGTTCCCGGTATCCAGCTCCCTCATAGGCCTTAAGAAACTTTGTTCCCCCTTCGAGCTTATCAATGGGTTTTCCAGGTTTAATGGTCACTACCCCTTCTGCCGATGGACCGGCTACTTCTAAAAATTTATCGTCTTTAATCCCCGAAATGGCAAAGAACAGTTTCTTCAGGCCCACCTTCTCCATCTGATCCCGGATGAGCGCTCCCTCCATCACCACCCCGCCAAAATAGACGGCGTCCGGATTGAGGCCCTTGACCTTCGTCAGGATTGGACGGAAGTCTGTTGTCCCTACGGTAACGCTGTCCACGGAAAGAATCTTCGCTCCCTTGCCCTCTGCCATAGGCCTGAAGGCTTTGAGGTTCATCTCTCCATAACTGCTCGTATCCGAAATGATGGAAAAATTCTTATATCCCAGTTCCCCGATCACCCAGTCACAGAGGGGGCCGTTCTCCTGGATCAGGGTAGGAGCCACACGATTGACCCCCGGATATTTATAGAAGCCGGTGATGTCGGGATGGATTGCCCCCCATACGATGAAGGGAATCTTGTAAGTGTGAAAGATATGGATCGTAGCCAGGGCCACCGGGCTGTTCCAATGGCCACTTGCCGCCACTACGGCTGGGTCAGAGACGAGTTTGAGCGCAGCGGCTACACCGGTTGCGGGATCAGAGGCATCGTCCAGAGCCACCATCTCAACTTTGTAAGGGTATTTTCCGGAAGCATTTGCCTCGCGAATGGCGAGATCAAACGCATTTCTCGCCCCCACTCCCTGCGCCGCATTGGGTCCGGTGAGAGGACCGATGAAACCGATCTTCACCACCTTCGATTGTGCCCATCCGCTTGAGGTGATCAAAAGGATGGAAACCGCTAAAAAAAGAAAAAGAACCATCTTTCGATAAAGAAACTTCATCTTCATACCCTCCTTTTCCTTTGAATATTTTTGCTACCCCCTCGAGCAGCAATGTTGGACGCCTTACTTAATTGTGACGAGATCTTTTGGCTATACTCCATGACCAGTTTGATCAGTTCGCCCACTCTCCGTTTACTGATTCGATAAACAGGGCCTGCTATGCTCAATCCTGCGATCAATTCACCGATGGGGTCCAAAATGGGGGCGGCCACTGCTCTCACATCCCGGTCCGCCTCCTGATCGCTGAAGGCGACCCCCCTCTTCCGAATCTGTCTCAGATGAGCCTTGAGCGATTCGGCCTCTGTGAGGGTATGGGGAGTGTACCGCCTCAAACCCTCTTTGGCGATGATGTGATCCCATTCCTCCTCCGGGAGATGTGCCATCAGGATTTTGCTTGAAGCCCCGCAATGAAGGGGAAGAGTCACCCCCGGCTGGAAGATTGAAAAGCGGACAGGCTCTTCGCTCTCCACCCTTTCGAGAACCACTCCTCTTGTTCCGTTTACGGCAGTGAGAAGAACGGTCTCTTTCGTCCGGAGAGACAGCTCCTTCATAAAAGGTTTGGCAAGGTTGGCGAGATTGAACTGGCCTTTAGCCAGCAGGCCTAATCGCAGGGCATTCAAACCAAGAGAGTACTGAGCCGTCCCATTCTCCTCTCTGAGAAGATCGTACTGGGTCAATGTCCTGACCAGGCGGTAGGTCTTGCTCTGGCTGTATCCGAGGCGTTTCGAGATTTCGGAAACCGTAAATAGAGGTGTAGAAGCCTCGTAGAGGAGCAGGATATTCAATCCATGGGCAAGAGACTGGTTGATCGCCATTGTTATATTTTAACAACCTATTGCCAAAATATGAGAATACCCTTAACAGAGCCAAATGGTTTTGTCAAGAAAAAAATGGGGAATGGGAAAATAGTCGGGGAGATGAACCTCTTCGGGAAGGAATATGCCTTGACTTCCATCCTATCATTTGCTAATTCTCCTGCTGAGCTTATTTGAAATAGGAGGTGAGGGTGATGTCGAATGTGGTCGGAATCATTGCAGGGGTCGTGGTCGCCATCCTGGGAGTCCTTCTGCTGGTCTGCTGGTGGCCAATGTTCATCGCCGTTTTTAAAGGAATGTTCCCCATCCTTTTAATCTTGATCGGTCTGGGGGTTCTCCTCTATTACTTCAGTGAGATCAAATCGAAACTGGACCTGAAAAAGGAAGATACTTCTGCTGAAACGAAATAGCAAACCATACTCAACGACTTTATGAAGAGGCTTGGAAGCGAAAAGGGTTATATCCTGATCGTTTCCCCATCTTTTAATAGTCGGAGACGCTTCACCCCAAGCCCGAGGAGCTCTTGCTTGATGGTCTTAAAATATTGGGGTTTCAGGTGAGTCACATAAATTTTCCCAGGAAGGGGATCCATCTTGGCAAGCTCCTTCTTCAAAAGCCCAGGAGTTAAATGCCCTGTTTTAAGAGCCAGCCCCTCCATCCTTTCCGGAAATGAAACTTCGATGATCAGGCAATCAATCCTTTTGCCTTTTAATTTCTCCCAGGTCGAACCCGTTGGACCTGTATCGCCCGTATAAAAGACCTTCTTTCTCTTTTCGCTCTCAATGAGATACCCTGCCGCAGGAACAGAGTGGTGAACCCGATAGGGGGTGACCGTGTAACCATCGACCTTAATGGACCGATTGGGTTTCAGGTCGATGAATCCGACCACTCCATTCCCGATATTTGGAATGGCAGTAAAATCGGGCCAGATCGAATTATTCAGGATATTCTTCTGAATCGCTCTCACGACTTGCGGAATAGCGATGATATTCACTCTATGCCAGATATTGCTAACAATGATATTGTCTAAAAGGAATGGTATACCGATGACGTGATCGAGATGGGCATGGGTGATAAAGATGGTCTCAATCCTCCTCTGTCCTCTGATATCCAGCGATTTGGTCAGACTCCCTGCATCAAACAGGATCTTATCATCCAAAAGGAAGCCGGAGGGTTTACGTCCTGGAAACTCTCCGCCCGAACATCCCAATACCTTAATTCTCATGGTGATTCTCCTCGACGATTGGTGGAGATCAACGCCCTTTTATCAACAAATTATAGGGAAACCTGCCTGCCTGTCAATAAAAAAATAGGGGCCACACTTTCTGCAACCCCTATCTCGTCATTGGTAGCGGGGGGTAGATTTGAACTACCGACCTTCGGGTTATGAGCCCGACGAGCTACCGGACTGCTCCACCCCGCGATTTGTGATAACACTAATCCATCCATAAGAATTTGTCAAGCGTTGAACCATCCTCCTACGCCTCAGAAATCTCAGAACTGGAAGGGTTGACATCCTCTCCCCTCTTTCTTAGAATAAACTGAAATGAAAAAGACCACCTGTCTTTATATCCTGAAAGAAATCTTCCCGATCTTTCTCATCGGACTGATGACCTTCACTGTGATCCTTCTGATGGATAAAATTTTAAAGCTGATTGAACTGATTGTGACCCGGGGAGTCAGCCTTTCACAGATTCTTATGCTCCTTCTTTTTATCTCCCCCTCGTTCCTCATCTTCACTATTCCGATGGCTTTCCTTCTGGGCCTTCTCCTCTCCTTCGGAAGGCTTTCAGGCGACAGCGAAATCACCGCCTTTAAAGCCTCCGGAATAAGTCTTTATCAGCTCTATCTTCCCGTTCTCCTTTTTTCTGTCGGGACCTATCTGCTTACCACCTTCCTGGTCATCTATGGCCTCCCATGGGGAAACCGCGGATTCAAGGCAACGCTCTACCTGATGGCTCAATCCAAGGCGGATATTGAAATCAAAGAACGGGTCTTCAACGATGTCTTTGATGGATTTGTCCTCTATGTCGATAAAGTTCCAATCCAGGGGAAGAAGATGGAGGGCATTCTCATCTATGATGAGCGGGATAAGGAGAAGGTCAATACCATCTTTGCCAAGGAGGGTTTTCTTGCCAGCAATCCGAAATCTCAGGAGGTCACCCTCCGGCTCCTCAGCGGAGACATTCACCGCTTTGAACCCCGGACGAATATCTATCAAAAAATGCAATTTGACACCTATGACATCAAGCTCGAACTGTCAAAGACTTTCGCTGCGATGGGAAAGAAACTGAGGGAACACGAGATGTCGATTGACGATATCAAAGAAAGGATCGATAAGAGAAGGTCATTGGGGGAGGATATCACTCCCCAGGAGGTCGAACTCCATAAGCGATTTGCCATCCCTTTCTCCTGTCTGGTCTTCGGTCTGCTCGGAATTCCGCTGGGAATTCAGCCCAGTCGCTCGGGAAGGTCCTACGGATTTGTTCTCAGCCTTCTCATCCTGCTGGCCTATTATGTCTCGCTCACCGCCTCGGAAATTTTCGCCATCAAAAAAGCGATCCCCCCATTTCTGGCGGGATGGGCTCCCAACATCCTTTTTGGAGTCTTTGGAATCTTCCTCCTCATCAAGGCGTCAAAGGAATCTCCATTTAAACCCCTGGTCTGGATGACGGAGGCATTCGATTTCATCCAGCGGAAGTGGAAAGGGCTCTTCAAAGATGTTTGAAAACTATTGGGTCCTGCACCGTTATGTCATCCGGGAATACCTGAAGGTCTTCCTTCTCAGTCTGAGTGGTTTGATCCTCATCTATATTGTCGTCCTTTTCTTTCAGAAGGTGGATACCTTCATCAAATACCAGGCCCCTTTTCTCCTCATCTTTGAATATCTCCTCTATAAGACCCCAGAAGTGATCTTCCAATGGACCCTTCCCTATGCGGTTTTGCTCTCAATTCTTCTCACCCTCGGGACTCTCTCTCGCCACAGCGAAATTACCGCCATGAAGGCTGGAGGGGTCAGTCTCTATCGAATTACGATTCCTTTATTTATCATCGCGCTCATCATCAGTTTCTTCTCATTCCTGGGAAACGAATATCTTGTCCCCCTGACCAATCAGCAGACTCGGCATCTTCTTTCGGTTAAAGTGCGGAAGGAACAGCAAACCAGTTTCTTTAAAAATTACAAGATCTGGTATTATGGTGACCGCGGCATCTTCAATATTCAACTCTTAGATGCAAAGGAAAAAATATTAAAGGGAATCACCCTCTATCAATTTGATGACCAGTTTCATTGCACCCGTCGAATCGATGCCCGGGAAGCAAGATGGATTGATGGAAAATGGAAACTCTTTCAGGGGGCGATCCGGGAATTTAAGTCGGAGGAAACAATTAAAACAATCCCCTTCGCTGAACAGGAGTTTGATTTTCAGGAGGACTGGGAATCTTTCCAGAGGATCGAACGTAAGGCAGGGGAGATGAGCTACACCGAACTCCGTAACTATATCCAGAGGATCCAGGTCTCTGGTTATGATACAACCCGGTATCTAACGGACCTCTACGCGAAACTTTCCTATCCGTTTTTAAACCTGATTATGGTTTTGATCGGTATTCCATTTGCCCTGAAAACCGGTCGATCAGGAGGGGTGGCATTGAGTATCGGAATCAGCGTCATGATCGGATTTGCTTATGGGGTGATCTTCTATGTCTTTCTCTCCTTCGGAAAATCGGGGGTTCTTCCTCCTTTTCTCGCCGCCTGGGCTCCAACCCTCCTCTTTGGTCTCGCCGGAATCTTTACCCTGACGAGCATCCGACAATAATTTAAATCCGAAGCACGAAATCCGAATATCGAAACAATCTCAAATGTTAGAATTCCAAATGTTCAAAACAAAAAGTTTAAAATTTGGGGTTTGAACATTCGGATTTGTTTCGAATTTCGGCATTCGAATTTCGAGTTTCCCTCGACAAAGTCGAGGGTTAGGAATTGGCTAAGAGGTTGAAAAAGATGTTGATCTCACGGAAGGTGTCAGTTAAAAAAAGGATACCGATAATAATTAAGAAAAC
>Ga0194111_10007985_pt1 | contig 11726 bp, 8 predicted proteins | sample TA2KigC300mmetaG_FD_146194 | JGI IMG/M metagenome (GOLD analysis project Ga0194111, IMG submission 146194) | Freshwater microbial communities from Lake Tanganyika, Tanzania - TA2015033 Kigoma Deep Cast 300m | ecosystem: Environmental > Aquatic > Freshwater > Lake | place: Tanzania: Lake... | reverse complement strand
TGGACCCGGGGGATGGAGATGGGGGGTATATTATTGGGGAGAATTTGAATGGGGGGTATACAGTAGGCAATTTTTCAGAAGAGATGATTCAGTTTTTTATTAAGTACGACCTTCTTACGAATCTTACAGCGACTATCGTTCTTCCTGCTGATGGATTCACTATTGAGCAAGGGAAAACACTTCACTGGAGTATCAATTACGAGGGAAAAGTAGCCTTCATTTGGCCTGTTTTTTGGAATGAGGCAGGAACTATTGATACTACTAAACTTGAACTCGGCAACCATCCATTAAGGAGTAAGTATGGCACAGATGTTCAAGTTATATTTGTGGTAAAGGAAAGGCCAGAGAAAGATCCTGTAAAAATAGCCGAAGGATTTAATGAACGATTCATTATAAAAAACTCTGCATTCATTGATTATGAAGCAATGACAGAAGATGATATTCAAGCATTTCTGGAAAGCAAAGGAGGATACCTTGCCAGTTATATGTGGAATAAGCATCGAGCTTCATATTGGATTAAAGAAGGAGCGAAAATAGCGAAGATTAATCCTAGAATTTTGCTTGTGAAACTTCAATGTGAAAACAGCTTAATTCAAAATCCAAATCCTACTCAGTTTGCCTTGGATTGGGCCATGAATGCCGGCTATACGGAGGATAAAATTTATCCTGAGTACAAAGGGTTTGGGACCCAGATGATAAGAGGCGCTCAAGATTTCCTTAGATATTGGTATAGTTTGGCTAGTTCATTCAATTATACCTGTGATGTTGACATTAACGAGAATCCGGAAATTACTGATTTCAAACCGTTTAAATCACTAAATGCTGCAACTTTTTCGTTGTATAAATATACGCCTCATATTAGAGAAAAAGGACTTTTCGCTGGAAGCGAATGTGTGTATGAAAAATACAATGAATATTTTGGCACCAATGATTTAGGTGGTGAAACAGAGTAAGTTTTGCTATACAATATGAGAAAAATTATTTCCATCTTAATCTTTATTCTCCTAGTCATTATAGTAATATTTTTTTTGTCAAGAAATTATGTTAAAGAAGAGCTTAGGCAGAGAAACTCTACTCCGCTTGGCTTCTTTTTGAAAATCGATTTGAAAATCGATGATAAAAAAGAAATTCTGCAGCAACTTTTCCCAAAAAGCTCAATAGAGATATACAAAAAAGAGAAGAAGGAGTACTATAAAATAATTGGAGATTCCAAAACAGAATTTAATGTTAAAGATGGAACACCCGTTCGAGAAAAAGAAGTGACTTTGGAGATACTGCCAATAGATATAAACCGTGATGGAAAAGAAGAGGTAGCAACATTTGTCTCTATTGCCTTTACTGGAGCTGTAGCCGAAGGTTCGCGGAATCGCTTTTATATAGCTGTATTTAAACGAGAAAATAATCAATATAAGCTTTTAACTGAACAAGAAGTGAACAAGCCAGAAGAGCTTGAGATATTTTACGATTTGTTAATAGAGAAATTTGAAGCAATTGATCTTAATAATGATGGCATTCATGAATTAATGACGATTTACAAAGCTGATGCTTATTTGGGTCTGAATGCTGAAAAAGTGATTATTTTTGAGTGGCGTATGGATAAATTTTATCCAATCTGGAGAGAGACACTTCATTTAGATACAAGCAGGTATAGTAGACGTCGTGACGGTGCAAAGATCTATGATGCTGACTTTCAATTTATACCTTCGGGTAATAGCTACCCTAAGATTAAAGTTAAAAAAGTAATTTCTAAAGAGAATGATATAATATTTTCTTCTCCTAAGATAGAAATTAAAGAATATATATGGAATAACAAGGAGAGAAAATTTAATGAAAAATAAACAATTAGGAATTGAGCTATTCAAAAGAAGTGTTTTAATTGTTATTACATCATTTTGCCTGACTCTGCTATTCACTTCTTCATCATTGTCTCAAAAAATAAAAATATCTCATGCTAAAAATATTTCAATTTTCAAATTAGAGGATGCCAGACCTTTAAGAGCGCAAGTCAATATCGCGATTCCAACAAAATCTACAGTTGGCATGGAAGCATGGAAAGATATAGTCACACCGGGGATTGACTGGCTGGAACAAAATCAGTCAGCAGATGGTAGCTGGGGGCAAAGCGGCAAGACTGATATTCGTGATACTGAGCAAGTTCTAGAAACAATACACTGGCTGAATTATCAAGAGCATGCTTCCTTCTCTAATGGTATAGATTGGTTCCGTTTGTCTTTCGCTGGAAATAATGATTATACAGCACGTAAGGTTTATATCCTATCTTTTATTTCAGATGATACAACTGGCCTCAATGATTTCTTTGCCCAACAAATCAACCCCAACGGCGGCTTTGGCTACCAAGCAGGTTACGCCAGCGACATTCTAACTTCAGCGCTTGTCCTGCGCGCTCTTACAGCAAGCGGTTATAAAGACCCTGGCGATAATCCTGATGCAACTGTAATTGCAATTCTCAATTATTTACTCACCTCAACCAATGCTGACGGAGCCTGGGGCTACCGGCGCGGTGATGAAAGTGCGCTTTATCCCACATTGATTGTCTTGGAAGCATTACTGCCATATAAATCATTTACATTAGGAAGGCCGGGCGGAGATATTATCATTGCCACCAAAATTGAGCTTGCCCTCTCCTGGGTACTAAACAAACAGCAGGCGGATGGAGGGTTTGGAAGTGGTTCAAGTAATATCACTCTTAGCGCTTTAACATACCACATTCTACTTCAATATGAAGCTTATCCCGTAGATAATGAAAGAGCAATCTCTTATCTCCTTAATTCGCAAGAAGCTGACGGCAGTTGGAATGCCCAAGACCCTTATGCCACTGCTTCAGCTCTTATGGCATTAGGTCGTCCTGATTTAGAAGTAACTAATATTGAACAGGTTTCAGAGTTATTAGAGCCTAACCAACCAGCTACTTTCAGAATTACTCTTAGTAATAATTTAGGTTATATCGATTCTCAACCTTTTAATTTCTTAAAGGAACCTCAGCAAGTCAAAGTTTTTATTGATAGAGAGCAGGAGACTGTTACTTGTGAAGGGCCGGGATGTGAAGAGTATGAAGTAATATATCTTGAGGCAGGTCAGGTTTGGTCATTTGATTTAGGGGTGCGTAATTTACCCGCTGGCAAACACACCATTTGTTTAGAAATTGATTATCCTCATTCTGAATTTAGGAAAGAAAATAACATTAAATCCTTAGATTTTACTTGGACTGGTGGATTTATCGGGCCGAGACCGCCATCTTGGATTGGTGCCGCAACTAGTCCGACTCCAGATTTAATTGAGCTTAGATGGTTTGAAAGCATTGACCCTGTCGCGGAGTATCATATCTATTTTGGAAAAGCCTCTGGTCAATATGATTATTTGGCTCAAGCATATCCAGGACAAGGTATAGGTGTTTATTTGGGCGATTATCTTTTTGATCATCAAATAGATTATTTCCAGCCTGGTATTGAATATTTTATAGCCATAATTGCCTATGATAACTTAGATAACAGAGGCGACATTTCAATGGAAACAAGCGCTTTTGTTTATAGTAATCCAGATTCAGTCATAGGTGATATCCCGATTTATATTAATGATAATAATGGTAAATTTGTACCTAATGCTAATATTAATGTATTTGGCATTGGAGATGTGAGTAATTTGGATTATGACCCGGTTTATTTAGGATATTATCCAGGAAATTATTACCTTACAGTTTCTAAAGCGGGCTATGAGCAAGATGCTGGAGTAATAGAGATTTTGCCAAGTCAAACCGCGGAGCCAGTGAGTTTTGTGCTTAAAATTATCGACGATGGCACTCCTCCGCCTGTAATTACAGGGGTTGCTGTCCAGCCAGGGAATGGTCAGGTTGAAGTTTCTTGGGATCAGTTAGGAGATTCAGTTAGCGATTTTTACTACTATGCAGTTTATCGTAAAACCTCCTCTTTTACGAATATCGCAGGAATGACCCCGATTGGTAAGCTATCCAATCCTCACACAGGCACTTATACCGATTCCAGCGTCGTCAATGGCATTTCCTATTACTACGCCATCACCGCCGTTGACCTTGCCGGAAACGAACTCCCAGAGGTAATCTCTGCTGGTCCAGCCAAGCCAAACAGCCCTCCTGTATTCTCCAACCTGAGGGCCCAACAACGCTCTGATGGAATGGTGCAAATCAATTATGATGTTACAGACCAAGAAAATCCAACGCTCACCTTGAGTCTCGAATATGACGTTGGGGTAGGGTGGCAGGCGGTAACGCATAGTAGTGGAATGGGAACGCAAGCGATTGGAACAGGTAAATTTGCTCTTTGGGAAGCTAAACAAGAGACTGATGGGCTTGACCAAGATATTAAAATTCGCTTGACTGCTTCAGATGGCGAAGCCGTTCATTCAACAACCCAAATTGAATCAGCGCCTTTTCATCTTGATACCTTAAATCCGCCTTTGCCCTTGGTTGACGCAGTTGAAAGCCCCACGAGTATTCGTAGTCAAACCTTGACAGGCACAAAAGAAACAGGCACTGCCTTACGTCTTAACGGAAAAGAAATTAAGGCGCTTGGGACAGGGGCAGACTGGGACCATGAGGTTTCTCTAAGTGAGGGAACAAATAGTTTTAGCTTTGTTGCCAAAGATGCTTTTAGCAATATGAGCGGGACACAGGGTATCACAATTGTTTTAGATACGCTCTCGCCAGATGAGAGCACTAGTGTTGTTGAGGTTGAGAAAATTTCTCCAACAGAGTTAAAGCTGTCCTGGGAAGCAGTAACCAAAGATAGCATTGGCAATCCCGAGACCGTTCAAAAATACCTTATTTATCGTGGCACAACCGCTAACTTTGAACCAACCCCAGAAAATCTTATTGCTGAAGCGACTGAAACAACTTATACGGACACGCCAGCAACTCTTGGCAATGTTGATTTCAACTCGTATTACGCCATTGAAGCTGTGGACGCGGCTGGAAACCGTTCCTGGTTAGCTAACCGAATCGGCGAATACGATTTTCGTCTCCACACCACAATCGGCACTGACTATACTTTGATTTCTCTACCCTTTAGCATTGAGGGGGTAGAGTTGGCATCAGACCTTGCCAGTTATATCAAAGACCATACTGATAAACAAACATCTGTAATATCTATCTGCTATTGGAATGCCGAAGCTCAAAGTTATAGCGGCTATTATGCGATTCCAGAACCATTTGGAGATTTTCCACTAAGCGCTGGCAGCGCATATCAGATAGAAGTATGGATTAATGGGATTGATGAGGTTAACGACAATACCACAGTAACTTTTGTAGGAAAAGTACCAGGGCCGAGGACATTTGATTTGAAAACAACGACAGGAGCAAACTTTACTTGGGTAAGCCTACCAGTGGGACATCCGGATATTGTCAAAGCAAGTCAATTGAAGGATTACATTGAAAAACATACTAACCCCCCGACGACTGTAAGGACAATTAGCTATTGGAATCCTGTAGGGCAATCTTACCGCACCTATGACCCGGTTCCAGACCCATCTTTTGGTGATTTTGAAGTAAAAGATGGACAAGCATACCAAGTAGAAGTAACTGAAGATACTATATGGTCGCCATAGATTTTTGATAAAAGGAGACACGAGCAATGAAAACAAAGGTCTTATGCCTACTGTTATGGATTTTATTGGCACCAATACCAACTGCACGAGCCGGGATTATTTTTGGACAGCTCATAGGCACGCCCCCCGAAGGTACAGTGACTTATGTAGCGTGTGTTAATAATAACTGGAACGAAATTCTAACCGAAGATAGCATTAACCCTGATGCCGGAATAGACCAGGGTTATCAAGGCGGCTACTTTCGTCTTGATGCGGCAAATTTTTCCTCAATTCACGCTGGCGATTTAGTGACTGTTGAATTTAGTGGTATAGATAGTAGAGAGGGTAAAACAGCCAGCATTGCTGTTGCCTGGAATGGCCGTGTTCAGGACCAGGGAGATATTCTCTTTACAGGAACCGATACTCTTGCTACGCCACCTCAACCGATAGCCAAAATCGTCCGTCCAGGCGTTGTCTGGTTAACCTGGAAGCCCCAAGAGAAGTGGCTGCGCTACCATATTTATCGTAGCACGCAAGCCGCCGGGGGCAGCAATATAGCGAGCAATGGACGGTATCAGTTACTGGCATCTAAATTCAGGCCGCCATATATTGATACCAGTGTGCCCAGTGCTCCCGGTATAAGAGCTTGGTATATTCTTATTGCCGAAAACCGCTATGGCAGACGCTCTGGACATTCAGAGGAGGATTATATACCTGATACTTCTCTATGCCTGCAATTAACAGCTTTCAAGGGAGAAGTCATTGACAATGCTGTTCAACTTACCTGGCAGCTTGCTCTCCCTTTAGAATTACAAGGCTTTAATTTATATCGCGGCACAAAGAGAATTGGCAAATATCTTAAGATGAATTCTAATCTTATTCAGAGTGCTCCAGGGAATTCTCTGGTTTATTCTTATGTTGATGACACTGTTAGCGACACAGAAAGCTATTTCTATTATATTGAAACGATTAACTTAGCGGGAAAAGCTATCAGAACTTTACCTATTGAAGTTTCATTATTGAAATGAGGACGCAAATGAAACGATTACCTCTTTTTGTTCTTATAGTAATGTTATTATTTAGTTTAGGACTAATTCCCGAACAATCCCTTGCTCTTATTTATGGCACATTAACAGATACGCCGCCTACAGGAACAGTAACCTATGTTGCCACCAGCAACAACTTTGAGAGCATCCTGACCGAAGATGGAATTAACTCTGATATGGGAACAGACCAGGGTTATCAAGGCGGCTATTGGCGGCTGGAAACCCGGAACTTTGACCCACCATACCCACCACCAGAAGGAACAGATATCCAGATTGAATTTGCCGGTCTAGGCACCGAGGTAGGAAAATTTGGAAGTCATCCCTTTAAATACTCTGGCCCGAATGAAAATCGAGGCGAAATTGCTTTTACGACAGCTACGAATCCAGAGATTCCTGCTCAACCCATATCCCAGGTGTTGTCGCCGGGTAATGTGCTCCTTACTTGGACAAATGTCAGCGGCGTTACCTACGATGTATATCGTTCAACGCAAGCATCAGGGGCAGGCAACGGCGCAAGTAATGGACGCTATCAACGCATTGCACAAGACATAACTACTTCTCCTTTTACAGATACAACTGCTCCCACTGCCCCAGGCTCGCATGTATGGTATGTGCTCATTGCTAAAGCATCTGAGAACCGTTCAGGACATTCACCAGAATCAGAGGAAGTAGATAGCTCTCTTTCTGTAACTTTATCTTCTTTCACCGCTGTTTCTAATCAAACAAGCGTCACTCTTCGCTGGCGTACTGAAAGCGAAGTTGGCAACCTCGGCTTCAACATCTACCGTAGTGAAAAAGAAATAGGTTCTTTCATCAAAATCAACCAATCCCTAATTCCAGGTGCAGGCAACTCAGCGATGCCTAATGAATATCAGTTCATTGATCAGAAGGTCATAAAAGACAAAACCTATTTTTACTATATTGAGGATGTTGATATTGATGGTAGACATGATAAAACCAAGATTCTCCAAGCCACTGTTGGTAAGGAGGCTAAAAAGTTATTAACAAAATGGGGGGAACTCAAAACAGGGTGCCCTTAGAGACTGCTTACCCTCAGATTCCGAACCCCAAGAAACAGTGTTCACCCAAAACATCCCCGCACCAGCTCAAAAAAGTTGGTGCTTTCTTTACTCAAAATTTTCTTTCTTGTAAACTTTCTTCCGAGTACATTAAATTTTCTAACCCTGAAAAGAGAGTTATCTTTTCCAAGGAGTAATGGATGAAGTTGCCATCTTTGATGTTGCTCTAATTGAGGATGATATGAAGAGTATCATGACCAATGGATTAGAAAAGGCAACCGGTATAACTGCCGTTTCCCCCGCAGACAAAATCGCTATCACCTGGGCATCAATCAAAGCCCAATAAAGAATCAATTAAAACAAGACAGGGGCAATCCTTTTGCTTTTATAGCTTGAAAATCAGAAGGTTAGGTTTCGAGAAGAAAGGGGGGAGAATAAAATGGAAAGAATAATTTTTATATTCACGGTTTTGATTTTTGTCATTGGCTTGACTTTGGGCATAGCGAATGCAGTGGACATTACTTCGGGCTTGGTGGGATACTGGCCGCTTGATGGCAATGCTAAAGATACGATTGGTGGTAAGGATGGTAAGCTTCAAGGCGGCGCAAAGTGGACGAAGAATGGCTACATAAAAGATGCTGTTGAAATCGATGGCAGCACAGGTTTCGTAGAAGTCTCTGGCTTCAAGTTGAGTACTGACACAATAACGATTGTAGCGTGGATTTTAGGGTGGAGGCAGAGCGCCTGGACTGGAATTGTAGCCTCTAGAGGAGGAACAAATGACACCTGGATGGGTTTTACAGACCAGGATACTCTTAGCTACGTATGGAATAACGATTCAGACCAGACTTGGGGTTGGAGAAAAGGACCAAAGCTTCCAAAGGATTTGTGGGCAATGGCGGCAGTGGCAATTGAACCTAAAAAAGCGACTGCCTACATCTACTCTGATGGAAAGCTTAATTTTGAAGCGAATGCAATTGCCCACATAAAGCAGACGATAGATGGCCGCCTTACTTTCGGCTGGGATAGCTGCTGTGGCGATAATGTTCGGCACTTTTTAGGCATAATCGACGAAGTGATGATTTATAACCGGGCCATGAACAATGATGAAATCCTTAAACTGGCTCAAAGCGGGCTTGCTGTGGTGGCTCCAGCAGGCAAACTTACCACTACCTGGGCAAAGATTAAAACCCATTAAAGTATCCATCAGAAAAAGGCAGGGCAATCACCCTGCCTTTTCTTTTTTGTATTATATTACGATGCCGATGAAAAGACTCAATTTATATATTTGGAAAGTATCTGGCTATTTTAAAGATAACAGATATACGATATTGTTGACAGCAATATTTGCGCTTTTTTCAATAATCAATGCAATACGACATGAGATGTGGAGAGATGAAATTCAAGCTTGGCTTCTTGCCAGAGATAGTTCTACAATTTTTGAGCTTTTCAAGAATATAAAGTATGAAGGACATCCTGGATTGTGGCATTTATGCCTTTTCCCACTCAGCCACATCCATCCATCACCACTGCTAATGAAGTTCTTTCATCTTATGCTCGCCACTGCTACAATCTACATCTTCTTTCGATTTTCGCAATTTACCAGGCTTCAAAAAACCTTATTTGCATTTGGCTACTTCCCTTTTTACGAGTATGCTGCAGTTAGTAGAAGTTATGCCCTTGGGGTTCTGCTACTTTTTATTTTTTGCGTTCTTTTTGAAAAACGGTTTGAAAAATTTCTTTGGATAGGATTTTTCCTTTTTTTGCTCGCTCACGTTAGCGTCCACTATACGATTATAACAATAGCTATTTTCTTAGCTTTGGCTTTTGAATATCTGATTACAAAAAAGGAGAATTCTTTCATTGGTCATTCAGGAAATTTTAAGATAATCATAGGATTTTCCATCATTCTGCTAGGCATTATTACTTCAATTATCCAAGTGAAACCACCTGCGGACAGTGGCTATGCTGTGGGATGGAAAATGGAATTTGACCTAAATCACCTTAGAGATGTTTTTTCCATTATTTCAAAATCTTTCTTTCCGCTAACCCAACACACTTTCGACTTCTGGGGTTCCAACTACATTGATAAACTTCCCCCGATAGGCAAATTTGATACACTCACCGCAGTGAAGTTAATTATATCAAGCTTTATCTTGCTGTGGGCTACAATGATTTTTCTTAGAAATCCGGCAACCCTTTTTATTGTACTATCACTAAACCCGTGAGAAGATGGTCTACATGGGAACAAGAGCCGTCTGGCGATGAATGAATGCCTGATTTATCTGCGGAGCCTCCTCAGGTGCCGGACTGTGGGGTAGAGTCATCGATTCCAATTGAGGGATGGCTCGCAACGTGGGAGTCAGGCGGACATTACAGTAACTTCCCATTGGTTATTGCGGTGTTCCCGAAACCGCCTGTTCAGGAACATCGTAGCCAAGGCTGCTGTGGAGTCGGTGAAAATTGTAGTATTCTCTGAACCGTTGCAATGCCTTTCGCAACATGTCAAATAAGGCGGCAGAGAAATCGAGATGGATAAGACATTCCCGTTTGATAGTCTTGATAAGAGCCTCCGCTTTTCCGTTGGATTCGGGATAATAGGGGGCCGCCAATTTGTGTATCACATCATGCGCGTCACAGAATGAAAACTGATGCGTCCCCGTCGTCCATACCGATGCGAAAGTTGTGCCGTTATCTTAAAGAATCTCCCGTGGCGTACCGTATTGCACAGCTTGTATTCTTCCAAGATAGCTTGAACCTCTGCGGTTTCCCGTGACTCAATCGCTTCGATGGCAAGTGCGAAACGGGAGTAATCGTCTACTACCACCAGCAGGTACACTTTTTGGTCCGCTATCGGAAACGGTCCGGCAAAATCGACGTGCCATAGCTCATTAGGTGCTCGTCTCCGATAGCGTCGATATGTTTGTCCGTTGGCCTCATCACGGCCCCTATTAATAGGGGCGTTGACGAGTACAAGGGACAAAACATAGCGAATACCGTTGGACTTGCCCTTCGGATGATAAGTTTGGGTTGGTAGATGATACTTGCCAAATATTCGGTGAACGGTCTTTGGAGAAATTTGCGCAATTCCTTTATTCGCAATTTCGGCAGCGAGAAGGATAGCTCCCCAACCAAAGCGCGTTCGTAATAGAACGATAAACGAGACAATCTCAAACGAGAGAATCGGCTTCCGTCCTCCTTTGTCGCTGACTTTTAAGAGTAACCCGCGTTTGCCATTATCGCGGTAATTCTTCTCCCACCGTCGAATGGTTGGAACACTGACCCCGAAGCGGGAGGCAGCCTGTTTAGCAGCGACATGTTCCTTGCAAGTGGTGCGTCGGGCACGGTAATCCCGGACAGCTTTGAGGCGCCATTTCATGGTTGCAAACGCCTGCCGTCGTCTATCCCTTCGGCGGAATTGCTGTTTTCTTCGCTGGGCCGCCTTGAGATCTTTACGACGACGGACGATTTCACGCCACTTTCGGGTCGTTTTTCGTTTTTGCATTGGATCTCTCCTCTCGAATCTAAGACGAATTCGATGGAAGAGGAGGTTGATCCTTATTTGATGCGGCTTCTCACAGGTTTAGTGATAGCACACTTACATCTCTAATGTTGCTCTTATTTTCTTACAACTCTTATGGATACATCGACCCTGGTACAACCTCTGCTATCTTTGGGATACTGGCGCCTTTGCTTTCCATGCTGCTTATTATTCTTGGTTTTTTAATCCAACCTTTCAGAAAGTTTTTCAGGTTCGTTATTGACAAGTTTAGAGGAAGCGCAAAATCTAAAACCAATATGAATAAATTCCTCTTTTTTTCTTTATGATGGAACTTTTTCTTTTAGGAAAAGAAAAAGTTTGGTGAGCAATTGTGATTAGAAGAGTTGTCCTTTTCTCCAGAAATTCCCCATACGTAATACAATCTGTTAGATTGTGTTCCCCTTCACTTCGTTCAAGGGTCAGTAGTCCCCCTTACCAAAGGGGGGCAGGGGGGTTGTTACTTCGTAAACTACCTACGGGAAGGCGCAAACTAACCGAAAGCCTTTGGCGTCGGTGAGCGAAGCGAACAGTTTGCGTTACATCGCC
>Ga0194111_10007970_pt1 | contig 11736 bp, 2 predicted proteins | sample TA2KigC300mmetaG_FD_146194 | JGI IMG/M metagenome (GOLD analysis project Ga0194111, IMG submission 146194) | Freshwater microbial communities from Lake Tanganyika, Tanzania - TA2015033 Kigoma Deep Cast 300m | ecosystem: Environmental > Aquatic > Freshwater > Lake | place: Tanzania: Lake... | reverse complement strand
CGCCGATCGCGATGATCCACCGTTCGTGTTTCAGCAGCAGCGGCGCGCGGCCGCGGCGGATCACAGTAGGTATTGGCCCAGCTTCTCGGCCAGCACCCGCACCCGCGGCTCCTTGACCATGGAGTGATGCTGGCCGGGCACCATGTGCACGTCGACGCGCCGCGCCAGGCGACGCCAACCGCGGTCGGGCGACGTGGCGATTTTCACGGGAGCATCCATTGGCCGGAAGAGCACGATCGACCCGGGAAAGGGGCGCAGACGGTACTCGCCGCACAGCTTCACGTGCCAATGGAACAGGCGTTTCAGATCGTGCAGCATCTGCCGCACGACGGCTTCCGGGGCGTCTTCGTCCAGCACGCCCAGTTTCCGGACGTGGTCCCACAGGTACGGCAGTTGTTCATCGGGGCCGAGTTGGCCGAGCTCCTCCAGCGTGAAGTCCAGCCCGTATTCCAGGCCGGATTTCTGGGCGTCATCGGCGTAAGCCGCGTTGGCGGACCCTTGCGGAATGGTCGTGTCCAGGAAGGCAAGTAACTCGACCGCCTGGCCCTTCGCCAGCAATTGATGCGCGACTTCCATGGCGATGATGCCGCCGAGTGACCAGCCTCCGAGCGCGTACGGCCCAAGCGGCTGAACGGCTTGGATCCCCGCCACGTACTCGGCCGCCATGTCCTCCAGTCGTGCCGGCAGGTCGCAGTCGCCGTGCAATCCGCGCGACCGAATGCCGTAAAACGGACGTTCCGGTCCGAGCAATCGGGCCAGAGGCTGATAGCAGGCCACGATTCCGCCCGGCGGATGGACCATGAACAGCGGCAGTCGGTCTCCGCCCGTTTGAAGGGGAACGAGCAGGTTCGAGTGCGATGCCGCGCGCGTCGGCGCGTCCGTCGCCGGCGAGCTCGCCGAACTCAAGACGGTCGCGAGCTGCTCCACGGCCGCGGGCGACGACAAGGATTCCTCCCCAAACCGCGCGGCCACGGCTTCCGGATAGGCGGTTGCGAGATGGTGGGCCACGTCGACGATCGTGGACAGATCGAACAGGGCGGCGGTGTGCACGCGGATGTTCAGTTCGTCCTGCAGTGTAGAGAGCAGCAACGCGCCTTGGATCGACGTACCTCCCAGTTCGTAAAAGCCGTCGTTGACACCCACACGCTCGACCTTGAGGATCCTGCGGCAGGCATCGACCAGGAACTGCTCGAGCGGCGTGCGCGGCGGGACATACGGCGTTCGCACCTCGTCCGGCTGCCGCGCGGCCGGCAGCGATTTCCGGTCCAGCTTGCCACTTGCCGTCCGCGGCAAGTGGTGCAGCCACTCGAATACGGCCGGCACCATGTAGACGGGCAGGCGTTTCCTGAGACTGCCGCGCAACGCGTCGGTTTTGGGAAGCGGCTGACCGGCGCGCTGCACGAGATAGGCGACCAGCCGCGGCTCGCCCGAGCGGCCCGGCTGGACGGCCACCGCGGCGTCGGCGACGGCCGGTTCGTCCTTCAATGCCGTCTCGATTTCCCCAAGTTCAATCCGGTATCCGCGCACCTTCACCTGCTCGTCCAATCTGCCGAGATACTGCAGGGTCCCGTTGGACAGCCAGCGGCAGCTGTCGCCCGACCGGTACATTCGCTGGCCAGGCTGATCGGAGAACGGGTTGGGGACGAATCGTTGGGCGGTCAATGCCGTGTCGTTGAGATAGCCGCGTGCCAGTCCGTCGCCGCTGATATGGAGTTCGCCCGGCACGCCGACCGGCACTGGGCACAAGTTGCTGTCCAGGACGTGGACCTGCACGTTATCGATCGGCCGCCCGATCGAGACGGTGGTGACGGATTGGCCCGGGCAGCAGCGCCAGCGTGTGGTTTCGATGCCGGCCTCGGTGGGGCCGTAGAAGTTGTAGAACGGGACGCGGAGCCGGTCGACGACGTGCGCGAGCAGTTCCGGGGACATTGCCTCGCCGCCGGTGTGCAGGCGGCGGAATTGCCGGCACTGTTCGGCGGTCAGGTGTTCCAGGATCGAGCCCAGCAGTCGCGGCGGCGCGGCCAGCGAGGTGATTCTTTCGCGGACAATGCGTTCGGCGAGCCGCATGGGCGTCAATTCCTCGCGCGGATCGGCCAGGACGACGGTGGCGCCTTGCGTCAACGGAGCGAAGGTCTCTCCCACGGCGGCATCGAACACGAACGGCATCGCCATCAGGACCCGGTCTCTGCCGTCCACGAACGGACCGCTGCTCTTGCGAGACACGAGCATGTTGCAGGCTGCCCGATGTGCGACCATCACGCCCTTGGGATGCCCCGTGGAACCGGACGTGAAAATCACATAGGCGAGATCCTCGCGACTGGTTTCAACAGCCGGCGGACCCGGGTCTGACACGGTCCGCGACGCGTCCGCCAGATCGTCCAGGCCGACGACGGTCGGTGTCCCGCCTTCGCGCAGGAGCGGCACGAGCGGGGAAGGTGCCACGACGACCTTGGCCCGCACGTCCGCCACCAACAACTGCAGTCGCTGTCGGGGGCTATCCGGATCCAGCGGCACGAACGCGGCTCCCGCCTTCATCGTGGCCAGGATCAGGGCCACCAGCTCCGGTGTTCTTCCGACGCACAGCGCGACGAAATCGCCTGGCCCGACGCCGAACTCGCGGAGCCGGTGAGCCAGCCGATTGGCCCAGGCGTCCAGTTCCGCGTACCGATACGTGGTTCCCGACCCTCGCAGCGCCGCCGCTTGCGGTGTTTTCCGCGACTGGCGCTCGAACATCCGGTGCAGGCAGGCCGTCTCCTCGGCCTCGACGCGCTTCCCGGTCCCATTCCGGACGACTTCCCGCCGCTCGGATTCCGCGAACCACGTGACTTGTGACAAGGGAATGTCTGGATTGGCGGCCACGGCCGCCAACAGCGTCTGGAAGTGCTCCACCATGCGAACCATCGAACTCGCATCGAACAGATCGGAACAATGCCGGAGCACTCCGTCAATGGTCCCGCCGGACTGTTCGACAATCAGATCGAGGTCGTGCTGGCACGTCTTCTGCCGGACATAGTACGGTTCACCGAGCAGTCCGCCGACGTTCACGTGCGCTTTTGTGCCGGGGAAGAAGAACCGTCCGCGGCCCAGCTCCTCGTGCCGCTGCGACTTCTCCAGCGTCAGAGTGGCCTGCACCAAAGGAGAGCGGCTCGGATCGCGCACCACCTTCAACCGATCCACGATCAGGGAGAACGGGTAGTCCTGGTGCTCCAGTGCGTCGAGCGTCGTGGCGGACACTCGCCGCAACAGCTCTCGGAACGTCGGGTCGCCCTTCAAGTCGGCGCGCATGGGGAGCAGATTGACGAAGTAACCGACGGTGTTGTCGAACTCGGAGCGGCTGCGCCCGGCGAACGGCGTCCCGATCGCGAAATCCGTCTGGCCCGAATGCCGGCTCAACAGGACCTGGAAAGCGGCCAGCAGCACGGCGTACAAGGTGGCCCGCTCTTCGGCCGCCAGATTCAGCAGCCCGCTGGTCGCGTCCCGCGCCACGTGGCAACGGACATCGCCCGCTCGGTAGGTGAACACGGCGGGTCTCGGCAGATCGGTCGGCAACTCCAGCACGTGCGGCACGCCCGAAAGCCGCCGCTCCCAATACTCCGCGAGCGTCTCTCCTTGCTTCCCCGCCAGCACGCTCGACTGCCAGCGGACGAAATCGAAGTAGCTTGATCCCACCGGCGGCAGGCTCGCCTGGCGGCCATCGCACGCCGCGGCATAGGTCTCCCGCACCTCCATCAGCATCACGATCAGCGACCAGAAGTCCAGCACGATGTGGTGGGCGACGGCGAGAAACAAGTGATCGTCCGCGTCGCGCGTGAACAAGAACGTACGGAGCAGCGGCCCGCATTCCAGATCGAACGGCCGCTGCATCTCCTCCTCCAGCCGGCTCTTGATCCACGCGTCGCTCGCGGAAGGCACGTCACAGGCCTCAAAGGCGACGGGCACCTTCTCGTGCACGCGCTGCCACAATTCGCCATCGCGCTCCAGATACGTGGTCCTCAAGCTGGCGTGCCGGTCGACCAGCGTCTGCAAGGCCTGCCGAAACGCGGCGACGTTCATGCGCGACCGAAGGCGTGTCGGAAACGAGAGGTTGTAGGCCGCACCGAGCGGGTTCGTGCGATGGAGGAGCCAGAGTCCCCGCTGCCCTTGCGACAACGGGCACCAGGCCCGGCGTTCGGATTTCTCCTGCAGCAGTTTCGCCAAGAGCTGCCGTTTTTCGGCGAGTGACAGTTCTTCGAGCGACCGCGGCGGATCCGGCATTGTGGCACTCCCCTGTCACTCAACAAGCATCCGGCAAGGTTTCTTCTCGTTGTCGCATGCGGCCGAAGGCGCGTCGCGGGTGGTGAGTTGCCGGTCGGACCGGGTAGCGGCGCCACCGGGGCAGCTCACGCTGCCCGCTCGCCTGTGAACCATGTGTGTCGTTACGGACTCGGCATACTGCGTTGTTCGTTCAACAGCTCGGCCAGGAGCCGATCGACCTCGGCGCTGGACAGGTGTTCGACGTTGGCCAACAGTTCGCCCAGCAGGTCGTCCGGCGCCGTGCTCGAGACATCGGCGACCGGCTCCGACGATGGCGGAAGAGTGTCTCGACTGGCGAACAGCCCGCACAATGTCTCGGTGATGCTCGCGAGGCTGGGGCTGCGCATCAGCTGCACGACGGGCAGATCCACTTGCAGGCGCCCTTCGATCCAGTTCCTCAGTTCCACGGCCATGAGCGAGTCCAGTCCGAGGTCGAGCAGAGGTTTCTCGCTGTCCAGCCGTTCGGGCGCCACGCCCAAGAGCCGCGCGGTCTTATCGCGCAGCAGCCGATCGAAGAGCGCCGGACGGTGCGCCGCGTCGGCCGCCCAGACGGCGTCCAAGGTCGGAAGCCCGCCGCTGAGCGCCGTGTCGCCCGCTCCGGTGTTCGCCATCAGGTGCGCGAACCGCGGCGACACGCGCGCGGTGATGCCGGGCCCGTTCCAACGAGCCCAATCCATGCGGATGACGCTCCATTGAATCGCGCGCTGCCGCAGCGCGCGCTCCAGTGCATCAACGGCCTCTTGCACGCTGAAACTCAACACACCTTGCCGTTCCAGCCGCTCACCCAGCTGTTGGCGTTCGGCCAGGTATCCTACATCACCGACGTAGCCCCAGTTCACGCTCAGGCACGGCAGTCCGACCGCGCGACGGTAGTGGGCGAGCGAGTCCAGAAAGGCGTTGGCCGCCGCGTAGTTCCCCTGCCCGGCATGTCCGAACACGCTGGAGAGCGACGAGAACAACACGAAGTAGTCCAAGGCATGTCGGGACGTCTGGCGGTGGAGCGCCCAGGCACCGGCGACCTTCGGGGCCATGACCCGCCACATCCAGTCGCGGTCCAGGTTCAGCAGCAGTCCGTCATCCAGGATCATGGCCGCGTGGAACACGCCGCGCAAAGGCGGCAGCGCGCGCTCCATTTCCCGAATCGCGGCGGCCAGCTCGTCCTCCTTCGAAACGTCGGCAGGCGTCACCGCCACCTGAACGCCGGACGACCGCAATTCGTCAATGACGCGTTCGGCGCGCGGAGAATGCACGCCCCGGCGGCCCAGCAGCGCCAGGTGCCGCGCTCCGCGATCCGCCATCCACTGGGCGAGCGACAGGCCGAATCCGCCCAGGCCGCCCGTGATCAGGTACGTCGCGTCCGGACGGAAGGCAATCGGCTCGCAATCCCGCCAGAGCACTCGGGTCGGTCTCCGGTCCGTGGCGACGACGATCTTTCCGACGTGCCTGCCCTGCTGCATGAGACGGATCGCGTCGGTGATCTCATCGATGCCGAAGACGCGAAGGGGCGGCGGTGCCAGGTGCCCATCGGCGAATTCGGCGACCAGCTCCTGCAACAGCCGTCCGATGCGCTCGGGGTGAACTTGAATCAGCTGGTCGAGATCGATCGCGTGGAACGACAGGTTGTTCCGGAACGGGTACAGCCCGAGTTGGGAATTGTCGTGGATATCGCGTTTGCCGATCTCGAGGAATCGCCCGCCTTCGGCCAGCGTGTCCAGACCGCGTGGAATCGCCTCACCGGCGAGCGAGTTCAAAATGACGTCGACACCTCGGCCGCCCGTCCGTTGCAGCACCTCGTCGGCGAACGCCAGCGACCGGGAATCCATCACGTGCGGAATGCCCTGTTCCGCGAGGAACGCGCGTTTCTCCGCCGTACCCGCCGTGGCGTGGATTTCGGCGCCCGCGCGGCGGGCCAACTGGATGGCAGCCAACCCGACGCCACCGGTGGCCGAGTGGATAAGGACGCGTTCGTCGGGCGCGAGGCGCGCGAGATAGTCCAGTCCGTACGCGGCCGTCAGGAATGCAATGGGAATTGAGGCGGCTTCCTCGAACGTCAACGACGCCGGCTTCCTCGCGACGAGCCATTCACGCGCCACGACGTGGCTGCCGAAAGAGCAAGGCGCTACTGCCAACACCTCGTCACCCACGGCGAACCGCGTCACGCCGGCACCGACGCGCACGACTCGGCCCGCACACTCCGCGCCCAGCGAGACGGGGCCGTCCGGCAAACCGGGATAGAGCCCCAACACTTTCATGACGTCGCTGAAATTCAGCCCCGCCGCGCGCACTTCGATCTCGACGTCACCCCGCTCCGGAGTCCTGCGTCTGACCGTGCTCAGTGCCAATCCGTCCAGCGTGCCCGGCCGATTCATCGTCAGCCGATACGCCGGCCGATCGTCGCTGCCTCCCACCGTGGGCGGTTCATCGGAAACCGGAACGAACCGTCGCACGTGGCGTGCGCCGGCCCGCCAGGCGACCTCGTCCTCGTCGTCCTCTGCCAGCAGCTCGGCCATGAGCGCGGCTTGGGCCCGATCATCGCGAGGATCGAGGTCGATCATCCGCGTGACGAACTTGGCGTATTCGCCGGTGAGGACTCGGCAGAAACCCAGCGACGGACTCTGCGCCACCGACTCGCGTTCCGGTTCGGCGCCGACCGATTGAGCACCTCGCGTGACGACGTGAAGCCTCGTCGTGCTGTCCGCCAGGACGGCGTCCCAGGCCTGAACGAGGTGGAGCAGGCTTATCACCGACCGGTCCTGGGCCGCCGCCAGATCAGCCACTTCCAGTTCGTCTGTCGTGGCCGGCGCGTCCAGGTTCCACAGATGGACGATCCCGCGACAGCCGCGTGCGTTCTCCCACACGGCCGCTCGCAGCAGCATTAACATGTCGTCCCGTTCGCCCGGATCGATCTCGAAACAGTCTCCGGCAAGGCGGGCGAAGGCGCCGCCGGTGCGGACGACGCAGGGCAACGCGCCCCGCGCGCGCAGTTCCGCCGCCAGAACATCACCGACTCCCGTCCGATCGGCGAAGATCAGCCAGCGGCCGGAAACAGCGGACGCCGCATCGCCGCCACGGTCCTCGCCGGCTCGCGCAACCGTCGTGCACTGCCGCCAGGTGTACGCGTGAAACAGCTCGTCAAGTGACGTACTCTTGCCACTCCCCGAGACACGCTGGCTCCGCAATCCCCGCACGGTCAGCACTTTCCGACCGTCGTCATCATACAGGTCAAGGTCCGCCAGCGATCGTGTCGCGGTCTTCTCGCGCAAACGAGCGTGGCACCAGACTCGCCGGCCGGCGCGCCGGTGGAGACTCACCCGCTCCACTTCGACGGGCAGGTACAGGCCGTTCGCGCGCTGGCCGAAGTCCCGGTCCGCCGCCACCGCGACGTGGAAACACGCGTCCAGCAGCGCGGGATGGACGAGGAAGTCACCGTTCTCTCCGGCGGCTGACTCCGGAAGCTCCACTTCCCCCACCGATTCGCCGTCAGCCCGCCACCCTCGGACAATACCACGGAATGCCGGCCCGTAGTCCAAGCCCAGTTGCTCGAGATAGGCGTAGCACGAGTCCCGAGAAAACGGTTCGGTGCACGTCCGCCGCGCGGTCTCCAATTCAGACGACTCGCCGGATCCGGAGACGTCTTCGCGCGCGAGGATCGCCGTGGCGTGCGGCACCCAGGCGTCTTCGGCGTCGATATCGCGACTGTGGATCTCCAGCGACCGACCGGCTTCAACGTACCGAGACTCGAGCCAGCGCGGCGTTTCAGGAGACAGAATGCACGGATTGATGAACGTCAACTTTTCGACGCGAAAAGCGCTCTGCCCGGTCGTGTCGCGCGCGGCGGCGAGGGCGATTTCCAGGTAGCCAGCGGCGGGAAAGACAGTCACTCCCTGAACGCGATGGTCGCTCAAGAACGCATGCTGCCGCAGGTCCAACCGGTTCTGCCAGGCCGCGGTGGGGCCGCCGCAGCGCGTGCCCAAGAGCGGGTGAACGGACTCGGCAAGGCGGCTGTGCCGCGCGGTACTGGATTGAAACCAGCACGTTTGCCGTTGCCATGGATAGGTCGGCAGGCTGATAAACCGGTCCGGCCGCGGAGCGATCCGATTCCAGTTCAGTTCGCAGCCCATGACGTGCAGGTGTGCCAGCGAGCGGAGCATGGACGCTCTGTCGGCCTCCGCCCTGCGCAGCGACGGCAGGACGCGGACTTTCTTCCCGGCGTGCTCGAAACACTCGGTCACCGAGTACGCCAGCACCGGGTGAGGCCCCAACTCGATGGCCACGTGGATGTCCTGTGCCGCCATGGATCGCATGGCATCGGCGAACTGAACGGGCCGACGCACGTTTCGCCACCAGTACTCGGCATCCAACTCCGTGCCCGCGACCTGCCTTCCCGTGACCGTGGACACAAGGGGCAGCTCGGCTTGCGCCGGCTTGACGAAACGCAACGAGTCGAGCAGCGGATCGCGCACGGGGTCCATCTGGTAACTGTGGAAGGCGTACTCGACTTTCAGCGGCCGGCAGAAGATCCCGCGGCGGTCCAGCTGATCGGCGATCTCCTCGAGAGGCCGAGCGGCCCCGGAGAGCGTGACCGACGTCGGGCTGTTGACCGCGGCGATCGTGACGTCGCTGTACGGCTGTATCAATTGCCTCGCTTCGTCTGGCGACAGACCGGCGGCCAGCATGCGGCCCCGCGCGGAGGCCATCTCCATGCAACGACCACGATGGTAGACGACGCGAAACGCGTCTTCGAGCGAGAAGACGCCGGCGAGGTGGGCGGCAGCCACCTCTCCCACGCTGTGCCCGACAACGGACGCGGGCACGACGCCCCAGTCGCGCCACAGCGCGGCCAGCGCGACCTGGAGGGCAAACAACGCCGGCTGCGAGATCCCGGTGGACGCCATGCGGGAATGCGCCTCATCGGCCATAAGTTCCGTCCACAGCGACCAGGATCCAAGCTGCCGGCTCACTGCGTCGCACCGCTCGATCACCTGGCGGACCAGGGGCTCGGCCTGAATCAGCTCGCGTCCCATGCCCCACCACTGCGGTCCCTGGCCGGAACAGACGAAGGCGGTGCGTGGCGTCTTGTCGACGGGGCGGCGTCCCGTGACGATGGCGGGTGACGGCTGATCCTGGAGGAACAGCTCCAGCTGGCTGGAAAGCTCGTCCTTCGACGCGGCGGTCACGGCGAGTCTGTACTCCAAGTGGCCGCGGCGGTGGGCGAGAGTGCCCGCAAGCTCAGAGAGACTGGCGTCCGCCAGACGCGATGGAACGGCGTCGCGGATGCTGCCGGCAACGGCTTTCAATGCCGCGGCGCTGCGTGCGGACAGCGTCACGAGCTGGCAGCCTGCGGGGTTTGCGACGGCGACGGGCGGCACCGCGTTTGGTGCGGCTGGAGCGTTCTCCAGGATCAGGTGAACGTTGGTGCCGCCGTAGCCGAAGCTGTTGACACCGGCCAGACGGCGGCCCTCGTGGGGCGGCCAAGGTTCACACGCGGTCGGAACGCGCAGTCGCAGCTGCTCGAAATCGATGTCCGGGTTCGGCTGTTCGAAGTGCAGGTTGCCGGGGATGCGCTGATGGTAAATGGCCAGTGCCACTTTAATGACACTGGCGATCCCGGCGCCCGCCTCCAGGTGTCCGATGTTGGTCTTGACCGAGCCGATCGCGCAGGGCCGGTCAGCCGGCCGGCCCGCCGACAGCACGCGTCCCAGGGCACGTGCCTCGATCGGATCGCCCACGGGCGTGCCGGTGCCGTGCGCTTCGACATAGTGGATGGATCCGGGCGAGACTCCCGCCCGCTCGCACGCCTGCCGCAGCAGCAGCTCTTGAGCGGCCTCGCTGGGCACGGTCATGCCGGGCGTGTGGCCGTCCTGGTTGATCGCGCCGCCGCGAATGGTCGCGTAGATCCGATCCCGATCCGTAAGGGCCTGGTCGAGCGGTTTCAGCAACACCATTCCGGCACCTTCGCCGCGCACGAAGCCGTTCGCGCGGGCGTCGAAGCTCTTGCAGCGGCCGTCGGGCGAGAGCATGCCCAATTGGCTGAACGCCACGAAGAAGTCGGGCATCAACAGGACGTTCGACCCGCCGGCCAGCGCCAACGGACACCCTTCGTTCCAGATGCTCTGGCAGGCCATGTACAGCGCCACCAGTGCGGACGAGCACGCCGTGTCGACCGATGCGCTCGGACCCCGCAGGTCAAGACAGTACGAGATGCGGTTGGAGGCGATGCTGAGCGACCCGCCCGTGTTGCTGTACGGGTCGATGATGCCGCGGTCCTCGAAGCTCAACATACCATAAGCGTAGTCCCAGCTGGAAATGCCCACGAACACCGAGGTTCGGCTGCCCGCCAGCTTCTCCCACGGGTGCCCCGCGTCTTCCATCGCCTCCCAGGCCACTTCCAACAACATGCGTTGCTGCGGGTCCATCCGCGCGGCTTCCCGCGGCGAGATGCCGAAGAACTGCGGATCGAACTGGTCCAGGCCGCCCACGAACCCGCCCCATTGCGAGTGCGTCTTGCCGGGAACGCTCTTTCGCGGGTCGTAGAACTGGCGGCGGTTCCAGCGATCGTCCGGCACGTGCGCGATCGCGTCCACGCCGCGCGCCATGTTGTCCCAGAACGTGGCAGGGTCCGCCGCACCCCCAGGAAACCGACAGCCAATCCCGATGATCGCGATCGGCCGTCGTCCCGCCAGGGAGCGGCTGTCGCACCGAGCACGCACGGGATACCCGCTGCTTTCTCTCATCGCTTCACTCATGACGCAAGGCTTCGGTCGGCAGAAGTCGCGCCGCTCGATAGGCCGGATAGGCGGCGCCCAACAACCCGGCCGCCACGGCTATCACGACCCCCTGGACGATGACCGGCAAGCCAACCACCGGCGAGATGGTTCCCGCCGCCACCGGCGCTCGACTCATGCCCCATATGACCAGGATCCCTCCCACAGTTCCTCCGATGGCAGCCGCGATACTCAAGAGTCCCGCTTCCGCCAGAATCATTCGCACCACGCGCGACTGGCGCCAGCCAATCGCCCTCAAGACGCCGATCTCGCCCGTCCGCTCGTAAATGCTCGCCATCATGGTGTTGAACAGCCCGATCGTGCCGATCAGCAGCGCAATCGACGACGTCATCCACGCCATGCCCTGAGCCAACCGCATGCGCGTGTCCGTTTTCACAAAATCCTCGGTCGGCATCGCCCGTAGACGACCATCGATTGACTCGATCGACCGCACCAACTCCTCCACGTCCTCACTGTGTGGCGATCCCTCCATCTGCACGTTGACGTACGTCACTTGGGCGCCGCGGTCCGTCAAACGTTGCAGCTGCTCCAGCGCCATGACGATCGAACCGTTCTCCCACGCGCTGTAACTCTCGAAGACCCCTGCAATCTCGTAGACCTCGTCCTCGTAAAACTCGACCCGGTCGCCCACGCCGCGACTAAGTTGTTCCGCAAGCTG
>Ga0194111_10007963_pt1 | contig 11744 bp, 9 predicted proteins | sample TA2KigC300mmetaG_FD_146194 | JGI IMG/M metagenome (GOLD analysis project Ga0194111, IMG submission 146194) | Freshwater microbial communities from Lake Tanganyika, Tanzania - TA2015033 Kigoma Deep Cast 300m | ecosystem: Environmental > Aquatic > Freshwater > Lake | place: Tanzania: Lake... | reverse complement strand
GGTTAAGGGCTTTTACCCCTGGCGGAGCAATGGGTCTCCCTTGCAGCCTGGTTATTTCCAAAGGGGATCTATGTTCAATGGGTATCTTCTCCCCAGATTTTGTGGAGAGGTCGATAGTGGAAGTGGGGGCGGCCACATAAAAAGGGATGTGATGGACATGGCAAAGGCGGGCCAGGGAATAAGTCCCGATTTTGTTGGCCACGTCGCCGTTGGCCGCGATGCGGTCAGCTCCTACAATAGTTAGGTGAATTTTCCCCTGGGCCATAAGGGCGCCAGCCATATTGTCGGCAATCAGGGTGCAGGGAATGCGATCTTTCATCAGCTCCCAGGCCGTCAGGCGGGAACCCTGAAGGAAAGGGCGGGTTTCGTCCACGAATACATGGATGCGCTTGCCCGCTTCGTAAGCGGCGCGGATGACTCCCAAGGCTGTGCCATAGCCGGCTGTTGCCAGGGCTCCGGCGTTACAGTGGGTTAGAATCGAACATTCGTCCGGAATGAGCATTTGGCCGTGCTTGCCCATCTGCCGGTTGGCCTGAATGTCTTCCTTCAGGATCCGTAATGCTTCCTGAAGAAGAATTTCCTGCACCGCCAAGACCCCTTTTTTAATATTCTCTTCAGCTACCCGTTTCATGCGCTCTACAGCCCATAGAATATTCACGGCCGTAGGGCGGGTTGTAATCAAAATATTTGCTGTCTTCCGTAATTCCCCCCTAAAAGTTAATGGGTTGCGGGTTTTGAGCTGCCGGGCTCCGAGGACCATCCCAAAAGCAGCAGCCACGCCAATGGCCGGCGCCCCGCGGATGACCATTTTTTTAATGGCCCTAACCACCTGTTGATAGGTTGTGCATATTATGTAGTACTCAGTTAGAGGAAGTCTGGTTTGGTCCAAAATAAAAAGCTGACCATTCTTCCATTCCAGAGTTTTAACGGTCATGTCTGAAAATTAACATATTTAAAAAACCGCATCAAGAAGAAATCGCCCCTGTTTCACTTATTTCATTTTTGTTGGCAAATTCTCAAGGGGTGTAACTTTGGCTTTTATTTTATCTTTTCACATCATTCTTTTTTTGATAATATATAACACTTTTTAACGGAGGAGCTTCTTGCAAAAGTCACTTATTCCGTCATTCCGGCGGAAGCCCTCCGCCTCAGGCGGACAGAATTACTTGAAATTCCTGGATTCCGGGTCGCGCTTCGCTTGCCCGGAATGACGTTTGAGCGCCAGATTTTGAGATTTACAAGAACCTCGGGAGGGAAAGGGATGAAAGCGCTGAAAAAAGGGGAAAGCTGGAAAGGCGTATTCGCAGGGTTTGCCATACTCACCTTTTTATTCGGGCTGTTGCTCGCGGAAGCGGAAGGCGGGGAACGACCTTTTAAGATCGGATTTACCGTTCCTTTAACAGGGGCTTTTGGCAAGGACGGGGCTCTGGTTAAGGATGCTTACATTTTCTGGAAAGAAGCGGTCAATGCTCAGGGGGGAATAGAAGTCAAAAAGAAACGCCACCCTGTGGATTTGATTTTTTACGATGATAAAAGCGAACCCACGAGCAGCGCCAAATTAGTGGAAAAATTGATTACGGAGGACAAAGTTGACCTCATCCTGGGAGGATTCGGATCCAGCCAGGTGATTGCGGCCAGCGCAGTTTCGGAAAAATATCGTTATCCGATGACCTGCGGGGCGGCCAGCACTCTTAGACTTTTCGACCGGGGATTTAAGTATTATTTCTCTCTTCTGGGAAAAGCTCCCGAAGAAGTTCGGGGGTGTGTGGAAATTTTGCCCACCCTTAGTCCCCGTCCGGAGACAGTGGCCATCATCGGAGCGAACATTCCCTTCTGTGCTGATGCCGCGGATGGCTTTAAGGCTTATGCCGAAAAGTTGGGGATGAAAGTTGTCCATTTTGAACTTTTCCCTCTTGCTCTTGCCGACTACAATACGCTTTTAATGAAGGTGAAAGAAAAAAATCCGGACGTGCTCCTGGTGGGTTCCCATTCGCTGGTGGCCATGCGGGTGATGAAAGGTTTAAAAGAAGTTGATTTTACGCCTAAGGGGGTTTTTTTCAGCTACGGCCCAACCGTGCCGGATTTTGTGGATTCCCTGGGAAAGGATGCGGAATACGTTTTTGCAGCCTCGGAATGGACTCCGAACCTTCCTTACCGGGACCGAGTGTTCGGCACGGCCAGAGATTTTCATAACCAATACGTAAAGCGCTTTGGGCGGGCTCCTGATTTTGTGGAAGCGGCCAGCGTAGCCGGCGCATTGGTGCAACAACAGGCAGTCCAGGAACTCGGCCTCACCCCCCCGCTGAAAGATCGGGACCGGGAAAAAATAATGCAGTTCCTCTACTCCAAGCGTTTCGATAATTTCTACGGCCCAATCCGTTTTGCCGCCGACGGGGCGAATGAAATTCATCCCCCGGTCGTAGTCCAGGTACAGGGCGGAAAACTTGTTCATGTTTTTCCGCCGGATACGGCCGAAGGCAAGCCGATTTATCCCATGAAGCCATGGAAAAAAAGATAAAACCATGAAATCCCGCCAAAATTTTTCCCCATGATCCTTTTCTGCCAATCGTTGGTCAACGGGCTCCTGTTGGGGGGAATTTACGCCGCTTGCTCAGCAGGGTTCGCCCTGGCTTTCGGAGTCATGGGCGTGGTGAACTTAAGCCACGGCGACTTCGTCATGTTAGGGGCTTTTATTACCTACTGGCTTTTCGTCCTGGCCGGAATGGACCCTTTTCTCACGCTCCCCTTTACTCTCCTGTTCCTTTTTATCATCGGCTTTTTCATGCAAAAATTAGCCATTAACCGCCTGGTGGGATCTCCTCCCATCATGTCCTATCTCTTAACCTTCGGGCTTCATCTGGTAATTGCCAATCTGGCCTTAAGGACCTGGACCGCCGACTTCCGCACGGTGCAAACCTCCTATTCCGGCCTGACGATCATCTTTGCCGGCCTGGTTCTGCCGTACTCCCGCCTGGCTACTTTTGCCCTGGCCATGATTGTGATTGGCGGGCTTTATCTCCTATTGTACCGTACGGAAACAGGGCGGGCCATCAGGGCCACGGCCCAGGACCGGGAAATGGCCCAGCTCATGGGGATTAAAATATTTAAAATTTACACTTTAACTTTTGCCCTGGCTGCGGCCATTACCGGCCTGGCTGGTTCTTTGATCTCCAGCACCTTCGTCATTCACCCGCAGATGGGGCTCCCTTTCACCATTACGGCTTTTTGCGTTGTGGTTCTGGGGGGAATGGGCTATGTCCCCGGAACTCTGTGGGGAGGGATCATCCTGGGGGTGGTTGAATCACTGGCGACTACTTATTTAACTGCCGGAATATCGCTATCGCTTACCTTTTTCCTTCTTTTGTTGATGCTCATATTTCGCCCGGGGGGCATTCTCGGCAAAGGAATTGTGGAGTAAAGAATTAGCATGATTGGGAGCCGTCCACGATTGGAAGGGATTTTATTTTTCCTCTTAACTTTAGGGGTTATCCTGTTGATCCTTCCGTTTATCGGACTGGAAGGGTACCGGCTGCGCTTCTTCTCGCTCATATTCATGTGGGTAGCTCTGGCCGGCTGCTGGAATCTGATGTCCGGTTATACCGGACACATCGATTTCGGGCCGGTTGCCTACTTCGGGGTTGGGTCGTACTGCACGGCCCTTTTGATGATCAAAGGAGGATTCCCCTTTTTCCTGAGTGTTTTTCTTTCAGGGGTGGTGTGCGCCGCTTTGTCCCTGGCCATCGGTCTTTCCACCCTGAGGTTGCAGGGGGCTTACTTTGCCATTGCCACCTTTGCAGCCGCTGAAGCCTTAAAGCAGATTTTTCTCGAGGGAGATCGAGTCATTGGCATGGAGTTTTTTGGAGGGGCGCACGGGTTAACCCTTCCTCCTCCCCTACCCGGGATTTTCTTCTATTACATAATGCTTTTTTTCATGGCTTTGGTGGTGGGCCTGACCGCGGTCATCCAGAGGAGTAAATTTGGATATGGACTTCGAGCCATACGGGAAGCGGAACAGGCCGCGGAGCTGAGCGGCGTCCCCACCTTAAGGATCAAGGTGTATGCCTATATCCTGAGTTCGAGCCTCATCGGATGTATCGGCGGGGTGGAGGCTTACTGGTTAACTTACATCATTCCCGACGATGTCTTTAACGTGATGCGCACCATCCAGATGGTTATCATGACCCTCCTGGGAGGAATGGGCACCATCCTCGGCCCGGTCATCGGAGCGAGTTTTCTCACCCTCATCTCAGAATTTTTAGGCGCCAGATTCGTTTACGATTATCTGATTTTTGTGGGAATGGTCATTGTGGTTGTGATTCTGCTGATGCCCCAGGGAATCATGGGCGCCCTCGGCAAGAAAAAAAGACGGGTATCAGTTTAGGGTTTTAAAGAAATGGCGGCAACACTTCTGTTTGGGCCCGGGGGCCGGGCCGGAACGCGCCGGAAGCATCGGTTGGGTTTCCCCTTGTCCTCGGGGATAAAAGCCCGTTTCCTTCGGAGGAGGCGGGGAGTATCTTCCCCGCCCCATCCACGGAGAAATCAGCGCCTTATGATTTCAAGCGGGCCGGTCTGGCCCCCGGGCCCTGGAATCCCCGGGCCCTGGTGATACACCTTTATTCAAAGAATTAAAGTGTTACAAGGACGGTTTTGTGAACCTTTTGGAATGTCGCGGTGTGACTAAACGCTTCGGCGCCCTCACGGCAGTGCGCAATTTTTCTTTTTCCCTAAAGCCCGGGGAAATCCTGGGATTAATAGGCCCGAACGGCTCCGGCAAGACCACGCTCTTCAATCTTATTGCCGGGGTGTATGTCCCCGACGAAGGAGAGATTATATTTAAAAGAAAACCGATCAATCGCCTCCCCCCCCACCAGATCTGCCGCATGGGGATTGCCAAGACTTCCCAGATCACCATGCCCTTTAGCACGATGACTGTGTATGAAAACATCCTGGTGGCGGCTCTCTATGGGCAGGACCTAAAAATGCCGCAAGCGCGTAAAGCAGCGGATCAAGTTTTAGATATTGTCAACCTGCCGAAACAGCGGGATGATCCAGCCGGGAAAATCTCCGTGCCTCTTCGGAGACGGCTGGAATTAGGGCGCGCTTTAGCCACCGGGGCTGAAGTGTTGCTTCTCGATGAAGTCATGGCTGGACTAACTCCGGCTGAGATCGAAGAAGCGCTGCTGCTTTTGAACAAGATTAAAATTCAGGCAACGCTTATATTGGTTGAACATGTCATGCGGGCGGTCATGGGAATTTCCGACCGGGTGCTGGTCATCCATCAAGGAGAGAAGATCGCCGAAGGCCCGCCGGCAAACGTGGCTGGAAATCCTCAAGTGATCGAGGCTTACCTGGGGAAACGGTATGCTTGAAATTCATGGCCTAAACGTTTATTACGGCGACGTGCATGTCCTGTGGGATGTGTCTTTAAACGTCTCCGCCGGAGAAATTGTAACCATCATCGGGCCCAATGGCGCAGGGAAAAGTACGCTTTTAAAAGCTGTAGTCAACCTGCTGAAACCGGCAACGGGGGAGAAGGAAAAAGGAAAAATTTCCTTCATGGGCCAGGACCTGACTCCCCTTTCTCCAGAAGATACTATACGCTTAGGAATAGCTATCGTACCTGAAGGGGCGCGCGTTTTTCCCGACATGACCGTCCTGGACAATTTGAAGATAGGCTCTTACGCCGGGCCGGCCAGGGCGAGGAGGAAACAGACCCTAAAAGAAGTCTTTGGCCTTTTCCCCCGGCTTAAGGAACGCCTAAACCAGAAAGCCAAAACTTTGAGCGGAGGGGAACGCCAGATGCTGGCCATCGGCAGAGCTCTCATGTCCAGGCCGGCTCTTTTGCTTCTGGACGAACCCTCGCTCGGTCTGCAGCCGCTTCTGGTAGTAAAAACTTTTGCGGCAGTATCGGAAATTAACCGCCGGGGGGTGTCTGTTCTTATGGTCGAACAGAGCGTACAATTTTCTTTGGAAATCAGCAACCGGGCTTATGTTTTAGAAAACGGGCGAATCGCCGCAGAAGGAAAAGCCAGAGATCTCCTGCAGAACGATCACATCAAAAAATTCTACCTGGCCCTGTGAGTTCAGCCAACGGGCGCCAGCTTCAGGCCTACACTATTGACCAAAAGATTGGAAATACGCCCGAGCTATATATTTTTCGCCATGTAAAATGTGCAGAGCTTAACTTTGATAAACTCGGTGAAAGTCCTTTTTGACCCATTTTCGTCATTCCGGCGAAAGCCGGAATCCAGTAAATTCAAGGAGTTCTGTCCGCCTGAGGCGGACTGTTTTCGCCGGAGTGACGGCCCTTCTAACTTTTTACGAGTCCATCAACTCTCAAATTCCGCCATAAGAAATAGGGGTCAAAAACCTATTTGAAGTCAATATATTAGGGGGTGTTTTAAGTTTTTTTAAAAAAAAGCTTGACACCCTCTTTTTTTCATGGTTTAATCCTATATGTAATAAATATTATTAGATATAGGTAAGGGGAAGTGATGGAGAAGGTCAGCCGTTGGCGGCAGCGGATTAGCCAGCTGCGCAGGATTCGGGGTCTTTTAGAGAATCCGCTCAGGAAACCTAAAGCCATGCGGGTGGGTTCGGTGGTGAGGCAATACATGTTTTGTGGGAAACCTTCTTGCGTTTGTCATCGGGATGCGCAGAAGAAGCATGGTCCTTATTATTATCTTTCCTCTAAGGAAGAGGGGAAGAGCCGGTACAAGTATTTGGGGAAGGCGACGAGTCCGGAAGTAGAGCGGGCCCAGAACTATCAAGGGTTTCAGCGGGGGATAGCCCGGTTGGGGAAGATTCATCGGGAGGTCATTGATTTATTGTGGAAGATCGGGAAGGGGAAGATGGAGAAAGGGGATGCAGAGTAGCTGGCAGTTTTATGAGCGGGCGCAGAAAAAGGTGTGTAGGAAGCTGAAGGCTCGGCACCGGCCGGAGGCGGTGGTGGGGGCGGGTTGGGGTTCTTCGCCCGGGTGGATTTTCGGCTGAAGAGGGTGAAGCGGGTGATGGTTCCCGCGGTGTTAATGATTCTCACCTATGAGGTGAAGCAGCTCATGAGGATTTCGAGAGCTCAAGCAGGGCTATCATCTGTTAAAGTATCCGCAGAAGAACTGCTCGGCCATCCGGGCGCATGCGGTTTTGACCCTAATCATTTATAGCCTGGTGAATGCTTACAAGAGTCAGCGGGGTCAGCGCCTGGCCCATCTGGGGATTCGCCGCTTAAGAAGAAAACAGTTGGGCCCGAGTATTCATAAAATGATCGTCTACTATGAAGGCATCTATGGGATCGTCGACGTAGAAGAACTGTTTTACCTGATGGATATGACTCCCAAGGAGCTCTATCGGCTTAAGATCAAACGCTTCCAGAGAGTTCGAATAAATAGGCGGCTTTCGTCTCCGAAACGCCAAAGGGATAACTTTTTCCTTAAAACCTCAGGGGAACTTCGCTCTTTTCCCCCTCATTCTTCAAACCTCCAAAATTAAGTCAAACTGCTACCCTTTTTCTCTAAGAACAAAGCCGCCCATTTTAAACCTTCTAAAAATTCCTCCTGTCACCCTCTCCTGTCATCCTTATGGCGGAATTCCAACCCCCCCCTCTCCTCTTTTCTTGACTCTTCCTTTAAAATTTTGTATATTCCAGGCGAAATTCAGGCTTTTTGTTCCTACACAGATTTTGGTTATATAACTCATTACCTTCTAACTATTTTTTTCCCTGTTCCCTTGCAAGAGGCCGGAAAAGCATGGGAAGCCCCCTCCAGAATTTTAAATTTGCCCGGTTCCTATTTTCCCTCCAGGCAGCAGATTGCCTCAACCTGCCTGAGTACAAGGGATCAGCTTTGAGAACTCCTCCTCCTGCCGACACCACCATTTTATATGGTTATGGCCGTCGGGAAATATGGAAGTAAGAGATATGGGGTGAGGGTGGAGAAAGGGGAAATCAGGATGGAGTAGATTTGATGATCTCGTAAAAAGTCAAAATTGGGATGGCAAAGTAAAAAGCTCCATATGCAAGGCGCGCAAAACCTGAGGAGTGAGGCGTACTTACAAGGTACGCCGCAACGACGAAGGTGAAGCGCAACGCCGCAGATGGACTTTTTACGAAGCCATCAGATTTAAGGATAGAATAGTCGAGGCCTTAACCTACGATTGATGATGAGATTATTAGAATTGACATTTGAAGATGTGATCCCAAGCACCATAGGGGAAAATAGATTTAACAAGGGAAAATGAGATGAATGTATTCGATTTTAGAAATCGCCTGGTAGATGATTATGCCTCCTATATTAAGAGCTTCATCCAAATTCAGGATAAGCGTATCAACGATTATGTGGAAGAAAATCTGGAAAGCGGGCTCCTTTGGCCGGATCCCCTTATTCAATTAAACCAATCGTTCGAATCCGGCGACTGGATTGATGACTTTGTCAAAAAGGGAACTTTGCATGAAGTGTGTGGCCGTATTTTTCGAATAAAGCAGGAAGCACAGGGGGAAGGAAAACCTTTACGGCTACATCGGCACCAAGCTGATGCTATAAACGCAGCTAAAACGGGGAATAATTATGTCTTAACAACTGGAACCGGGTCAGGCAAAAGTCTGGCTCATATCGTGCCGATTGTTGATCATGTTATCCGTCGAGGTTCAGGAAAAGGCATTCAGGCAATCATAATCTATCCCATGAATGCCTTATGCAACAGTCAATTTGGGGAACTGGAAAAATTCATCAAATATGGGTTTCCAAAAGGACAAGCGCCCGCAAGCTTTGCAAAATATACCGACCAAGAAGGGGAGGAGATAAGACAAGAAATTATTGCCAAACCCCCGGATATACTGCTTACAAATTACGTGATGATGGAGTTAATCCTTACCCGCCCTCATGAAAAGAATATCGTTCAGGCTGCACAAGGACTACGCTTTTTGGTCCTTGATGAGCTCCATACCTATAGGGGGCGACAAGGAGCGGACGTGGCTCTGCTGGTCCGCCGTTTACGGAACGCCTGCGATGCAAAAAATCTGCAATGTGTGGGAACTTCAGCCACCCTCGCCGGCCCGGAAGCTTATGACACCCAAAGAGAAGAAATAGCCCAGGTGGCCACCAAACTTTTTGGTGATGTCGTTAAGCCAAAGATGGTGATTGGAGAAACTCTCAAAAAAGCAACCCCGGAAGTTGATCTGAAGGATCCCACCTTCCTTAGGAAACTAAGAGAGCGGGTTGCCGATACCAGCTACATTCCCCCCATTGAATACCAAAATTTTATAAACGATTCCCTCTCTATTTGGATCGAAAATACTTTCGGTATCACAAATGAAAAACAATCGGGCCGGCTCATTCGGACAAAACCCAAGAGCATCACCGGCCCCGATGGAGCCGCAAAGGAATTAAATAAACTCGTCGGAATTACAGAAGAACGCTGCGCTCAAGCCATCCAGGGAGGCCTCCTTGCCGGCTACCCCTGTACCGATCCAGATACCGGCTTCCCGGTTTTTGCCTTCCGCTTACATCAATTTATAAGCCGCGGGAATAATGTTTTTGCCTCACTCGAACCAGAGGAGTCTCGCTTTATTACTGTCTATGGGCAGCAATTTGTACCGGGTGATCGAACGCGGGTTCTGCTCCCGGTTGTCTTCTGCCGGGAATGCGGCCAAGAATACTATTCTGTTCGAGTCGAGAAGGACCCTGAAACCAAGAGAAGAAAATATACCCCCAGAGATTTATCCGATCGTTACCAGAGCGACGAAAGTGAGGCAGGTTTTCTCTATAACAATTCAAATAATCCTTGGCCCGAACAAGAGGAGGAAATCCTGAGCCGTCTTCCCGTCGATTGGCTTGATGAGAATCGCGGAGCCCTTAGGTGCCGACGAAATAGATTACCTGACCTGCCGCAAAAGGTATCTATTGGCACTGACGGAGCAGAAACATCAGCAGGAGACTCTTACCATTACATCAAGGCGCCTTTTAGGTTCTGCCTTAACTGCGGGGTATCTTATGGTGCGCGTCAATTATCTGATATCGGAAAGATGACCAAGGTCCAGTAGACCTGGTGACTATGAAGGAAATTATTTCTTATCCCCCCGTGGCGGCAATTCATCAGTTGATGGCAGCGCCGGAAAGGCCGGCCAAGAAAATTGGCTATCAGCTACGGGAAAAGCGGGCAGCATATGGGAAACGATTTTGTGAGATCATATGAGAAAAGTTATCGTTTGCATAAAGTAACGTTTTGCGTTACTATTTGCAAAGGCGGATTTTAACCGAGGATCGTCTTGCTCCAGAATGCTGACACCTCTTTTCCCACCAAATTGGCCAAATGGATCGATTCCCGCCAGGCCCAGGGGCTCTATTACTTTACCCGTGAAGAGGCTCTTAAGACCATCCAGATCAGCGATGCCGCCTTTAAGATGGCGGTTTCCCGGTTGCAGAAAAAGAGGCGAATTCATCGAATTTCCAGGGGTTTCTATATCATCGTCCCTCTCGAATTCAACTCCACCCAGATCTTGCCCGCCGATTGGTTCATTGCCGATTTGATGGCCTATACGGGGCGTCCATATTATGTAGGCTTGCTGACCGCTGCAGCCCTCCATGGCGCCGCTCACCAGCAACCCCAGCAATTCCAGGTGGTCACGACCGGACCCCTTAGAAAACTCCAGGTAAAAAACCTGTCCATCCGGTTTTTTTCCAAGAAGAATCTTGAGGTTACTCCCGTTGTTCCTATCAAGGTTCAAACCGGTTTTATTTCCGTTTCTACCCCGGAAGGCACTGCCGTTGACCTAATCCGTTACGCCAGGTCCATCGGGGGACTTGACCGGGTGCTCACCGTACTCCAGGAGCTCGGAGAAACAATCGACCGAGCAAAGCTCCTGGAGTCTGTAAAAGCTGACGGCAATCTGGCCTATGGACAGCGTTTGGGATGGCTGTTAGAGAAGGCTGGTTACCCTAAGTTGGCAAAAAGTCTTGCGGAATGGGTTGAAAAACAGAAGCCTCTGCCAGCCAGGCTGGACCCCTCGCTGCCTGTTCGAGGCGCCGGGAAAAATGCCCGGTGGCAACTTCTTATCAATACGGACGTGGAAAGTGACCTATGATTCCGAAAGCCCATATCGTTGCCTGGCGTAGCACAGCTCCCTGGGCCTCCGATGCCCAGACGGAACAAGACCTGATCATGAGCCGGGCGCTGGTGGCCATCTTTCAAGATCCCTTTCTGTCCAAGAGTCTGGCTTTCCGGGGTGGGACGGCATTGCATAAGCTCTATTTGAATCTACCTCGTCGATATTCTGACGACATTGATCTTGTCCAGATTAAACCGGGGGGTATCGGACCAATCATTGACAAGGTCCAGGAGATACTAAACAGCCTACTGGGAAAACCACGTCGGAAGCAAACGGGGGAGGCCGTAACCCTGACCTATCGGATGGAGTCGGAGGGCCCTCCGGTTGTTTCATTGCGCATGAAGGTGGAAATCAACACGAGAGAGCATTTCGCCGTGGATGATTTTCGAAAGCACCCGTTTTCTGTGGATTCCCGGTGGTTTCAGGGAAGCTGTCGCATTACAACATACACCCTTGAAGAATTACTTGGCACAAAGGTGCGGGCATTGTATCAGAGGAGAAAGGGGCGCGATCTCCTCGATTTATGGTTGGGCCTTACGGAGGGAAAGGCGAATGCCACCAGGATAGTCGAGATTTTCCATGGTTACATGAAATCTGAGGGGAGGATCGTTGACGGTAGGCTTTATGAAAAAAATCTCCGGGA
>Ga0194111_10007958_pt1 | contig 11750 bp, 17 predicted proteins | sample TA2KigC300mmetaG_FD_146194 | JGI IMG/M metagenome (GOLD analysis project Ga0194111, IMG submission 146194) | Freshwater microbial communities from Lake Tanganyika, Tanzania - TA2015033 Kigoma Deep Cast 300m | ecosystem: Environmental > Aquatic > Freshwater > Lake | place: Tanzania: Lake... | reverse complement strand
ACTCCATGGGGGGGGCCGAGGCGGCCCCCCCCAACCCCCCGCGCTCCGGGCCCGGAGTGAATCCGGGCCCTCCGCGGGTGCTTGGAGGACCCTTGCTCGACGCGACCGAGCAGTTCATCAACGGGCTGATGTTCGGCTGCCTGTACGCCCTCATCGGGGGCGGCTTCACGATCCTGTTCGGTGTCATGCGCCGGTTCAACATGGCGTACGGCTCGACGATCATGGCCGGCGCGTACGTCGCGCTCGTGCCCGTCTACCTCTTCCGCGCGCCGGCCTGGCTCATGGTCCTCACGGGCATCGCGGCCGCGGTGCTCGTCGGCCTGCTCGTGGAGTTCTGCTGCTTCCGCTTCATCAAGAAGGGGCACGAGCTGGCGCCGCTGATGACCACGATCGGGATGCTGATCGTCATCAACGAGGCGATCGTGCACGCGACGGACGCGGTCGGGCTCAAGTACCCGAGCCCGTTCGGCGACGTGGCGCTCGAGCTCGGCCAGTTCCTCGTGCGGCGCGACTACCTCGCCGTGCTCGTCGCGGGCGTCGTGTGCTTCACGCTGATCTTCCTCTTGCTCTACCGGACGCGCTTCGGCCGCGCGATGCGCGCGGTGGCCGAGCGGCCCGAGGCCGCGCAGATCCTCGGCGTGAGCGTGCGCCGCGTGAACGTCCTGACGTTCGTGCTCACCTCCGCGCTCGCGGGCGTCATCGGCTTTTTCGCGGCCGTGAGCGTGGGCTCCGCACGGCCGGATATGGCGTTCTTCGTGACGGGCAAGGGGCTCGTCGTCATGGTGCTCGGCGGGCTCGGAAGCCTCCCCGGGGCCATCGTGGGCGGCCTCGTCCTCGGCGTGCTGGAGTTCGAGGCCACGTGGTTCCTCGGCGCGACCTACCGGGACATCCTCGCCTTCGTCATCCTTTTCCTCGTCCTGGTGTTCCGTCCCCAGGGCCTCGTCGGCACGCGCACGACCTGACGCCATGGACTACTACGTCGCGATCGCCTCGATCATCGGCATCCACGCGCTGCTCGGCCTCAGCGTGTACGTGGTCGCCATCAGCGGGCAGATGTCGTTCGGCCAGCAGGGCTTCTTCGCCATCGGCGCCTACCTGGCCGGGATGTCGACGGCGATGTGGGGCCTGGGCCTCGTGCCGGCGCTGGTGCTGGGCGCACTGGTCGCGGGCGCCATGGGGTTTGTCGTGGGATTCCCCGCCCTGCGCGTGCGCGGGCTCTACCTCGCCATCGCCACCTTCGGCTTCGGCGAGATCGTTCGCCTCGCTTTCTTGAACGTCCGCTACACGGAGAACATCGGCGGCCGCGTCGTCGGCCCCAACGGGGCCGAAGGCTTCCGGCACGTCCGCTACGTCTACGACCGCGGCTTCACGGGTCTGCACTACCTCGCGGTCATCCTGGTCGTGCTCGTCGTCGTCGTGATCCTCTTCTTCCTCCTCGAGCGATCGAAGGTGGGCGCCAAGCTGCGCGCGGTCGAGGAGGACGAGACGGCCGCGGCGATGATCGGGATCAACGTCACGCGGGTGAAGGTGGTCGCGTTCGCCGCGGCCGCCGCGGTGGCGGGGCTCGGTGGTGGGCTCTTCATCCACTACTCGACCTACATCGACCACGACATGGTCGCGCTGCCGCTGGCGATCGCGTCGGTGACGTATCCGCTGCTCGGCGGCCTCGGCAGCTTCGTCGGCACGCTGCTGGGCGCGATCGTGCTGGTGGGCCTCACCGAGGGACTGCGCGGCCTGCAGGGAATGCGTGAGTTTGTCTACGGCGGCCTCATCATCCTGATGATGATCTTCCGGCCGCGGGGGATCGTCGACGAGGCGCTCGTGCTGCGCGTGAAGTCGTGGCTCTCGCCGCGCGCGCCGCGCGAGCCGGTGCAGGCGCCATGACCGACGGCGCGATCCTCTCCATCCGGAAGCTCGCGCGTCACTTCGGCGGGCTGCGTGCCGTGAACGACGTCAGCTTCGACGTGCCGCGCGGCTCGATCTTCGCCCTCATCGGGCCGAACGGCTCCGGCAAGACGACGCTGTTCAACGTGATCACCGGCGCGCTGGCGCCGACGGCGGGGACCGTGGTCTTCGACGGGGCGCCGATCTCGGGGATGCCGACGCACGAGATCGTGCGCCGCGGGATCGGCCGCACGTTCCAGAACATCCGCCTGTTCACGCGCATGAGCGTCTTCCACAACGTCTGGGTCGCCATGCGGCGTCAGCCGCGCTCGGGCAACGGTGCCAGGAGCGAGCGGGAACGGGTGGAGGAGCTGCTCGCCCTGACGGGGCTGTCCGCGCGCCGCGACGAGCTCGTGGAAAACCTGAACTTCGGCGAGCAGCGCCGCCTGGAGACGGCGCGCGCGCTGGCCACGGACCCCTCGCTGCTGCTGCTCGACGAGCCGGCGGCCGGCATGGGCGCGGTCGAGCTGGCGCGCCTCGTCCGGGACATCCGGCGCCTGCGTGAGCTCGGCAAGACCATCTTCCTCATCGAGCACACCATGCACCTCGTGATGGACGTCGCCGACCGCATCGCCGTCCTGAACTTCGGCGAGAAGATCGCCGAGGGCACCCCGAAGGAGATCCAGGCCGACCCGCGCGTCATCGAGGCGTACCTCGGGCGAGAGCACGCCAATGCTTAGCATCGAGGGACTCGTGACCCGCTACGGCAACGTGACCGCGCTGAAGGGCGTCTCCCTCGACGTCGCCAAGGGCGAGATCGTCGGCGTGCTGGGTCCGAACGGCGCGGGAAAGACGACGACGCTGCTCACGGTGATCGGCCTGCTCAAACCGACGTCGGGGCGCGTGCGCTTCATGGACCGCGACGTCGGCGGGCTCGCGCCCGACCGGGTCGTGGCCGCGGGCGTCGGCCTGGTGCCGGAAGGACGCTGGATCCTCGCGTCGATGACCGTGCGCGAGAACCTCCTGATGGGCGCCTACCCGCGTCACGACGGCGAGGCCGCGATCAAACACGAGATCGACCGGGTCTCCGAGATCTTCCCGATCCTGCGCGAGCGGCAGGGCCAGCGCGCGGGCACGCTCTCCGGCGGCGAGCAGCAGATGCTCGCGATCGCCCGCGCGCTCATGGCGCGCCCGAAGCTCCTCATGCTGGACGAGCCCACGTGGGGGCTCGCGCCGCTCGTGGTCGAGGAGATCATGCGGGTGATCCGCCGGCTCAACGAGGAGGGCACCACGATCCTCCTCGTCGAGCAGAACGCGCGGCAGGCGCTGGCCGTGGTGAAGCGCTGCTACGTGCTGGAGGTCGGCAGCGTGATCTTCTCGGGCACGCCCGCCGAGCTGAAGGGCGAGCCGCTCCTGACGCAGACGTATCTCGGCGCGACCGCGCGCTGACCGCCTCCCTACGCGTACCGCCGCCCGACGTACGTGAACAGCATCCCAAGTCCGAACGCGATGAAGAACAGGAGCACGTGTCCCAGGAATACGGCCGTGAAGGCGAGCTTGCTCTCGACGGCACGGCTGAAGAGGATCTCCAGCTTCGAGACCAGGTAGCCCGCGACCAACACGGATGCCGGCTTTGCGTACTTGAGGAAGTCCCGCTTCTCGTTCGCCTGAGGCGACGCGACGATTCCCACGACCCACCCGAGGATCGCTCCACTGAGCCACACGAGGACCGCAAGCTGCCACGCGCCGCCGAGCTCTACACCTGCCCACAGACTCGCCACCGCGGCGAGGGCGCCGAGCAGATACCCGCACACGACTTTGCGGTCCACGCTCTTGAGGTCCACGTCGGCTCTCGTGATCGGTGTCGCGATTCTAGCCCGTTCGCGCCAGGAGCTCGCGCGCCGTGGCGATCTCCGCCCGTACCGCGTCGGGGCCGCGGAACGTCCGCTTCGCGTTGCGATACCAGTGCTCGGCGCTCTCCAGATCGCCTTCCAGCGTGTGCACGATGCCGTGCGCCTCCTCCCACACCCCTCGCTCCAGAAGCTCCACCACCGCGATCAGTTTCGTGTCCATCGGAAGGGCCTCCTTTCTCATGGCGTGAGCATCGGCAAGGGCGTGGCCGGGGCGGTTTCCCGGAGGGCGACCGGGCTCCTCGCCTCGGCACTGCGCCGCGAGAAGGCGACCGAGCGACCGGTGCTCGCGACGGACGACACCGTGACCGGCCGACACTCTCGCCTCGGACGTCGGGCGCGAACAGAACATGAAACATGTCTCGGTCGTGTCGCGCGAGGATCAAGCAGCTCGGGAGGCACTTATCGTCGGGATACGCCGCCACGAGTTCGCGGCTGGCCACGGCGGCGAGGATCGACTCGCGAGGAATGAACCGGCCGGCGAGCCGCGGACGGCTGGATACGGAAGCTAATTAGCCGCTGCGATACACGCCATCGTACCGAAGCGCAGTCACCGCTGAGCACCTCATACGTTAGCGTGGTGCTTGCACGGCCGGGACACAGCGAGCCTCCCGGAAGCGAAGGCCATCGACTTCGCCCTCGAATCGCACGCTGCGTTTAGCCCGTTCGACTTCCGGTCCGCCGGTGGGGTGCCGGGCCAACTCCGTGAGGCCGCGCCGGGCGTTCGCTTCGCTGTTCCGGCGGCCGGCCTCGCACTCCGCCTCCGAAGGATATTCGACCCAGCGCTGCCACTGTGCGAGTGGTGCGCTGCGGTCGATCGCGACGGAGAGCGCTTCGCTCACCTGGTCGTCCAGCGACTTTGCAAGAAACCCGGGACTGGTGTTGAGCGCCTCGAGGCGTTGATAGTCGAGGGCGGACGAACGAGGACCCATCCGCCTTGCGCCGTAGCCGGCTGGGCGCCCGTCGCGGCGATCAACCAGGCGACCGCAGACACACTGACTGACGAACGCGATCATGAACTCGGGTCATCGACGAGGACGCAGCCTCGGGCTCGGCGCAACCTTCGATGAGCGTTACGAGGCGACGCCCCTCGTGCCTAGAGCGAAGCAGGCACCGCGACGGATACCAGTAAGGTGGTACCCCACCCACGGATATCAGCATGAGCGACCGTCGCACTTACAGGCTCCGTCGTCGTTGATGATCCGAGCGCTCTGTAGAAACCGAGCCCGGAACAGCACGCGCGATCCAATGGCGAAGATCGCGCTTGACGGTGGAAGTCATATCAACGCGCGCGGTCACCGGCCGGAGCGAGCGACGCGAGCTCCGGTCCGGTGTAGCGCGTTGTTGGGCGTCTTCTACGCCGGCGCAAGCTTCGCAACCTTGAGCCGCTTCCGACGCTGCTCGGCGTGCCAGAGGTCGTATTGCGTCTGCTGATTGAGCCAGCTCTCGGAAGACGTTCCGAAAGCAATGGAAAGGCGGACCGCCATCTCGGGGCTAATCCCGGCCCGGCCATTCAGAATCGCGGACAGCGTCTTGCGACTCACTCCGAGAGCGTCGGCGGCCTGCGTGACGGTGATGCCAAGTGGCTCAAGACAGAGGGTCTTGATGATCTCGCCCGGATGAGGTGGATTGTGCATGCGCATCGGATCTCCGTCAGTGATAGTCTTCGTAGTCGACAGCATCCGCGTCCTTCTCCACAAACTTGAAGGTAACCCTCCAGTTCCCGCTTACCGACACAGCCCACACGTTCTGGCGGTCACCCCGGAGCGGATGAAGGTTCAGCCCGGGAAGAGCCATGTCTTGTGGCGCCGTCGCCGCGCTCAGGCGGCCCAGGATCAGGCGCAGCCGTTCGGCATGTTGGGGCTGGATGCCGGCCTTCGATCCAGTCTCGAAGAACCTGGCCAACCCTTTGTGCCGGAATCCTCGGATCACTCACGATGAGTGTAACCCATGACGTTACGGGTCACAAGCTGCCCAACGCCCGGATCAGCCGCCGCAGCGAGCGAAGCGAGCCGCGGACGGATGCAACCGGAAGTTCGACGGCTCATCAGAGACGAGACCGCCCATACCCGGGCCGTCGTCTGCCGTGCGCGACGGCGATGACCTCGACGCTTTCACCGCGTATCCGATAAACCAGGCGGAAAGGGTAAAGCGGAAAAACGTAACGCGGAGTATGGCGCCCGTGACGTGGCCACGTGCGCGGTGCGACCTTCGCTCCTCAGTGCGCCCGAGGCTCTTGACCGAGGAGTCCAGATACGGAAGTTAGAGCGCTCGCTATTCGCGGCCAGGGAGTTCCTCGACGCGCAGCCCGATGTCACGCGCCATCTTCCGCGACAGCGTCGGGGAAATATCGCGTCCTACATGAAAGGGGACTGTGGTGCCGCGCCCGTCTCGTGCCGATACTGACGATGCGCACCACGCTGTCGAACTTCCTCAAATCCGAGACGCTCGAGGAGAGCGGCTACCTCGCGGGGCTTCAGGACTGGGATGGAGCCCACGTCTATGCAACTTGAATCGTCTGTCCAATAAATTCTGATTCGAGGCGTAGCTCGCCATCCTCAAGGAGCATGGCAAGGACTTCCTGCAGGTTGGTGCGAAGCTCGTCGAGGGCGGCCCCTTGGCTATGAGCGCCGGGCCACCCGGGCACGTATCCGACATACAGTTCCGTATCCGGATCGCGCTCGACGACGATGTTGAAGCTACGCATGACGCCTCTCATTCTACTTCGGGCGACGCTGATTGATGTCAGTCGCTCTAACGCCACGCTCAGCGCCGGAGGGCGAGCAACGCGAGCCCCCGGACCGCCGGAGCGTGAAGTTCGACGCCCGTGTGCGACGGCGCACGGTGCGTGGCCTCCCTCAATTGCTCATTCAAGGAGCTGATCGGCCCGCAGCAGCAGTGGCGCCGGGATCGTCAGGCCAAGGGCCTTGGCGGTTCTCAGGTTGATGACGAGATGGAACTTCTCGGGCTGCTCGACCGGGAGTTCGCCGGGCTTAGCGCCCTTGAGAATTCTGTCGACGTAGATAGCAGCCCGTCCGTAGAGGTCAGCGAGGTCAGGGCCGTAGGACATGAGGCCGCCGGCGCTCACGATCTCCTCTCAGAGGTACATCGCCGGGATACGATACCGTGCGGCGAGTCCTACCACCCGAGCTCGATGGACATAGATGAACGGATCGGTCACGACGAGAACCGCACCCGCTCGCTCGCGGCTCATCACTGCAAAGAACTTCTCGAACTCGTCGCGCCCCTGAACGTCGACCCAATAGAGTTCCAGCTTGAGGACCTGCGCGGCCTGCCGTAGCCGGTCCAAGAACGCTGCGGCGCCGGGCACGGCCGAGTTCCAGATAACGGCAATACGGGTTACGCGAGGGATTGCCTCTTTGATGAGGTCAACCTGCTTCTGAAACAGTTCCGGGGTAGCGTCGATGGAGAGACCGGTCAGGTTACCGCCAGGTCGGGCGAGGGTCTTGACGAAGCCCGCTCCCACCGGGTCAGCCGCGCCGACCATAACGATCGGAGTCGTACTGGTGAGCCTCTTCGCGACCGCGATCGGCTGCGGCCCGCCGGCAACGATGACGTCGACGCGCGCGTCGAGCAACTCGCTCACGAGTTGGGGAAGCCGCGCGAGGCTTCCCGCGGCCCATTTCCAGTCGATGGCGACATTCTGCCCTTCGACGTACCCTCGTTCGGTCAGGCCCTTGCGGAAAGCCTCCGTGCGAGGCGTATGAGCAGAAACCATGGTCACGACACCGATTCGGGGTCCGCGCATCGTCTGCTGCGCCTCGGCACCGAGTGATAGAGCGAGGAGCGTAAGGGCGAGGGCGACGCCGGTTGCCCACCTGGCCATCTTCAGGCCTGCCCGCGCGATGGCTTGTTAGTGTTGCCGCTGTGCCGTGACGACTGCTGACATGCCGCCATGCCCGGAATGCTCTACCTCCTCCCGTGTTGCGGCGAACGCCAGTATCAGCCGCGGCCGAAGGCCGTCGGCTGCATGCCGAAGTTATCCCGTCGCTCTACGCTTCGCATTCGACGACGATCGCGTGCTCTTGGAACTCTTGGTCGCGATCTCTTGGAGTAGGCGCAGGGCGCGGTTTACCGACGCGCTGTCGGGGAACGCGCGCGCGACGTCTGGCTCCAGCAGAACCAGATTTGTTCCGGCTGTTGCCTGCTTGTAGTACTTGCCGCGCACGCCGCCCTTCAAGCGGGCGAGGTCGTACTCGGGACGGAGGTCGTCACGATCTCGCTTCGCCAATGCCTTCCTCATATTGTCTTTGCTCCAGACGGGTTGCCCGTCGTGCACTGATGATCCGCACAAGGCCCTTGTGCCCCGTGTGTGACACGAAGAGTACGCGTTGGCGTACAGAACGGCCAATCGTAATCTCGCGGTCTTCCTCTTCCGAATGATCGGGATCCCAGAACGTGAATGCGAAGGGATCGAGGAACACCGACGAGGCTTCCTCGAACGTGACCCGATGCTTCTTAGCGTTCGCGCCGGCCTTGGCCGGGTCCCACGCGTACGTCACGCGGGCAGACTATCATCTGCCACCCGGTCCGCCGACATTCGTGATCGCAATCAGATCGGGATAACGTTCGGGCTTTTATCCGTCGTGCGTCGCGCATGACGGATAAAACCAGGTGGACTAAACCCCGCGCGCCCAGGACGTACGGGGATTCTATCGTGGGGACGACGCGACGAGAAGCAGGAGCAGTGGGTGATGGCGGGTGACGGAGGAGATCTTCGCGCGTGAATCCTGAGCACGAGGAGGGTTGGACCCGGGCGTGGTGGCGGCGACGGTGATGTCGATGTGGGCCAGAGGTGATGAGGGCACAGACGATCAGCGTGGCGACGTCGTCGCAGCGCTGGGCGGCGAGAAGCAGCCGCGCTCATGAGGTATCCCAGGATGTCGGCACAGGAGGGAGGACTTCGAGGCGACGCAAGAGACCGTGCTGACAGACGGGGCAACGCTCGATGTCGATGCCGGTGAGGCGGAACATGAGGTCGCGCACGGATTCGGTCGGCGCTGGGGGCGGCGGTTGGTGCGCCAAGAGGCGGCGGCACTGGGCGAGCATGGCGCGACGACGGCGATTGGCGAGCAGGCCGAAGGGGCGGATCCGGACGAAGCGGGTCGGCACGATGTGGAGCAGGAAGCGGCGAAGGAACTCGTCGACGCCGATGGTTGGAGAGGGCCACGCGGTGGGTGTAACGCCCGAGATAGGCAAGCACGTGCTCGGCTCCAGCAAACGGCGGTTTGCAGTAGACGACCCACGCCGAGTAGCGGAGCTCGTGAGCCACGCGGTAAAGGCGGTGGGAGCAGCGAGCGCGGCGAGCCCGTCGGTGCAGCGCAGTGCGCCGCGGTCGAAGGCGCGCTGCAAGCCGGCGAGGTAGCGAGCGCGGAAGACCTTGGCCAGCGCGCGGACGGGAAAGAGGAAGGTGGGACGGGCGGGAATCCAGCGTGTGCCGTCGGGCGCGAGGGCACCACCGGTGACGACACGGTGGACATGAACATGCTGCCCGAGATTCTGGCTCCACGTGTGGAGGACGGCGGTCACGCCGATGGCGCCGCCGAGGTGACGAGGATCGCGGCCGAAGCGGAGGAGCGTGGACGCCACGCTCTCAAAGAGCAGGCGATAGATGAGCTGCGGGTGACTTTGGGCGAGCGGGTTGAGGGCGTGGGGCAGCGTGAAGACGATCCTGATGGAAGCCTGCGGGTCGGCGCACTATTGGGCCCGCCAGGCGGAACGCCGTGGACATCGGCCCGTGTTGATCCCGCCGCACGCGGTGCGACGGTACGTTCTCCGCAACAAGACAGATCGCACAGACACCAAGGGACTGCTCGAGGCGTATCGCAACGAAGAGGTCCGGCCCGTGCCGGTCAAGTCGGAGACGCAGCAAGCCGTCGCGGCCCGGCATCGTCTGCGCTCAACGTGGGTGGCGGCGCGGACGGCCCGGCTGAATACGGTTCGCGGCCTGCTCCGGGAGTTCGGGATCACCATTCCGGTCGGCGCTCACCACGTCGTGCCGCACGTCCTCCTCCTCGTCGAGGATGCCGAGGCGGCGGTGCCGGGCCTGCTGCGGCCGGCGTTGGCCGACGCGGCCAAGGAGATCCGGGAACTCGAAGGGCGCATTCGCACCGTCGAGCGACAGCTCGAAGCGGTTGCCGAGAACAGTCTGGTGGTCGACCAACTTCGGACGATTCCTGGGATCGGGGTGGTGACGGCGACGGCGCTCGTGGCGAGCGTGGGGAACGTCGCGCGGTTCACGTCGGCGCGGCAGTTCGCGAGTGATCTCGGACTGACTCCGCGGGAGGACTCGACGGCGTTGCGACGTCGGCTGGGCGGGATCAGCAAGCGCGGGGACAGCTACTTGCGCATGCTGCTGATTCACGGCGCGCGGTCGGTGCTGTGGCACACGAAGCGGCAGGAGACGGTGCCGCCCGACCGGCTGCGCGAATGGGCGCTGCAGGTCGAGCGCAAGCGTGGCCACAACAAGGCGGCCGCCGCGGTCGCGAACAAGCTGGCGCGGATCGTGTGGGCGGTGTGGCGGCACGGAAATGCGTACGTCGGTGCACCAGCGGTCTGAGAAGCGCTCGACAAGCAGGGAATTCGAGCTCATCACGAGCGGGCTGCTACGAGCAGAGGAGCGAAGGCATGCCGGCTCTGACCGGCGTGCGGGGAAGCCGATAACTTCCGTGGCCGTCGCAGGCCGTGCTTATTCGATTGGCTCCCCACGCGCGCCTTATCCTTCATGGCCCGGAGCGCCGCGGCTCCATACGAGGCCGGAGATACGACTGCAGTCTGAGCCCGGTGAGAGCTTCGCTCCTCAATGCGCCCGACGCTCTTGACCGAGGAGTTCAGATACGGAAGTTCGACGCCCGGAGAAGTCTTGCGCTACAGCAACCCGATGAACTCATCGCGTTCAATCTCGCAGTCGCGAAGGATTGCGGAAAGGAGTCCCGGGCCGATGGTTTCACCTTGGTGTCGTTCTGCCGACGGCGGAGTTCGACGTGGTGATGGCGGGAGACCTCAATGCCAGCTGGTTCGACGACAAGATCGAGGAGTTCTTCGACGAGCTACACGAGGGCGACTGGGCGGTGCTTGCGAAAGATGGCTATCCAGGGACCCGCCTGGCCGGCCATCCACTAGAACCGCGAAGCCAGATCGATTACCTGGTCGTGAGTAAGAAGACGGGGACGAGAGGTGGGCTCTTCAACGAAGAGATCACGCAGGACCAGGCGACGGTCCACCAGGATCTCACCAACGGCAACTGGCGGCAATTCCGCCAGAGGTACAGTGATCATTTTCCGGTGACTAGCCGGAGCCGAATCCGATGCACGCCACTGCCGACGCGCTGCGCGCGTAGTCCCCAGATGGCTTCGAGCTCCGTCCACGACGTTGCGACGTCGATGGCCACGAGCGTCGTGAGGTAGAACCCGGCCGTGCTCTCCCCGCAGTGCAGGACCAGATCGCCTTGGACGGCGCCGGGGCGGACGCCGGTCCACTCGCTCCACGTGCGCAGCGGCACCTCCGCGCGCACGGCCGCGGCCGCCGGGGCCGTGCGGTGAGGCCGGCGCGGCTGGCGGCGCCGGATCGGGCGCAGCAACCGGTCCAGCGTCGCGGCGCTGGCCGTGGTCAAGGCCGCGCGGATCTCGGGTGCCACGCGGATCCCGTGATACCGCTCCAGCGCGGCGAGCAACGTGGGCAGCACGGCGACAAGCAGCTTTCCACTCAGGCCATCGCTTGCGCGCCAGAGCCGCTCCAAGACGGGTTCGAGGTCGCCCCCGTAGCGGCGCGGCCGGCCGGGCGCCCGGCGGGGCGTCTGCGCCGGGCGCCCGAAGGCGCGGATGGCCGCCTTGCGATGACATCGCGTGACCCGGCAATACTCATCGAGCATCCGACCTCGCTCCGCTTTACTCGCGTTCCGGTAATCCGCTCGCAGCGCCTCGACATACTCTTCTC
>Ga0194111_10007946_pt1 | contig 11759 bp, 12 predicted proteins | sample TA2KigC300mmetaG_FD_146194 | JGI IMG/M metagenome (GOLD analysis project Ga0194111, IMG submission 146194) | Freshwater microbial communities from Lake Tanganyika, Tanzania - TA2015033 Kigoma Deep Cast 300m | ecosystem: Environmental > Aquatic > Freshwater > Lake | place: Tanzania: Lake... | reverse complement strand
GCCAGGCGCCGAACACGAGGAACGAGACCTCGGCGGCGAACATGAGGGCGAAGACCGCAGTGAGGATCAGTGCCGCGGGCCGGGTGAGGCGCAGCCGAGGTGCCTTCCCTCTTCCGGTGAGCGGGGCGTCGCGGTCCATCATCCAGGGCAGCGCGGCCAGGGCGGCCAGGGCCAGGCCGGCCACCACCCAGAACGGCGCCCGCCAGCCGAGGCGGGTGATCAGCCACCCCGCCGCCGGGGCCCCGACGAGGAGAGCCAGCGCCCACGTGGTTTCGAAGAGGGCGATGTAGCGTCCCCGCCGGCGGTACGGGACCCGGTCGGCGATGAAGGCCTGGCCGGAGATGTCGAAGAGCGGCTTGGCCAGGCCGAACAGGGCAAAGCCGGTGATGGCGCCGGCGTAGACGCCGGAGGCGGCGGTGATGGCGGCGCCGAGCACGAAGAGGGCCAGGCCCACCGCCACGGTGCGCCGCCGCCGCTCGCCGCGCCCGGCGGTGGCCACCACCAGGGGGGTGGCCAGGCCGGCCACGGCCCGCACCGACATCAGCAGCCCCCCTTGCTCGAGGGTGATGCCCAGGCCGCGGCTGATGGCCGGCAAGAAGGGGTAGGCGAACCGGTGGGCCGTGCTGAGCACGAGGCGGGCGGCGATCAGGTAGGCCAGGGAGGCCCGCAGCGAGCGGCGGCCGGGGAGACCTGCCGGGCCCGCGCCGTCGATCATGCCGGCGGCACCGCGCCGTCGGTGAAGAGGCGCGGGACGAGCATCCAGAGGAGAACCGCCCTGCCCGGCTCCAGGTCGGCCCACGAGGCCACCTCGAGGCAGGCGGCGGCGGCGGTGGCCATCTTCACCCGTCCGCCGCCGGTCAGGGCCGCCACCGTCTGGGACCAGGCCGGCTCGTGGCCGACGACGAGCACCCGGCCGGCGTCGCCGGCCCGGTCGCGCACGGCGGCGATGACGGCTCCGGGAGAGCCCGGGCTCAGCCGGGAATCCACCACCACGGGGGCTGCCCAGGCGCCGGCGGCCCCGGCCAGTTCGACCGTCTCCCGGGAGCGCCGGGCCGGGGAGGTGAGCACCAGGTCGGGCGCCTTGCCGGCGCGGGACAGCACGCGGCCCATGACGCCTGCGGCCTCGCGGCCCCGCGCGTTGAGCGGCCGGTCGGCGTCGTCGGTGAAGGCCGCCGCCCAGTCGGACTTGGCGTGACGGAGGAGGACGAGTTCCTTCACAGCCATCCCGTCGAAAGGGCGAAGAGCAACTGGGCGGCGTAGTAGAGGGGAAGGCCCCAGATGCGATTGCCGAAGCCCGGGGCGACGAAGCGGTCCCGGGCCACCGAGACATCCGAGAGGTAGAACGCCACCGCGGCGGTCATCACCGCCGTCGGCCAGAGCCAGCCGGGGAAGGGCGTGCCCGAAGTCAGGGCGGCGACGGCGGGGGCGGAAGGACCGGCCCCGGCGACGGCCCCGGCGGCGGCGGCGACCATCGCCGTGATGACCGCGATGTAGGCCACCACCGGCCCGCGCATGTCGGCGCCCAGATGGGGCCAGAGCCAGCGGCCCACCAGCGCGGCGGGGACGAGCAGGCCCGCCGCCACCAGCACCGCCACCAGGGCCTCAGGACGGACGGTGGCGAAGGCGCCGATGTAGGTGAGGTGGGAGAGCAGGAAGGAGCCCAGGCCCAGCAGGAACCATCTGCGCTGCGCCGAGACGAGGGCGATGTCGCCGGCCCAGCCGAGGCAGAGGGCCGCCAGGACCCAGGCGCCGTAGGTGGTGTCGGCGGCTCCGGCGGCCACTGCGGTGGCGATGAAGCCGGTGGAGGCGGCGCCCTTGGCCCATCCCCGCCAAGGGGCGTCGCGCTTCTCCCCGAGCAGCAACAGGCCCACGAAGGGCACGGTCAGGGCGGCGAGCACATAGGCCGGGGTCATGGGGTCCTCCGCGTGATGGCCGGGATCAGGGGCGCCACGGGCCCTAACCTATCGGCTCCGGGACCGGCAGGGAGGAATCGGCATGAGCAGCGGGGTGGCGCGGCGCCTGGAAGCCATCGTGGAGTCGGCCACCCTGGCCATCGCCGCCCGGGCCAAGGAGATGAGCGCCCGGGGCGAGGAGGTGGCCGACTTCGGTGTCGGAGAACCGGACTTCCCCACGCCGGCCTACATCGTCGAGGCGGCGGCCGCGGCGGCGCGGGAGTATCGACATCACCGCTACACCCCCACTGCCGGCCTGCCCGAACTGCGCCGGGCGGTGGCCGCCAAGACCCGGCGGGACTCGGGATACGCCGTCGAACCGGCCCAGGTGCTGGTGACGAACGGGGCCAAGGGGGCGATCTACACCGCCTGCCAGGCCCTGCTCGATCCCGGCGACGAGGTGCTGCTGCCCGCTCCCTACTGGGTGACCTACCCGGAGGCGGTGGCCCTGGCCGGGGGCGTGACCCGGCCGATCCCCACCACGCTGGCGGGGGGCTTCCGGGCCACCGTCGAGCAACTGGAGGCGGCGCGCACCCCGAGCACCAAGATGCTGATCTTCGTCTCCCCCTCGAACCCGACCGGGGCGGTCTACCCGCCCGACGAGGTCGCCGCCATCGGCCGGTGGGCGGCGGAGCACGGCATCTGGGTGCTCACCGACGAGATCTACGAGCACCTGGTCTACGACTCGGCCCGGTTCTGCTCGCTGCCGGTGGTGGCCCCCGAGGCGGCGGGGCGCTGCGTCGTGGTCAACGGCCCGTCCAAGACCTACGCCATGACCGGGTGGCGGGTGGGGTGGATGATCGCCCCGGCGGCGGTGACTCAGGCGGCGATCCGCTTCCAGTCGCACGCCTCGTCGAATGTGGCCAATGTCAGCCAGGCGGCGACCGTGGCCGCCCTCGAAGGGCCGATGGCGGCCATGGAGGAGATGCGGGCCGTCTTCGACCGCCGCCGCCGCGAGATGCACCGCCTGCTGTCGGCTCTTCCCGGGGTGCGGGTAGCCGAGCCGGAGGGGGCCTTCTACGCCTTTCCCGACGTGACCGGTTTGCTGGGGCGGGACCTGGGAGGCGGGGACCGGGCCGCCACCGACACCGAGTTGGCGGCCCTCTTGCTGGACCGGGCCAAGGCCGCCGTCGTGCCCGGGGAAGCCTTCGGTGCCCCGGGCCACCTGCGCTTCTCGTTCGCCCTGGCCGACGCCGACCTGCGGAATGGCCTCGGGCGGGTGGCGGCCTACCTGGCGGGGGCCTGACCCCGGGCGGCCAGGAACTCGAGAGCCTGCCGGTAGCCGTCGCAGCCGTGCCCGCTGATGGTGGTGGCGCAGGCGGCGGAGACGACCGAACGGGCCCGCCACTCCTCGCGGGCGGCGATGTCGGACAGGTGCACTTCCACCACCGGCAGGGCGATGGCCTCCACCGCGTCGTGGAGGGCGTAGGAGTAGTGGGCGAGCGCTCCCGGGTTGAGCACCACCCCGTCGCAGCGCCCCAGCGCCTGGTGGAGGCGGTCGATGATCGCCCCCTCGTGGTTCGACTGGAAGGTCTCCACCTCGAGGCCCAGGGCGGTGCCCCACTCCCGGCAGGCCTCCTCCAACTCGGCGAGGGTGGCGGTGCCGTACACCTCGGGGCGGCGCATCCCGAGCAGGTTCAGGTTGGGGCCGTGCACGATGAGGACCCGCATGGCCCCAGGCTATCGGGGCGGGGTGAGGGCGGCCAGCGCTTCGGCCCGTTCCAGGATGGAGGGCGGCAGGGGAGCCTCCTCCAGGTGGGCGCGGCGGGCCAGGGCGGCCACCAGGGCGTCGGCCACCCGGTCCACCGGCGCCGCGACGGCGTCGGCGACACTGCCGGTGGCTCTCGGGTCCCAGGCATAGCCGAGGGCGGTGTACACCGGCGTCAGGGCCCGGTTCACCAGGTCGGGGCGGTCGACCACCACCACCCCGCCCAGGTGCGAGGCTCGGGCGGAGAGGCGCTGCCCTACCCCCATGACCTTGCGTCCGCCGACGGCGACGCTGTACTCGCCGGGGCAGTACTCGCCCGGCACCTCGCCCACCCGGGCCTCGACTCCGAGTGAGGCCAGGGCTTCGACCACCACGGCGGCCAGTTCGCGGAATCGCAGGTGGATGGAGCCCCGCGGCTCGGGGTCGGGGATCGCCCAGGCGAAGGCCAGGGTCTGCTCGTGGAAGACGGCGGCGCGGCCCCCGGCGAGGCGCTCCATGGGGGTGAAGCCCTCCCGGCGGGCGGCGGCGACGGCCGCCGGGTAACCGGGCCGGGCGGTGTCGCCCACGGCGAAGGCGACCACCCGTCCCGGAACGAACAGGCGGAAGCTCCCGGGCCCGCCGGCCGCGGCGGCAGCCTCGAGCAGGGAGCGCGACACCGCGGCGTCGAAGTCGGGACGGCCGGGGAACCCCTCCCGGTGCAGGTGCACGACGCGGCGGGTCATGTCGGCGGCAGGCTAACGGGTACCCATGCGGGTCCCGCCATGGGTTTCGGGCGCCGCCCGGCGCGGCTTGGCGGTGCGGGAGACGATAATCGGGGCGGGCTCCTGCCTTCCGCCCGCGAGATGCATCGGCACCGCCTCATCCCGATCCTCACCCTGGCCATCCTGGCGGCGGGATGTGGGGACCTGCTGGGCGGGGTCGGCGACCTGTCGCGCGATGTCGTCCACGGCGGGTCGACCACGAGCAGCACCACCACCACCCTGCCCCGACCCGGCGGGGGGATGGGGCTCACGGGGATCTCCGGGGACATCGTGTGGGTGAACGACGAGTGGCGGGCGGCGCCCGGGGTTTCGGCGCTGGAGGTGGCCTATCGGGTCTGGCAGCGGAGCGACGGGGTGAACCCCTACGTGCAGGCGGGGCGCAGCGAGATCGCCGCGGCCCTGCCCGGGATCGGCTTCCCCCGCCTGGTGCCCGAGAAGGTGACCCACATCTCCAGCCAACTGGTCTTCGACCCACTGAGCGGCGCGTTGGACGCCGGGACGGCAGCGGCGTTCGGGCTGTGGACGGCCGAGCCGTACACCGTGCCGCGCCCCGAAGGGCAGCTGGTGGTGCTCCGGATCGGCCGGCGCTCGGCCCTGCCGGGCCAGGACCCGGGGGGCATCTCCACTTTCCAGGCCGCCGACGGCCGGGAACTGGCCTGGGTCTCGGGGGATTACGTCTACCAGATGTTCTGCCGCCGCGGGATCAGCGAGGAGTCGTGCTTCGCCATGGCCGACTCGCTCATGTCCTTGCAGTTGCTCTCCTACCTTCCGGCCGCAGGCAGCGGGTGAGCCCGGCGACGAGTGGGCTAGGGCACCCCGGCCGATAGCCTGGTTTCGACCCAGGAGGCAGAGATCTTCCCCGGGGGAGGCCACGGTGGCGGCCACAGCGGGGGCTGGTGGTCGTACCTGCAGTACGACGAGGAGCAGGATCGCCCGGTAGTCGACCGGCGCCTCCTGCGGCGCGTCCTGGGGCACGCCCGGCCCTACCGGCGGCTGCTGTGGCTGGTGCTGGGCACCATCGTGCTGATCACCCTGGTGGGCCTGCTGCCCCCGTTGTTGATGCGGGACCTCATCGACCGGGCGATTCCTTCCGGAGACCTGGGCCGGGTCACCCTGCTGGGCCTGGGCATGGTGGCCGTCCCCCTGCTGAGCGGGGTCGTCGGGGTGGCGCAGCGGTGGGCTTCGGCCCGGGCCGGGGAGGGGATCATCTTCGATCTGCGCACCGCCCTGTTCGCTCGTCTGCAGCGGATGTCGCTGGCCTTCTTCACCGGGGCCCGGCCCGGCGAACTGATGTCACGCCTGAACACCGATGTCGTGGGGGCGCAGCAGGCCATCACCGGCACCGTGGTCTCGGTGGCCTCGAACCTGATCACCGCCGGCGCCACCCTGGTGGTCATGCTGCGCCTGGAGTGGCGTCTCACTCTGGTGGCGGTGGCCGTCCTCCCCCTGTTCATCCTCCCTTCCCGCCGGGTGGGCCGGGTGCTGCGCCGCGTCACCCGGGCGCAAATGGACGCCAACGCCCGCATGAACAACACCCTGAACGAGACCCTGAACCTGAGCGGGGCCCTGCTGGTCAAGCTGTTCGGTCGCACCGCCGACGAGGATCGGCGCTACCGGGAGCAGGCGGCGGAGGGACGCGACCTGGGCGTGCGGCGCGCCCTGGTGGGGCGCTGGTTCTTCATGGCTCTGGGAGTGGTGAGCGCCCTGGGGACGGCCCTGGTGTTCTGGCTGGGGGCGGTGCTGGTCGTCCGCGGGTCGCTGACGGTGGGGACCGTGGTGGCCCTCTCCGCCTACCTGGCCGGCCTCTACGGTCCTCTGACCGCGCTCACCAACGCCCGGGTCGAGTTGGCCACCTCGCTCGTCTCCTTCGAGAGGGTGTTCGAGGTGCTCGACCTGCCCCTCGACATCAACGACGCTCCCGACGCGGCCCCTCTGGAGCCGATGGTCGGCCGGGTGACCTTCGAGCGGGTGACCTTCGACTACCGGGCGGCCGCCGCCCGCGGACTGGGGCCCGTCCGCCGCTTCTCCTGGCATCAGCCCCGCGACTCCTCCGAGGCCGCCGTCTCGCTTCCCACCCGGACCACCCCGGCCCTGGCCGAGGTGTCCTTCGACATCGCTCCCGGGGAACTGGTAGCCCTGGTGGGGCCCAGCGGGGCGGGAAAGACCACGATCTCCTGGCTCATTCCCCGGCTGTACGACGCCACCGGGGGCCGGGTGCTGATCGACGGCCGCGATGTGAGGTCGGTCACCCTCGACGGCCTGGCGCGGGGCATCGGGGTGGTGACTCAGGAGACCTATCTGTTCCACGACACCCTGGCTGCCAACCTGCGCTACGCCCGGCCCGAGGCGACCGACGAGGAGGTGGAGGAGGCCTGCCGGGTGGCCAACATCCACCGGTTCATCGCCGGCCTGCCGGCGGGCTACCAGACGGTGGTGGGGGAGCGCGGCTACCGCCTGTCGGGCGGGGAGAAGCAGCGGGTGGCCATCGCCCGGGTGGTCCTGAAGGACCCGCGCATCCTTATCCTGGATGAGGCGACGGCACACCTCGACGCTCACTCAGAGGCCTTGATCCGGCAGGCGTTGGAGCGGGTCTTGAGGGGCCGGACCTCTTTCGTGATCGCCCACCGCCTCTCCACCATCCTGGCCGCCGACCGCATCCTGGTGCTCGACGGGGGCCGGGTGGTGGAAACGGGGACCCACGCGGCACTGCTGGCTGCCGGGGGCCTGTACGCCCGGCTCTACGAGACCCAGTTCCAGGCCACGGAAGATTGAGCGGAGCCTTACGGATTTCGAACAGGGGCTAGCGATGATTGGCGCCAGCGAACCAAGGAGGTCGTGTTGAAGCAGACCCTGAAGATCGGCGCCGTGGTGCTGGCGGTGGCCGCGCTGGCCATGACCGGCGTGGCGCTGGCGCAGTCGGACGACGAGGCCACCACCGTCACGGCAACGGCCGCCGATGACTCTCCCCTGCGCTCCCGGATCATCGAGTGGCTGGCTCCGCTCGTGGAGGAAGGCACCATCGACCAGAGCCAGGCCGAGGCGGTGGCCGATCGACTGGAGGAGGTCATGCCCGGGCCGCACGGGAGGATGCCGGGGATGAGGGGCTTGGGCCGGGGCCTCGGGGCGGTCCGTGAGGCGGCGGACTTCCTGGGGATGGCCCCGCAGGACCTCATCGCCGCCGTCCGGGACGGCCGGACCCTGGCCGAGGTCGCTGCCGCCGCCGGCTCGAGCGGCGAGGCGCTCGCCGAGCATCTGAGCGACCTGGCCGAGCAGCACCTCGACGAGATGGTGGCCGCCGGCCGAATCACCGCCGACCGGGCGGCCGAGATGCTGGCGCACCTCAGCGAACGCCTCGACGACCTGGTGAACGGCGAGATCGAGCGTCCGTTCCAGGGTGGGCCGGGCCTGGGCCACGGCCGCGGCCGGGGCCTGGGAGGCTTCGGCGGCAGGCCGTGCACCGATGACGCGTCGGACTCGCTGGGCTGGGGCGCGTAGACCCCGTTGTCTCCGGCGACTCCGGGAGGGCCCGAAAGGGCCCTCCCCACGCGCCTGGGGGAGGTGGGTCGAGGGGGGCGGGGCGCAGGGGGTTCGCCGGTGCAGGGGTGCGGCCGCGACGACGCCGCGGAGTCACAGTCCGGCCTCTCCCCGTTTCGGGTAGGGCTGGTGGTGGTGGTCGGGCCCACGGTCGGCAGCGGCCCGACAGGGCCGCGGGTGATTCCGGCGGCAGATCTCCGGCAGAGCGTCGGCTTGCCGCTCGGCCCGGCGAGGAGCGCCGAGGCCGAAAGCGAGGGGAGGGAGTCGAGCGTCGCCGCGAGCGAGCAGCACTCGGGTGACAGCCGGGCTCTTGGCCGGCGTGGCCGGGATGCCGGCCGCGGCCGCCGGGTCGTCCGCGCCATGACGGAGTCGGGTATCCGCGTGCTCTACGTGATCCATCTGGTCGGCCCGGCGCAGAGCCTCAGCCGACGGCAGTCCGGTCGGATGCTGTCCCTCCGAGCGGAGCGGCGCGAGGACGGGCAGCGCACCTTCAAGCTGCATGAGGGCCTGCCGCTGGAGACCAGCTTCGGGAAGGACCTCTATCGGCAGGTATTCGACACCCTCAGGGAGGATCGCAGCCCGGCCCGGAGCACGCTCTGAGGCCGGCGGGCCGGTGCCGCGGGAGCCGGGCGGTTGGGCGCCGGATGGGGCTGCGCCCGCGAGGCTGCCGACCCCGGGGGCCGGGGCGTGAGGGCCGCAGGACCGAGTCCGAGGAGGCGGGATCAGGTGGCCGCTTCCCCGCGTGTCTCCGGCGGCTCTTCGGGATGGCCGGCGTGCCGCCGGGGGCCACGACCGGCAGCCGCGACCGGGCGGCGGCCTCTCGCGCCAAGGCCCCTGAGCACGACCGAGCCGCCCACTCCACTGCCTGCTCCGCCCACGTCACCCTGGCGCTCGACGACGCCGCCCGGGGCGTGGCCGGCGTGCCGCCGGGGGCCGCGACCGGCAGTCGCGACCGGCAGCCGGGAGGCTCTTCAGCGCTGTGACGGCGACGAGGCACGCACCGGGGCCATGGGGTCGCCGAAGTGGTGACCGCCGTTCTGGGGGAGATCCGGGCCGACTGGTGGGCCGGTCTGGTCCGCGCCGGCGCAGATCGACGATGCGCTGATCGCCCCGGACGGGACGGCCACCCGGAGTTGCCTCGGCGCCGGCGCCACCAGCGGCGTCTCCCCGGCCTGTGGCCGGTGGGGACAGGTCACGTCGGGCGCCCCCGCCCGCGACGAGCGAGCGGCCGAGGGCGGAAGGCCTCTGCGGGTCGTCGCGGCTGCCCCGCTCCTGCCCTACGGGCTCGCCCGAATGGCGGCAGCCGATGAGCGGAGGGACAATGATGCGGGGGGCCCTGTCTCCGATCGGGGGAGAGGCATGACGAACGACGGATCACTTGCCGGCCGGCCGCGCCTGTCGCCCTGGCGGTTCGTGGTCGCTTTCGGCGTCGTCAGCCTGCTGGTGGACGTGGTGTACGAGGGGGCCCGCTCGATTGCCGGTCCCTTCCTCGGCTCTCTGGGAGCGTCGGCGGTGATGATCGGAGCGGTGACCGGGGCGGGGGAGGCGGCCGGCCTGGTCCTGCGGATCGTCAGCGGGCCGGCTGCCGATCGGAGCCGCCGCTACTGGGCGTGGGCCATCGCCGGCTACCTGGTCACCGTGCTCGCCGTGCCCGCCCTCGCTCTGCCGGTCGGCCTGTTCGGCGCCGGCGCGTTGCTGATCACCGAGCGAGTGGGCAAGGCGGTGCGCAGCCCGGCCAAGGACGCCCTGCTGGCCAGCGCCGGCTCCAGTACGGGCCGGGGCAAGGCCTTCGCCGTTCACGAGGCGCTGGACCAGGCGGGGGCCTTCCTCGGCCCCCTGCTGATAGCGGGCGCGCTGGTGGCCACCGGGGGCTACCGGCTGGGCTTCGCTCTGCTCGCCCTGCCCGGGGCCGCCGCCACGGTAGTCCTGATCTGGCTGGCCCGCCGGGTACCGGAGCCGGCCGTCTACGAAGGGCCGGGCCCGGCCCCTGCTGCCTCGGCCGCCGGGCTGCCCGCTGCCTTCTGGCGCTACGCGCTGTTCACCGCCCTCTCGATGGCGGGCTATGCCACCTGGGGCCTGATCGGCTATCACCTGTCGGTGCGGGGTCTGGTATCCGCCGCCACGGTGCCCCTCATCTATGCCCTGGCAATGGCCACCGACGCGGTGGCCGCCCTTCTCAGCGGGCACCTGTACGACCGCTATGGGTTCCGGGTGCTGGCCCTCCTGCCGGTGCTGGCCGGAGTCGGGACGGTGCTGGCCTTCAGCAACACGACGGCACCTGCGGTGGCCGGGGCGCTCATCTGGGGCATGGCCATGGGGGTGCAGGAGAGCACCCTGCGCGCCGGCGTGGCCGACCTGGTGCCCGCGGCCCGGCGTGCCGGCGCTTACGGGGTGTTCTCCGCTTCGTTCGGCACTGCCTGGTTCGTCGGCGCCTCCCTGCTCGGGTACCTGTACGACCGAACGACCGCCGGTCTCATCGTCGTCTGCGTCGCGGCGCAGGTGCTGGCGCTCGTCGCACTCGGCTACGCCAGGCAGGCGACCCGCTAGATGCGGACGCGGGCCGGGGGGAGGGAAGCGAAGAGCGCGCGTGAAGCTTGCTTGCTGTGCTTCCCCCTCCGGCCCTGGCGGGCCACCTCCCCCGCTGCCGCAGGGGAGGAGACGAGGCTGCCCCCTCCCGCTCCAGCGGGAGGGGCGGGGGGAGGGAAGCGAAGAGCGCGCGTGAAGCTTGCTTGCTGTGCTTCCCCCTCCGGCCCTGGCGGGCCACCTCCCCCGCTGCCGCAGGGGAGGAGACGAGGCTGCCCCCTCCCGCTCCGGCGGGCCACATTCCCCGTCCCCACGGGGGAGATAGAGGAGGGGGTGCCTGGCAGGCAGCACCTCAAGGTGCCGCCCTCTCAGCCGCAGCGTTCGGTCGTCGCCACGAACCACCCGCCTGCCGTCCGAGCGATGACGACGCGGCCGAGCCTGTGGCCCCCGGCGTCGATGAACAGGTACCTCACTACATCAGGAGCGTCCGACTCCAGCTGCGGGGTACCGGGCGGCAGCCCCAGATCCGGGGTCAGGAGCGCCAGAGCAGCCTCGGCCGTCGGGGAGCCGGGGGCGTTGTGATCCCAGTCGCCGGTGGAGTGCTGGAACTGCTCTGCGGGGCAGTCCATGGTCCCTTGAAGGCCTGCAACCTCAATGAGGTCCGCTCCGGCAGAGTCGCCGCATCCGCCCACAGCCGCCAGCAACACCAGGGCGACGATTGCGTACATCCACCGTCGCATCAGACCCCCTTCTGCGGCCAATCGTACGCCGGCAGTTTAGACCTCGAGGGGGCCGGGCTCAGCAAGCACCATCCCGCCCTGAAGCGAACCCACCCGCTTCCCGGGCGACGGGGACGCATGGCGCTCCGGGGAGCCCTGCCGCGCTCCTCTCCCGCATGCCGGGGGGCGGGGGGGGAGGTCACCCGGCGCCCACTCCCGGGGGGAGGGCACGAAAGCCCCCGGGTCAGGTGCGCCGCTCCGGCCCCGCGTCGAGGTCGTAGCCGTACCGCCGGGCATACGCTCCCCAGCGCTCGGCGATGGCCCGGCGAAGCAGGGGTGAGGGGTCGTGACGGCTCATCGGGTAGGGGCCGACTTCGGCCCGGTAGGCCTGCACCAATGGGCGGATGCGCTCGGAGTGGGGAAGCCCGAAGGAGCCGTAGACCCCCTCGACCTCCCCGGCCGGGTCGGCGGCCAGGTCCTCGTAGCGGATCTCGACGATGCGGCCGGGGTCGAGACCCTCGCGGTCGGCGCCGAACCGCCGGTAGAGGGCCGATCCCAGGTC
>Ga0194111_10007939_pt1 | contig 11764 bp, 11 predicted proteins | sample TA2KigC300mmetaG_FD_146194 | JGI IMG/M metagenome (GOLD analysis project Ga0194111, IMG submission 146194) | Freshwater microbial communities from Lake Tanganyika, Tanzania - TA2015033 Kigoma Deep Cast 300m | ecosystem: Environmental > Aquatic > Freshwater > Lake | place: Tanzania: Lake... | reverse complement strand
TTACTAGGCGAATTTGGTTCAGAGTTGCTCAGACAGTTAGAAGCAAAGATTGCCGCTTATGCCGACGCGTTGCTTCATTATTACAGTTGTTCTTTAAAGGTTACTTCAGAACCGACCGGCGCTGAAGTCTGGATAGATGATGAAAAGGCGGGAGTAACACCTATCGACAAGCTAGATGTCAAAGATGGGCAAACGAAGGTACAAATTAAGATGCAGGGGTATGTGCCTTTCGAGACTCAAGTAGAATTGAAGACAGGGCAAAAAGCGATGCTTCACATGCAGTTGTACAAATATTCTTTGACCGCTACATCAGTTCCTTCCGGCGCTAACGTATACTTAGATGACCGAAAAATCGGAGTGACTCCCATAACCAATTTGGTGTTAGAACAGCCTGAGTTCACAGTAAAGTTTGTGAAGGAGGGTTTTGCATCTCGTACTGAAACTGTATCACTGCGCCCTGGGGAGCAAGCTTATGTTCATGCAGAGCTTTATGACCTCTTGATTGACCATCTCCGCAATAAGAAATCTCGTCTGACAATTGATTCACACAATTTGGGTTTGGTACAAACCATGGATTTTCAAAATTTAGAGAACATCAGGATAGAGGCATTTCCTCTCACCTGTTTCCGCTACTACGCCAAATTAGGACGCTGGCAGACAGGGGTTAATTTAGGTTGGAGTGTTCTAAGGGCTTTTCAACATTTTGACACGTTTATGGGAACCAAAGAGGGTTATGAGTCATTTACTATCAATATATCTAAAAATACCGCTTTTAGTCAATACAATATCATACAGCAACTCAACCGGATTGAATGTTATGTCGGAGCCAATATGGGATTTTCGACAGCCACAGCTTCACAATCGTACGCGCCAGATGACCTTGATGCCCTCAAAAAAGTTAATCCGGTGGTGGGTGGGGAAATTGGAATGAATTTCTATTTCTCCAGGTCTTTGAAACTCTCAACGATAGTCGGAATGTATTACGCTGGGCAACTGGAATACGCAACGAAAGAAGCCTCATATTGGGGGCAGGCTGTGTATGAAAAGCAAACACTCAAACTTCATCCATTCTATGCCGGCTTGTCATTGACTTACTCGTTATGGCCGGCTCTCATGGCAGGAGGAAGATGAAATGGGAAAAATGCAGTTATTGAAAATACCCCGCGCAGTCTGGATTTGCATGCTCATCCTGGGATGGTTGTTTTTGTACGGATGTGGGGCAGAAGAAGAGATTGCTTCAGAGAGGTCTGGTGACTATTACACTGAACTCCAAAATCTGGTTTTCTATGGAAGTTATGAGATATCCTTAGAAATTACACCCAACGTCAGCCAACCCGCATTTGCCTGGCGAACTACCGGACTAAAATATGTGGTCATCACAATTTTCGACTCCAAAATAGATATCAAAGACAGACGGATTGCTAATCCTCAAAATGCAGTTTGGACGTGGAATACTGGATTAGGTCGAGGTCGAGAAGGAAACATTAGTTTCAACGATGGTGCCGACGTGCGAGATGGAGAAATCCAAAACACGACAACTCCATTACACCCAGGAATATACTACATGGCAGCATGGGGATATGACAAGAACTATCGACTTACTCATTCCAGTAAAGAGTATCAGTATGTTTATAGTCCATAAAACAGAAAAGGGTTCTGAAACTTAAAATTTTTGTTGCAATGAAGATGAATAAGTGGTAAAATTACTAATGGCTGGGTTCCGAAGTTAGTGGCGGAGGCGTGCTTTTTAGGCATGCCCGGAAACTGCCAAATTTTAAGTATTGCCACAACAAGGGAATCGCAAAAAAACGATTCCACAAAAGGAGATAAATAAAAAAGATGGCAGCTAAACTGTACGTTGGGAATCTTGAAAAAACAGTGACCGAGGAAGAATTAGAAGCATTATTTGGAGAACAGGGTGATATCCTTTCCGTGGCTATCATTAAAGATAGGATTTCGGGGGAATCAAGAGGTTTTGGCTTTGTGGAATTTGCCAACCGGGATGATGCTGAAAAGGCAAAGAATGCATTAAACGGCCAAGAACTGAAAGGGCTCGCTCTCAAAGTTGATGAGGCAAAGGAGCGGGAACAGAGAGAACGACGCCCTTCAAGAGGTGATTCTTCAAGAGGAAGTGGTGGACGTCGTCCTCGATACTAATAGCCGAGGAAATCTTTGAAGTTTGGTAATTGTCCAGATGATGTTACACAAACTGCTGAACAGTATGCAATATCATTTGGACTAATACAATCCAATGGGAGATAAAAAATGAAAAAGAAATTCTACTTGGTATTGATTTTGGTATTTCTACTTCTTAGCACCAATGTAGTTTTCGGCTGGAGTAGCCATAGCCATCCCTGCTTAGGCTTTGAAGCAGCGCAAGATGATAAAATGCCACCGGAAACGCAAACCAGGCAATACCCAAATGCGAATAATGGACCTGACCTCTGCTTTTTCATTATAGGTGAGGTGGAATTTGCTCACAGCAATATAGAATTTGCCAATACGATGGTTTCTATAGCTCAAAGCGTTCAGCTACCGTTGTTAAAAGATCAGATGCTGACCTTAGCATACGGTTGGGGAAGTCATATAAAAGCGGATGATATTGCACATAAGCAGATGCTTGTGGGTTTAGATGAAATTGAGCATGGACTTGTGGAGCTCGCCGTTGATTGGTGGCTCTGGAATGAGGGGACTTCAGAACAGCAAGACTATGCTAAAAACGCTAACGTTGCATGGAGTGGCTGGTTGATTTGGAAAACATCTATTGCTTTCGGTGAGAGAGTAATTTCGCCATCGGAAGCTAATGACGCTGGCACGGCATTTTCCAAAGTGATTCTTGGAGAAGCAATAATCATGATGGCACCTAATTTTTATGACCGTGCCAAAGAATATTCTGATAATACAAGGAAACTTCTGGAAGGAAATGCCTGGCAAAGTTATTATGGTGACTCAGTAGTTAATGTGCAGGAATGGTTTTGGGCTTTTGAAGCAAAACAAATTCAGACATCTAAATCACCATCAAGGGATTTTCTTTCTTTATACAAAACCATCGGTGAAGCCGCAATCAACAAAGGCGGCGCACAGTTGACAGAAACCAAAGATGAGTATTTGACTGAGGTTCAGCTTCAGATTAAAGACAAGGATCTTTGCTTGAAAGCATTGAAGGAAGTGCTTACTCAAAAACAAAAAGGAGCGGAATCTTCGATTCAAAAGGAGTTTGCTGAAGTTTTGTATCAGATTCTCTTCCAGGGCCAAAAGCCTTCAACAAATTGGGGTTTCTTGAAGCGTGATTTTTAACTTCCTAAATTTTCATTATCGCAAAACTCGTGTGTCCATTTCCAAATTATTAACCATCCAGTAAAATTGTAAACGCTCGAGCATTCTCCCCATAAAATCGATACCACAGATTTTAGGTCAGTGGTATCATGTTACAAAACACCCCAATATAATTTACGGTGAAAGTGACGAGGGCAAGCTAATGAGGAGATGATTAGAAAATATGACTTCCAGGGAACGAATGCAGATAGCGCTCAGTGGCGGAAAGCCCGATGTAGTTCCGACCTATCTATGCTACAGCAGTTTATATTTAAACCGACATACCACGCTTGAATACTTTGCGGAGTATCTGCGGCGAATGGGAGAGAGCAACAGGTACCCAATTGGTGCGCAAGAAGATATAGAGATTCGGCGAAAGGTTATCAAGCAGACGCTTGATTTATTTTCTGGCCGCGTTGACTATCAATTCGGTTTTCCGAGTGTCCGAGAGATTGAATGTGAAGAAATGTCAAGGAAGTACATTGATTTGGCAATCAGTTATGTGGACGCGGAATCCGTCCGCATTTTCGATGACGGCAGCGGCGCAAAGGTAGAAGGGATTACGCCTCATGGCAATTGGAATCGTGGGGTGAAGCTCAATACCATGGCGGATGTTGATAGATTTTTTGAGCCTGAACCATCAGTTCCATCACCGACCAGAAATAAGCCAAAAGAACAGGAAGACCCATATTTTGACCTAAAAGAATCATACCGCAAAGCGATTGCAGATTCTTTTCGGGTGGGCGGCTTCACCACGGCATTTGTATCAGCAATCGGCGCTTTCAGCTATCAAGGCGCGATGGTCGCAATTCACGACAAGCCAAAAGTTTTTGGATACTTTATCGAACGTGCTACTGAAGAGCGGCTTCAATATATCCGTTCAGCGAGCTACTATGTTGATGGATTCTGGTTTGACGAATATTACACCGATGTAATTTCTCCAGAGCATTACGAAGAGTATGTTTTCAGGCCGAACTTGAGATTGGCGAAGGCGATTAGAGAAAACGGCAAACTCAGTATGTACTATTTCTGCGGCGATATTATGCAAAAACTGGACAAAGCTCTGGAGTTGGCGGTCGATGCCATCGCTTTCGAGGAGAGTAAAAAATGGTTCGAGGTAGAAATCGCCGAAGTGAAAAAGCGGGTGGGAAACCAGAAAGCGCTGATGGGCAATATTGATGGACTGCATCTGCTTCCCAAGGGTAACAAAGAACAAATCGAATCCGAAGTCAAAAGACAACTCGCCGCTGCGGCAAAAGATGGGGGTTTCGTGATGGGAGCAGGCAGCCCGATTGCGCCTGACACTCCGACGGAAAATATGCTGGTCTTTTTGAATGCTACACGCAAATTTGGCAAATACCCGTTGGAGTGGTCTTAGAAACTAAGTTTCTCCAAGAAACTTAGTTTCTTTTGATATGAGGAAATTGAAAATGAAAGTTAATTATCAATCAAATGTAAGCACACAATTTCGGGTCTTGTCCGAACCTCAGTGCGAAGAGATATATTTTGCCATGCTCCACGTTTTGGAAAAAACGGGAGTTGATGTTTATAGCGACGAAGCACTTCAACTGCTGAAAGAAAACGGCGCTATCGTTGATGGGCATCGTGTTTATATTCCTTCGCAGATGGTGAAAAGGGCGTTGGCGTCAGCGCCGCCGAGATTTACAGTTTACGGACGCGATGGGACAAAGGCGCTTTTGATTGAACCCAACAGAGTTTATTTTGGTCCAGGGCCGACTTGTCCTAACTTCTTGGACCCGAATACCGGTGAGCGGCGCAGGTATTTGCGAAAAGACGCCGCGGCAACCGCTCTGGTTTGTGATGCGTTGGAGAATATTGATTTTGTGATGTCACTTGGTACCATCAGCGATGTTAAACAGAGTTTGGCTGATGTCTATGAGTTTGTCGAGATGATGGCGAATACCGTAAAACCCATCGTCGCCTGGTCGTTCAGCTTAGAATCCTGTAAGGATTTCCATCAGATTGCGCTAACGATAGCGGGTGGAAAAGACGAATTTGCCAGAAAACCGAACTACTTTTTCTACGCTGAACCGCTTTCGCCTTTGACGAGCAACAGGGAGGCGTCCGAGAAACTTCTGTATTGCGCAGAACATGGCATCCCGCTAATTTATACACCCTGTCCGATTGCAGGAGGCACAGCGCCTGCCACCTTCGCCGGCGTGCTGGTAAATGCTTTAGCGGAGGCGTTACACGGTTTAGTCATAGCCCAGTTGAAACGGCCGGGTGTGCCGTTTGTCATCGGAGGCGTAGTATCCATTATGGATATGTCAGACATGGTGTTGTCTTATGGCGCGCCTGAGTTGGGTTTGTTAAGCGCCGCTTTGACCGATGTCGTTAAATATCTTGGCATGCCGATGTGGTCGACTGGCGGGTGCACAGATTCCAAAATCGTTGACGAACAGGCCGCTCTGGAAAGCGCTCTCTCCGTAGCAATGGCCCAATTGTCCGGCGCTAATCTCGTCCACGATGTAGGCTATATCGAATCGGCGCTCACGGGTTCTCTCGATATGTTGGTGATGTCCGATGAGATTATTTCTATGGTGAAACACATAACGCGGGGAATTGAAGTCAATGAGGAAACTTTGGCTGTTGATGTGATAAATGAAGTAAAGCCGGGCGGAAATTTTCTGGAAACTGAACATACTTTTAAACACTATCGAAGTGAATTTTGGTTTCCAAAGTTGATGGATAGAAGAAATTATGGGGATTGGGTAGAAACAGGGAGGAAAACGTTAGGAGAACGGGTGAATGATAGGTTGAAAAATATTTTAGCTACCCACACAGCGCCGCCGCTATCAAAGGAAGTACAGGAAACAATTAAGGAGATTTTAGCAATGTCTAATAGCCGCTGATAGATATAGCCGCTGATTTTCAGACAACGCTGATTTTGCGCATTCTATAAATCAGCGCGGTCTGAAAATCGGCGGCTCTTGCTTCGTCGAAAATCGCTAAACATATCTCCATCTGAATCATTTGCTTAATAATTTCGTCTAATAACAAGTTAGGACGGACTCTCGATTCGCTCGCGCTTCGTTAGCTTGGAAATAGGAGTGGAGTGATGCTAATAACATTGTCTATCGTGTTATATCTGTTATATGGTTTTACGTTACTATTCCTGGCCATCAAGGTATTAGAGATGCTTTTCACATCAATCTTGCCTACGTTGCGGAATGGAAGTCGGTGGGCGAGAGAGTTTCATAAGGATTACGCATCATACGGCGGTCGATATGCAGTATGTAAGCATCTTAAAAGAAGACCATTCAAAATACCGCTGAATATATGGATAGGAAAGCGATCTCACTGGGTGGCCAATTATATATGTAGATATTGTGTGCTTATGCCATTAGCGTCGTTGCTACTGTTTGTTATAGCAAACAAAACACCCTTCTTATTGACTGATATTAAAGTCGGTGCCGTAGTAATATTTGTGGCGCTAGCTATAGGTGTTTTACATGAACTAATAGATCGCATAGCGATGGGGGTGGCAAGCAATATACAGACATCAGCGTTCAGAGAGGTAGCAAATATAGATTACAATACAGTGTCTTACGCTACTTCAGATGTTGTGCAGCGATGCGTAGTTACATTGATATCGCACTTATTTGATATATGGCTTGGATTTACAGCAATATATTATTTTTTCATCACATGGTGGAAAGAATCATTCAAGGGGTTGAAGACGATATTTGACTGCATGTACTTCAGTCTTGTAGCGATGACAACCACAGGCTTTGGAGATATATATCCTGTAGTAAGCCAGGCTAAATTACTAGTGGCCTCCGAAATCGTGATGTCATGGTCACTTGTTGTAATCGCAATTTTCCATTACAGTGCAACAATGTCTGTCGATCTTACAAAATAGCATTTGAAGCTAAAATTGATTTTCAGACAACTCACACCAAACGTTCAAGTCGGAATAACCAAGTTTTTTTACTTTTGTTGATAGATGGACGGCGGATGCCGTTGGGCTATCATAAAAAGTCAACAATATTTTTGGAAGGTACTTTCCAATGAAAAAAAATTCTGTTCCTGTTGTTTTGTATGAAAACAGAGCTCAATTTTGGCGCGAAGTAGAACTATTTGAGCAAAAGCGAGAGGAATTGTTGAAAGAATATGAAGGTAAATACGTCGCCCTTTACAATGGTGAAATAATTGATTTTGACGATAATGAAGGTAGGCTCGTAGACCGGTTGCTTGAGAAATATGGACATGAAACGCCTATCTACATCCAACATGTATCGAAAGAAGGAATTCCTATATTCAATATTCCTGGCATCGATATTGATTAAAGGAGATTATGCTTATATTTCCTTATGAACGAGGCGAAACTCCGCCAGCGCCTTACATTGACTTGCAAATCTACCCTCGTGGAAAGAAGTTACTTCTTTTACCCAAGCGTGCGAAGATAGATTCTGGTGCGTCTGTTACCGTGATTCCTGTCAGTTTAGCAGAGGAATGGAAACTTCAATTTGCTGGCTCAATTAAGGTGCGTGGCTACGACGGTCAACAGTCTATCCGTCCTGCTTATTGGGTAGATATCATCATCGGTTCACGGTTGTTTGAGCGCGTGAAAGTAACTGTTTCTGAGCGTATCAATATTCTGCTTGGCCGAGATGTACTCAATCAATTGGACATCCGTCTTAACGGCCCATCGCTTCAGGTAGAAATCGAAGCGGATTAAAAGGAGATATCATGAAAGTCAACTATCAGATTCAAAACACAACTTTTTTCTCTGTTCTCTCAGATGACCAAATCGAAATGATATACATGGCAGCGTTACGTGTGCTGGAATTGACGGGCGTCAGGGTTCATGCTGATGAAGGGGTGAAATTACTGGCAGATGCTGGTGGGCATGTCAGCGATGGAAATCTCGTCCAAATTCCATCGCACGCCGTTAAATCGGCGTTACAAACTGCACCCGAACGCATAGCGCTATACGGACGCGATGGAAATAAAGAGATGATGCTTGAAAAAAACAAAGTTTACTACGGCACCGGCTCCGATTGTCCGTTCATACTGGATTCTCAAACTAAAGAACGCAGGCGTTTCATATTCGATGACGTCGCCAACGCGGCGAAAATCGCAGACGCTCTGCCGAACATAGACTTCTTTATGTCGCTTGGTTTGGTGTCAGATGTTCCCACGTTCACTTATGACAGACATCAATTTTTAGCGATGGTAGCCAACACCACAAAACCGCTCATCATCACTGCTGTGGACAAAGCAGGAATGGCGGATATTCACAAAATGTGTTGCGTGATTCGCGGCGGCGAGGAGGAATTCAAAAAACGTCCGCTCATAGCGCTTTATGCTGAACCGAGTTCCCCGTTAAATCACACTAAAACGGCGGTGGAAAAATTGCTATATGCCGCTGAACACAATATTCCCGTCATCTACACGCCCTGTCCTATTGCCGGAGCAACAGCGCCCGCGACGTTAGCGGGAATCCTCGTTCAGGCGTTGGCGGAATGTCTCAGCGGGTTGGTTATGGCGCAACAGAAAAATAGAGGCTGTCCGGTCATCATCGGTGGTGTGGTATCCATTATGGATATGGGTCGGTTGATTTATTCCTACGGAGCGCCGGAACTTCATCTGCTCAGCGCTGCATTCATAGACATTTGTAAATGGCTGAATCTGCCAAACTTTTCGACTGGCGGTTGCAGCGATTCAAAACTAATCGACCAGCAGGCAGCCATCGAAAGCGCTCTCTCTATCCTATTTGCCACGCTCTCCGGAGCGAATTTAGTACACGACATCGGTTATTTAGAATATGCGCTCGTGGGTTCTTATGACCTGCTTGTGATGACCGACGAAATCATCGGAATGGTGAAACATATCGCCAAAGGCATCAGGGTTGACGAGGAGAGCCTCGCGCTCGATGTTATCCACAATGTCGGACCAGGCGGGAATTTCCTGGCTGAAGAACACACCCTGAAACATTTCAGGGAGGAATTCTGGTTTCCTAAATTGATTAATCGGCAAAACTACGAGAAATGGGTGGAAAACGGCAGTATGTGCCTCGCTGACCGGGTAAATAAGAAAGTCTTGAACATTCTTCAAGATTATCAACCCACTCCGCTTGCGGACGACGTATTGGAGGAATTGCGGGAGATTATAGATAAAGCTGACCGAGAACGAATGTAAGGGACTAAGGGGCAAAAGGGCAAGATGGCTAAAAGCTATTAGCCAGTAACCCTCTTGCCGTCTTGCCACCCATGTGTATCAACTTAAGGGTTCTCATCAATTCCCCTCCCTTGCTCCCTCCCCGCCCCCACCCCAGGGCTAGGGGAGGGTGAACGGAAAGTGAGTAAACTGATTTCACCCCCACCTAGCCTCCCCCATCAAGGGGGAGGAACAGGAGTGCGCACGAAATGGTTCTTAAGTTGATACGTATGCCCTCTTGCCGTCTTGCCACCTTGCCATCTAGCCCTCTTGCCGTTTATATTATAAGAGGGAGTAAAAATGATTTATTATGTAGACAATAGTGAAAGAAGCAATTTGAATAGCCCTTCCGCCAAGAAAAATTACGAAGAGATGGGAAAATCCTTAGAAGCCGTATTCGGAGTTGAGGTTCATGTCCAGCACTATAGCCAGGTTTCCATAGACGAAGTTAAATCGCTGAATCCTCAAGCAGCGGTGTTAAGTGGCTGCGGAACTCCGTGGGAGCAGTTTATAAAGTGCGATTTTAGCAGAGAGTTTGAGCTTATTCGCAGTGGTTTGCTTCCTATTTTGGGTATATGCGGGGGGCATCAGATAATCGGCATGGCATACGGCGCGGAGATTGCTCCTATGCGCCGCCTGAAACATGGTGAGAAAGACGACCATGTGGGCACACCATCCGAGGGTTACTTCTATGAGATGGAATATCTCCCGGTGAAAATCATCAATGCAGATGCTTTTTTTGAGGGTATGGGCGATGTCATCATTGTGCATGAAGGACACTACTGCGAAATCAAAAATTTACCCTCCGATTTCGAGCTTTTAGCTTCAACTGAAGAATGCCGCATTCAAGCCATGAGGCATAAACAACCCCCTGCCCCCTCCCCCTTATCAAAGGGGGGTAGGGGGGTTGTTGGTAAGGGGGAATGCCCGACCTACGGCGTTCAGTTCCACCCGAATAATTATACTGATGAATACCCCGATGGAAAAAAGATTCTAAATAATTTTATTCAACTTGCTAAAGATTGGCAAAGGAGGAAATCTAAATAAAAAATTTTGACTGATAACAAGAAATGTGTTACAATATTTTTGTAGAAAGGAGAAGAAACATGCCTAAAAGAGCTTTGGTAGTTAAGGATTTTATCGTATGGAGAAATGAGATTGAAGCCAATCCACCCTCCGTGGAACGTTTGGCGGATGCAATAAACTTGGTTGCTGAAGCGACGGTAAGAGAAGGGAAAATCCATTTACTGGAAATAGCCATTGATGGCTATAATGCCGATACAAGAGAGTTATATGAGATTGGCGAGGTATGTACTTGGGCAAGGAGAGCTCTTGAGCAACTACCTGGCATATGGTATTTTCTCACCCCAGATTGTCAAAGGAGATTTATTGGTTGGGTCTGTGGCCCTGTTAGCCGTGAAGATATTTCCTCCGAAGCATTTCAAAGTTCATATGCGAATCAGCGTACTTATGCTATCGTTAACGGCGTTGTTTTTGCAGAGAGGGCATTACGAGAAAATCCGTCGTTAATAGATGACATAATATATAGTCGGATTTATGATAGTAAACTGACAGCAATAGTCACATGTCCCAACTGTAGCCAGAAACTCCGAATACCGAGAAGAAGCGGAACTTTGCGCTTGACCTGCCCTAAATGTAAAACGAGTTTTCTCCACTCAAGGGTAGAAAGTACTATTAACCTGTTTGAGGCATTGGAGAATTCACTTAAGAAACGGATTGAGAGAGTTAGCCGATTCTCAGAGAACTATAAGTCATTCATGCTGCGGTATCTTGATACGACTACCTTAAGAAGTGTTGTCGGTTTGGCAAAGGAGAAGATGGAACTTACTTTGAGCGATGGAAAAGGTCATAGCTACTCATATGACGAACGTGAATTGTTACATTTTATAATCCAGACGATTCCAGCATCAAATTCAGAGGCAGCAGAATGGTATACTAGAGAATATGGTGGTTACCTTCAGTTTCATTGCAGAGCTATAGATTTCCCCATATTTCGTATCAGAAAGTATAAGGCTCTTGTCCATTTCATATTCGGTGTAGAAGCACGCAATGCCCCGAAAGTCTCTGATTTCTGGGCATGTATTGGTATTTTGCCAATCGGGCCAATGGAGGATTGGGATATAGGTTTTGCTCCTTTGCTTTACCCCGGAAGCTGTCTTAATCAGGAGGAGTGGAAAATGGTCAAGAATGTAGTTACGGTGTATGATTAGGAGAATTGAACAGGTTGGCAATGTGCCCGCCCCTG
>Ga0194111_10007936_pt1 | contig 11767 bp, 13 predicted proteins | sample TA2KigC300mmetaG_FD_146194 | JGI IMG/M metagenome (GOLD analysis project Ga0194111, IMG submission 146194) | Freshwater microbial communities from Lake Tanganyika, Tanzania - TA2015033 Kigoma Deep Cast 300m | ecosystem: Environmental > Aquatic > Freshwater > Lake | place: Tanzania: Lake... | reverse complement strand
CGTATCCCCGGCTCCGGCCGGTTATCGGCCGGGGAACTCCAGGCCATCTCGCGGCGCTACCGCGGCGTCCTGCGGGACTTGGGGCCAGCCATCCAGTGCATGGAACCCTATGCCACCGACGACCATGTCTTTTGCCTTTACTTGGCGCCCCACGAGCGCATGATGCGCGAGCTTGTGTTAGTCAGCAGTTTCCCCGTGACGGCGGTCCGTGAGATCCGGACCTGGATCGATCCGACCACGGCGGAGTTAAATCAACGGCCATCGCATAAGGCCCATAACCATCCATAAGGGAGGAGCACGCATAATGCGTTGATGAGGTTTGACAAGCGCTTGAAGGCCATGCTCTATTTGTCATCAGCTATCAGGGTGACAGGTTTCCACCAGTTGCAGTGATGTGGTTTTGGATCTGTACGATACGATGTGGGTAACGCCATGGCGTTTCCGGTTGGTTATTGTCAATCTTCATGAATACGGGAATAGACTTATGCAAAAAGTCCGAGGCTTTCTTATGGTATTACTGGTTTATTATTCCTTGGGGGAGTCTTTTGCTCATGTGATCTATAAGGATTTGCTTGCGGACAATCTGGATAACGCGGGCCAATTCTATGGTTATCTTTATAATAACTATGGCTGGATCGATGGCGCCGATACCGCACCCAACGATATTTATCCTCTGGGCAACACGCATAACGTATATTGGGCGCGTTTTTATCTACCTGCTGAATCCCATGTCAGCCTTCGTGTGGAATCGGTCAAAGCATTGCCCAGCAATCCCAATGGGTCATATCGCATGGATTTGGCGCCTGCTTTTACGCTTTATTCGGGACTCGCTCCGTTTCTCGGTCACGATGGCGCCAATCCCGAATGTATCGTGGATAGTGTCGTCTGCCATGGGGTGCTCAAAGTTCTTGACAGTTTCACCCTATGGAATTCAAAAGGGCAAAACGCCAGGCTGGAATACCTGGGTCACGCTGCCTCCAATGCGGATCAGCCTCGTTTCGCCACGGGTATTTTTAATGGTTTACCCGCCGGTCATTACACGCTGCTGGTGGGTGGCGGCAATCCCAAAGGCATTCCTGACGGAGTGGGCATGCCGTATGGGGTAAGGCCCTTCTCCGTATCCATGGCCATTGTACCCAAGGAAAATGGCCCTACCGCGCCTTCCCTCGTCAAGCAACGGTTGTTCTCAGGCGGCCTGCCAGCCAATCAGGCACAAAAGCGCTACAGTGTCAGGTGCGGTTCTTACGCGGGCAGTAAAACCCAACGGTACTGGTTCGCTGTCAGCAGCCATAACCCGGGCGCGCCCAAACTCAGGCTGACGGTCAAGAAAAATGGTGAAACGCGGACTGTCGTCGACCCTAATAGTGGTGATCTGGCTTTTAGCTCCTGGTCTTCGGTAGGCAAAGGTAACGGTACCTATGAATTAGCCGTGAGTCGGGAGCCCGAGTCGGGCGGCGCGACTCCGCCCATGCATTCATTCATCATTCGGCACGCATGTGGCGCCAATGATGGACAGCTTACCTATACGGCTTTCCCAAGAGAACTGGAATAACCAAGCCCGTTCGATTCTGAAGCCTGGAATACTCATACTCGATCATGATGCCCGTAGGTCTTTAAAGCAAAATTCATGGCTGTCAATTCCTGCCTTTTGTGCCTGCAGACAGTGGAGTGTTCCCTGTCGACCGGAATAAAGCCCATGTATCAACCAGTAACCTATTAAATAATTGTGTTATGCCTTCGGTGCCGCTGAAGTTCCAAACAAGGTTAGGATGCGGAGTGTCATGACTCGTTGGTTTTGCCCTTTTATTTGTCGTTCATAATCATAGGAGATAGTAGTATGAAGGTGATTGCAAAGACCGGTTTGGCAGTTCTCGTTGCCGGCGTTTTCAATGTGTCCAATGTTTGGGCCCATGCCACAGGCAATATTTCTCTCCAGATCGAAGGTGGCAAGCTGATTGCGAAGTCCGTGGACACAGGAGAAGTTCTGAGTGAAAACACGGTATACCAGAATTTTTTCAGCGTGGATCGCGAATGGGATGAGCGAAAGATCTACACTAATGTCGATGCTCAAGGTACACCTAAGGACGATAATGGCAATTCCGCCTATGTCGGTGGCTCTTCGAAACCTTATCTCAAGGACAGTGGCAGCAGCAAGAATCCCTTATATAACGTGGATGATTACGCTTGGGGATATTACGATAATGCCTTTTCCTTGCCGGTCAAACCCGGGGAGGATGGCAGCGTCGATAATCAAAATATCACGTTGAACATACTGTCCTATATGAAAGTATGGGACGGTAGAGGCTTTGTTCAGACAGGGGGTGAGAAACCCACCTTTACCACTTGGGACTGGACATCGGTTGGCGGTGATGGCGTGACAAACAAATATGACAGCTACAAATTTCCGGATGGCGGCTGGTACGCTTATCCGGTCAATCCCGTCAGGCCCGCACCCAAGGGTTCCGTGCCTGCCGGCACTTATAACTTTGCGCCAGGGGATCATTATCATTGGATGGTCCGTTTAGGCAGCGAACCACGCGGATCACGTGACAAAGGCGTGTACCTGATCACCATCAATTTCAGTTCCGACGCGCCTGGGGTTCAATCCAGTCAACCCATCAACGTGTTGATAGCCAATGGTTTGGGCAGCGATCTGTTGTCATCCGTCAACCATCCCAAATATCTCGAAGCGCTCGCGAATTTGAAAAAATAGCGCGCGCCGCGCATGTGGGCGGCGTGACCCCGGGCATACACCACCCTACGCGTTCGGAAAAATCAGCAAGTTGCCAATGCTGAGTGTTGAAGGCCTGCCCCCCGTCGCCATGAATGCGGCGGGGGGAGTGCCAACCCTTCGGACCGCACGATTCCCACCTCCCGGCGGGTTAACCCGATGCGGGAACAATGACAGGGAAGCCGAGTGCGGGTGAACCGGAAGCAAGGGGCGGGGCGGCAATAGCCATTCCGACCCCTAACCTGACAGGGGCCATTCCCCCATGGTATCCGAAGCGGAGCACGTTCGTGCCGTGTCGCAGCAGCTAGTCAGCGGTGGCCAAGCCGCTGACCAGCGACCGGCCAATGTCGAGCAGGCCGGTCATTTGAGTCACCCGCACCCATTCGACAGGTTCGGGGCAGGTGTCGCGCTTCGCCGCTCAACACCTCTTAGGGTCATGCGTTCACTCATCAAACTCCTGCTCGCGCATACTCATCAAACAATGATAGCCCCCGGCGCCGCAGCGCTTTTCCAGTTGCCGGATGACACGGCGCTGAAAGGTGGGGGAATCACGAGGGCCGACACAATAGAGCGGCTTGCCATCCTGGCCAAAGGTGAAACTCGCGGGACAGGAACCGGCTTCGATATCGCCGAACAGCAATTTGGCCACCTTGTAATCCTTATGCGGTTCGAATCCCAGATCCCTGGCATAGGCTTCCGCCCTCTCAACCAGCTTGCGGACATAGGCGGGGTGTTCGCGTCGCAGGGGGGCGTCGGGCGAATGCCGCACCCAGTCCATCAATTCCGCGTATTTCCGGGCATCGACGATCTGGTACAAGGCGTCTTTCACGCCGAGGCAGTAGGTGTCGAGCAGGAAACTGGCGACGGCGTAATCCCCGTCCGGCAAGGCGCGGCTGAGCCAGACGGAGCCCATCCCCCGGTCGAACAACTCAGTCGGCGCCCAGACATCCGCCACGGGGGCGTGGCTGGCGGCGGCCCATTCCTGGGCAAATCCGAACAATCCGGCGAGGCCGGACACGGACTTCTGGGCTTCCTTGCGCTTGGCGGCCTTCTTGGCGCGTTTCTTTTGCAGGCTTTTGGCATTCAAGGTCATGTCGGGGAATCTCCTGGCCGGGTGGCGCTTTGAATCACAAAGTGGGTAACGATATCACCCTGAAGGTGTGTCCGCATGGGGTCTGGCTATGGCGCGCCCGTGTCTTCGGGTATGCTGTCCGCCCGTTAAAGGGAAGCGGTCGAATTCCGGTTCACTTACGTATTACAAGGAGTCCGTCATGATGCGATTGATCAAGAACCCCCGCCGCCGTCGCGCCGTCGCGGTCGCGCTGCTGGTAATGGGCGGCCTGAGTTTCCTGTTGGCGCCCGGCAATGCCCCGGTGGGATTTGTCCTGGCGGGGGCGGGGTTGCTGCTGGAAATCCTGGGCATCACCCTCAAACATGAGGAGCCCGATGCCTGAATCCCTCGCCGCCCGTCCCGACAACCGGCGACAGCCCGGCGAATTGCCGCCCGCGCGGCGGGATAGCCGGGCCGACACACGGGAGCGGTTGCTCGATCAGGGCGTCGCCCTGATCATGGAGCATGGCTATCACGGCGCCGGCTTGCAGGCCATCCTGCAAGGGGTGGGGGTACCCAAGGGGTCGTTCTATCATTATTTCCCCAGCAAGGAGGACTTCAGCGCCGAGGTCATCCAGCACTACATTGCCCCCTTCATCACCCTGCTGGACGCGCACCTGCGGCGGCCGGGCCTGAGCGCGCGCCAGGGGCTGCTGGATTACTTCGACGAACAGATCGAGGGCACGGCCCGCCAGCATTACCGCGGCGGCTGCCTGCTGGGCAATCTGATGGGCGAAATCGGCGAAACCAGCGACAAATGCCGGGAATCCTTGCGCCTCGCGGTGCGACGCTATCGCGACAAGCTCGCGGAAGGAATCGAGCGCGGTCAGGCGGAAGGCGATTTCCGCCGCGACCTGACGGCGGCGGCGATGGCCGATCTGCTGGTCAACCAGTGGCAGGGCGCCCTGCTGCGCATGAAGATCGAGCAATCGGCGGAGCCGCTGCGGGCCTGCCGCAATGAGTTGCTGAACGGTTACTTTGCCGCCTGAAAAATTTTGCTTGCCTACTAGACGACTGGTCGTCTAGTATTCGCGTCAGGCCATGGTTCGCCATGGCCGCGAAGCCAACACCAGTGGAGAACGCCCATGCCCAAATACCTGATCGAACGCCACATTCCCGGCGCCGGCCAGCTCACGACCGAGGAACTCCAAGCCATCTCGCAGCGCTCCTGCGGCGTCCTGCGCGACCTGGGGCCCGCCATCCAGTGGCTGGAGAGCTATGTCACCGACGACCATGTGTTTTGTCTTTACATCGCGCCGAATGAGCGAATGATTCGCGAGCATGCGGAAGCCGGCGGTTTCCCCGTGACCGCGATCCGTGAAATCCGGAACCGGATCGATCCCACCACGGCGGAGTGAGTCCGTCGGCGGTCGCATGAGTACCCATAAAAAATAACCGAGAGAGGAGCACGCATGAACAAGAAATCATCAACCCTGGGACAACGCGTCCTGACGACGGCACTGACGGCGGCTCTGTCCGCCATCGCGCTGGCCCCGGCCGCCACGCTGGCGGACGAAACCTGCGCGTCGCCCTACATGAAGAAGATTACCGGCCAGGAGGATTTCGTTTACGTCTGGACGCTGGGCGTGGAAGGCGTCGGCGACGCGCAGGACAAACTGGTCACGGTCGACGTGAACCCCAAGTCCGAGAAGTTCGGCAAGGTCATCAACAGCGTTTCGGTGGGCGGCCGCAACGAGGCCCATCACTCGGATTTCACCGATGACCGCCAATACCTCTGGGCCGGCGGCCTCGACACCAGCAAAATCTTTGTCTTCGACGTCAAGACCGACCCGTCCAAGCCCAAGCTGGTCAAGACGATCACGGACTTCGTCGCCAAGTCGGGCGGCGTGGTCGGGCCGCACACCATGTACGCCCTGCCGGGCCGCATGATCATCACCGGCCTCTCCAACAACAAGGACCACGGCGGCCGCACCGCGCTGGTCGAGTACACCAACGAGGGCGAGTACATCGCCACGCACTGGCTCCCCACCGATGGCGACCTGCGGGGCGCACTCAAGACCGGCAAGTACGCCGATGGTTACAACTACGACGTGCGCGCCCTGCCCCGCAAGAACCTGCTGGTGACCTCGTCCTTCACCGGCTGGAACAACTACATGATGGATTTCGGCAAGATGCTGACCGACGCCGAGGCCATGAAGCATTTCGGCAATACCGTGGTGACCTGGGATCTGCACACCAAGCAGCCGAAAAAGGTGTTCGACGTGCCCGGCGCGCCGCTGGAAATCCGCTGCGCCTGGGGCGAAACGCACAACTACTGCTTCACCACCACCGCGCTGACCTCGCAGATCTGGTTGATCCACGAGGACGCCAAGGGTGAATGGCAGGCCAAGTCCGTGGCCGACATCGGCAATCCCAAGGACGTGCCGCTGCCGGTCGATATTTCCATCTCGAATGACGACACCCGGCTGTGGGTCAATACCTTCATGGACGGCAAGACCCGGCTGTTCGACATCAGCAACCCGGAAAAGCCGGTGCAGATCTACGAGAAGACCATCGGCGCCCAGGTCAACATGGTGTCCTCAAGCTGGGACGGCAAGCGGCTGTATTACTCCTCCTCGCTGCTCGCCAACTGGGACAAGAAGGGCAAGGACAACGAGCAATTCCTGAAGCTGTTCACCTGGGATGGCAAGGAACTGAAGCCGTCTTTCGCCATTGACTTCACCGCCGAGAAGCTGGGCCGCCCGCACCAGATGCGTTTCGGCGCCCATGCGCTCTACTCGGGACTGGCGGGCCGCCCGGCCACGCTGAACCTGGCGCGGCAATAAACCGCGCACCGCCGGCCCCTACTCCGGGGCCGGCGGCTCTTCGATGTCCGCCCAGAAGTTGGACAGCGACAGTTCCAGGGCCTCGAACGGGGCGACCTGAACGACGTCATCGCCCTGAAACAGGCCGATCACCCGCCATTGCCCCTCCAGCAGGTCGTAGGCTTCCAGGGTCCGCTCCAGCGGATCGAGCAGCCAGAGATACGCCACGCCGTGGCGAGCATAGATCGGCATTTTCACGACACGATCCTTGCGCGCCGTGCCCGGCGAGAGGATTTCGCACACCCAATCCGGCACGACCTCGAAGCGATGACCCCGGGGAATCCTCGGCATCCGCTCGCGCCGCCAGCCGGCGATATCCGGCACGCAGACCTCCGCATCGCGGATGAAATGGACCTCCGGCTCGTCGATGATCCACCAGCCGCCCCCACCACCGCTGTCCTGTCGCAAGTTGAAGAGTCCCGCGCCCAGGGCTGACGAGGCCAACGCATGCGGCCCCGCCGGTCGGGGCTGAGTATGCAGGACGCCGTTGAGAATTTCCCCGGTCAGGTGTTCCGGCAGGGCGCACAATTCGGCGTAAGGGTCGGCGGACAGGTTGAGGATGGCGGACATGGCGGAACCTCCCGTGACAGTATGGGCAGAGGGCAAATCTTCCCAGTCCCAACGGGAAACGGCAAGAGCGCCAGGGAGCGAGCCGTTCCCTATGAAGTGAGGCGCCCCCAGTGGATGGATCGGCTGGGAGCGCGAGCCTCCGGTCCGTGTGCGGGCGGGACACCCGCGCTCCCCCGTGCGATCAATCCATTAACCCGGTTTTCCCTCAAGGTACACCGCGTCTCTTACCGCATGACCATGGCCATGGAATCCCTCATTACGGAAGATAGGCCCGCAACATCGCCACCATGGTTTCCAGGATCAGCGGTTTGGCGAGATTGCCCGCATCGCCGATCTTCCCCAGCATGTCGCACTGGTCCGGCGTCAACGGCTCTATACGGCGTGATCGGTGCCGCTTGGTGAGGCCGCGCACGACCCTCACCCTTCGAATCTGACGAAGGTGCTTAGCCTTGATAGACTAAGCCCTATAAACTAAGTCAAGTTGCGACAGCCTCATGCAGACCTACAACATTCACGAAGCAAAAACGCAGTTATCCCGGCTGGTCGAGCAAGCCGCCAACGGCGAGCCCTTTGTCATTGCCAAGGCTGGCAAACCGATGGTCAAGGTGATCGCGCTGAATGCGCCAGAGCCCTCGCACATTCAACGCTTCGGTTTTATGGCGGGACACATCCAGGTGCCGGATGATTTTGACCGGATGGGCGAGGAGGACATCGCGCGGCTCTTTGACGAGGGCGCATGAAACTGCTGCTGGATACCCATCTGCTGCTCTGGGCGGCTCAAGGTGTTGAGTCCTTGCCACCAGAGGCCCAGCCCCTGATGAGCGTCCCTGAAAACGAGTTGTTCTTCAGCGTCGCCAGTCTCTGGGAAATCGTGATCAAATGCGGCTTGGGCCGCGATGATTTCCAGGTCGATCCGCGCCTCTTGCGGCGGGGGCTGCTGGATAACGGCTATCGTGAACTGCCGGTCCTGAGCGAGCATGTGGTCACGATTGGCGCTTTGCCGCCCCTCCACAAAGATCCCTTTGACCGGCTGTTGATCGCTCAAGCCATGGTCGAAGGCATTACCCTGCTGACCGCCGATGCGCGAGTGGCGGAATACCCAGGTCCTATACACTGCGTCTAATCCAGGGTCACAGCCATTAAGTTAGCCGTTCGCTGAGCGGAGTCGAAGCGAACTGACCACCGCCTTGGGTTCCCTTGGCTTCGACTCCGCTCAGAGACTGTGAACTTTTCAAATTTGCGGCGGCACTGTCGACGAACCTTTACTTTGCAGCGAGAGCAAGCTCGCGGAGTCTGATCGGCTTGCGATTGGACTCAAAGTGGCCGTCAACAGAACAAAATGGGCGTTTGTCGCTGTTTTTCCGCGAATTATCGGGTCATGACGGCCATTTCGGGCGCAGCGGTCCCTAGCCCGAGAACCTCGGGCACCAACGCCAAGGTGCGCATCAGGTTGTGGGCCAGGGCGTGGAAGAGCAACACGTTCCGGACTTTGGTGCGGCCGCGGACGCGCAACTGCTGCAAGCCGCGGTTGCGTGCGTGGGCGTTGACGCATTCGGCGGTGGCCGCACGTTCTCGGTAAATGACCTGGGCGTCGTCGGTGCCCAGGCGTTGCCGCCAGGCCGCCACGGCGTCGCTGTCCTCGGGCTTGGCGGCATGAGGATCGACGGCGGGATCTTTCGGCTTGGGCACCGGGGCGTAGACGGTGGTCTGCTCAGCCACGGCGTCCAGTTGCTGGTGGGCGGGGTAGCCGCCATCCACCAGCCACTCGTCCGGCGTCTGTGCATACCGCTCCGTGACTTGCTTCACCATCGGCGCCAACTGGGCCAGGTCGCTGCCCACCGTGACCACTTCAACCCCCACGATGACCTGGGATTCGGTGTCGGTGGCGAACTGGGCGTTGTAGGCAGGCCGAAAGCCGCCATCACCCATTTTCATCACCGTCGCCGCGGCATCCGTAGTGGAACTGCGGGCGGTCTCCGACAGTTTGCCCTGTTGGGCTTTGATGCGTTCCAACTCCGGCATCCGGGTCAGTGCCTGATTCACCCGGTCTTCCCGTTCCCGTGCCGCCCGCACCCGCGCGGCTTGCTGGCGACGGCTCAAGGCTGTGGGATCGGCATCGATCTGACGTTTGAGCGCTGCCACTTGGGCGCGGGCGTCTGCCAGGTGTTGCTCCAGGCTGCCCCGCCGCCGGAACGAGGCGGCTCCCGCGCTGGCCCGCACCCGCATCCCGTCCTGCGCTACCCGTTTGAGCGTGACCGCCTTCGCCGCCACCAGTACCGCAACACTATCGGTCAGGAGTTCATCCAACACCGCGCCATGGTCGGCGCGGAAATCCGATAGGGTGTGGTAGTTGACCGATACGCCCCCGCATATCCAGCGATAGGCATCATGCTCCTCCGTGAACCGGGCAATGGCGCGGGCACTGCCTACGCCCTGCACGGTGGCAAACAGCCATAGGGCCAGCAGAATCTCCGGGGCGATGGGCGTGCGTCCGCAGCCCCCCTCGACGGCCTTGATACCGGCGTAAATCCCGCTGAGGTCGGCGTGCTGCACGTAGGCCCAGATCACCCGCGCCCGATGCCCTTCCGGCAACAGCGACTCCAGGTCAACCGCCCGCAACTCGATCTGCGTCCGGTTCGGCATCAGCACCCGCGCTACCGCCTGCGCACTCGACCGAACCGGTAACGCACCCATCGGTGTGGCATCGGGTTCTTCGGGAAACAAGGGGAGGCTACGGGCGTCTGTCATCGGGGGCGTCGTCGTGGTGAAAAGAGGGGTATTTTACCGGCACCAGTAGTGAGACTGGGTATTTCTTCACAGGCTCTCAGCCAACGGAACCCAAGGCTTTGCCGTTCCCGCCTTAACTTAATGGCAGTGCTAATCCAGGGTAGCAACGAACGCACAGGAGCAATCCGAGGTGAATCGGGCTGGAATTCCGGGCCAGCGCGCCCAGCGGCTGCTGGCAATCATGCAGGATGCGCCGCCACTCGGCCCTGAGCCGTTTCTGATCGGAAATTGATTGCTCGATCATTGCAAGATCACCCGGATACCAATGCCCGGCAAGATCTGGATGCTATCCTGACCGAGTTTCCGCCCTAGCTTCAGGATTTCCCCGGTCAGGCGTTCCGGCAGGGCGCATAAGTCGGCGTAAAGATCGACGGGCGGCTTGAGGCCGGCGGACATGGCGGAACCTCCGGTGACAGTATGGACAGAGGGCGAATCTTCCCAGCCCCAACGGGAAACGGCAAGGTGATTCCGCACGACCACCGGGGAGCGAGCCGTTCCCTTTGAAGCGAGGCGCGCCCAGTGGATGGCTCCGGCTGGGAGCGCGGGCCTCTGGCCCGCGGGCGGGACGCCCGCGCTCCCCGGTGCGATCAATCCATTAACCCGTCTTCCCTCAAGGTACAATCCGCGTCTTTTACCGCATGACCATGGCCATGGAATCCCTCATTACCGCCGCCAGCCCTCATCTCGACGACCCGCTCATTCTGGAATGGGCGACACGGCGCTATGCCGATACCCCGCGCCGCGACGGCGCCGCCCGTTCGCGCATGGAATCCGAGTGGTTCCATGATCTGACCCTGGCCCGCGCGCTGGAAGGGCCAGACCGCCTTACGGCGGGACAGTTGTTGCGTGAGTTGCCGCCCGGTCGCTTTGCCCATCTGCGGGAGGTACTCACGCGCGTCTGGCGTGACGGGTCGCCATCGCTGGCCCGTGGGGCGGCCGTGGTGCTCGCCCGGACGGCGCCGGAAGCCTTGCTGGAGCTGTACGAAACCGCGCTGGGGCGGATCGAGCAGGGTGCGCCGCTGGAAGCGGAACGCTTCGGCGCCATGACCGAACTCGCCGAGGCGGCGGATTCCGCCCATTTCGGGGAGGTTCTGGAGCGTTTGGCGCGCATGCTGTCGCAGACGACCCAGGCCGCCTATGACCGGTCCCTGCTGGCGGGCCACCTGCTGGCCCTGGCCGGACGTCTGGACGCCGAAAGGCTTTCCGACCTGCTCGAAGTGAGCCTGGGGGGCGACTCCCGCGATTTCGTTCAGGAGCGGATTCTGGGCTCCCTGTTCAAGGGCCTGTTCGGGCGCGCCGACTACCTGGATCTGGTATTCGCGCTGGGCGAGGGCTACTCCGGGCAGAGACTCTCTTCGCTGGGGGCCTTGTTCGAGTCGGAGGCGCCCCTGATGCAATTCGACGAGTGGCTGGTCGAGGCGCCGGAATCCTGGCCGGACCCGGAGCCGATGCTGGCCGAACAGGGCCGGCGTCATCCCGGCTGCGCGACCTTGCACGGCCTGCTGGAACCCGGCGGCGTCCTGGCGCGACGGCTGCCGGCCCCGCTGCGCCGGCGGATCGCCCTGGCGGGCTGCATCCAGGGGCTGGCCTTGCCAGTCCTGGACACGACCGGCCTGGATCTGGCGACCACGCTGGACTTGCTGGCGGCGGACCTTGATCCCCACCCCTGGCGGGATGCGCTGCGGCTCAAGCTGGCTGACTTCGACCGCGAGGCCATCGCCGCCCGGCTCCTGGCGCGCCTGC
>Ga0194111_10007893_pt1 | contig 11799 bp, 14 predicted proteins | sample TA2KigC300mmetaG_FD_146194 | JGI IMG/M metagenome (GOLD analysis project Ga0194111, IMG submission 146194) | Freshwater microbial communities from Lake Tanganyika, Tanzania - TA2015033 Kigoma Deep Cast 300m | ecosystem: Environmental > Aquatic > Freshwater > Lake | place: Tanzania: Lake... | reverse complement strand
GGATGGTTTTGGAGAGGCGCTTGTAGAGCTTGGGAGGAAGAACCCAGATGTGGTTGTGCTTTCTGCAGATTTAACCTCCTCAACAAGGGCAAATTATTTTATGGAGGTATTTCCCGAGAGATTTTTTAAGATGGGCGTTGCTGAGCAGGATATGATAGGAACTGCAGCAGGTTTCGCCCTTATGGGGAAGGTTCCATTTGCCTGTACATTTGGTATCTTTGCGACAGGCAAGACCTGGGAGCAACTGAGGGTTTCTGTTTGCTCAATGAAACTAAATGTAAAACTTGCAGGCTCTCACGGCGGAATTACTGTTGGGGCGGATGGCGCAACCCATCAGGCACTTGAGGAAATTACCCTTATGCGAGCACTTTCAAATATGACCATTCTTATTCCATGTGATTATATTGAGGCAAAAAAAGCCACATTGGCTGCTTATAGTTTTGCGGGCCCTGTTTATTTAAGACTTGGCAAAGAGACTGTTCCAATTGTAACAAGAGAAGATGACCCGTTTGAAATAGGAAAGGCAAATATCCTAAGAGAGGGTAGTGACCTGACAATAATAGCCTGCGGTATTATGGTGGCAGAGGCTTTAAGGGCTGCAGACGAATTGGAAAAGAAAGGCATTGGTATAAAAGTTATAAATCTTCATACAATAAAGCCCATTGACAATAAAACCATAATAGATGCTGCCAAACATACAGGAGCCATTCTAACCGCAGAGGAACATACGGTTATGGGCGGTTTAGGAGGTGCGGTAGCAGAAGTGGTTGTTAGAAATTACCCTGTTCCAATGGATATAGTGGGTGTTAACGATACCTTTGGTCAATCAGGAAAGCCTCATGAATTAGTAAAATTATATAATCTTACATACGAAAATTTAATTGAAAGGGTAAAGCTGTTAATACGTAGAAAACAGGGCTTTAGGTCTAAATATTAAATTAAGTACTGTGCATTTTACATTTAACGCAAAACTAAAAACGCAAGGCGCAAGACTAAGACTTAAAACTCAAAACTTATGTAAGAAATTTTAAGTTGTACACTTTAATTCTACACCTTTCGCTTTGCACTCTACGCTTCAATTAAGATAGTATATTTAAACAACATAATGGCTTTACAACTTCTTTCTCCTGCCAAGATAAATCTATTCCTTGATGTGATATCAAAAAGACCGGATGGTTTTCACAATATTTTCACAGTCTTTGAAAGGATAGACCTTTTTGACAGAATAACCCTTGAGGTAACTAAAAATGGCATAAGATTAGAAACCGATAATGAAGAACTCCCAAGGGGAAGGGATAACATAGCCTATAAGGCGGCAGAATTATTTTTAAAAAACTTCAAGATAAAGAAGGGGGTGTATATAAAGGTTGAAAAACATATCCCAATAGCAGCAGGCTTAGGTGGAGGAAGCTCAAATGCAGCGACTGTGCTTTTGGGGATGAATAGATTATTTGGGCTATCTCTTGGAAAAGAGGAGATTATGCCCTTAGCCAAAAAGGTAGGCTCAGACGTACCTTTTTTTACCGAGGAGACCAGTTTTGCCATAGGAGAGGGAAGGGGAGATATTATAACTCCCTTAAAGACAAACAAAAGGTTTTGGCATATCCTTGTCTGTCCGAACATCAGGGTGTATACGAAGGAGATTTATAATGAGTTAGAAGAGAAGAAAAATAACGTAACTGCAAATTTTACAGATAATTACAACAAAAAGAGTAATCTACTCAATATTTGGGAAAAATTGAACTTGACAAAAAATACCCGTGATAGTATAAATACATTATTTAACCTCAGTAGTTGTTTTTTATATAATAAATTAGAATCTATTGTAGAAGATAAAATTAAAGAAATAAGACAGGTTAAAATAGCCTTGGAAAATTATGGTGTAAAGCCAATGATGAGCGGAAGTGGTCCAACAGTTTTTGGCTTCGTAAACTTAAGAAAGGAGGCTGAAATAATAAGAGATAAACTTGCAAGCCAATACAACTGGCAGATATTTCTAACAAAAACATATTAGACTTTTTAAAAGGAGGTTTGAACGCCGTGGAAATTACAGAGGTCAGAATTTTCATAAAAAATGCACAGGACCGTAAACTAAAGGCCTACTCAACAGTTACCTTCGATAATGCCTTTGTAGTAAGAGACATCAAGGTAATAGAAGGAAACAAGGGTTTATTCGTTGCCATGCCTTCTAGGAGACTTAAGGAAGTTTGCCCGAAATGCGGACACAAGAATGTGCTTCACAGTAAATACTGCAATAACTGCGGGAGTTCCCTTCCTCAACCTAAATTACAGACTTCTTCAAATAGTGAGATTGATAGGCAGGCAGAGCATAAAGATATTGCCCATCCCATTACACAGGAATTCAGAGAATATCTACAGAAAAAGATTTTGGAGGTATATGAACAGGAAAAGGCAAAGGGACCATCGGCTCAAAGAGATACAGACTACCAAGATAGAGATATATAGATTTATTGCCCGGTAGTGTAATGGTAACACATCAGAATTTGGGTCTGAGTTTCGAGGTTCGAATCCTCGCCGGGCAGCCTGAAGATTAGGCTTAAGCGAGGACGAGAAGGGAGCGAGCGCCGACCTTATGGGAGGAAAAGCAAGCGCCACGATAGTGGTGCGAAGTGTAAGCGAGCGGGCGGCCGACCTAAAGACAGCGATAGTTAGCTTTAGGCGCCGAATCCTCGCCGGGCAGCCTACAAAGGTAGGCTTGCACGAGGATTCGAAAGAATCTCACCCATACTTTTAGTTTCATAAAGACAAAAAAGCGATAGTTTAGATACTTGTCGGTTATTAAAAAGCCAGGATTAAGGAAGAGGGAACATGCTTGAAAAATGTTCTTTTTGTGGAAGAGGTAAAGAGAGGGTAAGAAAGTTATTTAGTGGTCATGGAGTATATATCTGCGACTCTTGTATAAGATTCTGTAATGAGGTTCTTCAAAAGGAAGAGCAGACTCAAAAGAGGCAAAGATCGCTACCCATTTTAAAAAATATACCAAAACCTGTAGAGATAAAAAGACAACTTGACCAATATGTGATAGACCAGGAAAGGGCAAAGCGCCAACTTTCTGTCGCAGTATATAATCATTATAAAAGGATTCAAGCAGGCATTGACACTCAGGATGTGGAGCTTGAAAAGTCAAATGTTTTGCTAATAGGACCCACGGGTTGCGGGAAAACACTCCTTGCAAGAACCCTTGCTAAGATTTTAGATGTTCCCTTCGCTTTATGCGATGCCACACCACTTACTGAGGCAGGTTATGTAGGAGAGGATGTAGAGAATGTTTTGGTAAGATTACTTCAAGGCTGTGACTACGATATTAAACGCGCTGAATACGGAATAGTCTATATTGATGAGATTGATAAGATTGGTAAGACTCAGGAAAATGTATCCATTACAAGGGATGTCTCTGGAGAAGGCGTTCAGCAGGCCTTGCTTAAAATTTTAGAGGGGACTATGTCCAATGTTCCGCCTCAAGGAGGAAGAAAACATCCCCATCAGGAATTTATTCAATTGGATACGACAAATATATTATTTATTTGCGGTGGCACATTTGTAGGTTTGGATAAGATTATTGAAAGAAGAATGGGGCGAAAGATTATAGGTTTTGTTACAGAATCAACGCAAGGGTCTTCTTATAAAGAAATAGGCGATATCTTAGCGCATGTAGAGGCTGAGGACCTTCTCAGATTCGGGATGATACCTGAGTTTGTTGGGAGATTTCCCGTTGTATCAACCCTAAATTCACTGAATGAAGAGGCGCTTATTGATGTACTCACCAAGCCAAAGAACGCCATTATAAAACAGTATACAAAATTCTTTGAAATGGAGAATGTCAAACTTAATTTTGAAGACGAGGTTTTAAGATATATTGCAAAAGGGGCCATAAAGAAAGGTACAGGCGCAAGAGCCCTAAGGGCTATGCTTGAGGATGCTATGCTTGAGGTTATGTACACATTGCCTTCAGAATCAGATATCTCTGAATGTGTAGTAACGCTTGATCCCACTAAAAATAAAATAAAGCCTCAACTTATCTCAAAGAAAGAAGCCAAAAAAAGAGTGGCATAGAAAATTCAAGAATCAAAATCCAAGATTCAAAATATTTAAAGATTTTTAATTTTAACGTTAAAGGGGTATTGTTTTGAAGGATATAGCTGGAGTTATTTTAGCTGCGGGAGAAGGTACGCGGATGAGGTCCAATACCCCTAAGGTGCTTTATAGATTAGGTGGAAGGCCACTTTTAGAGTGCATTATAAATACCTTAAGACAGGCAGGGTTAGATAGGATTATAGTTATTATTGGGCATAAGTCAGAACTTATAAGGGAATATCTGAAGGATTTTAACACTGAAATAGTTATTCAGAAAGAACCCTTGGGAACCGCTGATGCGCTCTATAGTGCGAGAGAGGCCTTGTTAAACTTTGAGGGAACCATTTTGGTGGTATGCGCAGATGTCCCACTTATTAAAGTAGATACCCTTTTAAATTTGATAAAACTACATAGAAAGGAAAATGCAGTATGTACTCTCTTAAGTGCCGAACTTAAAGACCCCACAGGTTATGGACGCATAATAAGAAATGATAATGGGGAGGTTATAAGGATAGTTGAAGAAAAAAATACATCAATTTATCAAAGGGTGATACTTGAGGTAAACTCAGGCGCGTACTGCTTTGATTCAAAAAAGATTTTTAATATTTTGGATGAGTTTATGTCAAAGATAAGGAAAGGTGAATATTATCTCACTGATACAATAGAGATATTTAAAAGGCATAAGGATAAGATAACCTCTTATATTACGGATGACCCTTCTGAGATAACAGGCATAAATTCAAGGAAAGACTTAGCATTTGCCTATGAGATTATGAGAAAGAGAATTCTTGATGAACTATTGTCAAGGGGTATTACAATTGTTGACCCAAACACTACCTTTATAGACAGTAATGTAATAATTGGGCAAGATACCACGATATACCCTTTTGTCTTTATTGAAACAGATGTAAATATAGGAAAAAACTGTTCCATTGGACCATTTTGCAGGATAAGGAGTGGAACAACCGTAGAGGATAATACAAGAATAGGAAATTTTGTTGAGGTAACGAGAAGCCACGTTAAAAAAGGAGTAAAGATAAATCATTTCAGTTACATAGGAGATGCAACTATTGGTTCTGGGGTGAATATCGGAGCGGGTACAATAACTGCGAATTATAATGGGAGAACCAAAAATAAAACTGAGATAGGAAGCGGGGCGTTTATCGGAAGTGGCACAATCCTTATAGCACCTGTAAGGGTGGGTAAGCAAGCTACAACTGGTGCTGGATGCGTTGTGCCAAAGGGGAAGGATATAGCTGATAAATCCATTGTGGTGGGGGTGCCTGCGAAGGTACTTAAAAGTTCAAAAAGGAGACCTCATAAATGAAAGATGAACTTGTTGTATTCTCTGGTAATTCAAACCCTTCTTTAGCGAGGACGATATGTAAATACCTTAAGATTCCTTTAGGAGATGCCCTTATATCTAAGTTTTCAGAGGGTGAAATTCGGGTAAAGATAAATCAAGACGTCAGGGGTCGCGATGTATTTGTCATACAATCTACCTGCCCACCCGTAAATGATAATCTTGTTGAACTTTTAATTATGATAGATGCCTTAAAAAGGGCCTCTAGTAGGAGGCTCACAGCGGTTTTACCTTTCTACGGGTATGCAAGACAAGATAGAAAAGACCAGCCTCGTGTTCCCATAACCGCAAAACTCGTTGCAAATCTTATAACAACCAGCGGTGCGGATAGACTGTTAACCATAGACTTGCATGCAGGTCAGATTCAAGGTTTTTTTGATATTCCAGTTGACCATCTGCTTGCAGCGCCTGTATTAATAGAATATTACAAAAAATTAAAACTTAGAGATCTTGTAGTAGCAAGTCCTGATGTGGGAGGGATAAAGATGGCGCGCGCATTTTCAAAAAAACTAAATGCAGATCTTGCCATAGTTGATAAAAGAAGACTTGATTATCAGAATTCTGAGGTGATGAATATCCTTGGAGATGTAAAAGGCAAAAATATTATTATTGTAGATGACCAGGTTACAACAGCGGGTTCTATAACAGAAGCCTCTTATGCCTTAAAAGAGGCAGGCGCAAGGGATATCTATGCGGGTATAACGCACGGCATATTTTCAGGCCCCGCTATCGCGAGAATAGAAAAAAGTCCATTAAAGGAGGTAGTGGTTACTGATACAATACCTCTTTCAAAGGAAAAGCAGAATAAAAAGATAAGGATATTATCCATCAGCAGACTTCTTGGTGAAGCAATAAAGCGTATTCACAATGAAGAATCCGTGAGCTCGTTGTTTGTATAGCCAAACTAATGCCTAACAAACAATGTGCAAAGGAGTAATTTTAAAATTTTTATTGATTACGTGTTATGGACCGATTACGTTACTGATAGATGAGGTGATTATAATATGGAGCAGGTGAATTTAGAGGTACAACTTAGAGAAGAAAAGGGAAAACAGGCGGTAAAAAAGTTAAGGGAGAATAGTCTTATACCAGCGGTCGTATATAAAAAGGCAGAAGAGGTCTTAAGTATCAAATTTGACAAAAAGGATTTTCATAGGGTTATCCATACGCAGGCAGGGGAGAATGTAATAATAACCTTAAAGTTTAAGTCCGATAAAAAAATTAAGGATAAGACAGTTATAATCAAGGAAATTCAACATAACCCTTTAACAGATGCAGTGCTTCATGTGGATTTTAACCAGATATCCCTTACCGAAAAGATAGAGGTTAATGTTCCCATAATTCCAAAGGGCGAATGTCTTGGTGTAAAGGAAGGTGGTGTGCTGGCACACGTTTTAAAGGAATTGCATATAGAATGTCTTCCTACGAGGATACCCCAGTCTATTGAAGCAGATATTACAAATTTAAAAATTGGGGATCTTCTTCATGTAAATGACCTTCTGATACCATCCGGTATAAAAGTAATTACTGAAACCGATGCAGTGGTATTCTCTGTAGAGGCTCCAAAGGTTGAGAAGGTAGAGGTGGCAGCTGTAGCTGAAGAGGCCCAGGAGCCAGAGGTTATAAAACAGAAGAAGGAATTGCCTGAGGAGGAGGAAAAGACAAAAGAAACAAAGAAGGAGAGGGAATAAACCCATTATGAAATTAATAGTGGGTTTGGGAAATCCGGGCAGAGATTATAGAAACACAAGACATAACATAGGTTTTAAAATCATAGACGTTCTTTCAAAAAAAGGTGGTATAAGGTTAAAGAGAGGCGCCTTGGATTCTATATCTGGAAGCGGTAGGATATCCAATGAAAGGATAATGCTTGCAAAGCCACTCACTTATATGAATCTGGCGGGTAGGTGTGTTAGGAGATTGGTTTTCTTACACAAGATAGATTTAGAGGATTTAATGGTGATTTTGGATGATGCGGATTTGGAATTTGGAAGAATTAGACTTAAGGCAAGGGGTGGCTATGGAGGTCACAGGGGACTTCAGTCAATTATTGAAGCGCTTGGCACAGGGGAGTTTAACAGACTCAGGATGGGAATAGGTCGTTTGGAATCTAAAAAACTTTCGGTGTATGTTTTAGATGAATTTACGAAAAAAGAAATCTTAGAGTTAAAAAAGATAATAGAATTTTCTTGTGATGCCCTTTACACTTGGATAAAAGAGGGCATAGAAGTAGCAATGAATAGATTTAATTCAAATGAAGCCCATCCGCCACAGAACTTTGGCGGATAATGGTTGAATTTGACCCCACCACTTTTTGTGGAAAGAATAGATAACAAGATTTAAAGAGGAAGGGTAATGATAAACGTAGATTTTGTCTCAAGCACTTTATCAAAAGTGGTGGGGATTAATTCGCAGATGGAACTCATTCTACAAATTGCCTACTCATTAAAGGAGGAAAAAATTGAGAAACTATGAGGCTATGTTTTTATTAAGTCCTAAACTTACAGATGATAAGCTTGAACAGACGATAGCTACGATAAAGGATACCTTGGAAAAAAATGAGGCCAAGATAGAAAAAATGGAGAATATCGGCAAAAAAATGCTGGCCTATAAAATTAAGAAGTTTAAAGAAGGAATTTATGTGTTATTTAATTTTAAAATGCACCCTTCTTCTATATCAGTGGTTAAAAAGAGTTTTGGATTAAATGAGGTTATTCTCAGGACTCTTATACTCTTAAAAGAGTAATATTTTTTGGAGGTGACAATGGCTACTTTAAATAAAGTATTTTTGATAGGGAACCTAACGCGCGACCCCGAGTTAAGATATGTACCCTCAGGCACAGCTGTATGTAGTTTTTCTATGGCTATAAACAGGACATTTATGCTTCAATCAGGAGAGAAGCGGGAAGAGGTGTGTTTCGTAAGAGTTGTGACGTGGGGGAAGCAGGCTGAAACAGTAAATCAGTACCTAAGCAAAGGAAGTCTTGTATTTGTAGAAGGTAGACTTCAGTATCGTGCCTGGGAACAGGAGGGGCAAAAGAGAAGCACCCTTGAGGTGAAAGCGGACAGAGTTCAATTCTTGGCAAGGACAAAACAGGCTGAGGCAATAGGCCCTAAAGAAACAGAATTTTCTGAGGCAGTTCCTGAGGAGCCGGCGGCGGAATATCCTGAGACATACGAAGGAAAAAAAGCAGACGAGGAGATCCCATTCTGAGAGACCAATGACAGATACCAAAGCCCAGAATCCAAAAAGAGGTTTGTCTTACCATTTAGAATTAACTGACACGGAGGAGATAAATGGTAGCGCAAGAGAGGCGTAGATTTAGAGAAAGACCGAGATTTTTTAGAAAGAGGGTATGCAGATTTTGCGTTGATAAAATAGATGAGATTGATTATAAAGACACCCAGCGACTCCAGAAATTTATAACAGAAAGGGGAAAGATTATCCCAAGCAGGATATCTGGAAATTGCGCCCCACATCAGAGAAGATTAAACATTGCAATAAAAAGGGCTAGATATGTAGGACTTCTTCCTTATACTGCAGAATAAGGAGATATTTATAATTTTATCAGAATGGAGGATTCCAAACAGGATGAGAGTGATATTAAAGAAAGAAATTGAGGGTTTAGGTAAATTTGGCTCTGTGGTAGAGGTTAAGGATGGATTTGCGAGAAACTATCTTCTCCCCAGAAATTTAGCCGTTAGGTATTCTAAGGAAAACTTAAAAACCCTTGAGATAGAAAAAAAGAAATTGCAGGAGATTATAGAAAGGAAGAGACAGGATGCGCTGGTTCTTGCTGAGAAACTTAAAAACATATCCTGCACAGTAAAGGTAAAAACAGGAGAAGAGGATAAACTCTTTGGTTCTGTTACAAGCACTGATATAGTAGAGGCTTTAAGATCTGAGAGTATAGAGGTAGATAAAAAAGATATTCTCTTAGAAGGACCCATTAAAAATCTGGGTATATATCAGGTCCCGCTTAAACTGCATCCAGAGGTAAAAACCGAAATTAGAGTCTGGGTTGTAAAGGAATAAAATGGATATAAAAGACCTTGCGCTTGAAAAAATTCCACCTCAAAGCATTGAGGCGGAGACAGCGGTTTTAGGTTCAATGCTTATTGAAGAGGAGGCAATTGCTACGGCTATAGAAATATTAGAGAGCGATTTCTTTTATAAAGATAGCCATAAGATTATATTTATTACAATTATTGAATTATTTGATGCGAATAAAGCTGTTGATGTGCTAACCCTGGTTGAATCATTGAAGAAAAAAGGAATCCTTGAAGAGGTTGGCGGCGCCAGCTACATAACCGCCCTTACCAGTAGTGTTCCAACCGCAGCCAATATCGTATATTATGCAAATATAGTTAAGGAGAAGGCGATATTGAGAAACCTTATAACCACTGCTACCTTAATAGTGTCAGAGTGTTTTGAACAAAACCAAGAGGCGAGGGCATTGCTGGACAAGGCGGAACAGATGATATTTGACATTACAGGCCAAAAGGCAGAAACCTATATTACGCCTATAAAAGAACTGGTAAAAGATAGTTTGGAAGTTATAGATAATCTTTATAAGAGAAAGGAGAATCTTACTGGAATTCCCACAGGGTTTCATGAATTTGATATAATGACCGCAGGGTTGCAGAACTCAGACCTAATAGTAATAGCAGGAAGGCCCTCTATGGGGAAAAGCGCCCTTATAAGCTGTATAGCCGAGCATGCGGGGGTGGTTGAAAAGATACCACTTGTAATATTCAGTCTTGAGATGTCAAAAGAGCATCTTGTTCAAAGGATGCTTTGTTCTCATGCAAGGGTGGATGCCCACAAGGTAAGAACAGGTTTTTTAGCGCAGTCAGATTGGCCACGCCTGACCGCAGCCTGTGGTAGATTATCCGAGACGCCTATATTTATAGACGACTCACCTGGAATATCCCCTCTTGAGATAAGGGCAAAGGCGAGGCGCCTTAAGGCGCAGCATAATATCGGACTTATAATATTAGATTATCTTCAGATGGTTAAAGGTCATAGGAGTGCTGAAAATAGACAGCAGGAGATATCGGAGATCTCAAGGTCTCTTAAGGCACTGGCAAAGGAACTGAATCTACCTCTTATAGCAGTGAGTCAGCTTTCAAGGTCTCCTGAGAAAAGAGAAGACAGACGTCCGCAGCTAGCAGATTTAAGAGAGTCAGGTGCTATAGAACAAGATGCGGATTTAGTAGCCCTTTTATTTAGGGAAGAATTCTATAATCCAACAGAGGAGAATAAGGGAAGGGCAGAGCTTATAATAGCCAAACAAAGAAATGGCCCTGTTGGGACCATATGGTTAGCGTTTATAAAAGAGTATACGCGGTTTGAAAATTTATCAAGACGGGAGGAATAAACCTTGAAAAAAATATGGCGGGCGGTAATCGTAATATCTATAATGGGTTTTATATTCTCACCCTTTACTAAATCTCTGATGACTCAAGCACAGGAAGAGATTAAAAAAGTAAAGGTGGTGGAGGTAAGACAGAACAAGGCAGTGAGTACCCAGGCGATAATCGCGAAGATAAGGACATCTCCGGGCGAGGTTTTTTCTCGAGAGGTTTTAAATGAGGATATAAAAAGGTTATATTCGTTAGGCTATTTTACAGATGTGAGCGTTGATGTTCAGGAATATGAAGAGGGTCTCAAGGTTATTTTCCTTATCACAGAAAAACCTATTATAAAGCAGATGCTCTTCAGCGGAAACCGCTCTATACGCGATAAGAAACTTCAAGATATTGTTAAATCAAGGGTGGGCGAATTCTTAGACAATAGACAATTAAAAGAGGATGCAAACGAAATTTATAAACTCTACGAAAAGAAGGGATTTCATCTGGCAAAGGTGAATTTTGATATAAATGTTGATTCAAATACAAATAAGGCGCTTGTTACATTTGTAATAGATGAAGGTGTAAAGTCAAGGGTTAGGAAAATTTTAATATCAGGCAATAAAACCTTTAAGACCGGAAGGTTATTAAAATTGATAAAGACAAAGAAGGGTGGGCTTTTCTCAGCAGGCTTCTTTAAAAAAGAGGTATTTGACGAAGACATGGAAAGGCTTAAGGTATTTTACGAGGACAATGGATTTATTGATGTCAAGATCACACCCTCTCTGGAATATACACAGAATAACCGTTTTATAAGTATAGATATCGTCGTAGAAGAGGGCAGAAAATATGTGACAGGGGATATTACAGTAAGGGGGAATCAGGTTTTTTCTAAGGAGGCGATTTTGCTCAAACTCAAGATGAAAGCAGGCGCTACCTTCTCTCGTAATGCACTAAAGAGAGAAGAACAGGGCATTCAAGATATGTAC
>Ga0194111_10007879_pt1 | contig 11807 bp, 9 predicted proteins | sample TA2KigC300mmetaG_FD_146194 | JGI IMG/M metagenome (GOLD analysis project Ga0194111, IMG submission 146194) | Freshwater microbial communities from Lake Tanganyika, Tanzania - TA2015033 Kigoma Deep Cast 300m | ecosystem: Environmental > Aquatic > Freshwater > Lake | place: Tanzania: Lake... | reverse complement strand
ATTGCACAAATCAGAACTGATCGCAAGGGTATCTTTGTTGTCAATATCAATTTTGAGTGCATTGTTATAGTTTGATAAAGCCGCTGAAAATTTCCCTGTCATTTCAGCGATAACTCCCAAATTATTGTATACATAGCTTATCATTGACGGGTCATTTTCGGCCTTGTATTGCGTCAAGGCCTGTTGGTAATACCGGTTGGCGTTGGACCAATCTTTTTGCTGCGCGTAAATATTACCTAAATTCAATGTTACAGCGTTAATCGCATCTTTTCGCCCCAATTTCCTGGCCAATTGTATGCCTTGTAAATAGGATTCGGCCGATGCGGTCAAAGCGAGCAATCGGTAATATGCATTTCCTTTCAAGATGTAACAGCTCATCAGTCCGCTGCTGTCGTTGGTGCGGGTCAGGATTTCCACTGCCTTAAGCGCTTCGGTAATGCACTGGTGGCTTTTGTTTTGAACCTGGTAACTTTTGGCTTTGATGAGATAATACTCCCCACGTAGCTTCTCGGGTAATTTGCTTGGAACCGGAACTTGTTGCAGGAGGCGTAGGGCTTCATGAGGCCGTTCCTTGTATACCTCTTCGGCTTTTCGGAGGATTTCCTGGGCTTGTTTGGGCGGGGTATTCGAGGGTTTGCTAGGGTTCTGTGCCAGGTGATCCATGGCGACCAAAGCCAAGCAGCATAGTACGCTCAGAAAGATTTGCGGAAAACCTAGATTTTTTTTCAATTTTAGCCAAAAATTGATAATTTCTTTGGAAATATAAGAAGAGCAATTTACTTTTGATCATTCTAAGGGCAGGAAATCACGAACCCATTCGGAATATTCGATAATCCGGTTCTTCCCCCTTAATTCCCAATTTTATCAATAAACTTGATCCAATCCTTGGAATCCTGCTGCGAATAACCTTACCGAGGTTGTTCAAAATTTCGATTTTTTAATTATCCACTCCTCTAAATCCTTATTGTGTCCGAATCCAAAGGTAGAGGCCGACCTCGCAAGGTCCAAGCCGAGACAGTAACCGAGCCAGTCCAAGTTGAGCCACGCCGCCCAAGAGGTCGCCCACCCATGGATCCTGCAAAGCGAGCGATTTTGCCCGAAATCGAAACAGGCCCAGAGCCCGTTATTCCGGAACCAGAGCCCGAAACCGCCTCTGAATTTGCGTTCGACGCCATTCCATTGGCCACCAATCTTCCGTCTGAAGAGGGGCAACGTGGGGATGAGCAAGAAGAAGCTTCAGAAGGTTCCGAGTCAGGTCCTTCATTCGGGTCTCCTTCCGGTCCCCAAGATGCTGCTCCTAGAAGATCTCGTGGACTCCGTCAAGAAGAAGGGTCCGGCCCTCATTCCACAGATCGATTTGCTCCGCGGCAAGGAGGGTCACCTTCCGAAAGGCAGGGATTTGCAGAGAGGCAGGGTTTCAAGGCTGGTCACGGAGTTGATCCTCGAAACGAACAGCGGGGTGATTTCCGGCCTGGTGCGTCGCCTCGAAATGAGTCCCGACAAGGAGGTCCTCAAGATACTCGTAATCCCCAGGCAAACCGTAACAGAGAATGGGAGAAGCGTGATCCCAAGCCTTCGGATCGCTACGCCTTCGAATCGGTGATTCAAATCGAAGGCGTTTTGGAGCCTACCCCGGATGGCTTTGGCTACCTGCGTTCTTCCGATTACCATTACCTCAATTCCCCTGATGATGTCTATGTGCCCGGGCACATGATCAAAAGTTTCAGCCTCAAACCGGGCGATACCATTCGGGCCAAGGTTAGACCACCGCGGGAAGGTGAGAAGTATTATATCCTCACTGGGGTGGAGAGCATCAACGGCCTGAGCCCGGCCGAGATTAGGGACCGTGTTCCTTTCGATTATTTGACACCCCTTTTTCCAAACGAGCAACTCCGTTTAACCCATCGCGCCGAGAATCTCTCCATGCGGATTATGGATTTGTTCACGCCCATTGGCAAAGGGCAACGGGGACTCATTGTGGCCCAACCCAAAACGGGTAAAACCATCCTTCTCAAGGATGTAGCGAATTCCATTTCATTCAATCATCCGGAAGTTTACCTCATTGTCTTGTTGATTGATGAGCGCCCTGAGGAGGTCACCGATATGGCAAGGTCGGTGAATGCCGAAGTCATTGCCTCGACCTTTGATGAGCCCGCAGATAAGCATGTTCGTATCGCCAATCTAGTGCTCGAGAAGGCCAAGAGAATGGTGGAATGCGGGCACGACGTGGTCATCCTTTTGGACTCCATAACACGCTTAGCAAGAGCATACAACACCGTTCAACCTGCCTCCGGTAAGATTCTATCCGGCGGGGTTGATGCTAACGCATTGCACAAGCCCAAGCGATTCTTTGGCGCCGCTCGTAACATCGAAGGAGGTGGTTCGTTGACTATCCTTGCCACTGCCTTGATTGATACCGGTTCCAAAATGGATGAGGTAATCTTTGAGGAATTCAAAGGGACCGGTAACATGGAATTGCAACTTGACCGCAAATTGTCCAACAAGCGTATTTACCCAGCCATTGACGTGACGGCATCCTCCACACGACGTGACGATTTGTTGATGGACAAAGACATGCTCAAGAAAATGTACATCCTGCGCAATCATTTCGCTGATATGACTTCTCAAGAAGCGATGGAGCTCTTGCTTAATCACATGCGCGGTACTTTGTCCAACGAAGAGTTCCTGATGTCGATGAACCGCGGTTAACGCCTAACGAGTCACGGAAGCCATCCAAGCTGCGCGGGTGGCCAATTGCTCCGCGGTAGCTTTCTGGTCGGGTGTGATTTTGTAGTGGTTATAAAAGTCTATCCCGTCCACACCCTTCATCCACGCGATGCTGTAATGACCTAGGCTATTGGCATGGAGCACCGCGAGGGCCTGCTCCGCTTCCACGGACAGGGAACTTGGATCCGGATTTGCATCGTGCCACACCACCGATGCAAAAGGTTCCCCCACCGCTCTAACGAGGGTTTCCCGCAATATTTTCCTAGCCTTGGCCTGCAAATCGGATGAATCATCGGGAACACTAAGAATAGCGTTGCGATCCTGATCCAGAATGAGGGGCCTTGAATCAACGGATGTTGCCAATTCATGGCCTACGATTTGCCAAGCCAACCATCGATCCCCGGGGCCTAATCCTGCCATAGCCGCAGGAGAGCCGGGAACCGTATGTTCCACTGTGGGCAGACCTTTGTTCCAGAGCATTTGAAGACCCATATACCGCTTGATCGAGTCTTCGCAAGGGCCAACGATCATTTCGCAACCCACTGTGCGGACCATGGCCCCCAAACGTTTTTCCAGGGACATGGCCTGGGCATAATGTTCTTGGAAGTACAAGTTCCAATCGCAGGCCGCAGGAAGGTGCCGCTCACACCAATTTATGAGCTTAGCTTCACCGTACCCTTGCTGCGGGTTACGGCCATGTTCTTGCCACAGGAACCGCATCAAATCGTCCAAGCTTAGGGTATTACCGCTGTAATGGCGCAATGTTAAATCCAAATGAAGGGCTTGGAGCATCCCTTCGGCATAAATGGAAACTCGGCGATGCGGTGCCGAATGCAAGCTGCTGTACCCGTCCACCCAGGTATCCATGGAAGACTCGTGCAGCCCGTGGTTGTACCGTCCGTAGTTTACGGTGTGACGCAGGAGATACGCATTCACTTCGTCGAGGTATTCCTCGAAATTTAGGACGCCACAACGTGCCAAAAATAAGTCCCCGTAATACGTGGTGAATCCTTCGTAAACATAGCCTAATTCGCTGAACATAAGCCCTTCGTAGCGGTAGGTTTGCAGAACATCGGGGCGAAAGCTCTTGATATTCCAGGCATGAAAGAGTTCATGCGATGCCACCCCCATCAGCTCTTTGTATAGGCTGGTCCAAAGGTGTTGTTGAGGGCCTAAGGCCAAGACGGTGGAACGCAAATGCTCCACGCCGTGATAAAAAGAAAAAGGCAGGGCCAGCAGCATGAAATGGAAAGTATCCACCGGGAACGAACCCATGGTCAAAATTTGTTCGCAGCAGAAGGCCTGGAAATCCCGGAGAATACGCCCGCTCTCATCGCCTTCAGGGAATTCCGCCCCATGAATCCATAACACAAAATTTACACCTTCGGTCGCCCAACGTATTTCATGAAGCTTGGAGGATACGAGGAAGGGGCTGTCCACCATTTCGTGGAAAGAAGAAGCTGCGTAACGCTGCTCTCCTTCACTGGGCAATGCGATGGCGACTTGCCGCAGGCCGGCACCAGACCCGGCATCCACCTGCAGGGTACAGGGTTCATGTTCTTGGCCAGGGATATACAGGCAACAATGCACCGGGTTCACGTACAGGAGCTCCGGGTCCACCCAGCAGGCCCCGGCATCGGGTTGGTTTGCGAAATAGCTATATTCAATTGCCAGGCGAGCATCAAGCTCATGTTGCAGGACCCATTCCGAGGCTGTCGTTTTGGTGAGGCGTAGGGGGGCATTGGACCTTGGGTTGTCCATGGCCCCCGAAGGAGAAACCCCCGAAGGGGATATGACCTGCAAGGCCACCAGATTCCGGGTAAAATTCCCTTGCTCATAGCGTCCAGGCCTCCATTGCGGTAGGCGCAGGGTTGTCTGCCCTCCCGATCCCGTCCATTCCATGCGGACCTTCAAATGACGCGGCCTTATGGGGTCGGCCCCTATGGAATAGTGAATGGGTGGCATAGGAATGGTTAAGGTTTGTCCAAAGGTAACGATGGCGAAAATCAACCGAAAAGGCGTATCTTTGCATCCTTTCGCAAATCGCACATCACCATGAAACGCACGTTCCAGCCCTCCAACCGCAAACGCCGCAACAAGCACGGGTTCCGTTCTCGTATGGAAACGGCCAATGGAAGGGCTGTTTTGAACCGCCGCAGGGCCAAAGGCCGCAAGAAGCTCTCGGTTTCCAGCGAACGTCGCCACAAGGCCTGATCGTCGGCATCCCAACCATGCCAACCCATCAAGGCCAGCCCAGTTTGCGCGGCCATGGGGCCTTTGACAAGGTTTTTGGCGAAGGCAAATCTTTCTTTTTATTCCCTTTTCAATTTCGGTATAAGGAACCGGATGAATTCGTCCAAAGCGAGGAAAAGCCGCCGTTGGGCATACGCTTAGGCATTTCGGTACCTAAACGACGTTTTAAGCGGGCGGTGGACCGCAACCTGATTCGGCGCAGGATTCGAGAGGCTTTTCGATTGAACCGTCAACATTGGCACGACGCTGAACAAGGACTTCCTGGGGGTGCCGCCATCGTGCTGGTCTATTCCACCAACGAAATATTGGATTTTGACCGCATCCAAGAGAGCGTGCGCCAAGGCATGCAGCTTTGGAGCCGTAGCCACCGATCATGAAATACATTTTGATGGCTTTGGTACGTTTATACCGAAGCATGCTCTCTCCGTACCTGCCGCCTTCTTGCCGGTACAACCCCACCTGTTCGGCCTATGCTCTCGAGGCCTTGCAGCGTCATGGGGCTTGGAGAGGTTCCTGGCTCACCCTACGAAGGCTGGCTCGATGCCATCCCTGGGGTGGCCATGGTCACGACCCTGTTCCTTAACTTTGACTTTCACCTTTTGATTTTCTATCTGTAAGCCATGCACTTTGACCCTTCAAACTCACCCGTTCGTCGGCGGTGGTCCCAACTCGCCATCAAGAACCTAGGCTGCAACCTACGCTCCTGGGCCAAGGTTAGAATTTTGGCATGGATTCTTCTGTTGGGTGCAGGTGGCCTGGCCTTGAATAACAATTATTTTGAACTTTCCAAACACATCGAAATCTTTACCACCTTGTACCGGGAGATCAACACCTACTACGTGGACGATGTGGACCCGGCCAAGTTGATGAAAACGGGCATCGAGGCGATGCTCAAGAGTTTGGACCCGTACACCGATTATATTCCCGAGTCGGAGATTGAGAATTTCAAATTCATGACCACCGGTCAATACGGAGGGATTGGTGCACTCATTTCCCAAAACGGGGAAAGCATCGTGATCGCCGATCCTTACGAGGGATTCCCTGCGCAGAAGGCCGACTTGCGTGCTGGAGATCAGTTGTTACGAATCAACGGTGAAGAGATTAAGGGACGCAATACCGAAGAGGTCTCCAAGCTGCTCAAAGGCCAACCGAATACAGAAGTTAAGTTGCTGATTTCCAGGCCTGGAAATCCCAAGCCTATGGAGAAGGTCTTGGTCCGTCAAGAAATCAAAGTCAATTCTGTGGCCTATTCCGGGATGCTGAATTCTACAGTTGGCTATGTGAACCTTAGCGCGTTTCGAGTAGATGCCGGGGGTGAAATTCAGAGAGCCATGTACGAGCTCAAATCCAAGGGCATGAAATCCATGGTCTTGGATCTGAGAGGCAATCCCGGGGGCTCCTTGGATGAGGCGGTGCGCATCAGCGGGTTCTTTGTGCCCAAAGGCTCCAAGGTGGTGGATACCAAAGGCAAAGTCAAAGAATGGGACAAATCCTACAATACCATGGCTGACCCCGTTGATGCGGAGATGCCGGTGGTGGTCTTGGTCGATGGTTCCTCGGCATCGGCCTCGGAGATTGTATCCGGCGTACTTCAGGATTATGATCGGGCGGTGGTGGTGGGTCAGAAGACCTTTGGCAAAGGGTTGGTGCAAACCGTTCGCCCCCTGACCTACAATTCCCAGCTCAAAGTGACCACGGCCAAATACTATATCCCGAGTGGTCGTTGCATACAGGCCATTGAATACAGCGACAAGGATCCTGAATCCAAGAATCAGCGGGTGGCCGATTCGCTACGTAAGGCTTTCAAAACGGCAGGAGGTCGTTTGGTTTACGATGCGGGGGGTGTCACCCCCGATTTGGGGATTGCTCCCGACACGGCCAGCAATATCCTGATTGCCCTGATCAACAAAAGGCATGTCTTTGATTTCGCAACGTACTTGAGGGGTCAATGGGAATCTATTCCTGAACCTGAGGCTTTTGTGATCAGCGACTCGCTGTACACGGCTTTTGAACAATTCTTGCAAGGCAAGGATTATGAATACATCACTGAATCGGATAAATTACTTAAGGATTTCAAGGAGAAAGCGACCAAAGAGAAATATTTTGATGCAGTGGCCAAGGAATACGAGGCCTTGGTGGCACGAAAGCAAACGGATAAATCCAAAGATTTACGTAAACATCGCCGTGAAATATCGGAATACCTCAAGCAAGAAATTGTAGCCCGATATTACTTCCAAAAAGGTAGGTTAAGGGCCACTTTTGCGGGGGATCCCGAGGTCCAAAAAGCCTTGTCATTGCTTGCGGATCCTTCGGCATTCAAGCAGATTCTCTGGGTACCTTAATATGGAGGATTGGGCCTTGCTCGTGGTTATGGGTATGGTGGCGGGTTTGGTCGGAGGGTTGTTTGGGGTAGGGGGCGGGGTCATTTATGTTCCTGTGTTAGGGTGGTGGTTGGATCGTCAAGGTTATGCAGCGGAATATCAAGTCTCGATGGTATTGGGTAATTCCCTCGCCATGACCTTGTTGACAGGCCTTGTGGGCGTATGGTTGTGGAAGCGTAAAGGAGTTTATGAGCCGCGTACATGGTTGAGCATGGGCGTGCCTGCAGGTTTGGTTGCTGTAGGGTTGGCATGGTTTCTTAGTCATGGGGGTTTTTATGATACAGCCCTTTTTCGTTTGGTATTCAGCAGCATGCTGGCCATGATGTTGGCCCGCAATGCATGGGCCTGGTTCAAGGTCGGCGCAGATACCCCGGAGGGCCAAGACAAGCAGCCTTCCTCTACAGTTTTTGCATTGCTTGGTTCCTTGGGGGGATTGTTCTCGGCTTTGACCGGATTAGGGGGTGGAGCAGTCATGGTCCCTGCACTCCAAAGTCTGGGAATGCGCAACCAAGCCCGCATCAATGCCCTGAGCATGGGGGCGATTTCGGTAATGGCTTTGTCGTCCACCTTGTTTTATGCGATAACGGATCAAGGGGGATTGGCTCCTGCCTTTCTCCTGCCTACCGCCGCGGGTACCTTACTCGGACTTTGGCCGGGTATTGCCATGGCCCGCCATTGTTCAGGCAGTCGGGTAGGTTCCAGGAATTTGCGTGGGGGTCTTTTGATTTTTTTGACGGTGGTCTTGCTTTGGGTAAACCGGGATTGGATATTCCCGGGGGTTTGAACATTATTTTGAGTAGGGCGTTCTCAGCATGATGATGCATTACCACCAAATGTTATGAAATACAAGGAAATGAATCGAATATTGATGACGAAGACCATGGGGACGTGGTGCGTCTTGGCCTGTTTGCTGGTTCAAGGGTGGGTGATCAATGCGCATGCCCAGGGTATGGACGGAAACTTGGTTGATCGTTTGAAAATGCATGTGGGTTTCTTGGCCCATGACAGTTTGGAGGGAAGGCAAAGCGGATCTCCTGCTGAGCGCAAGGCCGCAGCCTACCTGATCAAGCACTTTGCCATGCACGGTTTGCAAGCGGCCGGTGACTCAGGACGCTGGACCCAGTCCTTCCAAATTTTGGTTCGTCAAGCAGCCGCTCCCGGTGCGGTGCTGAAGGTTGGTAGGAAGGTCCTGGAACAAGGCAAGCACTTTGTGGTATTGCCCGGTTCGGGCAGCGGAGAGGTTATAGGCCATTCGGTGGATGCAGGGTACGGCATAGAATCCGATTCGCTGAACCATCACGACCTCAAGGACAGCCTGCTCATGAAGGAGAAGGTTTGGTGGATGCGATGGAATGCCCCCGACGGAGCGAACCCGCACGGGCCTTACGGCGCCCTGTCAACCTTGGAGCGCAAAATTGCCTTGGCCGAAAAGCACGGCGCAACGGCTTTGATTCTCTATCCGTCCAAGAGCGGGGAGCCTTGGCCGGATACGGTGATGGACCGGCGTACCCGTTCCGGCAGAATCCCGGTACTCAGTCTGACCGAAGCAGGGGTTGCAGTTTTGCCCTCAGGGTTTGTAGGGAGAAGCAGTTCCTTCATTCGTTTGGCTTGCCGAGTTGTTAAGGAATATGTTACGGCATCCAATGTGGCGGGTTTGATCGATAACGGAGCGAACCGGACCTTGGTTTTTGGGGCGCATTACGATCATCTAGGCTACGGAGAATACGGGAGCAGCAGGCATCGTGGGGAACCCCAAATCCATAACGGGGCCGATGACAATGCTTCGGGAACAGCCGGGCTAGTGGAGTTGGCGGCCCATTATGCCCAAGGCCAAGATAAGCGGTTTAATTATTTGTTTTTGGCTTTTTCGGGCGAAGAATTGGGCTTGCTGGGTTCCGCCTATTTCGTTAGGCATCCGGCCATTCCCTTGGATTCGGTGGTGGCCATGCTCAATATGGATATGATTGGGCGTTTACAAGATAGCAGTATGCAATTGGGTATTCACGGAACTGGAACGGCCATGGAATGGCCTGCCCTGGTGGAGGCTGCTGCCGGGCCATTGCGCATCAAAAGCAGCGAGTCGGGCAGCGGTTCCTCGGACCATCATTCGTTTTATTTGAACAATGTTCCGGTCTTGCATTTTTTTACGGGAACCCATCAGGAATATCATAAACCGGAGGACGACGAATACCTGATCAATTATCCCGGTATGGCGCAGGTCTTGGCTTGTATGGTACGACTCGTGGATTCCTTGCCGGCCCATGGTCGGCTTCAGTTCCGCAAGACCAGCAGCGCCGATGCCTCGGTATCCCCTCGTTTCAAGGTAACCCTCGGCATTATGCCGGATTATTTCTACGAAGGAGAAGGGATCAAAGTGGACGGTGTTACTGAAAACAAACCCGCTGCCAAGGCCGGGGTGTTCAAGGGGGATATCCTCCTGCAACTGGGCGACTTTCCTTTGGGGGATATGCAGGCTTATATGAAGGCCTTGTCCTACCAAAGCAAAGGCAAAACCGTTAATTTGCAATTGCTGCGTTCGGGCCAAAGGATGGACGTGCAGATTACCTTTTAGCCGAAGTTCAAGTACGATTTCTCCTCGATTGCTCTTTGATTTCTCTTCGATTTCCCTCTGATTTCTCCTCAAAATGAAGCCTTCGAAGTCTCCCCTACTCCTTTTGGATCATGCCAGTCCTGTCGCTTCGGTGGCCGTCGTGGACGGTGAAGGCATGGTCCTGGCCTCTTCGTTGGAATTACGCCCGCAGATGCAAGCCGAGCGCTTGGCTTTGATGGTGCAAGAATGCTTAAAGGATGCGGGATTACGAGCTCCCCAATTGGGGGCGATTGCTTGCCAGCGGGGTCCTGGATCCTACACCGGCTTGAGAATCGGTGCAGCGTTGGCGCAGGGGATTGCCTTACCTTGGAATATACCGATGCTGGGGGTATCCACGCTGGAGGCCATGGCTTGGGGCTGGTGGCATCAGGATTCGTCCTTGAGCTCTCGGTGTTCCACAGTGATTTCGATAATGGATGCCCGACGCATGGAAGTTTTCTGCGGGGTTTACGGTTGGACTAGCGGAACCTTGGAGGTACTTGCTCCGGGTTCGGCCTTGGTTTTGGATCAAGACGCATTCTCGGACTGGGCTGGTCACAAGGTGGCCTTGGTAGGAGATGGGGTCGCCAAGTGGAGAAATTTGTTGGTCGAAAGCCAACAAATCGAGCGTTGGCAGGACGCTGTTTTTGTCAGCGATTGGCAGTGCAACGCTGCATCGTGGGCGGGCTTGGCTCTGCGCGGATTGGCTTTGGGACTGACGATTTCCCCGGCAGATTTCCGGGTGGATTATTACAAAGATTTTTACAGCCCTTCGCTGCAGGGTCGCTAATTTTCGAAATGAAACGTAACTTCGTTCCCATTCCGTTCAACCATGTACAAGCAACTCCAAGAGGTTAATTTCAATGCGGCTTATGAGCTGTGCCATGCCCTCAACCATCCTCTGAGGCTGGGGATCATTCGACTCTTGGAGCAGAATGAGTCCTTAACCGTCACCCAGATTTATTTCAAATTGAGGATAAGCCAATCGGTGGCATCCCAGCAATTATCGGTCCTGAGGAAGAGTCGCTTAGTTATTTCCCGCAGAGAGGGTAAACAAATGATTTACACCCTGAACCACGAACTTTTGCAGCAGGTACTCTTGGGCATTCTATCGTTGAGTTCCATCAAGATCACCAAACCATAGGGAGACCAAGCTCAAGGCGATCGCAGGACATGGATTTCGGCGAGGTCCCAACCGGATTGTCCTTCAGCATTTTGCCATTCGAGAACCACAGGGTATGACCCGTCCTGCACCATCATTCCCGTAAGTCTCTTGGAGGTAGGCCCCGTTCTTCCATCCCAGAACCAGGCGCTGTCAGGATCGGCCCATTCGTTTTGGCTAAGATGTGTTATTATTCCACCGAATAGGTCCATGATTTGAAGGTTAACTCTTGCGCGGTTATTGATTGTGGGCTCTTGGAAACGGAGGCCTATACGAATCCCATCCAAAGCATTGGGAACAAGAATTTCTTTGGATAAGGTCAAGGCAACAGGGCTGTTGCGCCCTCTTCTGGAGGCAGGTTCGTGGGGCGCGAGTCCAATATTATTTCCAGTGGAAAAGCAACCCGGTGACGCGCGTTCTTGGGTGGACGAGCTGATCCATCGGGTGGGCGGTATGCTTTGGCCGGTATAGGGCCGGTCGTATGGCCATCGCTGCAGGGATTTGCCCTCGATGTTCCCGGCCCAAGGATGGTAGCAAGAATCATGGTAAGCCACCCGGTCCAGGGCACGGCCTTGATGATCCTGTAGGGATAACCAGGCTCCCGTTCTCGGCAAAGCGGGCAAGCTGAGGACGACCGGGTTCTGCCTCAAGGAATCGAGGTTTTTCGTCACGCATTCACGCAGGCCCTCGAGCC
>Ga0194111_10007876_pt1 | contig 11808 bp, 11 predicted proteins | sample TA2KigC300mmetaG_FD_146194 | JGI IMG/M metagenome (GOLD analysis project Ga0194111, IMG submission 146194) | Freshwater microbial communities from Lake Tanganyika, Tanzania - TA2015033 Kigoma Deep Cast 300m | ecosystem: Environmental > Aquatic > Freshwater > Lake | place: Tanzania: Lake... | reverse complement strand
TCAGCCCCAGGGCGTCATCAAGTTCGCGATAAGCGAGCAGACCTGCACCGGAGGTGACCCGTGATCCGTGGAACTCCAGCTTGAGGCGGCGGTCGAAAGCAACCCTCAGATCAGTTCTGTGCGGTTCACCCGCCACCATCTCCATGCCCAGTCACCCCGATCCCCTGCAATCCATTGATTCTTTCATCAGATTTGGCGGCTCACGTCACGAAACAGCTCGGGTATCTGGTAAATCATGGTTCAAAATCAAAGGCGTAGGTGGAGAAAGGGCAATCCTCTCGATCCAGGCGAAGCCGTTCAGTAATCACCCAGTAAGCACCATGGGACCGGTTCGTGCCCCGGCGGACGGCCGGATTTGCCACTGGCTGGGTGCGCGGCAGGGGGGGCCGCGATGGGTCCCATCCGCGCGCTGGGTCCCATGCAGGAAGAGTTCAACGCGGCGACGGGACCCTGGCGGAGCGTCTCGGTAAAGTGGCGCCTCGCCGCAAGCACCAGTACAGTTTTCTGCTTGTGATGCTCGATGTAGGTATTCTCTTCCATCACCGCCATCATCAGGACAACGTCACGGAATGGATCAAGGTCGTCCAGCGCGGACAGGTCCAGAGAGCTGATCGCCGAGAATAATTCTCAAGACAGTCATGATGGAGTGCGTCCACGTTGCGACGTGGCCCGGTGCGGCGCAGCGCGGCAGCGCTCCGAGCAGAATTTCACATTCGCCCAGTCGCGCGCCCATTTCTTTCGCCAGACGAAGGGCTGACTGCAAACGACACAGATCTTGGTCGGCAGTTCATCCTTGCGACGCATTCGAGCCACGCGATCACCACGGCACAGGCTGGCCGCGCCAGTCGAAGAACCCGCCATTGGCATCCGCGGCGAGTTGATCGACGACAGCGAGCAGATGTCGGGCCGCCGTCGGAGGAGGGTGCACATCCAAGCCAGTGGCGGCGAAGGGAGCTGATAGCGCTGTGGCGACTGTGCCGGGATGCAGGGCGATGCAAAGTGCTTCTGGAGATCGACGGGCCAATTCAACAGCCGCTGTCCGAACCAGTTGATTGAGAGCGGCTTTGGAGGCCCGGTAGGAGTACCAGCCACCCAGCCGATTATCGCCGATGCTTCCGACCCTGGCCGACAGCGTCGCAAAGACGGCTTTGCCCGACCTCGGCAACCGCGGCAGCACATGCTTCATGATCAGCGCCGGCCCGATCACGTTCAGCGCAAAGGATCGAGCGAGATTGACCGCGTCGAGTTGCCGCCAGCTCTTCTCCGGCCCCTGTCTATCATCGTGAAGAAATCCCGTCGCGTCGATCACGAGGCGAAGTTCGCCCCGAGCGGCAGCAAACACCGCAGCGCGTTCGAGACTGCCCTCGTCTAGCAAGTCGATCGATGGCGAAGTGCCGCGACTGAACGCGATGACATTATCGAACCTTCCTGCGGCCTGGACGGCCTCGACCAATGCCCCTCCGATTCCGCCGCTCGCACCGAATATTACTGCCACTCCAGCCTGGGGAAACGACCCGAGGTCAGATTTGTGGACAGTCGCGCCGTATTGTTGGCAACGGTCAGTCACCGAGGCTTTGCTCCCTCGAAAACCGACTGCAGCTTAAGAAACTGCCCAAAGACCCGTGAGATGAAAGGCCGGACCGGCAGAAATATTCGATAGCCCAACTCCAGAGCGCCCAGCGCACCCCGCACCGATGCGGCTCTCGCCGCCCACCGCCATTTGGGTAAACGAGTCCAAACCTCGACAAACGCCGCCGCTCCGGAGAGAACACTCCCATCGCTCGCGCGGACATGGAAGCGCTTCATTGCGCGCTCTTGGGTAACTCCATCCGGAGGTACGGCGCCAGTTTCAGAAACATCAAAGAAACAGAGCGCGCGGTCTTGATCCTTACGTTGATAGTATCTGATCTCTGCCCGACACAGAGGACAGGAGCCATCGAAATACACCACCGGTATCGAAAGGTGTGACTCCACGCTGATCCCCTAAAAGTCCAATCGTCAGTTGATCAGCACAGGAGTTTTGCGAATACACGCCCTATCCCCGATCTGTCGAACGAGGAACTCGGCGACGTCCGCGCGTGATATGATCCCATTGCGCCACTGGGAGGCCTCGACGAGAATCCGGTAGCGGCCGGTCTGAGATCCACTGGTCAGAACTCCAGGCCTTGCGATCGTCCAATCGAGCTCGCTCTCCTTGATCAATTTTTCTTGTATACTCTTATCGTCATAAGCGCGGCCAAATACGATCTGGAACGGCAACCGCTGAAGGCAGTTGATTCTCGCGCAGCTATCACCGGCTCCGAAACCGGTCACACAGATCAGACGTTTGACACCTCGTCTTTTCATTGCCGCGATCAGCACTCGGGTCGCATCCGAGAACAGGTGCACAGGCCGGAACAAGTCTCCCAGTCCAACGCCAAGGGTCTGGATCACGACGTCCACCCCGGCAAGTGCCACCTCTACATCCTCGGCTTTCAACGCGTCACCTCGCATTTTTTCGAGGCGAGGATTTGAGGTCGCGATTGCGGCAGCGGATCGTGCCAAGGCGCGCACATCATGACCGGCATCGAGGGCTTGGCGGATTGTTTCCAAGCCGATCCCCCGGCTGGCGCCGATAATCAATACACGCACGATCTATCGCCCCAGCGCAACTTTGAGACAGACACGCCGAAACAAGAAGCTACGAGTTTGAGCTGAGAATCCCGCTTCAAATCGATTTCTTTCAGCGTGGCGCAATGACCACTTACGTCCTCACGGGTCAACTTGTGCATCGCCAAAATAAACACTTACTCGTGCTCGCCGTCAGCGCCGCGACCGAAGCTCCAGGTGAATAGCTGAGGTTTCACGGCGGCTGCTGTCCAGGTTGCCACCGTGATAGCCGCAGCCGCGATTAGAACTGTATGGCCGATCACGCTGAAGGCCAAGAACGTGTAACTCCCAGTCGCCACCGCAAAGGCAACGGCCCACATAAAGCCCAGGGCCTGCAGAATGTAATGGCGGATGGCGACATCAGGAATGTGACGAAGTGGACTCACTTCGTGGCTGAACACGAAATCCCAACAAAAAGCAACTAATCCTCTTGCAGAAGTGAACATTTTACATTCTCCATAGGTTGAGATCTTACGGTCTGGAAAGGTGGCAACCTGCTGTGGCTGCAGGTGGCAACCTCTGCTTTTGGTAACAAAGACAGTCCGTACTTTATATTGCGGAGCTGGCTACTTCGTCTGCGGCAGCAGAACGGTGTCGATCACGTGGATGACACCGTTCGACGCTTCGGCATCCGTGGCCGTAACCTGGGCATCGTTGATCATCACGGTGCTGCCATCGACCTTCACAGTGACCATCGTGCCGTTTACGGTCTTGGCTTCCTGCAACTTGACGACGTCGGCGGCCATCACTTTGCCGGCAACGACATGGTAGGTAAGGATCGCGGTCATTTGAGCCTTGTTCTCAGGCTTGAGAAGCGTGTCGAGCGTGCCCGCCGGCAACTTGGCGAAAGCGCCATCGGTGGGAGCGAAGACGGTGAACGGTCCAGGGCCCTTCAGGGTATCCACAAGACCTGCGGCAGTGAGTGCCGCAGCCAACGTCTTGAACTGACCGGCGGCGACTGCGGTGTCGACGATGTCCTTGTTGCCGGCGTACGAGCTTGCGCTGCCAGCGGCTACACCGACCACCGTCGCCGCAACAGCGGCGAGCCTTCCAAGTCCCAACATCATGGCTATTGCTCCTTGCCATTAATGGCGGCCTCAGTCGGCCGTCTCGAACGCGGCCTCGTGCAGTCGCCCAGGGGTTCATTTAGCGATAAATGGTTTGAATTGCAAGAACATTCTATATACGAGAAATATGTTTTTCTCTGGGGGACAATTCCTGTATGATTTTTGATCGACATGCAAATAGGTGCAAATAGGGAGGTCGCTCATGCTCTCGCAAACCTTGGCCGCCGGCCTTGAGAGCTATCGGATAGGGCCAAAAATCAGAGCACTTCGCGTCAAGAAGAACCTCGGGCTCGTACAGCTCGGTGAGCACACCGGCATGTCATCGGGCATGTTGTCGAAGATCGAGCGGGGGCAGCTTTTTCCGACACTTCCGACGCTGCTTAAAATAGCCATGGTCTTCGGCGTAGGCCTCGAACATTTTTTTGTTGATTTGAAAGTAGAGCCGACTGTAGCCGTCGTCAGAAAAAAGGACCGATTGCGCCTGCCGGATCGCCCAGGCGCCGAGAACCCTTCCTTTTTCTTCGAGAGCCTGGACTACCCTGTCAGCGATCGAAAAATGGAGGCCTACTACACGGAGTTCGAACCACAGTCGGGAGCGACTGAGCCTCATAAACATTCAGGCGCAGAGATCATCTACGTGATCAATGGTCAGCTTGCCGTGAACGTAGACGGCGAGGACACGCTATTGGCCGAAGGTGATTCTATGTATTTTGATTGTGCATTCCCGCATAGCTATCGCCGCCAAGGAAGGGGTACCTGCTCGGCAATTGTTGTGGTTACGGGTTAGAGCCCGTTTGAGAATGGGGATTCCCTCGAAGCAGCGTTCGTGATTCACCCTATGCATGTGGACACGAACGACGCGAGGCCGCATGGCCGCGATCGAGCGGAAGACCAAGCGTTATCCGACCGATCTCACCGACGAGGAATGGGAGCGCATCGTCCCTCTCTTGCCGAAGCCCGCGAAGCGGGGACGCAAGCCGGAGATTGACCTGCGCGAAGTGCTGAACGCGATCCGCTACATGACCCGCTCGGGCGGTGGCTGGCGCATGTTGCCGAAGGACTTCCCGCCCTGGCAGACGGTCTACTGGTGGTTCCGTCGCTTCGTGCGGCTCATGCTGTTCCGCACGATCCACGACATTGCACTGATGCTGGATCGGGAACGAGCCGGGCGCGAGGCCAGCCCAAGCGCTGGCGTGATCGATAGCCAGACGGTGAAGGCGCCGGCGCCGGGCGCCAGGCGCGGCTACGACGCGGCCAAGAAGACGGTGGGCCGCAAGCGTCACGTCGTCGTCGACACCGACGGTCGCCTGCTGATGGTCAACCTGACGCCGGCGGATATCTCCGACAGCGTCGGCGCACAGACGATCCTCGACGCAATCCGCAAGCGCTGGCCATGGATCAAGCACCTGTTCGCCGACGGCGCCTACGACAGGACGCAACTTATGGACAAGGCCGCTTTCCTCGACTTCGTCGTCGAGGTCGTCCGCCGCATCGACAAGGAGCCCGGCTTCAAGGTCGTGCCCCGGCGCTGGGTCGTCGAGCGCACCTTCGGCTGGCTCACACGATGGCGCCGTCTCGTGCGCGACTACGAGCAACGCATCGATGTCTCCGAGGCCATGATCCATGTCGCCCTCGGAAGCCTCTTGCTCCGAAGAATCAGCCATTGAGCCAATTCTCAAACGGACTCTGACCATGCCCGAGGAATCGGACATCAGCGGTGGCGCCGTTTCGACCGACGCCAACTTCGATACCGGTTGGGGCGCCATCGGCTTCGTTGGCTACGCCTACGGCATGGGCCTGCGCACCGAGGTCGAGGTCGGCTACCGGCAGAACGACGTAAACGACTTGTCGGGCGTCGCGGGCTGTTCCGGTGATTCGGACGCCTTCAGCGTCACGCTCAACGGCCTCTAAGACATCCACAACGAGAGCGATTTCACACCCTACATCGGCGTTGGCATCGGCTACCTGGACCTGAGCCTGGACAATGTGAACCCGGTCGGCGGCGCGACGCTGGACGACAGCGACGGCCTGCTCGCCTACCAGGGCATCATCGGCGTCGGCTACAGCTTGACCGAGCAGATCAATCTGTTCGTCGACTATCGCTATCTCGCCACCGAGGAAGCCACCATGCGGACCTCGGCCGGCGTGAACGTGGATGTCGAATACGACACCCACGCGGTCCTGGCGGGCCTGCGCATCGGGCTCAACCCGCCCCCGCCCCCGCCGCCCGCGGCGGAGCCGGAACCCGAGCCCGAGCCGGTCGCCGAAGCGGCACCGCCTCCGGCACCCGAACCCGAGCCGGTGCCCGGCCCCTACGTGGTCTTCTTCGATTGGGACGAGACGGCGATCCGGCCGGACGCACAGGCCATCATCAACGAGGCGGCGGCGAACGCGCTCAAGTTCGGCATCGCGCGTATCGTCGTCACCGGCCACGCCGACCGGTCGGGAACTTACGCCTACAATCTGGGGCTGTCGCAGCGCCGGGCCGACGCAGTCAAGGCCGCGCTGATCAGCCAGGGCTTCGCCGAGGCCGACATCGGCGTCTTCTGGAAGGGCGAGGCAAAACAGCTGGTGCCCACCGAGGACGGCGTGCGCGAGCCGCAGAACCGGCGCGTCGAGATCGTCTACGAGTAGATGTCGCAGAATCGGCGACCAGGGGCTGGCAGCGATGCCCGACCCTTTCGTTTGAACGGTGAGCCTATTTGACGGCGACGCCGTCATCGGGCACCAAGGCGCGTGCCCATCGACCCTGCTCTGCTGACCGCAACCACGCGCCGCCACAATCTGGCGGCGCTGATCGCCTCGATGACCGCGGCGAGCCTGATCTATGGCATGTCGACGCCCTTGATCAGCCTGGTGCTGGACGACCTGGGCACGTCGAGCGAGCTGATCGGCCTGACCGGCACGGCCCAGGCGCTGGTGGGCCTGCCCATGGCGCCCCTGGTCGCGCGCATGATGCGTCTGTGGGGACCGGCGCGCCCGATCCTGCTGGGGCTGTCGATCACGACGATCATGTACCTGTTGCTGCCGATCCATCCGGACGTCTGGATGTGGCTGCCGCTGCGCCTGTGCCTGGCCGCCGCCGGCGCCATGTTGTGGATCACCGGCGAGGCTTGGGTGAACCAAGTCGCGGACGACCAGCGCCGCGGCCGTGTCCTCGCCCTCTACAGCATGGCCTTGGGCGCCGGCGGCGCGCTTGGTCCACTGCTGCTGGCCGGGACGGGAAGCGATGGCTGGCTGCCGTTCCTGATCATGGCCGGCGTCACCGCCGTCTCGATCGTGCCGGTGGTCTGGGTCCGCCGGTCGGTGCCATCCATGACGGGGAAACCCGTGGCCGGCGTGCTGGGCTACCTTCGTCTGGCGCCGATCCCGATCCTGATCTGCGGGCTCTACGCCATCATGGACGGCATCATCATGACGTTCCTGCCGCTCTATGGCCTGCGGCTGGGGCTGGGCGCCGAGGCCGGCCTGACGTTCCTGACCATGCTGAGCATTGGTGGCATCGCCGGGCAGGTGCCGGCCGGCTGGCTGGCCGACCATGTCGACCGCAACCGCCTGGTGCTCGCCGCCACCGTGGTCCTGATCGGCGGCACCGCGCTGATCCCGTTCGCGATGGCGAGCCTGGTCTGGGGCTCGGTCCTGTTCCTGCTCTACGGCGCCGTGCGCAACGGGCTCTACACCGTGGGCATGGCGATGCTCGGCACGCGCTTCTCGGGTGCCGATCTCGCCTCGGCCAGCGCGGCCTTCGGCGTCGCCTGGGTGTTGGGCATGGTGCTGGGGCCGTCGATCGGCGGCTTCGTCATGGACGCCCTGCCCCGACTGGGCATCCCGGTGGCGATCGGCGCGCTGCTGCTGCTGTTCCTGCCGCTGCCCATCGCCGCCGAACTTCGGCGCGGACAAGGTCGTGTCTGAACGGTTGCGCGTCGTGTAGTCTGGCGCTGCTTGCATACAAATGAGGAGCCCATGAAGCAGCATCGCGTGTGGCCCGCTGAGTCCTGGCACTTCAGCCGGCCCGTTCCCGCTTCGCTCGGCGTGCGCGCCGGTGACACCATCCACGTCGGCGGCCAGGTGACACTCGACCCCAAGGGCGCACTGCGCGCGGCCGGCGACCTGTTGGGTCAGACGCAGATCGCCATGGACGAAGTCGCGCGCGTGCTGGCGGCCTACGGCGCCTCGCTCGACGACATGGTCAAGATGGTCGTCTTCTACGTGGACGAGGGCGACGACAGCCTGCGCATGGTCGAAGCGATCGACCGGTGCTTCAACGGCAAGAACCGCCCCGTGTTGACGCTGGTTGCCATGGACGCGCTGGCGTTTCCCGGTATGCGCGTCGAGATCGAGGGCTACGCCATGCGTACGCCCGACGGCAAGCCCATGGCACGCGCGACCGCCAACCCCGCCGGGTTCTGGCATTGGCCCGGCGGCCGCTTCCCCCACGGCGTGCGCTGCGGCGAGATGATCTTCACCGGGGCGCAGCGGGCGCTCGACGCCCAGGGCCGACCGATCGCCGCCGGCAACGGCGTCGAGCAATCGCGCGTCGTCATGGAGAATCTGGGCAAGGTGTTGGGCGCGTTCGGCGCGGGCTATGACGACGCCGTGAAGTTCAACATCTATTACGCAGGCAAGGGCTGCAGTAAGGAGGAGTGGAAGCAGACGGCGGTGATCCGCGCCAGCTACTTCAACGAGCCCGGCCCGGCGGCCACCGGCATCCCGGTGCCGCGTCACTACCCGAAGGGCGTGCAGACCGAGATGGAGCTGATGGCGATGCTGGGCACCGATGGTGCCCGCCTGCCGCGCGAACACGTGTGGCCCGACAACCACTGGGACTGGCCGATCCACCTGCCGTACAAGCACGGCCTGAAGTGCCGTGGCCGCATCTTCGTCGGCGGCCAAGTGTCGATGGATTCCAAGGCCACGATCATCGACCCGAACGAACTGGTGAAGCAGACCAAGCGATCGATGGAGAACATCGCGACCGTGCTGGCGGGATTCGGCGCCAAGCTGGACGACGTGACCAAGGTCAACTGCTTCTACGTGGGCAACGCGAGCGAGACGACGCTGATGGATAGCGCCCTTACACGCTTCTCGTTCTACACCCCGCCCGGTCCATGCTCGACCGGCGTGCCGCTGCCCTCGCTCGCCTACGACGGCATGGTGACCGAGATCGAAGTCGTCGCCATGGTCGATCCATAGCACCGGCACATGGAACCGATGTCTGGCCGGGGCGCGACCGCCACGCCATGATCCGTGCGAACCGCAGGCCTCCTCCGTGACGCGGTTCGCCTCCCTGATGACAGCCCTCGACGGGGCGGCCCCTGGTCGCCCAGTTTTCTTCGTGCGTGGCTTCGCCGTCGCGCGTTCGCGGGATCCGGTGGACCACAAGATGCTTGACGACCGGCGCGTTAGAGACAAGCCTCGCCAGCGCGGTTTGTATGAGATGAAGGGGGCACGGGCATGGCGGGGATTGAGGTTCGTATCGGCCACGACATCGGGTCGGCCAGCGCCGTGCCGGGCCTGGATCGACTGAGCGCCGCCGAGCGATCGCGCCTGTCCTTCTCGGTGCTGAGTCCGTCCGCTCCCATGAGCTCGGCTGAGCTGGCCGGCGCGCATTTGGCGATCGCGACGCCGGGCTACGCCGCGATCACCGCGGCGAGCCTGCCGGCCGATGGCCCGCTGACCGCGATCCTGCGGACCGGGGTCGGCTACAACGACGTGGACGCCGATGCCTTGACCGCCCGCGACATTGCCCTGGTCATTCCGCCCGAGGCGGTGCGGCGATCCACGGCGGTCGCCACCGTGACGCTGATCCTGGCGGTGACGACGCACCTGATCATGCGCCATCGCCATTCAGTCACCGGGCCGGAAGGCTGGGTCAAGGTGGGGCAGACCCCTGGCATGTCCCTGACCGGCAAGACCGTCGGCATCGTCGGCCTGGGCAACGTGGGCTCCGAGGTCGCGCGACTGCTGGTGCCGTTCGACTGCCGTCTGATCGGCTGCGACCCCTACATCGACCCGGCGCACGCCGCCGGACTCGGCGTCACCTTGATGCCGCTCGACGATCTGATGCGCAGCGCCGACGTGGTGTCGCTCAACCTGATTCTGAACGCCGAGACACGGCACATCATCGACGCGAGCCGCCTCGCGCTCATGAAGTCAACAGCCTTCCTGGTCAACGCCGCGCGCGGCCCCGTGGTCGATCAGAAGGCGCTGACCGACGTGCTTGCCGCGCGGCGTATCGCGGGCGCGGGCCTCGACGTGCTCGACCTGGAGCCGCCACGCGGCGACGACCCGATCCTGCAACTCGACAACGTGACGATCTCGGCGCACGCGCTGAACTGGACTGACGAGTACCGCGAGACGCTGCAGCGGAACATCGCCGACATGCTCAAGACCCTGATGGCCGGGAAGGTCCCCTACAAGGTCGCCAACGCCGCGGTCCTCGATCGACCCGGCTTCAAGCGCAAGCTCGCCGCCCTGGCGCAATCCAAACCGCGGAGAGACACATGAAGGTCAAGGACGCGATCGGCGCCATTCTCAAGGCCGAAGGAGTCGCGATCGTCACCGGCTTTCCGTTCAACCAGGCGTTCGACGGCGCTGCCGCCGCCGGCATCCGTACGATCATCGCGCGCACCGAGCGCGTGGCCGCCAACATCGCGGACGGCATGGCGCGCACCACGGGCGGCCGCTCGATCGGCGTGTGCCTGGTGCAGTACGGTCCGGGCGCCGAGAACGTTTTCGGGGCGGTGGCCCAGGCCTGGTGCGACTCGAGCCCGCTGTTGGTCATCACCGGCGGCTACGACACCAAGGACCACGGCATGGTCCCCAATTTTTCGGCCCTGCCCGCCTATAGCTCCATCACCAAGTGGACCGGCTACGTGAATATGCCCGAGCGACTGGCCGAAATGTTGGGCCAGGCGTTCGTGCACCTGCGCACCGGCAAGCCAGGACCCGTGGTCCTCGAAGTGCCGAACGACCTGATGAACGCCGAAATCCCGGGCAAGTTCTCCTACGCGCCGATCCGCGTGGCGCGCACCGCCAGCGATCCGAATCTGGTCGCCGACGTGGTGGCGCGGCTCATGAAGGCGAAGTCGCCGGTGATCGTGGCCGGCCAGGGCGTGCTTTATGCCGATGCGTGCGCGAGCCTCCGCCGCTTCGCCGAGCTGACGGGCACACCGGTCATGACCACCTTGGCCGGCAAGAGTGCGTTCCCCGAGGATCACGCGCTCGCGCTCGGCACCTCGGGCCTGTCGCGCCCAACCCTGGTCGACGGCGCCTTCAAGCGCGCCGATTTCGTGCTGGGCATCGGCACCAGCTTCACGCGGACGAGCTACACGCAGAACCCGCCGCCCGGCAAGGTCGTCACCCAGGTCACCAACGAGCCCGCCGACCTGCGCAAGGGATACCCCACCGCGATCGGCATCCTGGGCGACGCCGGCGTTGTGCTGGACCAGATGATCAAGGCGGCGCGCGCCAAGGGGGCCAAGGGACAGCGGGCGAGAACGACGGCCAGGAGCTTGGCGAAGGAACGGGCCGCGTACATGAAGCTGTGGGCCAAGCGGCTCGCGTCCGACGCCGAGCCGATCAGTCCCTACCGGGTCATAGCCGAACTAATGCGCGCCGTCGATCGGCGCAAGACCGTGGTCACTCACGATTCCGGCAACCCGCGCGATCAGACCGTGCCGTTCTACGAGACACTGGTGCCGCACGGCTACATCGGCTGGGGCAAGTCGACCCAGCTCGGCACGGGCCTCGGGTTTGCCATGGGCGCCAAGCTGGCAAGGCCCGATTGGCTGGCGGTCAACATCATGGGCGACGCCGCGTTCGGCATGGTCGGCATGGATGTGGAGACCGCGGTGCGCGAGCGCATCCCCATCATGACCGTGATCTTCCGCAACGGCGTCATGGGCGGCTACACCGGCCACCACCCCGTGGCGACCAAGGCCTACGGGATCCACATTCAGTCCGGCCACTACGCCAACGTGGCCAAGGCGCTGGGCGCCCACGGCGAACGGGTCGAGCGTGTCGCCGACCTAGCCGGCGCGTTCAAGCGCGCGATCAAGGCGACCAAGGCGGAACACCGGCGCTGGTCGAG